>Ga0335070_10000519_pt1 | contig 42940 bp, 35 predicted proteins | sample Lox_Sample_13_FD_206722 | JGI IMG/M metagenome (GOLD analysis project Ga0335070, IMG submission 206722) | Soil microbial communities from Loxahatchee National Wildlife Refuge, Florida, United States - Lox_Sample_1.3 | ecosystem: Environmental > Terrestrial > Soil > Wetlands | place: USA... | reverse complement strand
GTGCGCTTTGCCGCGCGCGAGCGGCACCAGATCTTCCTCGAGCCGGAAGGCCTGGACGACCACACGGTCTATCCCAACGGCATTTCGACGTCGCTGCCGCAGGACGTCCAGCTGGCGCTGCTCAAGACCATCCCGGGGCTCGCGGAGGCCCGGATGGTCCGCCCCGGCTACGCCATCGAATACGACTATATCGATCCGCGGGAGCTCCAGCCGAGCCTGGAGACCCGCCGGGTGCCGGGCCTTTTCCTCGCCGGGCAGATCAACGGCACCACCGGCTACGAGGAAGCGGCGGCCCAGGGCCTGATGGCCGGGCTGAATGCCGCGCGCAAGGCCGGCGGCGGGGCGGAGCCGTTCGTCCTCGACCGTGCCGATGCCTATATCGGCGTGCTGATCGACGACCTGGTGACCCTCGGGGCCAACGAGCCCTACCGGATGTTCACCAGCCGGGCCGAATACCGGCTGCGGCTGCGGGCGGATAACGCCGACCAGCGGTTGACCCCCAAGGGCCTCGCCATCGGGGCGATCGGCTCCGAGCGCCGGGCCGTCTGGCAGGCGAAGGCGGATGCGCTCGCCCACGGCCGGACACTGGCCGCGTCGCTCAAAGCCAGCCCGAACCGCCTGGCCAAAGAGGGCCTGGCGGTGAACCAGGACGGCATCGCCCGCTCCGTCGCGGACCTCCTGGCCCTGCCCGAGGTCGACCTGCCGCGCCTGGCGCGGATCTGGCCGGAGCTGGCCGGCCTTGCCCCGGAGATCGCCGAGCAGATCGAAATCGATTCCCGCTATCGCGGCTACCTCGATCGTCAGGACGCCGATATCCGGGCCTATCGGGCGGACGAGTCGCTCCAGCTGCCCGCCGATCTCGATTACGCGGCGATGACCGCGCTGTCGATGGAGGTCCGCGGCAAGCTCGCCGCCGCGCGCCCCGCCACCCTCGCGGCCGCGGCCCGGATCTCCGGGGTCACCCCGGCGGCGCTGACCATCCTGCTGCGCCATATCAAGCGCCGCCAGGCCGCCTGACGGTGACCGCCGACGACTTCGCCAAGGCGGCCGCTGTTTCACGTGAAACATTGGCGCAGTTCGTTGTTTACAAAGAGCTTTTGGAGAAATGGCAGCCCCGGATCAACCTCGTGGGTCCGGCCACCTTGCCCGATGCCTGGGCCCGTCATTTCCTCGATTCCGCGCAGCTCTATCCGTTGATCGCCGCGGCGCTGAAAGGCCGCTCCGGCCAGGCGGTCCTTTATGACCTCGGCAGCGGGGCCGGGTTTCCCGGCCTCGTCCTGGCGCTGATGGCGGCCGGCGACCGGCGGCCGTTCGACGTCCATCTGGTCGAATCGGACAAGCGGAAGGCGGCGTTTCTCGGCGAGGTCTGCCGCGCCACCGGCCAGGCGCGGGCGGTGACCATTCACACCCAGCGGGCCGCCAGCCTGCCGCTCGAGCGCCTGCCGCGCGCCGACGTGGTGACCGCCCGCGCGCTGGCGCCGCTGCCCGAGCTCCTGGATCTCGCCGCCCCGCTGCTGGCGCCGCAGGGCATCGGCTTGTTTCTCAAAGGCGCGCGGGCCGCCGATGAATTGACCCACGCGGGTAAACATTGGAAGATGGACGTCGAGCGCATTCCCAGCCGGACCGATCCCTCCGGCGTGATCCTCCGAGTGGCCCATCTCACCCGTGTCTGATTCCGCCCCCACCGACGCGCGCCCCGACACCGATGCGGGAGCCAAGGCCGTGCGGGTCATCGCCATCGCCAATCAGAAGGGCGGCGTCGGCAAGACGACGACCGCGATCAATCTCGCGACCGCCTTGGCGGCCGTGCACCAGAAGGTGCTGCTGGTCGATCTCGACCCGCAGGGCAACGCCTCGACCGGGCTCGGCATCGGTCCCGAACAGCGCGCGTTTGGCACGTACGACGTGGTGATGAACCAGCATCCGGCGGCCGACGCGATCGTCGCCAGCGCGGTGCCCGGGCTGTTCGTGATGCCGGCGACCGTGCATCTCTCCGGCGCCGAGCTGGAGTTGATCGATGTCGAGCGGCGCGAGTATCGCCTGGCCGACAGCCTCACCGCGTTCCGCGACGGCAGCGGCCCGGCCTTCGATTATATCCTGATCGATTGTCCGCCCGCCCTCGGCCTGCTGACCTTGAATGCGCTGGTCGCCGCGGACGCTTTGCTGGTGCCGCTGCAGTGCGAGTTCTTCGCGCTCGAAGGCCTGTCGCACCTCATGCGCACGGTTGAATTGGTGGCACAGAAATTCAACCCCCGGTTGGAGATCCAGGGCCTCGTGCTGACGATGTACGACAAGCGCAACAACCTCTCCGACCTCGTCGCCGCCGACGTGCGCGGCTATTTCGGCGCCAAGGTCTACGAGACCGTGATCCCGCGGAACGTCAAGGTCTCGGAAGCGCCGAGCCATGGCAAGCCGGTGCTGCTCTACGACATGCGTTGCCCGGGCTCGCAAGCCTACATCGCGCTCGCGAGCGAAATGCTGAAGCGCGAGCAAGGCCGCGTCACCGGAGTCGCCGCATGAATCCGCCGCCCAAGCAGCTCGGCCGCGGTCTGTCGGCCCTTCTCGGCGACGCGGCGGCGGAGCCGGCGGCCGGCAGTGCGGCGGCGCGCGCGGCGAAGATGGTGCCGATCGCCAGCATCCGCCCCGGCACGTTCCAGCCGCGCCGCACCTTCGCCGCCGCGGACATGGACGAGCTGGTCGCCTCGGTGCGCCAGCAAGGCGTGCTGCAGCCGATCCTGGTGCGCAAGGATCCGCGCAACCCGCAAGGCTATGAGCTGATCGCCGGCGAGCGCCGCTGGCGCGCGGCCCAGCAGGCGCAGCTGCACGAAATCCCCGTCGTCGTGCGCGAGCTCAGCGACCGCCAGGCGCTCGAGGCGGCGCTGGTCGAGAACCTGCAGCGCAGCGACCTGACACCGATCGAAGAGGCGCGCGCCTATCAGCGGCTGATGGACGACTTCAAGCACACCCAGGAAAAGCTCGCCGAAGCGCTCGGCAAGAGCCGGCCGTATGTCGCCAACGCGATCCGGCTGCTCGAGCTGCCCGAGCGCGTGCAGCAGCTGATCGAAAAAGGCGAGATCTCGGCCGGGCACGGCCGCCTGCTCGTCGGCCAGCACAACGCGACGGATCTCGCGGTTGCCTGGGCCGGCAGCAAGATCTCGGTCCGCGAGGCCGAGGCCGAGATGCGTGGCCTCAAGCCCGCCAAGGTCAGGCTGCGCGGCAAGGGCAAAGGCAAAGGCGCATCGGGCGAGGTCCTGCGCGACGCGAATACGCTCGACCTCGAGCGACGCCTGGCGACGACGCTCGGCATGAAGGTCGCGATCCTGCACAAGAAAGGCGGCCAGTCCGGCGTCTTCCAGATCCAGTATCAGACCTTGGATCAGCTCGACGACATCATCGAGCGCCTGAACAAGTGAGCTAGCGAAGCGGCAGCATGCGCGCCATCACCGCGTCGCGCCGCACGAAGCGGTGATACAGCGCCGCCACGATGTGCAGGCCGATCACGGCGAGAAAATACCACGCGACGAAGACGTGAACGTCGCCGAGCTCGCGGCCGAGGGCGGAGCCCTTGGCGACCAGCGCCGGCAGCGGCACGACGTTGAACAGGCTGACGTCGTAGCCGCGAAAGCCCGCGTTCGCCCAGCCCATCAGCGGCATGATCAGCAGCACCGCGTAGATTGACAGGTGCGTCAGCCAGGACAGCCGGCGCTGCCAGGGCGCCAGTTCGCGCATCAGTGGCACCGGATGGGTGAGCCGCCAGATCCAGCGCGCGACGACGATCAGAAAGATCAACGCGCCGAACGACAGATGCAGGTTCACCAGTCCCGTGTTCGGCGTATTGCGGCCGATATGCGGCATGAAATACGCAATCGCATACTGCACGCAGAGCAAGGCGGCGATCAGCCAGTGCAAGGCTTTCGCCACGCCGCCGTAAGCTTCCGCCAGTTCCGGGCTGTCGATGCTCGCGCGGCTCACGTCGCCGACCTCATGGCGCAGTCTCGTCCCCTCTACGACGCCGATCTCTGATCTGGATCAATCCGCGTGCGCGCCGGAGCGCACGATCAGGTCGCGCCACACCGGCATGTCGTCGCGCAAGGTGCCGGCGAGGCTCTCCGCCGTGCTCCCGACCGGCTCGAATCCCTGCTCGATGAGCTGCGCCTTGAGCGCCGCGATCTGCAGGACCGCGCGGGTGTCGTCGCCGATCTTGGCGACGAGCTCGCGCGCCGTCCCTTTCGGCGCCAGCAACCCGTACCAGGTGTTCACATGGAAGTCCGCGATGGTCTCGGCGATCGCCGGCACGTCCGGCAAGGTCGGCGAGCGCTTGCGAGAGGACACGCCCAGCGGCACGACGGTGTCGGCCCGGATCTGGCCGAGCGTCGCGGGCATGCCGGTGAACACCAGCTCGATCTGTCCGGCGACGACGTCCTGCATCGTCTGCGCGCCGCCACGATACGGCACGTGCACGAGCTGGATGCCGGTCAGCTGCTGCAGCAGCTCGCCGGCGAGATGCCCCGGCGTGCCCGCGCCCGCGGTCCCATAGTTGATCTTGCCCGGCCTCTCCTTGGCGAGGCGGACGAGGTCGGCGATGTTCTTGGCCCCGAGGCGGGGGTTCGCGACCAGCATCTGCGGCGAGATCGCGGCGAGCGTGATCGGATCGAAGTCGCGCTCGGTGTCGTAGGGCGGATGGCTATAGAGGCTCTGATTGATCAGCAGGCCATCGCCGAAGACGAGGATCGTGTAGCCATCGGGTTTGGACTTGGCGACGAATTCGGTGCCGATATTGCCGGCGGCACCGCTGCGGTTGTCGACGATGATCTGCTGCCCCCAGCGCTCGGACAGATGGCGACCGAGCAGACGGGCGATGACGTCGTAGCTGCCGCCCGGCGGAAACGGCACGACGAACCGGACCGGCCGGTTCGGATAGCGTTCGCCGGAGCTCTGCGCCGCGGCCCCCATAGATCCGACGGCGCTCCATCCGATGATGAGAGCGGCCAGAATCGTCGCCCGTCGCGCCATAGGTCTCCCCCCTTATTCGCCCCGTGTTCTAGCACAGGCCCCGCTCAGGGCGAGGCGCTGATCCCTTCCGCGATCGATTCCGGCGCCGCTGGTTTCTTCGGCGGAGCTTTGTCTGCCGCGGCCGGCGGACCCGGCGGCATTGCCACCAGGCCGCGCTGCTGGTCCTTGGGCAGGCTCTTGACGGCCTTCTTGGCGACACGGGCCGTCGCGGTCGGCATGCTCACGACTTCGATCTTCACCCGGGCGAGGCCCTTCGGCTTCATGTGCAGCTTTTCCGCGGCGGCGACGGACAGATCGATGATACGGCCGCGCACATAGGGGCCGCGGTCGTTGATCACGACGGTGGTCGATTCATGCGTGCCGAGCTTGGTGACGCGGACCTCGGTGCCGAGCGGCAGGGTGCGATGCGCCGCGGTGAGCAGGCGCGGATCGAAGACGTCGCCGCTGGCGGTGAGCCGGCCGGCTTCGCGGTTCCCATACCACGACGCGACGCCGAACTGCGGCGGGCGCTGGACGTGAACGCGCGGCGGTATTGCCTCGGCTTCGGCCTTCGTCTCCTTGAGCGGATAAATCTTCAGCGGTATCGCCAGCCCGACCGCACACACCACGACCGTCACCAGCGTCCACAGAACGACCCGGCGCGCCGGCACCGGGACCGGCGCGGGCGGAGCGGCAACGGGAGCGGCGGGCGGGTCGGCCATGGGGCTGCAGATCGGGAGTTGACGGTCCGTGGACGAAGGGACGCGAACCGTGAACAGCCGGAACGGAGCGCGAGGCAGGAAACGGAATTTCCGCCGTACTGTTCCCGCCCCGTTTTCGACACGGCGGCGCTTCTGCTACGCTTCGGCCATATCGTTCCTGCCGACGAAGCGAGTGGATCATGGCCTCTTATGAAGTGACCGTCCGTCAGTCCGTCGAATACGCCACGCATGACGGGGTTCGCCTGGTCGGCGACTTCTATGCTCCCCAGCGCAGCGAGCGCACGCCGGTGGTCGTCGGCGTCCACGGCGGCGGCTGGCAGCTCGGCGACCGCAATCTGCACAAGTACTGGGGTCCGTATCTCGCCAAGCACGGCATCGCGCTGTTCACGATCGAGTACCGGCTGTCGAAGCCGGACAAGCCCGTGTACCCGCAGGCGGTCCACGACGTGCGCGCGGCGGTGCAGTTCATGCGCGGCCGCGCCGGCGAGTTCAACATCGACCCCGACCGCATCGGATTGTCGGGCGATTCCGCCGGCGGACACCTGGCGTCGTTGGTGGCGCTCGCCGGCGATTCCGGGCTGTTCGCCGGCGCGTACCGTGACGATCCGCATGCGAACCTCAGCACGCGGGTGAAGACCGTCGTCTCTTTCTACGGGGTCTATGACCTGGCGGCGCAATGGAACCACGACCTGTCGACGCGGCCGCGCGATTCCATCGTCGCCAAGTTCCTCGGCAAGCAGCTCTACGACGACCGCCAGCTCTACTTCCAGGCCTCGCCGCTCAGCCACGTGACGGCGCGCTCGAACGCGCCGGCGTTCTTCCTGACCTGGGGCACCGAAGACGACATCGTCGATGTCGCCACCCAGGCGGTGCCGTTCCGCGACGCCCTCAAGCAGGCGGGCTATTTCGTGCGCACGGCGATCGTGCCCGGGGCGCCGCATTTCTGGGCGTCCGACCCGATTGAAGAGCCGAATTCCTATCCGGGCATCGTCGCGCCGCGGCTCGTGCGCTTCCTGCAGGAAAAGCTCTGAGACGATGGCGGCGGCCGCAGATGCCGTGAAGCTCCATCGCGCCGGCCAAGGGCCGGCCTTGGTGCTTCTCCATTGTCTCGGCGTCGACCGGCATCTGTGGGACTTCGCGCTGCCGGCGCTGACGCGTCGTCACACGGTGCTGACGCTCGACTTCCCCGGCCATGGCGAAACCGCCGTGCCGGCGCGCGGCACCACGATCGAGGATCTCTCGGCCCAGCTCGCCGTCGCTCTCGATCGCGAGAAAGTCGCGAAGACGCATGTCGCCGGCATCTCGCTCGGCGGGCTGGTGGCGCAGCATTTTGCCGCAGCTTATCCGGCGCGCGTCGACCGCCTGGTCCTGATCGACACGACGCCGCGCTATACCGACGAGCTTCGCGCGATGTGGGCCGAACGCGCCGCGGCCGCGCGCAAGGACGGCGTCGCCGCCCTCGTCGACGGCCTGCTCAAGATCTGGTTCACCGACGCGTTCGTGGCGCAGAACCCGCCGGCGGTCCGTTACGTGCGCGAGACGTTGAGCCGCGCGTCGGGCGAAGGCTATGCCATCGCCTGCGAGGCGCTGGCGGCCGCCGACCTGCGGGCGCGGGCGCCGAAGATCAAGGCGCCGACCTTGGTCGTCTGCGGCGAGCAGGACATCCCGAGCTTCCTCGACGCCGCGCGCTGGCTGGCGCGGGAGATCGCCGGCGCCAAACTGAGCTGGCTGTCGCCGGCGCGCCACGCCTCGGTGCTCGAGCAGCCCGAAGCGTTCCTGCGGCTGATCGCCGAGTTTCTCGCCTAGACCGCGGCCTGCATCCGCTTGACCCAGCCGACCAGGTTCGCGAGATGGTCGCGGATCAGCTGCCTGGTCGTGTCGTCGGTGAGTTCGCCCTTGTCGTTGAACTTGGTCTGCGCCTGGGCGATCAGCACTTCCGGCTTGTTGATCGGATAGAGATCGAGGAACACGCAGCACTGTCTGAGGTGGTACTGCGCGCGCGTCGTTCCCCACAGGCCCATGGTGGCGCCCATGATGCCGACGGGCTTCTTGCTGAGCGGCGGTCCCGGCGGCCGCGAGGCCCAGTCGATCGCGTTCTTGAGCACGCCGGACATCGAGTAGTTGTACTCCGGCGTCACGAACAGGATCGCGTCGGCGGCTTCGATCTTGGCGCGGAAGTCCTGCACGACCGGCGGATAGCCGGCGTTGCGGACGTCGTCGTTGTAGAGCGGGATGGGCGCCAGGTCGAACGTCTCGAGCGTCGCACCTTCCGGCACCAGCCCGCCCGCGGCGCGCAACGTCGCCGTGTTGTAGGAGGCTTTGCGCAGGCTTCCCGACATGCCGAGGATGCGGACTGGTTTCATCGTCGATCTCCGTGTGGCGACTGGAGCCCGCTCCCGGGCCTGGACCTGATCGCTATCAAAGGGAAATCGGCGGCGCGGTCAAGAAGTTCCCCCGCGGTAACTTGGGGCCATCACGTCGGGCAAATCGGGCTTGAGCGCAAATCCGCTATACTTGGCTGATGAAGATTCCGGCGGTCGTATCGGCTTTGGCGGCGGCGGCGCTGTTCGGCGTGTCGACGCCGCTCGCGAAGCTGTTGATCGGCACCGTCGATCCCTGGCTTCTCGCCGCACTCTTCTATCTCGGCTCGGGCATCGGCCTCGCGGCGCTGCGCCTGCTGACGCGCGGCGCCGATGCCGGGCTCGTGCGACGCGACTTGCCGTGGATCGCCGGCGCTGTCGTATCCGGCGGCGTGATCGGTCCGGTGCTGCTGATGGTCGGCCTCGCGTCGACCGACGCGTCGACGGCCTCGCTGCTGCTCACCCTCGAAGGCGGTGCGACGGCGCTGATCGCCTGGTTCGTCTTCCAGGAGAATTTCGACCGCCGCATCGCGGTCGGCCTCGCCTGCATCATCATCGGTGCCGCGATCCTCGCCTGGGAGCCGGCTGCGTCGTGGCGCGGCGCGTTCGGACCGCTCGCCATCGCCGGCGCCTGCCTTGCCTGGGGCATCGACAACAACCTGACGCGCCAGGTCGCGCTCGCCAGCCCGGTGCAGATCGCGATGATCAAGGGCCTGGTCGCAGGGGCGGTGAATCTGCTGCTCGCCACCGCCAGCGGCGTCGCGATGCCTACTCCTTCGATCGCGCTGCTCGCCGGCGCGATCGGCTTCGTTGGCTACGGCCTCAGCATCGTGCTGTTCATCGGCGCCTTGCGCCACCTCGGCGCGGCGCGCACCGGCGCGTATTTCTCGACCGCACCGTTCCTCGGCGCGGTGGCCGCCGTCGTCGTCCTCGGCGAGCCATTGTCGCTGCGCCTGATCGCCTCCGCCGCGCTGATGGCGACCGGCGTGTGGCTGCACCTGACCGAGCGGCACGAGCATGAGCATGAACATGGCGCGGTCGAGCACGATCACCGCCACGTCCACGACGAACATCACCGGCACGCGCACGCCGCGGGCGATCCGGCCGCCGAGCCGCACAGCCATCGTCACGCGCATGTGCGGCTGCGCCACTCGCATCCGCACCTGCCGGATTCGCACCACCAGCACTCGCACTGAGCGCCGGCGCTCGGCTCGGAAAGATCAGATCGCCTTGGCGTGCTTGGCGAGGATGCCGGGCACGCCGAGCTTCATCAGCGCTTCGATCGTCACCGGTGCCAGCTTCTCGCCGGCGAGCGCGCTGAGGATGGCGGCATGCGCCGCCGAGGCGGAGGTGAAGGTGCCGAGCCCGGGGGCCGGCGACGCCGACGTCGCCGTCATCTGCCGCTGGGCGTCGGTGAAGCGGCTGGCATAGTGGTTGTAGATCTGCGCGACGGTGCGCGGCAGGCCCTGCGCGTCGAAGAAGACGTTGCGGTTGGCGGCAGCGGCATCGGGCAGCAGCTTGGCACCCGGCGTGCTCGGGTCGGCGTCGAGCGCACTCAGGAATTTCGCGGCCCCCGAGGCCCCGAGGAAGTGCGCCATATAGAGGTCCGTCGAATTCACCGCGCGGCCGAGGTCCTGGGTGAGCTGAGCGCGATTCGACTTGGCGTATTCCGCGGCCATCGCGGCCGACAGACCGGGGTCGTTGCGCAAGGCGAGGATCTGGCGCCGCGCCGCGGCGTCGGCGACGCGCGGGCCGCCCGGTGTCGCATCGATCTGGGCCGCGAGGTCGCCGACGCCGTAGGCGGCGCCTTTGTCGCGGATCATGGTGAGCCAGGTCGAGTCGACGAACTGATAAAGGCCGGCGGCGCTGCTGGTGCCGGCTTTCGCGTCCGGACGGAAGCTCGATTCCTGGCCGGCCTGGGCGACCAGATAGGCGAAGTCGACCCCGGTCGCCGCGCTCGCTTTGTGGATGGCAGAGGCCACCTCGGGCGAAGCTTGGGCGCCGTTGAAGCTCAGCTGTCCGGGAATAAATGGCGGAATCGCCATTAAAAACAAGCCTTTGTAATTATAAGCCCGTATTTTAGGTAAAAATCTATAAAAATTCGTAAAACCCGCTACCGCAACCGTCCCGGTTTTGTCACGGCGACCCGCTCGCGCTCCGGTCCGTCCATGCTCACATGGAAAGCGACAGCTGACGCAAGGGAGATCGACATGAAGCGCTGGGTCCTGGTCGCCGCCGCGGCCCTCGGCCTCAACGGCTGCGCGCTCGGGCTGCTCGCGGCGGGAGCCGGCGGCGGCGCCGTCGGGGCCACGTACATGCAGCCGACCGATCGCACGTTCACGGCACCGTTGGAACAGGTTCACGACGCCGCCGCGCGGACGCTCGGTCAGATGCAGATGACGGTCGGCGAGGATTTCCCGACCGCCGATGGGCGCCGGGTCACGGCCCGCGCCGGCGACCGGTCGATCGAGATCAACCTCGAGAACGTCACCTACAACACGACGCGGATGAGCGTCTCGGTGACCGAGAGCCACGGCATCGCGAAGGATCACGCGACCGAGCAGGAGCTCCTGAAGCAGACCGGCCAGCAGCTGGCCGACGCCGGCCGTCCGCGTTAGCCCGGCGCTAGCGCCGTTCGCCGCCGCGCGCGGCGAGCGCCATGAAACATTGCGCCGCGATCAGCTCGGCGGGAGCACCGGCGCTCTTGCAGCGGATCTCCGCATCGAGCAGTCGCGACAAGGCCGCGGACAGCGCCGGTCCGCGCCAGCGGCGCAGCTGATTGCGGAACGCCGGCTCTTCCTTCCAGAACACCGGCGGCCGCAGGGCCATCATCGCCCCCTTCTCGTCGCGCCCGCCGGCGATCATCCCCGCGCACAGGTGCAGACGCGTGAAGTGGCGTTGGACGGCGCGCAGCTGGGCGACCGCGGGAATACCCTCGCCGTCGAGCCGCGCGCGCGCCCGCTCGAGCTCGGCGAGGTCGCCCGAGGCCGTGGCGTTGACCAGGTCGTCGAAGCCGATATCCGCCGAATCGCCGATCAGCGCCCGGGCATCGTCGATCGTCGCCGTCTTGCCGGGACCGACATACAGCGCCAGCTTGTCGAGCTCGTTGCGCGTGACCAGCCGGTCGCCGCCGAGATGGTCGACGAGCCAGGCCTGCGCATCGTCCTCGACCTTCACGTTCGCGCGCTGCAAGGTCTCGCGCACGACGGCCGCCAGGTCGGCGCCTTCGTCGCGATAGCACGGGATGGCGGCGGCGTTGCCGGCCTTCTCGAACAGCTTGCGCAACGCCGAGCGGCCGTCGAGCTCGCCGCCCTCGACGACGATCAGCGCGTCCCCCATCGGATGCTCGAGGAAGCTCTCGAAGGCGACGGCCGTCTCATTGCCGGCATCGCGGATGCGCACCACGCGGCGGCCGCCGGTCATCGCGATGGCCGCCGCCTCGTCGGCCAGCCGCGCCGGGTCGCCGGCGATCGTATCGCCGAGCAGATCGACCACCCGGAACGGATCGGTGAGGTCGGCGACCACGGTGCGCGCCAGCATCTCGGCGCGCTCTTTCACGAGGCCCGCATCGGGCCCGAAAAGCAGGATCGCCCGCACGCCCGGATCGGGGCTTTTGAGGAAACGCGGAGTCGAGCGCGTATCGAGCTTCATGGGTCCTCTATACAGCGTCAGCGCGCGGCTGCGAAACCGCCCGCGGATCGAATCTCCTAGCGCAACGGCACCACGTCGAACGCGACGCTGATCCGCTGTTCGTCGGATTCGAACGGCAACGTCCGATGCCACGTGTAGGACGGGAACAGCACCATGCGTCCCGGCACCGGCTCGAACAGCTCGACCTCGGGCGTGAAGTCGATGGCGTAGCGCGGGTCGGGACGGCCGAATTCGATGTAGCCGGCCTTGTCCTGCCCGCGCGCGATCACCTCAGGCACCTGCACGTAGTAGACGCCGCTCAACCAGCCGCTCGGATGATAGTGCGGGTCCTGGTGGCCGCCGCGGTTGAGCACGGTGGCCCAGCTGCGCAGATGCCAGCGCGCCGGGATGCTGCGCTGGAACGGATGGTCGCCGCCGCCGAGCTTGTCGGTGTAGCCGTGGATCTGTGCGACGATCAGGTCGCGAAGCGTGCCGAGTGCCGGTGTCGGAGGCGTGGCGAACAACTCGCCGGTCTGGGCGCCCTTCATGGTCGTCTTGTTCGGCCGGTCCGCGGTGAGTGTCGGATGTGCCAGGATCTCGCGGGCGATCGCCGCATGAAATCCGTCGCCTGTGTCATCGCGCGCCGTGGGCTGGGAAACCCGAATGAAACGGTCGACCGCGAGTACGGCTCGCGCCCCCGCGGCATCGCCGCGTTGCGCCAGGATCAAAGCCCGCATCATCAAGGCGCGCGCCGAGCCCGGCTCGCGCCGCAGCGCCGCGTCGTTGGCGGCGAGCGCGCCGGCGTAGTCGCGGAGGTCGTACAACGCGGTGCTCAGCAGCGCCTGACATTCCGCGTCGTCGGGCTGTGCCGCCAGAGCGTGGCGATAGCGATCCGCCGCCGCCGCCGCGTCGCCCAGGCTGTGGCGCACGACGCCGAGCTGGATGTGCAGCGCCGGATTGTCGGGCGCCAGGTCCAAGGCCTGCTGCAGGACCGCCGCCGCCTCTTCGTTGCGGCCCTGCAGGTGCAGCGCCACGCCCAGCCCTTCGCGCGCATTCAGCTGCTGCGGGTCGGCGCGCAAGGCGGCGCGGAATGCGGTCTCGGCCGCCGCCGGCGCGTCGCTCTGCAGCTGCAGGTGACCGAGGTTCACCCAGGCGGGTGCGAAGCCCGGATCGATGCGCGCCGCGGCCTCATAGGCGGCGCGGGCGCGCGCGCCGTCACCGCGGCGCTGATGGAGGACGCCGAGATTGAACTGGGTGCGCGGGTTGTCGGGCGCCGTCGCGATCGCCCGTTCGAGCAGCCGCACCGCCTCGTCGAGCCGGCCGCTCTCGCCGCAGATCGCCGCGTGCAGGTTCAGCGCGTCGACCGGCGCTCCGGGAGCGGCGGTGAGTGCCGCGCAGACGGCTTCGGCCTCGGCGAGCTTGCCTTCTTGCAGCAGACGGACCGCGCTTTGCAGGCGCCGGCCGATCTCGTCCGGAGCGGTGGGGGCCACGACCGCCCCTAGACCACCACGTTGATGATGCGGTTCGGCACCACGATTACCTTGCGGGGCGGCTTGCCGGCCATGGCGGCGACGACGTTCGGCTGCGCCAGCGCCGTCTCGCGCGCCTTGTCCTCGGCGGCGTCGCGCGGCAGCGCCACGGTGGCGCGGACCTTGCCGTTCACCTGCACGGCGACGGTGATCGTATCGTCGACGATGAGCGCCGGATCGGCCTTCGGCCACGCCACGTTGCACAGCATTTCGGCATGGCCCAAGGCGTGCCACAGCTCTTCGGCGATGTGCGGCACCATCGGCCCGATCAACCGTACCGCGATGTCGATGCCGTGGCGCAGCACCCACGCTTCGCCGGCACCTTTGCCGCCGAGCTCCTCGAGCTGGTTGGTGAGCGTGCGGATCTGCGCCACCGCGACGTTGAAGCGGAACTGGTCCAGGCTTTCCGACACGGCGGCGATCGTCTTGTGCGCGGCGCGCCAGGCGGCTTCGGCGGCCGGCGAGAGCTCAGCCGGCTTCGGCGCGTCCTTCGCCGGCAGCGGCACCTTGGGCTCGTCGACCAGGCGCCACAGGCGATTGATGTAACGCCATGCGCCGTCGACGCCGGCCTCGGTCCATTCGAGATCGCGCTCGGGCGGCGAGTCAGACAGCATGAAAAGCCGCGCCGTGTCGGCGCCGTAGGCGTCGATGATGCTCGCCGGTGCCACGACGTTCTTTTTCGACTTCGACATCACCTCGCGGCGGCCGACCGTCACCGGCTGCTTCGTGTCGGTCTGGATGACCGCGCCGTCGGGAAGCTTGGTGATTTCTTCGGGATACAGCCACTTGCCGTCGGCGCTGCGATACGACTCGTGGCAGACCATGCCTTGCGTGAAGAGTCCGGCGAACGGCTCGGCGATGTTGACATAGCCGGTCTTGGTCATCGCGCGGGTGAAGAAGCGCGAATACAGGAGATGCAGGATCGCGTGCTCGACGCCGCCGATGTATTGGTCGACGGGCAGCCAATAATCGCCTTCGGCGCGCACCACCGGCTCATCGGCGCGCGGCGAGCAATAGCGCACGTAGTACCAGGACGAATCGACGAACGTGTCGAAGGTATCGGTCTCGCGCCGCGCCTTCTTGCCGCAGGTCGGGCAGGTCACGTGCTTCCACGTCGGATGATGGTCGAGCGGGTTGCCCGGCTTGTCGAACGTCACGTCGTCCGGCAGCCGCACCGGCAGGTCCTTGGCGGGCACCGGCACGATGCCGCAGGCCTCGCAATGGATGATCGGGATCGGGCAGCCCCAGTACCGTTGACGCGAAACCAGCCAGTCGCGCAGGCGCCACACCGTCGTCGGGTGTCCCGCACCCATGTCCTGCAGTCGCTTGCCGACCTCGCGTTTCGCCGTCTCGACATCGCGGCCGTCGAGGAAATCGGAATTGATGATCGTGCCGTCCTCCGTATAGGCGGTGTCGCCGACCTGGAACGCGGCCGCGTCCTGGTCGGGCGGGCAGACGACCGGGATGACCGGCAGGCCGTATTTGCGCGCGAAGTCGAGGTCGCGCTGGTCGTGCGCCGGGCAGCCGAAGATGGCGCCGGAGCCGTAATCGATGAGCACGAAGTTGGCCACGTAGACCGGCAGCTCCTTGCCGGCAATGAAAGGATGCTTCGCGCGCAACCCGGTGTCGTAGCCGAGCTTCTCCGCAGCCTCGATCGCCGCTTCCGACGTGCCGCGGGCCCGGCATTCGGCGATGAACGCCTTGAGCTTGGGATCCTTCCGCGCGAGCTCGTCCGCCAGCGCGTGATCCGGCGACAACGCCAGGAACGAGGCGCCGAAGATCGTGTCGGGGCGCGTGGTGAAGATGGTGAGGCGATCGGTGCGCCCTTTGATCTCGAAGCGGATCTCGGCGCCCGACGACTTGCCGATCCAGTTCTCCTGCATCAGCCGGACCTTCTCCGGCCAGCGGTCGAGCGTCTTCAGCGCGTCGAGGAGCTCCTCGGCGTAACTCGTGATCTTGAGGAACCATTGTGCGAGCTTGCGCTTCTCGACCGGTGCGCCCGAGCGCCAGCCTTTGCCGTCGATCACCTGCTCGTTGGCGAGCACGGTGTGGTCGACGGGATCCCAATTGACGAAGGCTTCGCGGCGATGGACGAGGCCGGCGGCGAAGAAGTCCAGGAACAGCTTCTGCTGGTGGGCGTAGTAGCCGGGATGACAGGTCGCGATCTCGCGCTCCCAGTCGAGGGACAGCCCCATGCGCTGCAGCTCGCCGCGCATGGTCGCGATGTTGTCGTAGGTCCACTTCGCCGGATGGATTTTCGAATCGCGCGCGGCGTTCTCGGCCGGCAGGCCGAACGCGTCCCAGCCCATCGGGTGCAGGACGTTGAAGCCGAGCGCCCGGCGGTGGCGCGCGACCACGTCGCCCAGCGTGTAGTTGCGGACGTGGCCCATATGGATGCGCCCGGAGGGATACGGGAACATCTCGAGCACGTAGTACTTGGGCTTCGACGGGTCGGCGGCGGCGGCAAAGGCCCGGGCCTTCGTCCACGCCTGCTGCCACTTCGCCTCGGTTTCCTTGAAATTGTAGCGCGCCATACCGCAAACCCGCAGATTTCGCCCGTGCGCCGTTGCTTTACGGGATATTTGCCGCGCTGCCAATGGCCGCGACATCCGCCTGTCCCGGCGCCGCCGGCCGAGATCAGCCGGGCTTGCGGGCGTCGACGTTAAGGCTGATCGGCACGCCGCCGAAGGTCGCCGTGCTGCCGTCCTGGAACAAGCCGAAGGATTCGACGCGGCGGATATCGACGAAGCCGATCTCGTGAAGGACGCCCGCGAAATATTCCGTCCAGAGGCCGACTTTGTGGACGTCGAACGCGTCCAACTGGCCGCCGAATATCCGCCGCATGATCTCCCAGCGCTCGCGCGGGCCGCTTTGCGGGTGCACGAACAGCTTGCACAGGATCTCGAGGTCGGGCACCGCCGCCATCAGCCGCCCGCCCGGCCGCAGCACGCGCAAAATCTCGCGCAGCGCCTGCGGCAGCTCGGTCGTGTAGCCGAGATGCTCCAGCACATGCGAGGCATAGACCTCTTCAACGCTGCCGGAGGCGATCGCCGACAGGTCGGTGCAGTTGCCGACGATGTCGACCTGCGGTCCGGGCTGGGCATTGAGCACCGTCCAGCCCTCTTTTCGCTCCTCACCGCCGATATGAAGACGCATCCGGTTTTCCACGTCGCCAGGCAATATTGTGGACGCAGGTCCGGCGGCGCGCAAGAACGCCGGCGCCGCCGCGCATCGCCGTAAGTTGCCGTGACACCGGCGAAAATCGCGCCCGAGCCGTTTTCTTGCGCCGGCAATTCAATCCGCGCTACGAAGGTGGCCGAGCCGCTGCCCTCGCCAGGAGAAATCTTCATGAATACGGCGCCCTCCGCCGAGATTCGCGACGCCGAGGCCGAACGTCGCCAGATGGGGTTCTTCCCGCGGCTGATCCCGCCGGAAGTCTGCGCCCGCTGGGTCGCGGGGGTGCGCGAGAACGATGGTTTTTACGTTCCCGTCTACCGGGGAAGCGACGGTCGCCACAACGTGGTCGACAAGTCGCAACGGAACGTGAAGAGCGTCCCGACGGTCTATCCGGAAGAGATCCAGGCCTGGGTGCGCAAGATCGTCGTCGAGGTGATCAGCCCCTTCTACAAGGCGAAGATCACGCGGTGGGAGCCGCCGCAGCTGCTGCGCTACGAGCCCGGGGGCTTCTATTCGGCCCATTTCGATTCCGAAGTGTATATCGAGGGCAAGCTGACGAAGATCGCCGACCGGGACTATTCCCTGATCGTGTTCTTGAACACGGACTTCACGGGCGGCGGCCTGGACTTCCCGGAACAGGACCTGCAAATCCTTCCCGAAGTGCCGGGCGGCGGCATCGTCTTCCCGAGCGGCCACCGCTACCCGCACGGCGTGCATCCGGTCGAGCAGGGCCTGCGCTATAGCCTCGTGACCTGGATGGCGGTCGACGGGCCGGCGTGAGCGGCCGCATCGGGCAACGCGGCGTAAGCTTGCTGCCGGAACGACCGCCAGATCGGGCGCAGATAGAGTAATCTCTGCCCGCAATGGCCGCTTCGCCTCAAAATACGCCCGCGGCCCGGCTGCGGGTTGCGGTCGAGCGTCACCGCGCGGGTAAGCTCGACGAAGCCGCAGCCCTTTATGCCGAGGTCCTCGCGGCTGAGCCCGACCACGCCGACGCGCTGCATCTCTCCGGACTCGTGGCGCATCAGCAGGGCCGTCATGCCGACGCGATCGCGGCGATCAGCCGCGCCATCGGCCTGGCCCCGGCCGTTCCCGACTTCCACCACAGCCGCGGCCTTGCCCATCGCGCCCGCGGCGAACTCGCGGCCGCGGAGGCCGATTTCGCGCGGGCGACCGCGCTCAACCCGAAGTACGTGCAAGCCTGGGTGAATCTCGGGATCACTCATCTGCAGCAGAACGCGTCGGAGTCGGCGTTGGCGGCGTTCCAGCAGGCGCTGGCTTTGGCGCCCAACTCTGCGGAGGTGCAGGGCTATGTCGGCACGGCCGAGCTGCGTCTCGGACAGCTTGACCGCGCGGTCTTGGCCCTGAAACGTGCCGTCGTCCTCGATCCGCATTTCGCCGAAGCGCACTACAATCTCGGCATCGCCTACGATCGGCGCGGACAGCCCGCCGCCGCCGAATCCGCCTGGCGGCGATCGATCGAAGCGAATCCGTTCTATCTGAAGCCGTGGAACAACCTCGGCGTCCTGCTGCGCAAACAGGGGCGAAGCGCCGAGGCACGCGCCTGTCTCGAACGGGCGCTGGCCCAGGCCGGTGCGGACGCGCGCGACACCGCCGAGCTGTGGAACAATCTCGCGACGGCGCTCGCGGATCTCGGCGACGCCGCGGCGTCGCTGACTGCGTATGAGCGCGCGGTGACCCTCGCCCCCGACGACGTTCGCCTGCGCGTGAACCTCGGCTCCGCGCTTCTCGCGATCGGCCGCGTTGCCGCTGCGCAAGAGCATCTGGCAAAGGCCCGCGCCCTCGATCCGAACGACAATGCCGCGGCGAGCTGCGCGCTGCTGGCGCTTTTGTATCGCGACGGCGACCGGCATGCGCCGCGCGATGCCGCGATCGCCTGGGCGCGCAGCCGGCCGGTGCCGCCGCCGCTGTCGCATTCCAACCCGCGCGAACCTGACCGCCGCCTGCGGATCGGTTACGTCTCGCCGGATTTCCGCGAGCACGCCGTGGCGAACTTCATCGCGCCCGTGCTGGCGGCACATGACCACGGCGGGTTTGAAGTGTTCTGCTACGCCGAGCTGAAACGCGCCGACACCTTTACCGAGCGCTTTCGCGCGCTGGTCGCGGAGCCCAAGGCCGGCCACTGGCGCGAAACCGCGGGCCTCGATGACGCCGCGGTTGCCGCCGCCATCCGCGACGACGGCATCGACATCCTGATCGACCTGGCCGGCCACACGGTCCACTCGCGCCTGCCTGTCTTCCTGCGCAAGCCGGCGCCGGTGCAGATGACCTGGATCGGCTCCGCCGCGACGACGGGCGCATCGCAGATCGATTATCGCATCACCGATCACTTCGCCGATCCGCCCGGCCAGACCGACGACGAATACGTCGAGGGCCTGTTGCGCCTTCCCGGCGGCTTCAATTGCTACCAGCCGATCGGCGACGCGCCGGACGTGGGCGCGCTGCCCGCGGATGCGAACGGCCACGTGACCTTCGGCAGTTTCAATCACGCGGCGAAAATAACGGAGCGGGTGCTCGACACTTGGACCGAGGTGCTGCGCCGTGTCCCGGACGCGCGTCTGGTTCTCAAGCACCATGGCTTCGCCCATCCCGCGGTGCGCGAGGATTACCTGATGGCCTTCAATCGCCGCGGCATCGAATCCGACCGCCTCGACCTGCTGCAGCCGGCCGACGGCTGGCGCGGCCACGTCGCGACCTACAACCGTGTCGATATCGCGCTCGACACGTTTCCTTATAACGGCACGACGACGACCTGCGAGGCGCTGTGGATGGGCGTTCCGGTGGTCGCTCTGGCGGGGCGCTCGCATCATGCGCGCGTCGGCGTCAGCCTGCTGAGCCGGACCGGGCTCACCGACCTGATTGCCGGGTCGGCGGCGGCCTATGTCGACGTCGCCGCCGCGCTTGCCGCCGACCGGCCGCGGTTGCGGCGTTTGCGGGGCGAGCTGCGCGGGCAAACGCAGGCGTCGCCGCTGTGCGACGCGGTCGAGTTCACGCGCGGCCTCGAAGCGGCGCTCCGCCGTGTGTGGCAGGACTGGTGCCGGCAGCCATGAGCACCGCGGCCGAACAGGTGACGGCGCTGCGCACGTCCGCCCGCAACGCGGAACGCGACGGCGACTTCGGCGCGGCCGAGCGCGACCTGCGTGCGGCCCTCGCCGCCGATCCGGGCGACGGCACGACGACGTTTGCGCTCGCCGAGTTTCTGTCGCGCCGCGGCCGCTTCTCCGAAGCCGAGCCGCTCTATCGCCGGATGCTGCAGGCGTTTCCGAACGAGCCCGCCCTGCTCAACAGCTTTGCCGTGCTGCTCAACAGGACCGGCCGGCAGCCGCAGGCGATCGAACTATGGCGAAAGGTGCATGCGGCCAATCCCAAGCTGGCGCAGCCGCTGGTGAACATCGGCCTGGCCCTTCGCGCCGCGGGCGACGCAACCTCCGCCGTCGGCTACTTCCAGCAGGCGCTCACCGTCGATCCCAACCTGTTCGAGGCGCACTACCAGCTGGGCGTGACCTTTTTCCATGCCAAGCGGCGGGAGCAGGCGATCGAGCATCTCGAAGCGGCGCTGAAGCTTCGGTCCGATTACGGGCGCGCGGCGGTGTTGCTGGCGCAGGCCTATCAGAGCGTGTGCGACTGGGAGCGCTTCGAGCGCATGGGCCCGCTGCTGCGCCGGGAGATCGACCGCGCGCTCGCCGGCAAGCCGTGCGCGATCACGCCCTGGTTCGCGCTGCGCCTGCCGATGACGCGCGCCGAGCGCAGCGCCGTCGGCGCCGTCATGGCCAAGGAATATGCGGCCGCCGCCGAGCCGATCCGGGCGCGGCTCGGGTTTCACCACCCGGTCGCGCCGAAGCCGGTGCTCACGGTCGGCTACATGTCGGCGGACTTCCGCCGGCACCCGATCCTGCTGCTGACGGCCGGCCTCTACGGCCGTCACGACCGCTCGCAAGTCCGCGTCCACGCCTATCCGGTCACGAAGCCGGACGATCTCGGCGAAGAGATCCTCAAGCGCGGCTGCGACAAGGTCACCGAGCTCACCTCGCTCTCGACCGAAGACGCCGCGCGCGCGATCTATGCCGACGGCGTCGACGTCCTCGTCGACCTTTCCGGCTACAACCAGTTCGCCCGGCCGGAGATCGTGGCGCAGCATCCGGCGCCGATCCAATGCTCGTTCTTCAATCCGGCGGCACCGCTCGGCGGCGGCTTGTATGACTGCGTCATCGCCGACCCCGTCGTCATTCCGCCGGAGCACGCGCGCGACTACAAAGAGCCGATCGAGCGGCTGCCGCACAGCTTCTTCGTCAACGATTACCCGCGCATGCCGGTGGGCGCCGACACCAGACGTGCGGCGGAAGGGCTGCCGGACGATCGTTTCGTGTTCTGCAATTTCTGCGCGCCAGACAAGATCGAAGCGCCGGTGTTCGCGCGCTGGATGAACATCCTGCGGCGCTGCCCGGATTCGGTCTTGTGGCTGTTCGCGCTCGAGCCGGCGGTGGTGAAGAACCTGTCGGCTGCGGCCGAGAAAGCCGGCATCGATGCCTCGCGCCTTCTGTTCGCGCAGCGGCGGTCGCATCCCGACCACATGGCGCGGCTGAAGCTCGCCGATCTCCACCTCGACACCGGCACCTACGGCGCGCACATGACCGGCGCCGACGGGCTGTGGGTCGGCCTGCCGTTGTTGACCCGCATGGGGGATGCGTTCGGGTCGCGCGCGGCGGCGATGATGCTGCTTCTGCTCGGCTTGCCGGAGCTGGTCGTGAACGATCTCGACGCCTACGAGGACGTGGCCGTCGCCCTCGCCCAGGATCGGGACCGGCTGGCGGACATCCGGCGGCGGCTGAACGCCAATCGCCTGACCTCGCCGCTGTTCGACACCGACCACTACGCCCGCGGCCTCGAGGCGATTTACCGCCGTCTGTGGAACGCGCGCGTCGCTTGACGGCCGCCTGCCCGGCGTCGAGAGTACAGACCCCTAAGGAGTGTCCGCCATGCTCGTCGTGATCCCCGATATGCTGTCCGCCGCCGAGATCAAGCAGATCCGCGAGCAACTGACCGACGAGGACTTCCTTGACGGCGCGCTCACCGCCGCCGGCCGGGCGCGCGCGGTGAAGAAGAACCTGCAAACCGATCGCAAGTCGGATCGCATGACCGAGATCCAGAAGACGATCGTCGCGGCCCTCGACCGCAACTCGATCTTCAAGACCGTCGCAGCCCCGCTCAAGATCATTCCGCCGCGCTTCAACCTGTACAAACAGGGCATGTTCTACGGCGATCATGTCGACAACGCGATCATGGGCGACATCGACGACCCGATCCGCGTCGACTGCTCGTTCACCCTGTTCATGAACGACCCGTCGGAATACGACGGCGGCGAGCTGGTGATCAAAAGCGGCTATGGCGCGTCGACGTTCAAGCTGCCCGCGGGGCATCTGATCGTCTATCCGACCTACAGCTTTCACGAGGTGCGGCCGGTGACCCGCGGCGAGCGCCTCGCGTGCATTTCGTGGCTGCAGAGCATGGTGCGCGACGTCAGCCGGCGCGAGATCCTTCTCGATCTCGCCATCGCCAGTCAGATGATCGAGACCGGCGGCGCCAACGCCGTGCGACCGGCGCTCGATACGCTCGACAAGGTGCGCAAGAACCTGCTGCGTCAGTGGAGCGAGACTTGAGCAGGACCCGGCGCCGCAAGGCGCCCTGAGCGCGCGATGCCGGATTCGGCCAGCGCGCTCTCGGCGGCCATCGACCACCACAAAGCGGGCCGTTTGGACGAGGCCGAGCGGCTCTACCGCGAGGCGCTGGCGGCCGAACCCGCGAATGCGGACGCGCTGCATCTGCTCGGCGTGCTGATGGGTCAGCGCGGCGAGGCCGCGGCGAGCATCGAGTTGATCGGCAAGGCGGTGGCGCTCCGGCCGACGGCCCCGGCGTTTCACAACAACCTCGGCAAAGCGTTGTCCGAAGCCGGGCGGCTCACCGAGGCGCGCGCGAGCTACCGGCGCGCCGTCGAGCTGGCGCCGACCTACGCGGAGGCTCAGTACAACCTCGCCGTCGCGCTGGCCGCGAGCGGGGAGCCGGCGGCCGCCGAAGCCGCCTGCCGGCGCGCCCTCGAGCTGGCACCCGGCAACGTCAGCGCCGAAAAGCAGCTCGCCGCTATCTTGTTGCGAGGCGACCGCTTCGACGAGGCTGAAACGGTCCTGCGCCGCGTCATCGCGGCGCGGCCGCAGGACGCGCCGGCATCGCTGAGTCTCGGGCGGGTGCTGTATCGCCGCGGCAGCCTCAAGGAGGCCGAAGTTCTGGCGCGGCGGTTCGTTGCGGCCGAGCCGCAGCAGGCGGCGGGGCACAGTCTTCTTGGCGCCGTCACGCTGGCGGCCGGCGACCTCGACACGGCGCTGGTCGAGCTGCAGCGCGCGTCCGAGCTCGATCCCAAGGACGATTCGGCTCTCATCCTGCGCGGCCATGCTCTCGTGGCGCTGGCCGATTTCCCGGCGGCGCAGCAATGCTACGAGCGCGCGGCCGCGCTCGCGCCCGAGGACAACCTCGCGTGGCGGAACGACCTCATCCGCCTGCTTTACGATCCGCGGGTCGACGAAGCGGCCCGCCGCGCCGCGCACGTCGCCTTCGGCGAGGCGATGACGGCACGCGCGAAGCCGCTGCCGGCCGACCCGGCGGCCGCCCGCGATCCGGCGCGGCGCCTGCGGATCGGCTGGCTGTCGTCCGACTTCCGGCAGCACCCGGTCGCGCGCAACCTCGAGACGATCTTCGCGGGCCGCGACCCGTCGAGCGCGGAGTTCGTCTGCTACGCGAACGTCTTCCGGCCGGATTCGATGACGGACTGGTTTCGCGCGCACGCCGATCTGTGGCGGCCGGTGACGGGACTGAGCGACGCCGCGGTCGCGGACCAGATCCGCGCGGACCGCATCGACGTCATGGTGTACGTCGCGGGCCGCTTCGATCACAACCGCCCGCAGGTCGCCGCGTGGCGGCCGGCGCCGGTGCAGGTCAGTCTCTACGACGGCGCGACGAGCGGCCTGCCGGCGATGGACTATTTCATCGCCGATGCCGCGCTGGTGCCGCGCGGCGCTCCCGAATACTTCAGCGAGCGCGTGGTTCGCCTGCCGCGTTTCTACGTCCACCGGCCGTTCTCTCATCTGTCGCCGCCCGGCCCCTTGCCCGCCGAAACCAAGGGGTATGTCACCTTCGCCTGCTTCAACAATCCGGCGAAGGTCAACGATGACGTATTGGCGTTGTGGGCGCGGCTGTTGCGGCGCCTGCCCGATGCGCGGCTGCGCCTCAAGTACAAGAACTGGTTCGCCAGCCGGCGCCTCCAAGAGAGGATCGGAGGCGCTTTCGGTCCGGAGCTGATGCGGCGTGTGGAGTTCGACGCGGTCGACCGCGTCACCGACGACCACATGATGCTGTACCGCGACGTCGACATCGCGCTCGATCCGTTCCCGTTCACGGGATCGACCACGACGTTCGAGGCGCTGTGGATGGGCGTGCCCGTGGTCACTCTGATGGGGGACCATTTCATGGCGCGCTGGACCGGGGCCATGTTGCACGCGCTCGGCCTCGATGACCTGATCGCGCGCACGCCGGACGACTACGTCGCGATCGCCGCCGCTCTCGCCCAAGATCGTGGCAGGCTGTCGGCGCTGCGCGCGGGACTTCGCGATATGGTCGGCCGGTCGTCGCTATGTAATGGCGCCGGCCATGCCCGGCATTTCCAACGATTGCTGCGTGCCCTGTGGCGCCGGTGGTGCAAGGCGGGCGGACGGTGACCGCGGACAGGGACGACTTCGCGCGCGCCCTGAGCCTCCACGCCGAAGGCCGCCTTCCCGAATCCGAGGCTTTGTGCCGCGCCATCCTCGCTCGCGACGCGGCGCATGCGCGCGCCCTTCATCTCCTTGGCGCGATCCGCTGGCAAGCCGGGGATCGGGCCCAGGCCGTTGATTTGCTCGGTCGGGCCGTCGCGGCGAAAGCCGACTATGCGGAGGCGCAATTCAATCTCGGCGCGATGCTGGCCGAGTGCGACCGGTTGGCGGATGCGGCCGAGCACTATGGACGCGCCGCCGCGTTGCGGCCCGACCACGTCGACAGCCACGCGCGGCTTGGCGCCGTGCTGATGCTTCTCAGGCAGTATGTCGCGGCCGAGCAGGCGTATCAGCGCGTCCTCGATCTGCAGCCGGATCATCCGGGCGCACACGCGGAGCTGATCACGGCCGCCGCCCTGCAGGGCAAGATCGACGCGGCACTGGCCCGGGGCCGGCGCGCGGCAGAGCTCGTTCCGGACGGCGCCGTCATCCATTTCCGCCTGGGAGGAGTGCTTCGCGACTGCGGCGAACACGTGGCCGCCATGTCCCACTATCGACGCGCTCTCGACCTCGGCGGCGATGACCTCGCCTGTCGGCGGGCGATCGTCCAATCCGATCTCTATGCCCCGGAAGTGACTGCGGTCGAGCGCCACGCCGACGTTGCGGCGAAGGCGCAGGCGGTCGTGGCCCGGTGCGGCGCCGCTCTGCCGCCGCCCGGCAACGAGCGCGACCCGGAACGGCGTCTTCGCATCGGATGGCTGTCCTCCGATTTCCGGGAGCATCCGGTCGGGCGGAATCTGGCGCCACTTTTCGCCAATGCGGCGCGCAACGGCGCCGACTACTTCTGCTATGCCAATGTCGCCGTCCCAGACGATGCCACGGAGTGGTTCCGCAACCGAAGCGACGCGTGGCGGGCGGTCAATTCGATGAGCGATGGCGAGGTCGCACGCCTGATCCGCGCCGACGAGATCGACGTCATGATCTATCTGGCCGGCCTGTTCGACGGTAACCGGCCGGAGATAGCGGCGCTTCGCCCCGCCCCCGTGCAGGTGAGCCTTTTCGACGCCGCCACGAGCGGGCTGCCGCACATGGACTATTTCATTGCCGACACAACAACCGTGCCGCCGCGCGCGACCGAGACATTCAGCGAACGAGTGGTGCGCCTGCCCTGTTTTATCATCCACCTGCCGATCGAGGGGGCGCCGGACGTCGCCCCGCCGCCGCGCCGCGGATTAGGCCAGGTCACCTTCGGGTCGTTCAGCAATCCGGCCAAGCTGAGCCGGCCGGCATTGCGGCTGTGGGGCGACATCCTGCGGCGGCTGCCGCAGGCACAATTGCGCCTGAAGTATCGCGATCTCTTCGCAAGCCGGGTGCTGCAGGCACGCGTGCGCGACCACGTCGGCGTCGGCGCCGGGCGGATCGAATTTCAGGAGGCGAAGCTGACTTACGTTCAGAATCTCGCCGCCTATGCTGATATCGACATCGCGCTCGACTGCTTTCCTTTCAACGGGGCGACCACGACGTTCGAGGCGCTGTGGATGGGCGTTCCGGTCGTGACGCTCGCCGGCGACACGTTCATGAGCCGGTGGTCGACCTCGCTGCTGCACCTGGCCGGCCTCGATGAGCTGATCGCCCGCACACCACAGGAGTACATCGACATCGCGGTCGCGCTCGCCGAGGATCCAAAACGCCGGGCGACGTTGCGCGCGACGTTGCGCGCGCGCGTCGCCGGCTCGGCGCTCTGCAACGCGGCGCACTTCTCCCGCCACTTCGAACGCCTGATGCGCGCCCTGTGGCGCCGCTGGTGTCACCAGGACCGCACATGAGCGACGAGGGCGAGTTCGCGCGGGCGGTCGGTCTGCACGCCAGCGGGCGGACGGCCGATGCCGAAGCCGCGTGCCGTGGCATCGTCGGCCGCGACCCGGGGGAGGCGCGCGCGCTCCATCTGCTGGGCGTGATCCGCTGGAGCGCCGGTGCGCAGGCGGAAGCGGTCGCTCTTCTCCGCAAAGCCGTGGCGGCGAAGCCCGATTATCCCGAGGCGTCCTTCAATCTCGGCGTCATGCTGATGACGCTCGGAGAACTCGACGCCGCGGCCGTCGCGCTCGCGAAAGCTGCGGCGGCATGGCCGGACCATTTCGACGCGCACGGACGGCTGGCGGCGGTCCTGCTGCAGCTTGGGCGGCGCGCCGAGGCGGAAGCACCTCTGGCGCGAGCGCTGGCGCTGCGGCCCGACGACGCGCTGATCCTGGCCGACCTGGCACTCGTGGCCCGCGACCAGGGCAAAACCGACGACGCGATCGCCTACGGCCGCCGCGCCGTCGCCTTGGCGCCTGAGCTGGCGTCGGCCCGCCTGGAGCTCGGCCGGGCGCTGAACCAGAAGGGAGATTTCGCCGCCGCGATCGACGAGCTGCGGCGCGCCCGCGACCTCGCTCCGGCGTCGGCCGACGCCGCGAACGCGCTGACGGCGACGCTGCTGGACGCCCGCGACTTCGACGGCGCGGCGGCGTCGGCCCGCGACGCCGTCGCCCGGCATCCCGGCAGCGCCGCGGCCGTCTCGAACGTCGCCGCCGTCGCGCTCGCGCGCGGCGAGACGGCCATGGCGGTCGAGCACTACCGCCGCGCCATCGCCATGGCGCCGGGGCGGCCGGATTATCACCGCGGCCTCATGGCGGCGGTGCTCTACGATCCCGACATCGCCGCGGAGAGCCGGTTTGAGGTCCATGGCGAGTTCGGCCGCGCCATGGCGGCGCAGGCGAAAGACCGGCTGCCGCCTTGCGACAACGTGCGCGATCCCGGACGCAGGCTGCGCGTCGGCTGGGTGTCGTCCGACTTTCGCGACCATCCCGTCGCCCGTAACCTCGACCTGCTCTTCGCCCATTATGACCGCGCGCAGCTGGCGATGTACGCCTATGCGGAGGTCCCCTCCCCCGACACGTTCTCGGCGCGCTTTCGCGAACGTATGGCCGCGTGGCGTTCGACCGTCGGTCTCAGTGACGAAGCCGTCGCCCGGCAGATGCGGGCAGATGAGATCGACATCGCCATCCATCTCGCCGGCCGTTTTGACCGCAACCGGCCGCAAATCGCCGTGTGGCGGCCGGCGCCGCTCCAGATCACCATGCACGATCCCGCCACGAGCGGGCTCGCGGAGATCGATTATCTGATCGCCGATCCGGTGCTGGCACCCCGGCGAGCCGGGGAAAAATTCGTCGAGCGGGTGGTGCGCATTCCGAGCTTCTTCCTGCATCCGCCGATCGGCTGGGCTTCGCCAGCCGGCCCGCCGCCGGCGCGCGCCAACGGTTTCGTGACCTTCGGCAGCTTCAACAATCCGGCGAAGCTCAACGACCGCGTCCTGTCGCTGTGGGCGGAAATCCTGCGGCGCGTGCCCGAGGCGCGGTTGCAGATCAAGTTCCGCAATGCCTTCGCGAGCCGCGAGCTGCGGGAACGGGTGCGAAACGCGTTTCCCAACCTGGGCGAGCGCATCGCGTTCCTCGACGGCGACCAGCCGGCCGGCGAGCATCTCGCGTTGTACCAAGCCATCGACATCGCACTCGATCCGTTTCCGTTCACCGGCTCGACGACGACATTCGAAGCGCTGTGGATGGGCGTGCCGGTGGTTACCCTGGCCGGCGACACGATGGCCGGCCGATGGACCGCCGCGATGCTGCACGCCCTGCGCCTCGACGATCTGATCGCCGCCGGCGCGGATGACTACGTCGGGATTGCCGTCCGCTTGGCCGACGATGGCGATCGCCTGGCGGCATTGCGGGCGGGTCTGCGCAATCGCGTCGCACAGTCGCCGCTGTGCGACGGCCGCACGTACGCGCGCCACTTCGAACGTCTCCTCCGCGCCATGTGGCGGCGGTGGTGCGCCGCGGGCGTGAGCTGAGATGGCCGACCGGCGCCTCCTTCTCGAACGCGGACTCGCTCATCAGCTGGCCGGGCGCCTGGCCGCAGCCGAAGCCGACTATCGCGCGGTTCTCCGCGACGATCCGCGGGATGCCGACGCCTTGCACCTTCTGGGTGTGCTCGCCGCCGCGCAAGCAGACTTTCCTGCGGCCATCGATCTCCTCCGGCAGGCGCTTGCCGTGCGCCCGGACATGCCGATGCTGCACAACAATCTCGGCAACGCGCTGGCCAAGGCCAAGCAGTTCGAAGCCGCCGCCGCCAGCTATCGTCGCGCGATCGAGCTCGCTCCCGACTACGCCGAAGCTCATTTTAATCTGGCGACGGCGCTGTCGGAGCTGAAGGATCACTTGAGCGCCACGATCGCCGCCCGTCGTGCCGTCGAGCTTGCCCCCCGGAACGCGAAGGCCGCCGTCATTCTCGGCCTCAATCTGATGGAGATCGGCCGTTCGGGCGAGGCAATCGCGGCGTTCCGCCACGCCCAGGGCGTTCGGCCGGACATCGAGACCGGCCGCTTCATTCTCCAGGCCATCGTCTACGATCCCGCCCAGACCAATGCTTCGCGCTTCGCGGCGCACCGGCAGTTCGAAGCCGATTATGCACGCGCGGTCTACCCGCCCCGCCGTGAGTTCACGAATGTCCGCGATCCTGACCGGCCGCTCCGGATCGGCTGGCTGTCGTCGGACCTTCGCGAGCATTCGATCGCCCGCAACCTCTGGCCGATATTCGAGCGTCTCGACCGGCAGCGCTTCGATATGACCTGCTACGCCGACGTGGCGCGGCCGGACCATGTAACGGCAGCCTTTCGCGATCTCTCGCAGGGCTGGCGCGACATCCGCGGCCGAAGCGATGGCGAGGTCGCCGATCTCATCCGCGGCGATCGTATCGACATCCTGATGCTCCTGGCAGGCCGCTTCGATCGCAACCGTCCGCTGGTTGCAGCGCATCGCGCCGCGCCCGTCCAAGTGAGCCTCTACGATGCGGCGACGAGCGGCCTCGAGACGATGGACTATCTGATTGCCGACAGCGCGCTGGTGCCGCGGCGATCCACGGAAGGCTTCGTCGAGCGCGTCGTGCGCCTGCCGAGCTTCTACACGCCGCACGCGCCGCCGGACAACTCGCCGGCAATCACCGCGCCGCCGTGCGAGGACTCGGGGACCGTGACGTTCGGCTGCTTCTCAAGCCCGGTAAAGATCTCGGACGAGGTGATGGGACTATGGGCCGCGGTCCTGCAGCGGGTTCCCAACTCGCGCTTGTTCCTGAAGTATGCCGACAAGCTCGGGCCGCAGCGCGAACGGCTGCAGGCGGTGTTTGCGCGGCGGGCGATCGCGGCCGGCCGGCTGGTCATCGGCAGTCAGTGGGACCCGCCCGGACAGCACCTGCAGCTTTACCGCGATGTCGATGTTGCGCTCGACCCTTTCCCCTTCACGGGGTCCACCTCGACATTCGAAGCGTTGTGGATGGGCGTGCCCGTCGTCACTCTTCTCGGGGATGCCATGGCCGGCCGCTGGAGCGCCTCGATGCTGCACACCCTCGCACTCGGCGAGTGGATCGCACGCACGCCCGACGACTACGTCGAGATCGCCGCCCGCCTGGCGGAAGACCGCCCGCGCCTTGCCGCGTGGCGCGCCCAGTTGCGCGACCGCGTCGCGCGTTCGCCGCTGTGCAACGGCGCCCTGCATGCCCGCCGTTTCGGGCGGCTGGTGCGGGCGTTGTGGCGGCGCTGGTGCTTTGCGCCCAGCCGGTGATCGCGCCGGCAGCTCCGTCCTTCAATACGGGAACGTCAGCATCACGCGGACGTTGCGGCTATTGACGAGATAATTGTCGAACAATTCTTTGAACTTCGGATCATTGAACCAGATCGTGTTGTCGCGCGAGAAGACCAGCCCTTCCATGGGCCCGATCTCCAGGTTGAAGTCCCGCAGCTCTTGCGTCTTCCAGCCGGCCCCGTATTTCGGCGCCCAATGGGCCAAAAAGGCGGCCATGTCCTGCGCCAGCGTCTTGCCCTTGAGGCTGGCTTCGCGGCCCGGCGGATCATGCATCGTGACCAGCGGCTTTTCCGAAAATTCGCAGCGCCCGCCCGCGTCCCAGATGCGCAGGCCCATGTCGCCGTCGGCGAAGTGAGCTTTGTAGGGCCCGGCGAAGTAGCCGATCCGCTCGAAACAGGCCCGGCGCGCGAGCGGAAAGAACGGATAGTAGATGCCGAACATCGTGCCCACGGTCCGCGTGCGCAGACTCAAGCCGAGGCAGAACAGCGCCTGCCCGCGTTCGCGCGCCTGAAAATTCTGAACGGCGATCGCGTCCCAGGCGGGGGCGAGCTCCGTATCATCTGATACGGCGAGCACAAGATCCCCCGTCGTGTGGGCGAAGGCGGCGCGGTGCGCCGGCACATTCCCCTGCGGCTGGTCTTCACGCACCCAGACGATGTTGGGACCTTTGACCTCGAACGGCGAGACGACGACGATTTCGTATTCCACGCTCTGCGTGCGCGCGCGGATCAGGTCGATCGCCTTCGCGAGCTGGTCGGGGAACAGGCTCGGCAGCGTGATGGAAACGCGCATGACGCGATGACACCGATCTCAACGACGACGACGCGCCGCGACGAACTTGCCGTCACGCCGGCGCGATGGACCGGTGCTTACAGCTTACGGACGTTCGCTGTCGAGTCGAAGCTGGCGCGCGCGCGTCAAAATGACGTTTTCGAGCTCGACGGACGTTTGCGATTCGACCGAGGCGTCGAGCCACGCGCCGGAGGCATCGCGGCGCTGCCGGAATACGGCCGCCTTCACGCCGTCGGCGCGCAATTGCCGGCCGAGGATGTAGATATTGAGCTTGAAGCGCTCATTCGGCGTCTCCGGCGGCGCGTACCAGTCGGTGATGATGACGCCGCCGAACGGATCGGCCGACGCCAGCGGCATGAACGCGATCGAATCGAGCGACGCGCGCCACAGATAGGAGTTCACGCCGATGCCGCCGCCACCGGCGCCCTCGTCGGTCTTGCTCTTGCCGCCGAACAGGCTCAGCCCGTCAGGCCCGAAAACGCTGTCGGGCTTCTTGCCGGTCGGGCTGTAGGTGCTTTGGCCGCCGCTTTTACCGGTCTTCTCCGGGTAGCTGTAGTCGACCGTGCTGTCGGAGCAGGCGGCCGCGCCGAGCACGAAGCCGCCGAGCAAGGCGGGGCCGAGCAGGCGCGCAAAAAACGAGCGAGGCAAAGATCCGTGCATGTGACGTCCCCAAACAAGCCGCAGCCGCTATGGTAAAGGCCGCGTAGGCGGCGTTTTTCAATTATACTGTTTCGGCGGATTTGTCGCTATTGCAGCGACGAGTCAATGGAAATCGCGGCGGCCAGGCGGGCTCCCGGCAATGCTCGCCTTATTTTGCGAAATAAAATTACCAAGCAATAAAAGGCCCGCGCGAATCGATATATTGTTTTGTGTCAATTACTTACTGTGAAAAACTCGAGTCAAAGTCGAAAAATCGGGTGTTGCGCCTGCGCCACAGACTACCATTTTCGACACAGTTCTGCCGAAAACCGTTTGACGCCTTCTTTCAGCACATGAAATAAACGCGAGGGTCTAAGCCATCTCGGCAGGGGACCGGCCGCAAGGCTATCGATTTCAGCCGCAGGGCTGCGCAACAAAACTGGAGAGGGTACTTCATGAAGAAACAACTACTTTCAACGAGCGCGCTCGTAGCGGCCGGCATGATTGCCACGACCGGCTCGGCGTCCGCTCAGACGGCGCCGGCATCGTCGCCGATCCAGATCACGGTCGGCGGCTACATGTATAACTTCTTCAGTTATACCGACCAAGATCAGCGCGTGAACGGCGGGTCGGGCGGTACGGCTACGGTGACGGGCGCGCCGGTGAACTTCAACGTGAACACCGACAACGAGATCTGGTTCCAGGGTAAGACGACCCTCGCGAACGGCATCTCGGTCGCGTTGCGCGTCGAGCTCGAGGCCAACACCGAATCCGACCAGATCGACGAATCGTTCGCGATCGTCGAAGGCGCGTTCGGCCGAATCGAACTCGGTTCGACCGACAACTCGGCCTACAAGATGAGCATCCACGCTCCGGACTCGCAGATCGGCATCGCGGTCGCGGGCGTGCAGTCGTACACCAGCAACGTGGTTGCCAACCCGACCGGCCGCAGCGGTCTCGACACGCCGCTAGCCACGACCCTGCCGCGTATGGGTGACAACGACTCGGAAAAGATCTCGTACTACACGCCGCGTTTCGAGGGCTTCCAGCTCGGTTTGAGCTACATCCCTGAAATGACGCAGGACCGCCATGGCATCGGCGGCGTCAGCTTCCGCAACAACACGTACAACAACGGCTGGTCCGCGGGCTTGAACTTCACCCGCGCCTTCGGCCCGATCGACATCGCTGCGGCGGCTGGTTACGTGCACTGGACGAAGCCGGCGACGACGCAGGCGGTGAACAACGCGACGCTCAGCGATCCGCACGCCTATACCATTGGCGCGCAGGTCGGCTACGCCGGGTTCCGCCTCGGTGGTTCGTACCTGAAGCAGCAGGACTTCAACGCCGTCACCGCGGGTCAGACCCTCGGCGGCGCCCCGATGACCGGCGTTGGCATCTCGGCTGTGTCCGACTCGTTCAACGACGGTTACTCGTGGGATGTCGGCCTGACCTACACCTTCGGTCCGGCGGTTGTCGGTATCGCCTACATGGACGGCCGGGCTCGCGGCTCGTCGGCCATCGGCGGCACCACCAACGACAACACCGTCCAGGCGGGCAACATCGGCGGCCGCTATCAGCTTGGGCCGGGCGTCCAAGTCGAAGCGAGCGTGTTCCATGCCCGCGTCCGGTCGGAAAATTCCACGACCGTCTCCGCCCAAAGCGGTGGCGGCACGAACAACAACAATGCAACCGGCGTTACGACCGGTCTCATCCTGAACTTCTAATCAGAAGATCAGTGATCCTTGATAAGGGGCGGCCTTCGGGCCGCCCCTTTTTATTTGCGCTCTCGTGATATGCGATGGACGGGCGGAGTGACACGGCCGCCAGCCGTCTGATACATACGCCTTCCACCACCCAGTGAAGTCCTATGGCGGGCCGTATCCACATCGAGCGCTTCGTCTTTCCGAGCGAGACCTCGGCGTTATCCGACGACGAATGGCAGATCGCGCGGCGCTGTTTGGACTGGGCGGCGGCTCTCGTCCGCGAGCGCAATCGGCGGGCCGCCGGCGAAGGCGCGTCGTTCAGCGTCTATCTCCCGGCCGGGAACTGGGACTGGTCGCGGCGGCAATCGTTCGAGCTCGATTCGGCGGTCACCAATCCTGCGACGTCGTTCGAGCTGCTGATGACCCAGGACCGCGAGGTCATCCGCCAGCTGCGGCTGTATAGCCAGGCCTTCACCGGCTACCAGCTCGCCACCCTGGCGATGGCGCATACCCGCGGCTGGATCCGCAAGCGCCTGCCGGCAAATCTCGACGAATTCATCGCCCTGATCGCCCATCTTCCCGATCCCCATTTCGAGCGCTGGGCGAGGCTCGCCCACGTGCTGCCGCCGGAGCTGTGCGTCCCTCCGGCGTGGAAATTCGGCGAGATGGGCTGGCTGGTCGGCAATTACATCGTCAATTACGACAACTGGGTCTATCTGCAGCGGATCGCCTTGCTGCATGAGGCCGGCATCCTCGAGCGGTTGCGCCACATCGCGACGTCGCGCCGGCCGCGGATTCTGGAAATCGGCGGCGGCTACGGCGCGCTCGGCTATCTCTTGACCCGCTTGATCCCGCAAACCCAGTTCGCCCTGATCGATTTGCCGGAATCGCTGGCCTTTTCGGCGACCTACCTCGCGGTCGTGAACCATCCGAGCACGGTCAATCTGCCGGTCGCCGGCGCCGACATCGACGCCGGTGCCGACCTGTGCATGTGCCCGAATTTCCTGCTGCCCGACGTGGCGGCGCGCTACGGTCCGTTCGATCTGGTGATCAACACCAATTCCCTCCACGAAATGACCGAAGCGCAGGTCCGCTCCTATTGCGGTGTCGTGGCAGGTGCCATGGCCGCCGGCGGTCAGTTCTTCGAGCACAACGCCGAAGGCATGCCCAACGGCGTCCCCTCGGGCTTGCCGAGCCTGATCGCGCAATATTTCCCGAACCGCGGGGCCTGCCCGTCGACCCTCATCGGGCCGCATCTCGATCCCGGTCCGGCGCGAATTTGGTCTATGGCCGAGGCCGGCGCCGCGCGATAGACAGGCAGTGATGGCCATGCCGTCCGAGTCTGACATCGCCGCCAATCTCGACCGCGTGCGCCGGCGCATCGCGCGCGCCGCGCGCGCCGCCGGACGCGACCCGTCCGAGGTCGAGCTGGTCGCGGTGTCGAAGACCCACCCGGCCGAAAGCGTACGGGCGGCGCTTGCGGCGGGTCAGCGCGTGTTCGGCGAGAACCGTGTCCAGGAGGCGAGCGCAAAGTTCCCGCCGCTTCGCAACGAATTCCCAGATCTCCGGCTGCACCTGATCGGACCGCTGCAGACCAACAAGGTGAACGACGCCGTGGTGCTGTTCGACGCGATCGAGACCGTCGATCGGCCGAAGCTTGCCGCCGCTCTCGCCGCCGCGATGGCGAAGACCGGGCGGCGGCCCGTCTGCTTCATCCAGGTCAATACCGGCGAGGAGCCGCAAAAAGCCGGCATCGCGCCCGCGCTGGCCGACGATTTCATCGGCGAGTGCCGGACGAGATATATGTTGCCGGTGGTGGGACTGATGTGCATCCCGCCCGTCGATGCCCCTCCCGCGCCGCACTTCACCATGCTGCGGGATATCGCACGGCGCAACGGGCTTGCCCGTCTCAGCATGGGGATGAGCAGCGACTTCGAGGTCGCGACGGCGCTCGGCGCTACCAGCGTGCGGGTCGGAACGGCGATCTTCGGCGCCCGCGAGACGCGCCAAGATCGCGCCGTCTAGCCCGCCTTGCGGCACCACACGCCGATCATGCCCGAAAATGTCGTCGGCCGATCGGCCTCGAAGCGATCCCAGTTCGCCATGTCCAGCATGGCCGGATCGTCGGGAAAGCGCGCTCCGTAGGCTGCGGCCGCTGCCGGCGAGACCTCGACGCTGCGCAATTCAAGGCCCACCGCGCGCACCGCCTCGCCGACCTCGCGTGGCGTGAACCTGTGCTCTTGCACGTTGAACAGCAGATCCCGGCAGCCGCTCATGGAAAAGAAGTCCGTGAACCGCCGGACGGTCGCCCGCCAGTCGCGTGCATCCGCGGGCGCGTCGAGAACCATCTTGCGCAGCTCCCGGATGCCATCGGGCGTCGGTGACAATCCCAGCGCCGCGATCTCCCGGCGCGCGGCCACCACGTCCTGTCGTCCACGCTCGCTGTACAGCGCCACGGACATCAGACCACCCGGCTTCAGACGTTGCGCCAAGGCTTGCCAACCGGCGATCGGATCGGCGAGGTGATGGAGGACGCCAATGGCCTCGATGACATCGAAGTCGCCGTACCGTCCGTCCAGCTTCAGGATGTCGGCCTGCATGAAGCGAATGCTGTCGACCGCATAGCGCGCCGCCATACGGGCGGCGTAGGCAAGGCTGTTGCGGCTGACGTCGATGGCGGTGACGCGCGCCGTCGGCCCATAGCCGAGCGCGGCGATGATGGCCTGCCGGCCGGTTCCGCAGCCGGCGATGAGGACGTCGATCGGACCATGAAAGCGCGCGGTGTCCGATGCGCCACAGACGGCGAGAAGCCGGGCGCGCCGTTCGCCGGGCACCGGCGGATTCAACGCCAGCCAGCGCGGATAGGGATTTTCCTCGTATTGCGCCCGAACCGCGTCCGACGTCGCGTCGGCCGGCTCTATCGGTGGCGGCGCAGGCGGCGCGCCGTCGCGATCGGTTCGCGGCGGCCACGGGCGATACATGCCGAGCCGCGCCGCCTCGGCCGGATCGGACCGGCCGGCGCGCATCACCCGCTCCGCCAAGGCCTCGACGGCGGCGTTTTCGTCCGGCGCCACAAACCAGGCGAATTCGTTGTTGAGGCCATGACGGGCGAACGCGTCCGCCAGCTCCATCCAGCCGTTGGCGAGCTCGCCGGAACGGCCGAGCAGGAGCGCGCGCCGGACCGCGGTCAATATCCGTTCGAGCGTCGCATCGTGACAAATCGCGCGCGCCAGCAGGCGATGCAGCAGGACATCGTCGAACGGAGCCAACCCGCCGGACCGCACGGCCTCCCCGACCAGGCGGTCGAGATCGGCCGGCGCCGCCCGGGCAAACCGCTGCCATGCCGGCTCGGCCAGCCAGCAATCCACCGTGGATCGCACGAGCGGCTGCAGATCCAACTCATCGAAGTCACTGGCGGCTCGCAGTCCACCGATCACGTGTGCTGACGGCTCCAGGCGATAGCGGCCGAGCAGCCGCGCCATGAGCCGCGCGGCCTCGACGTTGCCGCGCCCCGCAGCGAGCCCGACCACGAGCTCGCCCAGCGCCTCGGGCGCCTGGCCGGCCGCGATCAGCCTGCGGCAACGCTGATCGAGCTGTTCCAAGATGCGATCACCCTAATCCTCGAAATCGTCCGGCGGCGGCTGTCCGACCACCGCCGTAACGTAGCGCCGCCAGAACTGGCTTCCGGTTTTCTTGTCGTGGGCGCGCAACACGACGGCGGCGAAGTCGACGCTTTCGTAGAGTTCGTGGATCAGTGTCGCCAGGGCCAGCAGCTTCCGGGGAGGCAGGTCTTCGAGCCGCATGAAATCTCGGGCGTATATCGCATCGGCCCACAGCACCTGGCTGATGGGCCAGAATTTTCCATCCTTCCGCAGCAGCGGCCGGAAGGGCGGTCCCATCATCGCGGGCATCTTGTGGAGCCGAAAACCGCTTGCGCTCAAGTGGCGGTCAACATCGCCAAACAGAGGCTGGTCCTCATACAGGGGCGCGAACTCGACTTCGATCTGTGCGAGAACGACGTGGCTCAGGGTCGCCGCCGCGCCGCGCAGCACGTCCAGCTCTGCCCCTTGCACGTCGATCATCAGGTAATCCGCGTCTTTGACCTCCGGAATGTCATCGAGGCGTACCGTCCTCACGACCTTCTGCTCTTCTTCGCGAGTCCATTCGACCAGGCCCTGGAATTTCCGCAGCAGCGGCTCGTTCGGCTTGTAGAGCGACGAGGCGACCGGCCAGGCGGTGCGGTAGAACGTCCGCTCGCTGCCGTCTCCGACGAAATACGGGAAAAATCGATGCGCGCCGCCCTTGGCGTTGAGAGCGTCGCACGCCTGCCGGTCAGGCTCGAAGCCGACGATGGTTCCAAGGCTGCGTTCGGCAATGATCCGCTGCGGATCGAATCCCTCATCCGCCACCTCGGCCGCACCGACGATGACGGCCGTGACCTGCGGCGTTGACGGCCCAAGGACGTCGCGAATGCGGAACATGATGGACGCTAACGCAAAAAGAAAGCCGCGGCCACAGCCAGCCCGATCCTATGCCGCCGCCGCCGGCCTTTTTCGGCACCACAGCCAATACATGGAGCTGAAGGTTTCGGGATATCGCTCCTCGAAGCGCTCCCATGCCGCCAGCGACCCGAGCGCCGTCTCGACATCGCGGTTCATCTCGGCGAAGCGGCGCATCGTATCTCCGGACGGCGGCTCGAAACCGAGAAATTCGAGGCCGAGCTCGGCGAGCGTTGCGGCGAGCCGCGGGACGGTGAACCGGTCCTCCTGAACGTGAAACAAGAGATCACGGCAGTCGCTGAGCGCGTACATGTCGAATCGCGCAAGCGGGCGTATCTCGGGATCCGTGAGGGCGAGGCTCAAGATATCGCGCCGCGCCTGGCGAATCCCGGGGAGATCGGCCGCGTAGCCGCGTTCTGCGATCAGGGCGCGCGCCTTGTCGATCGGCCGGCGCGCGAGCTGGCTGTACAGCGCCACTCTCATGACCCCGTCGTCGTTCAGCTTGTCGGCCAGCTTTCGCCACCCCTGCACGGGATCGCGCATGTGATGAAGGACACCGGTACTCTCGATCAGATCAAAGCGCTGCTCGACCGACCCGAGTTCGAGGATGTCGGCTTGTGCGTAGCGGATATTCTTTACGCCGAGCTCGCGCGTCTTGCGGATGGCGTAGGCGAGGCTGCTGAGGCTCAGGTCGACGGCGAGGAGACGGGCGTCCTGATAGCGGCTGGCGGCGTGAAGCGCCTGCAAGCCCGTGCCGCAACCGGCGATCAGTACGTCCGGTGTCGCAGAAGGACGGAACCAGCGCAGGTCGGCATGCGGAAGGAGCCGCCGCACCGCGGCGGCCATCGGGACGCTCGCACGCTCGAGGGTGGGCTTCGTCCAGCGCGGATAAGGGTTCTCCTCGTACTGCGTCTGCACCGCCCGCGAGGTGTGATTGTCGATCGTGGTCAGCCGTGGGATGGTGGCGCGAATGGCGCGTTCCTCCGCCGGTTCCAGGATCTGCTGGCGGATGACGTCGCGGATCGGCGCGGTGGCGGCGGTCGCGAGTGCCGCGGCCGATGGCAGAGAGGAGAGCGGGATGTAGGCCGCGAGAGCGAGAACCTCGTCCGCCGGCACCGGAGTTTGCGAGGCCAGCGATCGCTCCACCCGATCTTGCAGCAGCGCGACCGCAGCGCGTTCCGCCGCGTCGTCCGGCATGAGGTATTCATTCAGGAAACACTGGCGGGCGAGGGCGGCGGCAAATGGCAGGCCATCCGGACAGGGGGTTCCGGCGAGCGCGACATCGAGCAACTGACGGCGCAGCCGGACGAGAAGGTCCTCGATCTCGCGATCGCGCACCGGCGTGAGGCACAGCAGTTTCAGCAGAATCGACAGACTTGCGAGCGTCGCCGACGCCGTGTGGTAGTCGAGGCAGCCGCTTTGCGCGGCTTGCAGCAGCCCCCGGACCCGTTCGTCCCCGCGCAAAACGCCGAAGATCGGCCGCGCCAAGGCGACGTCGCTGATATCCGGCTGATCGAGAAGCCGCGACAAATCGTCGTAGCGCGCGTCGTCCCAGGCAATCGAGCCGTCGGCGGCGGCCGCCACGCTGCCTAACAGATTGGACCAGGCGTCGCCGCGATGGGGATCGGCGCGGACGGCCGAACGAAAGCTTTCGAACGCCGCCGCGTGGTCTGCCTTCGTCCCCTGTGCGAGGCCGAGAAGATTCCACGCGTCGGCCATGTCCGGCGCGAACGCCAGCGCCATCCGCGCCGCGGACGCCGCCGCGTCCGGTCTGCCGCCGGCCAGCAGCACCGCGGCAAGACCGCAGTGGAGCTTCGCGTCGTCGGGACTTAAGGCAAGGGCCGCCTCGTACGCCCCGTGGGCCTCGGCGATCCGGCCACGCTCCGCCAGGAGATGGGCCAGGCTGCTGCGCGCTTCGGCAAAGTTCGGCCGCAGCGCAATGGCCGAGCGGTAAGAGGCTTCCGCCTCGTCGAGTTTGCCCTGCTCCTGCAGAACGTGGCCGAGATTGCTCTGGGCTTCCGCCGAGCCGGGCGCGAGCCGGACGACGGCGCGATAATGCAACTCGGCCTCGGCGGCTCGGCCGGCTTTGCGCAAACAGGCGGCGAGGCCGTGATTCGCCTCGAGCGAGGTCTCATTCCGTCGCAGCGCCTCGCGATAATGACGTTCCGCTTCTGCGGTCCGTCCCACTGCGGCAAGGATGCCGGCAAGATTGGTCCGATAGAGGATGGAGTCCGGCTTGGCCGCAAGCGCCTGCTCGATATACGCAGTTCCCTGCGCGATCTCGCCGTCCTCGCACGCAATCAAGCCGAGCAGATGCAGCGCGTCGGCATGCGCGGGCTCGCGCGCGAGCAGCTGCCGGTAGCGTGCGGCGGCGGCGCGGCGGTCGCCGCGCTGGTGGAGAGCAAAAGCTTCGCGAAAGAGATCAGGCACGCATGTTGGCGTGCCGGGCCGGCGGCGGACTGTCAAGTCCGCGGGCGGCCACCGTCAGCTCGGCGGAGAAGGGCCGCCGCCGTTCGGGTCTTTCTGACGGTTGGTGAAAAGCTCGGCGACAACCTCGGCGACCAGCTGGGCGTATTGCGGATCGTTGGGGCCGCTCACCGTTCCGGCGTAGCCGATGGCTTCGCTGACGATGCGATCGCCATAACAGTAATCGCCGCGCAAAACCGTTGTCCCGGGCTGGTTGCCGGTCAGCGGCTGATCGGCGCATGGGTTGCGGACGCCGACGGCGGGCCCGAAGGCCAGCACCACCGTGTAGCCGTTCCAGTCGCCGGCGGTGGGTCCGAGGGCGAAGCGATACTGACCGCTGGCGTAACGGTTGCGCAGCGCCGCCAACGCCGCTTCCTCGCCTTGCGGCCCGAACGGGTTGTTGCGAATCATCACCGCGTTCGTGCCGTTTTGCGCCAACGTCTGAACGTAGAAGTCGGCCGTATAGGTGTTCACGCCTTCGCTGCGATTCACCCAAACACCGCTGCCGCATCCGACCAGCGACAGGGCGGCCAAGAACATGAAAACGCGAGGCGATCTCGAACGGCCCATCGTGCGGTTCCTCCGTAAACAGGCCTCTTAGCACCAGCCTCACGAGCCGTCCACTCACGCTAGCGCGAACCGGCGGCAGGCTCGATCGAGGGGAAAGAACGCCGTCGCCGCAGCGGTGGCGCTCAGGCCTAGAAACTGCCGTCGATGCTCGGCTGCGGGCCCTGATCCTGGGCCTTCTTCATCTGGCGATAGCGGTCGAGGCCGCGGATCATCGCTTGCGCCATCCAGTTTTCGGGGGAGCCGGAGCTGGCGGGCGAATCGCCGGCCGAGGCGCCTGCGGGAACGGCGGCCATGGCCGGCTGGCGCGCAACGGCCGGCACGATGGCGGCTTGGCCGATCTCGTTGCCGATCGGAACCGTGGTCTGCAGCGGCACCGCGTTATTGCGCAACGGCCCATTCGACGCCGCCGGCATGCCGTGGCCGGCGAACGTCTGGTAATCGGCGAGCGTCCACCCGGCGCCGGAGCTCTTGCCGTTGGCCGTGAAGAGCGGCGCGCTCGGCGGAGCGCCCGTCGTCGCACGCGCGGCGAGCGGCGCCGGCGCGGCGCTGAGCGAGTTGGCGGTCGCGGGCGCGACCGGGGCACTCGTCGCCGCCGTCGTCGCCGCGGCCGCGGCGCTGGTCGGCGCTGTCGCTGCCGCTGCGGTGCTTGCTGATGCATCCTGGGCGACGGTGGGCGCGCTCGTATCGGCAGGGCTCGGCTGACCATCGGCCGGGCTGGCTGCGGCGTACTGGGCCGGGGGCGGCGACGCGCCGTCGTGGCCCAGGCCGATAGCGGCGAGCACCGTGCTCGCCATGTCCTTGCCGGTGGATTGCTCGAGGATCGCGTCGGCGGCCGAGGTGATCAAGCCGATCGGGCCACTGATCAACGCGGAGCCCAGCACGCGCGCTGCCGGCAGGATGGTGTCGCCGGTAATGGCGCGGTAGATCGTCCCGACGACGGGGATGTGCTGGAGCGGATTGATCGCCGACAGGAATTCGTCGAACGACAAGCTCTGGCTGGCGATCTTGGTCGGATCGCCAATGTCCGTGAATTCGGGCCGTGTCGCCGTGGGCGCGGCGGCGCCGCTCGGTGCGGGGGCGGTGATGGACGACAAGGTGGACATCGCGCCTTGACTTGCAACTCCGAGGCCAATGGTTTGCAGTGTCTTTTCAGTGGTTTGGGATGTCCGGGTCGCACCCGGAGAGGCAATTTTTTCCGCCTTGCGGCGGCGTGCGGCTGGCGTCCTTTGCCGCCATCCCACAGTACCCGATTCTGAACAAAAATTAGGCAGGACTGCTAGCAATTGGACACATTGTTGTAAAAACGTCACTGGGCGTTAGTGGTTGGGTTTACAGACCTTTCGGGGCTCTTTTTCCCCAAAGCGATGCGGTATCGTCCGGAGGTTGGTCGGCAGTTTCGTCCGGAGTATAGGAAAATGAAGAAACAGCTCCTGTCTTTAGTCGTAGGCGGCGTCATCGCCGTGGGCGCGGCCATGGCAACGCAAGCCCGCGCTGAAGACGCTGAGCCTGAGGCGTGGTGGGGAGCGCTTTCCGGCTCGGTCGCGGGTGTGAGCGACTACGTGTTCCGCGGCATTTCGCAGACCGAGGGCGGTCCGGCCGCTCAGGGGTCGCTCGAGTGGACGCATTCGTTGCCGTTCGATCTGACGGTCTACGGCGGCGCGTTCATTTCGAACGTGAGATTCCCCGACACGGTCAATAACGAAAATCTGCCGATCCATGCCGAGGTCGATCTCGATGCCGGTCTGCGCGGCAGCGTCGTCGGCGTGAACTGGGATGTCGGCTACATCCGCATCAGCTACCCCGGCAAGGAAATGCCGGCGAACAACAGCCTCGATTACGACTGGTCGGAGGTCTACATCAAGGCCAATTACGACTTCGGCTTCGCCAAGGTCCTCGGCGGCTGGTTCCACTCTTCGCACTATTCGTCGGGCGCGGGCGTGGGCAACTACTACAGCGGTGAAGTCGACGTACCGACGCATCTCTACGACATCACGGCGGTCGGCCATGTCGGCCACCTCGAGATCCAGAACGAAGCCAACTTCGGCCTGCCGAGCTACACCGACTGGGCCTTCGGCATCAACCGCGACTGCCCCGAATTGCTCGGCGTGAACGTCGCGTTGATGTATTACGACACGGACGTGAGCGATACCGACGTCCTCAAGGGCGGCGGCGGCGCCACGGCCACGCGCATCGACAACCGGTTCTACGAAACCGCCACGTGGCGTGTGGTGCTCCAGGTCTCCAAGACCTTCTGAGCCCTGGCCCAGCTGAGCCTATCGCGAACGGCCGGGCCTTAAACCCGGCCGTTTTCGTTTGTATACAGGCAAAGACCGCCACCCCGCAGAGCCGCATATTGGCACCTGCGCAGATGG
>Ga0335070_10000518_pt1 | contig 42967 bp, 40 predicted proteins | sample Lox_Sample_13_FD_206722 | JGI IMG/M metagenome (GOLD analysis project Ga0335070, IMG submission 206722) | Soil microbial communities from Loxahatchee National Wildlife Refuge, Florida, United States - Lox_Sample_1.3 | ecosystem: Environmental > Terrestrial > Soil > Wetlands | place: USA... | reverse complement strand
GAGCGGGTGGGTCGCCGCGCCCGTGCCGCAGCCCACGTCCAGCAGTCGCTCGCCCGGCTGCGGATCCGCTTCGCCGACGAGCCGCTCCGCGCGGGCGGCGACCTGCTCGCCGTGTCTCGCGCCGTTGACGAACCGCTTCTCGAACCCGTTCATCTTCATCGGATATGCCTTTCTCGCTCATTAGCTTTCTTGACAAGTAGCTTAGGGCACAATAGAGTCCCGTTCAAGTGACCGCTCGGGAGGCACGTGACTCGCTCCACCGGTTCGGGCTCGCGCGCGACCGGCTCGCCGCGGCGCTCCGCCGGGCGAGCGGACTCACCGCGAGCGAGCTGGAGGCGCTCGAGCAGCTCGAGCTCGACGGGCCGCTGACGCAACGCGAGCTCGGCGAGCGCCTGGGTCTCACCTCCGGCGGGACGACGCTGCTCGTCGACCGGCTCGAGCGGCGCGGCCTCGTCTCGCGCACGCCGCACCCTGGCGACCGGCGTGCCGTGCTGCTGCGGCCGGTCGCGACGGCGGCGACTTCCGCAGCGGCTGCGCTCTCCCGGTACGAGGCCGCGGTCGCCGCGGCGGCGCGGTCGCTGTCCGCGTCCGAGCGAGAGGCGGTCGCCGGCTTTCTCCGGGCCGCGGCGGATGCCGCGGTCGAGACGGCGGTCTCGCTCCGTGAGGAGCGGAGCGCGGTCCCGTCCGGCCGGCGGCGCTAGACCGTCCGCCGGCTCCGGCCGCCGCGCGATCACGGGGCCTGGAGCGGTTTCCGATCTGTTACGGGACGTCCACCCGAGCGCAACCCTGGCTCCGGTGCCGCGTCGTTGAATCGAAGGCGCCATGTCCTTCAGGTGGGGAAGGGAGATGAACAGCTCTGCATGAACGCGCCAATCGAACATCGCGGCAACACCAAGCGGGCCGCTAGGTCGCGCAGGCGCAGGAAGGTCTTCGCGGGTGTGGGGACGCTCGCGGCGCTGGCGCTGTCCGCCGTCCTGCTCGTCGCCGTCACGTCGGGAAGCTCCTCCGCGGCCGAGCCGCCGAGCGCGGCCTTCCACGGCGGCGAGAACGACGGCCTCGGGATCGAGTCCGGCAAGATCAAGCACGTCTGGCTGATCATCCTGGAGAACAAGTCGTACGACGCGACGTTCACCGGGCTGAACAACAACACGTACCTGTGGCAGACGCTCCCGTCGCAGGGAGTCCTGCTCAAGAACTACTACGGCACCGGCCACTTCAGCCTCGACAACTACATCTCGATGGTGAGCGGGCAGGCGACGATGCCCGACGACCAGGCCGACTGCCCGAACTTCGACGACATCACCGGGTCGGTCGACACGTCGGGGTCGCTGTTCACGAACCCGAACTACGGCCAGCTCGTCTCGGCCGCCGGCCCGAACGCGGCTGCGACCGCAAACGGCTGCGTGTACCCGTCGAGCGTGCAGACGCTCTTCAACCAGCTCGACGCTGCGCACGTGAGCTGGAAGGGCTACGCCCAGGACCTCGGCAACCCGGACGCCTCGTCGACCGGTACGCTCGCCAACCCGGGAGTGGGGCAGTCACACGACGCGGGCGTGCAGTACTGCGGCGCACCGTTCGCGACTCCGGGAGCGACGGGCAGCACCGCTCAACCGGACCCGGGCAGTGCGAACGCGACCGACCAGTACGTGCCGAAGCACTTCCCGTTCCCGTGGTTCGAGTCGGTGTTGCAGTCCGGCGACTGCAACTCGGCGCACATCGCCAACCTGTTCGACCCGAGCAACGGTCTCTACCACGACCTGCAGCACGAGAGCACGACGCCGGCGTTCAGCTGGATCTCGCCGAACAACTGCAGCGACGCGCATGACGCCGTCTGTCACGGGAACAACCTCTCCGGAGGGTTCAGCGATCCGAACACGCCGAACCCGCCGGTGAACTACACGGGTGGTCTCTACGCCTCCGACCTCTTCCTGGAGCACATCATCCCGGAGATCGAGGCGTCGCCCGCGTTCAGGGACGGTGGCCTCATCGACGTCACGTTCGACGAGGCGTTCCCGCCGTTCACGTACACCGGCAACAGCTTCGTCAACTCGACGAGCGTCCAGCCGAACGCGGCGGCGTCGATCGCCTCCGACTCGGCGGCCGAGACGATCTTCGGTCACGAGGTGCGCTGGGAGCCGCAGGGCCCGAACACGCCGCTCAAGACCGACGCGCAGGGCAATCAGCTGTTCCCGGGCGACGGCTACAACGCGTTCGTCGACCGCGACACGTCGATTCCGGGGCTGATCCTCGGTGGAGGCAGCCCGATCGGCGGGAGCGCCACCGGCGGTGCACGCTCGGACAAGGCCTCGGGCGGGACCGGCTCGGCGACGATCGCGGACAACTCGATCACGCTGCGCGACGTCGGTCGCAGCGTCACCGACACGACCGACCCGGGCAATCCGGTCCCGGCCGGCTGCGTCGTGGCGAACGTCGTCGACACGCCGGTGACGGCGACCGCCGCGAGCCAGTCCGGCGGGGTCGCGGACACCGGGGCGTTCACGCTCACCTGCAACGGCGCGGCGACCGCGCCCACCGGGCCGGTGACGAAGATCAACCTCGGTCCCGAGACCGCGGCGACCGACCCGCTGTTCGACACGACCCATGCGACGAACGGCGGCGGCGACACGGGCAGCGTGCTCATCAGCCCGTACATCGATCCGGGAACGGTGAGCAAGGTGTTCTACAACCACTACAGCTGGCTGCGCACGATGGAGGATCTCTTCGACGTCGACCGCGCCTCCCGCGGCCTCGACGGGCGGGGGCACCTCGGCTACGCGGCCCAGCTCGGTCTCGCGCCGTTCGGGCGAGACGTGTTCAACAACCCGAGCGGGCACCACGGAGGCGACCACTGACCCTCCGGGTTCCGCTCGATCGGGCAGGTGGGAGCCGGCCGTTCCGGCTCGGCTCCCACCGCGCCCGTCTCGCCGTCGTCGCTCTCGTCGTCGCCGGCGCCGCGGCGTTCGCCGGCGGCATGGTGCTGAGCCGCTCCGGCGGGTCGGCGGGCCGGTACGGCGAGATCCCGAGCTGGCTCCCGAAGGCGAAGGTCCCGGTCGGCAGGATCGTCGTGGCGAGCGCCGCGCAGCCGCGGCTCGCGATCGAGGGCGACACCGTCTCGGTCCGTCTCGCCCGCGGACACGTGCTCGCGACGGCGGTCGGGCCGGCGGTCCCGCCGCTCGTGCTGCCGCCGCCGCCGACGACCCGCTGCACGTTCACCGTCACGCTCGCCGCCGCGTCGGGCGTCGTCCCGCTCTCGGCGCACGCGTTCACGATCGTCGACGAGCTCGGCAGGCTGCACCGTCCCCTTGTGACGCGGCAGGGCGGCGGGCCGGTTCCGGCACGCATCACTCCGGGCCGCACGGTGACGCTCACCGTCCGGGACGTGCTCCCGACCGGCGGCGGCCGGCTCCGGTGGACGCCGGCGGGGACGCGGCCGGTCGTCTCCTGGGACTTCGACGTCGAGGTCGACTAGCGGGCCGCGGTAGGCTCGCACCGTGCGCGCGCTGATCTTCGACCTCGACGGGACGCTCGTCGACACGGTCTACGCGCACGTCTTCGCCTGGCAGCGGGCGCTCGCCGAGGCGTCGCTGCCGATCGACGGCTGGCGGATCCACCGGCGGATCGGCATGAGCGGCGGACTGTTCACGCGCGCGGTCGCCCGCGAGCTGGGGCGGCCGCTGACGCCGGACGAGGTGGAGGCGCTCCAGGCGCGCCACGGCGAGCTCTTCCGCGAGCTGCTCCCGGAGCGGCGCCCGCTCCCCGGGGCGGTCGAGCTCCTCGCCGAGCTGCGTGCGGCCGGGATTCCCCACGGGATCGCGACGTCGGGCCGGCGGCCGGAGATCGACGCCTCGCTCGACGCGCTCGGCGTCGGGGCGGACACGGTCGTCGTGGAGCGTGGCCACGTCGAGCGCGCGAAGCCGGAGCCGGACCTGTTCCTCGCCTGCGCCGCGCGGCTCGACGTCGCGGCGGACGAGTGCTATGTCGTCGGCGACGCCGTCTGGGACCTGCTCGCCGCCCGCCGCGCCCGCATGCTGAGCGTCGGCCTGCTCAGCGGCGGCTACGGGGAGGACGAGCTGACCCGCGCCGGGGCCTTCCGCGTCTACCGCGACGCGCGCGAGCTTCGCGAGTCGCTGGACGAGCTCGGCCTCCTGCCCTGGTAGCGGCCGCTCCGGGCAAGTTCAGGGTTCCCTCGGGGCGATCCCGGAGGGTTTTTCGCCCGGCGCCGTCGCATGCTGGACCCGTTCGGATCGTGACTCGAAGCGGGGACGGTGAGAGAGATGACCACGGCGCAATCCTCGAAGAGCCTGACGGCGCGTGCGGCCGGCTGGAGCGCCGCCCGCCGCTGGCGGGTGGTGCTGGCCTGGCTCGCGTTCGTGCTCGTCGCGTACGCGATCGGGACGGTCGCCGGCGTCGTGCAGATCACCAGCGCCGACAGCACGATCGGCGAGTCGGGTGTCGCCGACCGCGTGCTGGCCCGCGAGTTCCCGCAGAACCGCGCCGGAGAGCAGGTGCTGATCCAGAGCAGTCACGGCCCGCTGCAGCGCCGGCAGCTCGCGGCCGTGGTCGAGGATCTCGTCACGCGGCTCGAGCGCGCACCGGCGATCGCCTCGATCCGGTCGCCGCTCGGCGCCGGGAACGGAGGCCAGATCTCGAGAGACGGACGCTCGGCACTCGTCACCTTCGAGCTCACGGGCGACCCCGACACTGCCGCCGACCGGGTCGCCCCGGCGCTGGCGGCAACCGCCGCGGTGCAGCGCGCCCATCCCGGGCTGTTCATCGGCGAGGTCGGCGACGGCAGCGCGAAGAAGGCGATCGACAAGCGGGTCGCGGACGACTTCCAGCGGGCCGAGCTCACCTCGCTGCCGGTGACGCTGCTCATCCTCGTGCTCGCCTTCGGCTCCGTCGTCGCGGCGACGATCCCGCTCATGCTCGGGGTCACCGCGGTCGCCTCCGCGCTCGGTCTGACGGCGCTGCTCAGCCACGAGCTCCACGTCGACAGCTCGATCAGCTCGGTGATCCTGCTGATCGGCCTCGCCGTCGGCGTCGACTACTCGCTCTTCTACCTGCGCCGCGAGCGGGAGGAGCGCGCGCGGGGGCGCTCGCTCCGCGAGGCGCTGGAGGTCGCGGCCGCGACCTCGGGCCGGGCGGTGCTCGTCTCCGGCCTGACGGTGATGGCGGCGATGGCCGGCATGTTCCTGATGGGCTCGCGCACCTTCCAGTCGTTCGGGATGGGGACGGTGCTCGTCGTCGCGATCGCGCTCGTCGGCTCGCTGACGGTGCTGCCGGCGGTGCTCGCGATTCTCGGGGATCGCGTCGACCGCGGCCGGCTGCCGTTCGTGCGGCGCCTGTTCGGCCGCAACCGCGCCTCGCACGCGTGGTCCGTGATCGTGGGGATGGTGCTGCGCCGGCCGCTGCTCTGGGGCGGCCTCGCCGCCGCGCTGCTCGTCGCGCTCGCGATCCCGGCCTTCCGGCTGCACACGGTCGACTCCGGGATCCAGGGGCTTCCACACGACCTGCCGGTGATCAAGGTCTACGACCGCACCGTCGCGGCGTTCCCCGGTCAGCCCCTGCCCGCCATCGTCGTCGTCAGGGCGCCGGACGTGACCGCGCCGCGGGTGCAGTCGGGGATCGCCGCGCTCCGGCGATCGGCGCTCGCGACGGGCGTGCTGCGCGAGCCGGTCAGCGTCGACGTCAGCGCCTCGCATCACGCGGCGCGCGTCATGATCGCCATGTCCGGCAGCGGCACCGACGCGGCCTCGAATCACGCCCTGGCCGTGCTCCGCAAGCAGGTGATCCCGGCGACGATCGGCCGTGTGCCCGGCGTGCAGGTGCAGACGACCGGCTGGACCGCGCAGAGCCACGACTTCAACGCCGCGATGAAGTCGCACGCGCCGTACGTCTTCGCGTTCGTCTTCGGGCTCGCCTTCCTGCTGCTGCTCGTCACCTTCCGGTCGATCGTGATCCCGATCAAGGCGATCGTGCTCAACCTGCTCTCGGTCGGCGCGGCCTACGGGGTGCTCGTGCTCGTCTTCCAGGACGGCCGCCTGCAGTCGCTGCTCGGCTTCCGGTCGGTCGGCGGCGTCACGTCGTGGCTGCCGCTGTTCCTGTTCGTGATCCTGTTCGGCCTCTCGATGGACTACCACGTGCTGATCCTCAGCCGGGTGCGCGAGGCTCACGACGCGGGCATGCCGACGGACGAGGCGGTCGCGCACGGCATCCGGACCACTGCGGGCGCCGTCACGAGCGCCGCGGTCGTCATGGTCGCCGTGTTCTCGATCTTCGCCACGCTCGACATGATCGACATGAAGATGATGGGCATCGGCCTCGCCGTCGCCGTGCTCCTCGACGCGACCGTCGTCCGCGCCGTCCTGCTGCCGGCCGCGATGACGCTGCTCGGCGACTGGAACTGGTATCTCCCGCGCTGGCTCACCTGGCTGCCGCAACGCCCGGCGCGAGCGGAGCTGAAGTCCACGGCCGCCGCCGGCGCGCCGTCGGCCACGTCGGCGTGACCCGGCTGCCCGTTACCATCCGCGAACCGGCGATGGACGGGACGGAGCGATGAAGCTGCTCGAGCGGATACGGCGCTTCTGGCGTCCGCAGCCGGCGGTCGACTATCCGCTCTCGGAGGAGGAGCGAGAGGCGCGTGACGAGCGGGACCGCACCGACCTCGCCTACGACGAGCGCTCGCGCACGTTCGAGGGGCTGGTCGGCGACGACTTCGATCCCGACGCGCGCCTGTGACGCCCGCGACGGCGGAGAGGGAATTCCCGCCCAGGTTTTCGTCCGCCTCTGCGGTATGCTGGCGGCATTGAATCCGTAATTCGCGCGCTCAGGGGGCGGGAATGGCTCGAAGGACGATCTACGTGTCCGACCTCACCGGTCATGAAATCGACGAGAAAAACGCGGCGACACTGATCATCCGCTACAGCGATGCCCGCCGCGGCCAGGTCGTCCTCGACGTGAACGCAGACGAGGTCGACGACCTCGCCGCGAAGGGAACGAAACAGGCGCGGCGCGGCCGCAAGCCGAAGAGCACCTCCGGCTGACGAGCCGCTTCGACGATCGAACCGGAGCGCCGACCGGCTCGCGTCCTCGATTCGCCTCTCGAATGTTCGCAGGAGATCTTCGCGGGAAATCGTCTCGGAAATGGCGGGGCTCCGGAGCTCAGGCGGCGGCGTGACGATCTTCGTCGTCCAGGAGCATCACGGCAGGGCTCTTCATTACGACTTCCGTCTGGAGGCGGACCGGGTGCTGAAGTCGTGGGCGGTGCCGAAGGGCCCGTCGACCGACCCGCGGGTGAAGCGCCTGGCCGTCCGGACGCCGGACCATCCGCTCGACTACGCGGGCTTCGAGGGCGTGATCCCGAAGGGCGAGTACGGCGCCGGCCCGGTCATCGTCTGGGACACCGGGCCGTACCGGAATCTCACGGAGGACGACGGGCGCGAGGTGCCGGTCGCGGAGGCGGTGGAGCGCGGCCACGTCGTGTTCTCGCTCGAGGGGAAGAAGCTCCGCGGCGGCTGGGCGCTCACCCGCTTTCGCGGCGACGACTGGCTGCTCGTCAAGACCGACGACGCGGACGCGGACGCGACCCGCGACCCGGTGCGGGACGAGCCGCGGTCGGTGCTCAGCGGCCGGACGATCGACGAGGTCGCGCGCGGTGCTGCGTGAGGACCCGCTCGACGGCCTTGCGGCGGAGGCGAGGGCGAAGCTGGTGGCCGCCGCGATGCCGTCGTGGGTCGAGCCGATGCTGGCGACGCTGACGGAGGAGCGCTTCTCCGATCCCGCGTGGATCTTCGAGCGGAAGCTCGACGGCGAGCGCTGCCTCGCGTTCCGCTCGGGAGGCGATGTGCGGCTCCTCTCCCGCAACCGGAAACCGTTGAACGACCACTACCCGGAGGTCGCCGACGCGCTCGCCCGGCAGCGCGGCCACGACCTCGTCCTCGACGGGGAGGTGGTTGCGCTCGTCCACGGCGAGACGAGCTTCTCGCGGCTCGAGCACCGCATCGAGGTCGCCGACCCTCGCCGGGCGCGGCAGTCGGGGATCTCCGTCACTTATTTCATCTTCGACGTCGTCCATCTCGACGGCTTCGACCTGACCGCGCTTCCGCTCCGTGACCGCAAGGCGGTGCTGCGCGGCTCGGTCGCGTTCGGCGGACCGGTCCGCTACACGCCGCATCGCAACGCCGAGGGCGAGGCCTACTACCGGCACGCATGCCGCCACGGCTGGGAAGGCGTGATCGCGAAGCTCGCCGACGGGCCGTACGTCCACCGCCGCTCGACCAACTGGCTCAAGTTCAAGTGCCAGCAGGGCCAGGAGCTCGTCGTCGGCGGCTTCACCGACCCGCGCCGCTCGCGCCGGGGTTTCGGCGCGCTCCTCGTCGGCTACTACCGCGGAGAGGAGCTCGTGTACGCGGGAAAGGTCGGCAGCGGCTTCGACGCGCAGACGCTCGCGGAGCTGCGCGCGCGCATGGACGCGCTCGCCGAGCCGCGGCCTCCGTTCGCCGGGACGGGGCTGCCGCGCGACGCGCACTGGGTGCGCCCGGAGCTGGTCTGCGAGGTGCGCTTCAGCGAGTGGACGCCCGACGGGCGGCTCCGCCATCCGACGTTCCTCGGCCTCCGGGAGGACAAGGACGCGCGCGAGGTCGTCCGCGAGGAGCCGGTATGAGCGAGGAGCGGACGCTGCGCGTCGGCCGGCGCACCGTCACGCTCTCGCGGCCGGAGAAGGTGCTCTTCCCCGCGGCGGGTGTCACGAAGGCCGAGCTCGCCGACTACTACGTCGCGGTCGCCGAGGCGATGCTGCCGCACCTGCGCGGGCGGCCGCTCGCGCTCGAGCGCTACCCCGACGGGATCGCGGGCGAGCGCATCTTCCAGAAGAACGTGCCGGGCTACTACCCGGCCTGGATCCACCGCGCCACGGTCGAGAAGGAGGGCGGAACGCTGCAGCAGGTCGTGTGCGACGACGCGGCCACGCTGGTGTACCTCGCCGACCAGGCGTGCGTCACGGCGCACACGTGGCTCTCGCGGATCGACGAGCCGCGCACCCCGGACCTCCTCGTCTTCGACCTCGACCCGCCGGGGAACGACTTCGAAGCTGCACGGTCGGCCGCGCTCGCCGTCCACGCGCTGCTCGACGAGCTCGAGCTGCCGGCGTACGCGAAGACGACGGGGAAGCGCGGCATCCACGTCGAGGTCCCGATCCGCCGCGACGCCGACTTCGACGAGGTGCGCGCCTTTGCACGGGAAGTCGCGCGGGAGCTCGTCGCACGGCACCCGGACCGCCTGACGACCGAGCAGCACCGGGACCGGCGTGACGGCCGGCTCTACCTCGACCTCATGCGCAACGGCTACGCGCAGACCGCGGTCGCGCCGTACGCGGTGCGCGCGCTCCCCCACGCGAGCGTCGCGACGCCGCTCGAGTGGGACGAGGTCGCCGACCCGTCGCTCCGCCCGGACGCCTTCACCGTGCGCACCGTGCCGCAGCGGCTCGCGGACGGCCGGCAGCCGTGGCGGGGAATGCGCCGCCGAGCGCACGGCCTGGCCCGCGCGCGCGAGCGGCTCGACACGCTCGCCTGACGACGACTCGGCTCTCGACGTCTGATACGACTACCCGCGATGGCCACGCCGCCGCTGGGAAGCCACCATCGCGACACGCTCGAGCGGATCTTCGACCGTCCCTCGAGCGCGAACGTCGACTGGCGGGAGGTTCGCTCGCTGCTCGAGGCCGCCGGCACGGTCGTCGAGGAGCCGAACGGGAAGCTGCGCGTCACGCTCGGGGCGGAGACGGAGGTGATCGATCCGCCGCGGGGCAAGGACGTCGACCAGCAGCTGCTCGTCGACCTCCGCCGGATGCTGGGGAACGCCGGCTACGGCCCGGAGTGACCCGCCGGCTGCGCGGGGACCGCTCTCCTCACGGCTGCGTCAGAGGGGCTGCAGGGCCTGGCGGTAATCCGTCTGGTCGAGGTCGTTCGGCGTGATCTTCCCCGTGTCCAGCGCGACCTTGGCGACGATCAGCCCGAAGACGAAGCCGAACACGTGCGCGAAGAACGCGACGCCGCCGCCGTTCGACGACGCCGAGACGAGGCCGAAGCCACCCTCGACCAGCTGGTAGAGGAACCAGAAGCCGAGGAACCAGTAGGCCGGGATGGGGACGATCCAGATGAGGACGAGCGTCTTGATCTTCGCGTTCGGATAGAGGACGAAGAAGGCGCCGAGCACGGCGGCGATCGCCCCGCTCGCGCCGAGGTTCGGCACGCGCGCGTCCGAGCTCGTTCCGAACCACAGCGTGATCGCCGTCTGGCCCATCGTCGCCACGAAGCCGCCGGCGAAGTAGAAGGCGAGATACTGCAGCTTCCCGAACGCATCCTCGACGTTCTTGCCGAAGATCGCGAGGAAGAGCATGTTGCCGAGAATGTGGTCCCAGCTTCCGTGCATGAACATCGACGTGATCCAGCTCACGCCCCACGGCTCCGGTGCGTGGCAGGTGCCGTCGACCGAGCAGGGATAGAACGACGCGTGGTAGATCGAGGAGTTGAGGTGCGGCAGCTCGTAGAAGATCCAGACCGCGAAGTTCGCGACGATGAGCGCGACGTTGACGATCGGGAACTGCCTCGTCTTCATCCCATCGGAGAGCGGCAACATGTCGACCATGATCGGGGTCGCCGCTGCCAGGCCACTGCCACCCGCCGGCCCGGTCGCTGCCACCGAGGGGCGCGGTCGGTGCGCTGCCTGCTGCAGCTCGGGCGAGCTCCTCGTCGACACGAATGAGCCGGCGAGCGTGTCGCCGGCTCATGTGTCCACCACCGGTTGCTGCGGCGCAGTGGTCACTGCGCCGATCCGATTGGTCAGTGCGACGGCTGGGGCCTTGCCTTCGGTGTCAGCTTCGCCTTCGCCTTCCGCTCGAGCAGCTCCTCACCGCCGATGGCGATCACGAGCTGGCACACACCGGTGACGAGCGCGAACGCCGCGATCAACGCGAGCACGGCGAGCGCACCCGCGCCCGGCTTGGCGAAGATCACGACCGAGAAGACGATCGACACGAGTCCGCTGAGGATCATCAGCGCGGTATCGCGGCCGTCGAGCGGCAGCTGCAACGACCCGACGATGGCGGCGATGCCGAGCAGCATCGCGTACACGCCGATCACGTACAGGAGTGCGACGGCGGAGATGCTCGGCCAGGCGAGAACGACCACGCCCGTGGCGATCCCGATCAGGCCTGACAGGACGAACCACCAGCGCTGCTCCTTGGCTTCCGAGGTGAACGCGGTTCCGAAGTTGACGAGGCCCGTTGCGAGCGCCCAGATGCCGAAGACGATCGTCAGCGCGTAGACGCTGATGCCGGGCCACACGAGGATCATCACGCCGACGGCGACCGAAACGAGGCCGTTCAGGCCGAGCGCCCAGCGCATCTTCTTGACCTGCGTCTTCGCGAGCTTGCTGCTGCGGTCGTAGAGCGAGTCCATGTCCTACCTCCTGTTTCCGATTGAGTTGCACTCCGACCATGCACGGCGTGGCTGCCTGCGGGCTGCCGTGCGTACCTCTCGTGCTGCCAGGCCGGATCCGCGCTGAGTCGTCATCGGATCCCGCGCCGTGCCTACGCCGTCACCGCGGCCGAGGCGACCGCCTGGGCATACAGCTCCTCGGCGCGCCGCAGGTGCTCCCGCATGAGCTGGAGGACGTCGGCCAGCGGCTCTCGACGGTCGAGCGGCATGGCGCCGGGCTCCGGCGCGTCCCAACCGGCGCTCCGTTCGGCAGGCACGTCGATGCAGGGGTCGTGAGCGAGGATCGCGCGCTCGAGTCGCCGGAGCCCGGGGCCGGGCTCGAGGCCGAGCTGCTCGGAGAGAATGTCGCGTGCGCGCCGGAACGCCTCGAGCGCGTCGGCCTGTCGACCGCATCGGTACAGCGCCAGCATCAGCTGGCCGTGCAGCCGCTCGCGGAACGGGCTGTCGTCAACGGCGGCTCGGATCGCCGAGACGATCTCGCCGTGCCTGCCCAGGGCGAGCGCCGCCTCGAAGTGCTCCTCGAGCGCGTCGGTGTGCAGCGCGTCGAGTCGTGTCGCCTCGGCGCGCAGCCAGTCCGTGTCCGCCAGCCCCGGCAGTGCCGGGCCGCGGAACAGGGCAAGTGCCTGCGCGACCGAGTCGGCGGCGGCCTCGGGATCGCCCGCGCGCAATGCGGCGCGCGTTTCCGCAAGCAGTTCCTCGAAGCGGACCGCATCCACGCGCGCGTCCGTCAGGGCGTATCCGTCGGCGGAGCCGACGATCGACTTCTCCCCGAGCGCGGCGCGAAGGCGGGCAATGTGATGGTGGATCGCGTTCCGCGGAGCGGCCGGCAGCTCCTCGCTCCAGAGGCCGTCGACGAGCGCGTCGACGGAGACGACATGGCTGCGCCGGAGCGCGAGCATCGCGAGCAGGGCTTGACGCTTCGAGCCGCCGACGTCGGCGAGCGTCCCGCCCGCGACGACCTCGAACGGGCCGAGAAGCCGGATCTCGAGCGCGCTGTTCGTGACGGCTGACCTGCTGAGCTGGGGTTCGGAGGTGGAGAGGCGCATCGTTGCTCCTCGAGAGGTGCTCGACCGTGGCTTGATGCCGTGACGATCGCGCAACCGCTCGCGGTTGGCATCACGGGAGGCGTCGAACCCTCGTTCGGGTACGCGGGAGTCGTCGATTCCTGCTAGCGGTAAGGGCGGCCGTCTGCGAGCGGAAGCTCGACCTCGATCGACGTTCCCGCGCCGGGCGGGCTTTCGACGGAGATCCGGCCCCCGAGCGCCTCGACCCGGTCCTTCAGCCCGACCAGTCCCGAGCCGCCGGCACAGTCGGCGCCGCCGACCCCGTCGTCGCGGACCGAGATCCGCAAGCTGCCGTCGGCCTCCTCCACCTCGACGGCGACGACCGAGGCCATGGCGTGTTTTGCCGCGTTCGTCAGCGCCTCCGACGCCACGTAGTAGGCCGCGACCTCCACCGGCTCGGGCAGGCGCCCGCTCGTTCTCACGTCCAGCTCGACCGGAACCTCGGAGCGGCGGGCAAGAGCCCTCAACGCCGGCCCGAGACCTCCCTCGGCGAGGATCGCCGGATGGATCCCGCGTGCGAACTCGCGCAGCTCGTCGAGCGCGTCCGTGAGTCCGGCCGTGACTCGATCGAGCTGCGCCGTGACCTCGTCGAGCTCGGGCGGCACCGTTGACTGCACGGCACGGAGTTGGAACGTGAGCGAGACGAGCTGCTGCTGGGCGCCGTCGTGCAGGTCGCGCTCGATCCGGCGCCTCGTCTCGTCCGAGGCGGTCACCAGGCGCGCTCGAGACGCCGTCAGCTCGGCCTGCGTCTGGGCGTTTGCGATCGCCGTCGCGAGGAGCTCCGTGAAATCGGCGACGGCATGCTCGCTTCCGGCCGGTAGGCGCTCGGGCTCGGTCGAGACGACCGCGAGGACCCCCCAGAGCCGGCCCTCGACCGTGATCGGCGCGCCGACTCCGCAGCGGCCGCCCAGATCGCGGAAGAACGCCGCGACCGACCCCGGCGGGCCCTCGAATCCATCCACGCGGGCGGAGCGACGCTGCTCGAGCACCCGCACGGCGACACCCGTGCCGGCGACGGCCAGCCGGGATCCGATCGGGATGTCCATCCCGGGAACGCTCCACCCGCCGACGACGGTCACCGTGTGCTCCGGCTCGTGCCGGAGGACCACTGCGACGTCGGCGTCGATGAGCTGTCCCACCTCGGCTGCGACGGCGGAGAACGTCTCCGCCGGCGAGGCCCCCTCGGCCACGAGCGTCGCGACACGGTGCAAGGCGGCGTGCTCCTGCTCCCGCCGGCGCCGCTCCGTGACGTCGCGTGCGACTGCGTACAGGAGTCCCGTGTCGGGCCACGCCCGCGCGCTCCACTGGAGCCAGCACACCGAGCCGTCCGCGCGCACGAAACGGCTCTCGAAACCGACCGTGTCGTGACCGGCGCTCACCGCCGCGGCGGCCTCGGCCGTGCTTGCGCGGTCGTCGGGATGGACGAACTCGAGGTAGGGCCGCGAGACGAGCTCCTCGCTCGTGTACCCGAGCGTTCGCTCGAACGCCCGGTTGACGCGCGTGAAGTAGCCGTCGGCGTTCGCGATGCCGAGCATGTCGAGCGAGAGCTCGAAGAAGTCGCCGAGCTCCTGCTCGGCGCGCTCGCGGCGGCCCTCGAGATCGGCGAAGGCCGCCATCGTGTCGTTGAGACCTGCGAGAAGCTGCGACCACGTTCCCTCGAACGCGGTCACCTCCGCGCGATGCTCGAGGCGGTTGTCTCTCACCGCAGCCGTCATCCGCCGGATCTCGGTGACGAGACGCTCCTCCGTCTCGCGCAGGCTGCGGAAGGCCGACGCGACCTGGCCGATCTCGTCGCGGCCGCTGTAGCCGACGTCGAACGTGAGGTCGCCGCCGGAGAGACGGCGCGCGCCTTCGGAGACCTCCGCCAGCGGCCGCGTGATCGACCGGCGCAGCGCCAGCGCGAGCCCGGCGACCAGGAGGAGGACGGCGACCGACACGCCGAGGTCCTGGAAGCCGTGCGCTCGCGCCGATCCGACGTCGTTCGACACGACCGATGCGAGACTCGCGTACGCACCCGCCTGCAGCCGTCGGAACGACGCGATCCTCGTGCCGGATGCGCGCAGCCACGTGTCCAGCGAGAGCGCGTGCAGGGCCCCGAGCCCGTTGCGGTCGAGGCTGTCGCGGATCGAGGTGACGGTGACGCCGGCCGGGCTGTAGAGCGCCGCCTCGAGGTCGGCCGCGAGCGGACCGTTTGCGTTCTCGCGGAACGCGTCGAGCTCCGCGTCCTCGAGCATCCGACCGCGCACCGCGAGGAGCGCGGCGGTGGGAGGGGCTGCGATCAGCGTCGCCACGTCGACGCGCTCCCGCGCCGCCGCCTCGATCGCCGCGCCGATCGCCACGTAGGCGTCGGCTGCTCGCGCCGAGGCACGTGTCGGCGCGGTCGCGTTCAGCTGCCGCACCGTCCCGAGCAGGCTGCTGATGATGGAGCTGTAGGCGTCGGCGCCCTCCGGCACCGTGAGCGAGCCGCCGGCAACCTCCACGCGCGCGGCGTTCAGCTGCCGCTGCGCGGCGTCGAGCCGGCCCGAGAGATCGAGCGACCCGTGCCACGATGCCGCCCGCGCGGACGCCTGCCGGAAGGCGACGGCGACGCCGGCCTTCGCCGCGCGCAGCTGCGCCGCGCCGGCAGGGCCGGGCCGGAGAAGCGCGAGTGCGGTCGCGGCGCGCTCGTCGGCAAGCGCGGTCGCAAGCCGGGCCTCCGCGAACGACTGCTGGGTCGCGCGCTGGAAGTCGCGCCGGGCCGACGCGTTGCGCCAATCGTCGACCGCACCGCCGATCGTGAAGGCGAGCAGCACGCCGACCGGCAGGAGCACGAGCAGCGTCAGCTTCGCGCCCACGCCCAGCCGGGCGAGCAGCGGCATCCTCGAGGCCGGAGCGCCCGCGTCTACGACGTCGTCAACGGGAGGGCTGTGGGTAGTACTGGTGGTCGCGAAGATCACCTTCCACCTGCCGCGCCGCGGCGTCAAGCGAGGGCCTGACCGGTCTTCCGTGGACGACGATGTCGTTGAACGCGCGGGCGAAGGCAGCGCTCAGTGCCGGGTAGGCCGGCGTCTGCGGCCGTGCCCGCGCAGTTCCGTCCTCGAGCTGCTCGATGTAGAGGTGCTCCGCACCGCCCGCGGCGAACCGCGGCGAGATGCGGATCGCGCTTCGTGTCGCCGGGATCGCGCCGTTCGCGTGCGTCATCTGCACCACCTGCTGCGGCTGCAGGAGGAAGGACAGGAAGCGCCAGGCGGCGTCGCCGTCCGTCGCGTTCGCGGTGATGCCCCACTGCCACGAGCCCGAGTCCGTTGCGGTGCCCTTGCCGAAGTCGGGGAGCGGGACGATCCTCACGTCGCCGGGGAACGCCTTCTCGTACCGGTCGTAGAACCAGTGGCCGATCCACGAGATCGGACTTCTGCCCTCCTCGAACGCGTCACCGTGCCTGTTCGGGTCGACGTAGCCGGCCTTGACCCACCGCTGGAGAATCGTGAAGGCCTTGATCGCGGCGGGTCCGTCGAGGTAACCGTCGACCTTGCGGTAGTTCGCCCGGTCGATGAGATCGCCGCCGGCCGACCAGACCGCCGGCGCGAAGCCGTACGTGTACCACTCGGGATTCGGCTCGTCGAGCTGCAGGTCGAGCGGCCGCTCATAGCCGGCTTCCCGGAGCCGACGCAGGATGTTCGTGAACTCGGCGGCCGTCCAGGCGTTGCGGGGCTCGCTCGGGATGCGGATCCCGGCTCTCTTCAGAATCGAAGGTCGCACGTAGAGGCCGAGGCCCGAGTCGAACGTGCCGACGCCCCAGAGCTGGTTCGCGTACGTCCCCTGACGGATGATGGAGGGCAGGAGGTCCCGGCGGAGGCTTCGCGAGATGCAGGAGTCGATCGGCTTGAGCTTCCCCGACCAGGCGTAGTTGTAGAGGTCGGGCCCGTCGAAGTCGAGGACGTCGGGCAGGTCACCGTTCGCCGCGGCGACCGCCACCTCGTGGGTGTAATCGCTCACCGGCTGCGTGATCAGCTTCACCTGCACCTGCCGCTGGGAGGCGTTGAAGGCTCTGACCTGCTCGCGCAACGTCTTCGCCTCCGCCGTCACGGAGCCGCCGGCATGGAACCAGGCCGTGATGTACGTCGGGCTCGGCCCGTTGAGCTTGCCGTCGCACGTGGAATCGGTGCGGCCGGTCTGCGCCGTGGCGGCGACAGCGGCCACCCCGAAGCAGCTTCCGAGAACCGCGAACGCGACGCCGATGCGCCGTCGAGTCACCGCCCGAGGATACGACCCCCGTCACGGGGCGCCATTGAGGCTAGCTTCCATCTCGCTCGCGGACGCGTCCGGTACGGGCCGCCGGCTAGCGGACGATCTCGAGTGCGAGCATCGGCGGGCAGCCGCGCCGCACGAGTGAGGCGATGTCGTGCCAGTCGACGGAGTCCGCGAAGGCGCGGGCGAGCGCGGGCAGCAGCCCGAGCCGTTCGAGCTGCTCGGCGCGCCACGCCCGGATCATCCGGTCTTCGTCGCGGGCCGGACCGGCGGCAACCGCGAAGCCGAAATCGAAGTCCTGAGTGGGGATGTGCTCCATGGCCGGCACGATCCCACGCCGAGAGCCCGCCGGCATCGCCGCCAGCACCGATTCGGAATCACGGGCAGCGCGGACCTCGCGTTTCCAGGTAACACCAATGCGGCTTTCGACTGCGAGTGCGAGTCTGGAAGAGTGCTGAGCTGCGTGATCGTCGACGACAACGGCGCGTTTCTCGAGGCGGCATCGGGTCTGCTCCAGCGGGAAGGCGTCGTCGTCGCCGGCGTCGCGTCGACGACCGCGGAGGCGCTGCGCCTGACCGAGGCGCTGCGCCCCGACGTCGTCCTCGTGGACGTGATGCTCGGGAGCGAGAGCGGCCTCGACCTCGCGCGACGGCTTGCACGCGGGTCCAGCGGCGCCAGGGTGATCCTCACCTCGACACACGCGGAGGCGGATCTCGCGGAGCTGATCGCCGACTCGCCCGCGATCGGCTTCGTGCCGAAGTCGAGATTGTCCGCGGCGGAGGTGGAGCGGCTCGTCGGCGCGTCTCGAGGAACGTGAGCACCGCGGGCACGCGACGATGACCCGGCGGCCGCAGGCAAGACATCATATGATCGGACGGGATGGAGCTCCGCACCGTCGGCCGGGCCGGCTTGGAGTTGTCCGAGCTCTCGCTCGGGTGCGCGCAGCTCGGAAATCTCTATCGGGCCGTCGGGGACGAGGAGGCGTCGGCGACCGTCGACGCCGCGTGGGAACTGGGCGTCCGCTACTTCGACACTGCCCCCCACTATGGGCTCGGCCTCTCCGAGCGTCGTCTCGGACAGGCGCTCACGGACCGCCCGCGCTCCGAGTACGTCCTCTCGACGAAGGTGGGGCGCCTGCTCGAGCCGCTGGCCGGGACGGCCGGGGTGGACGACCAGGGCTTCGACGTGCCCGCGACGCACCGACGGGTCTGGGACTTCAGCCGCGACGGCGTCCTGCGCTCGCTCGAGGAGAGCCTCGAGCGCCTGGGGCTCGACCGCGTCGACATCGTCTACCTCCACGATCCGGACGACCACTGGTCGGAGGCGATCGGGACGGCGTATCCCGCGCTCGAGGAGCTCCGGGCGCAGGGCGTGATCTCGGCGATCGGCGCGGGGATGAACCAGACGGCCATGCTCGCGGACTTCGCACGCGACACCGACATGGACGTGCTCATGCTGGCGGGCCGGTACACGCTGCTCGACCAGTCCGCGCTCGACGATCTTCTCCCGGTCTGCGAGGAACGGGGAATGAAGATCGTCGCGGCCGGTGTGTTCAACAGCGGCTTGCTCGCGCGTGCCGGGCCGCGCAGGGGCGCGAAGTACGATTACGCCGACGCGCCGGACGACGTGCTGCGCCGCGCGGAACGCGTCGACGAGATCTGCCGCGCACACGAGGTGGAGCTGCCGGCGGCCGCTCTCGCGTTCCCGCTCGCGCATCCGGTGGTCGCGAGCGTGTGCGTCGGCGCGCGCTCGCGGGAGCAGATCGAACGCAATGTCGCGCTCTACCGATCCGGTGTGCCCGACGACCTGTGGGGCGAGCTCCGCGCCGAGGGTCTTCTTCGCGTGGACGCCCCGACCGAGTCCGGGGGGACGTCGAAGGCGTGATCGCATGAAGATCGTCGACATGAGCGTCCACGACGTGCGCTTCCCGACCTCGCGGACGCTCGACGGGTCGGACGCGATGCACACGACCCCGGACTACTCGGCCGCCTACGTCGTGCTCGAGACCGACGGCGATGTGACGGGTCACGGCCTCACGTTCACGAACGGGCGGGGCACCGAGATCTGCGTCGCCGCGATTCGCGCGCTCGGAGGGCTCGTGGTCGGCCGGACGCTCGAGGGGATCACCGGGGACTGGCGCGCCTTCTGGCGCTCGCTCGTCTCCGACGACCAGCTGCGCTGGCTCGGGCCGGAGAAGGGCGTCGTCCACCTCGCCGTCGGCGCAGTCGTGAACGCCGTCTGGGACCTGTGGGCGAAGAGCGTCGGAGTCCCGCTCTGGCAGCTGCTCGCGCACATGCCGCCGGAGGAGATCGTCTCCGCGATCGACTTCCGCTACATCGACGACGTCCTCCCGCCCGAGGAGGCGCTCGACCTCCTCCGTTCGGCGCTGGTCGGGAAGGACGCACGCGAGCGGCAGATCGTGGCCGAGGGCTACCCCGCGTACACCACCTCCGCGGGCTGGCTCGGCTACGACGACGCGAAGGTCGAGGCACTGACGCGTCAGGCGCTCGCCGCCGGCTTTCGCCACGTGAAGATGAAGGTCGGGCAGGGCGCGGATCCCGACGCGCGGCGTGCCGCGCTGATCCGCGGCGTGCTCGGCTCGGACGGCGTGCTGATGATGGACGCGAACCAGGTCTGGGGCGTCGACGACGCGATCGCGGCGACGAACGCGCTCGCGGAGTTCGACCCGTGGTGGATGGAGGAGCCGACGAGTCCCGACGATGTCCTCGGGCATGCCCGGATCCGGCGCGAGGTCGCACCCGTTCGGGTCGCCACCGGCGAGCACATCGCGAACCGCGTCGTGTTCAAGCAGCTCTTCCAGGCCGACGCGATCGACGTCTGCCAGATCGACGCGTGCCGCGTCGCGGGCGTCAACGAGGTGCTCGCGATCCTCCTCATGGCGAAGAAGTTCGATGTTCCCGTCTGCCCGCACGCCGGCGGTGTCGGCCTCTGCGAGTACGTGCAGCATCTCGCCGTCTTCGACTTCGTCGCCGTCAGCGGCTCCCTGGAGAACCGCGTCGTCGAATGGGTCGACCACCTCCACGAGCACTTCCGCGACCCGGCGGTCGTCGAGCGCGGCCGCTATGTCGTGCCGCGAGCTCCGGGCTACGGCGTCGAGATGCTCGAGTCGTCGCTCGAGGAGTACGGATACCCGAACGGTCCCGTCTGGTCCTCGATCGCGGGCGCCACCGGCTCTCGCGTCGGGGCTAAACATCATATGATCTGACTATGTCGCGATTCGGCGTGATCGGGCCCCGTGATCGTTGACGCTCACATTCACCTGTGGGACGAGGCGCACACGCCGCAGCCGTGGATGACCGCGGCGGAGGATGCGATCGCCCGCCCGTTCGGCCCCGACGACCTCGAGCCGCTCCTCGTCCGCAACGGCGTCGACGCCGTCGTGCTCGTCCAGGGTGCCTGCCTCGACTCGGACACCGACGCGATCTGCGCGATGGCGGCGAGCCGGACGTGGATCGCCGCGGTGACGGCATGGCTCCGGCTCGACGATCCGGATCGCGCCCGCGCGCGGCTCGCAGAGCTGCTCGAGCGTCCCAAGGTGCGAGCCGTCCGGCATCTGATCCACGGCGAGAGCGATCCTCACTGGATCATGCGCGAGTCCGTGCTCGAGTCGCTTGCGCTGCTCGAGCAGGAGGGTGTCGTCCTGGAGCTTCCGGTCGTCTACCCGCGCCACTTCGACGACGTCGTCGAGCTCGCGAAGCGGTTTCCGCGTCTCGTGCTCGTCGTCGACCATCTCGGGAAGCCGCCGCTCGAGAACGGCGACCTCCGGGACTGGGAGGGCAAGCTGCGGGCCTGCGCCGAGGCGCCGAACGTCGTCGGAAAGCTGTCGGGCCTGAACACGACGCTCACCCGCCACGACTGGACCGCCGACGACTTCGTCTCCGCGGCCGCCGTCGCCGTCGACGCCTTCGGCCCCGACCGGATCATGTGCGGCAGCGACTGGCCGGTCGCGCTCCTGAACGGCGACTACGACAGAGTCTGGGATGCGCAGTGCCGCGTGGTCGCCGCCGTCGCGCCCGGCGAGGAAGTCGCATTGCTCGGCGGCACCGCGTCGCGCATCTACCGACTGTCGGAGGAGGGAGCATGAGCGCCGTCTACTACGAAGGTGCCGGCACATTCTCGGTCGGGGAGTGCGTCGCGCAACCGCCGGGTCCGGGAGAGGTGCGCCTCGAGGTCGCGTACTGCGGGGTCTGCGGAACCGATCTGCACATCGCGCACGGCGCGATGGACGCGCGCGTCCACACGCCGCAGGTGATCGGACACGAGATGTCCGGGACGGTGGCGGACGTCGGCGCGGGCGTGGAGGGATTCCGGGCGGGAGACTCGGTCGTCGTGCGTCCGCTCGACACGCGCGGCGAGACGCCGGCCGACCGCGGCTTCAGTCACATCAGCCGCAACCTCAAGTTCCTCGGGATCGACGCGCCCGGCGCCCTGCAGGCTTCGTGGACGGTTCCTGCGTTCACGCTTCATGCGTTGCCGCAGGGGCTCGACCTGCGGCTCGGGGCGCTCGCGGAGCCGCTCGCGGTCGCATGTCACGACGTCCGCCGCGGCGAGGTCGCCCCCGGGCAGACGGCGGTCGTCATCGGCGGCGGGCCGATCGGGCTCCTGATCGCGCTCGTCGCCCGCGCACGAGCTGCGCGGGTGCTCGTGGTCGAGCCTGATGCGACGCGGCGCGCACTTGCCGCCGAGCTCGGCTTCGCGGCGTACGACCCGGCGGGCGACGACGTCGCCGCCGCCGTTGCCGAGACAACAGAGGGTGCCGGCGCCGACGTCGTCTTCGAGGTCTCGGGCTCGGCGGCCGGGATCCTGGCCGCGACGCAACTCGCGTGCCTCCGCGGTCGCGTCGTCGTCGTGGCGATCTTCTCCGAGCCCAAGCCGGTCGCATTGTTCGACCTGTTCTGGAAGGAGCTCGAGCTGCGCGGAGCCCGTGTGTACGAGCCGGAGGACTTCGAGGCCGCGATCGCGCTGCTCGCCGACGGCTCCCTCGACGTCGAGCGGCTGATCACCGCCGTCGAGCCGCTCGAGCGCGTGCCGGCGGTCTTCGACGAGCTCAGCTCGGGCAGGCCGGCGATGAAGATCCTCGTGGACTGCCGCTCATGAGCGCCAACCCGTTCGATCTCACCGGGCGCACCGCGCTCGTGACCGGCTGCCGCCGTGGGATCGGCAAGGGTGCCGCGGTGGCGCTTGCCGCCGCGGGCGCGGACATCGTCGGCGTGAGCGCGTCGCTCGAGGATGGAAGCGACGTCGCCGCCGCGGTGGAGGGGCTCGGGCGGAGCTTTCGCGGCTACCGGTGCGATTTCGCCGATCGTGCGGCCGTCTACGATCTCGTCGCGGCCGTGCGCGAGGACGTGCCGCATCTCGACATCGTCGTCAACAACGCGGGCACGATCGCCCGCGCGCCTGCGGCCGAGCATCCGGACGAGCTGTGGGACCGCGTGCTCGAGGTGAACCTCACCGCACAATTCGTGCTCGCCCGCGAGCTCGGACGCGACATGCTCGTGCGCGGGAGCGGCAAGATCGTCTTCGTCGCCTCGCTGCTCTCGTTCCAGGGCGGCATCACCGTTCCCGGATATGCCGCGAGCAAGTCCGGCGTCGCCGGTCTCACCAGGGCGCTCGCGAACGAGTGGGCGGGACGCGGCGTCAACGTCAACGCCGTCGCACCGGGCTATGTCCGAACCGACAACACGCAGGCGCTCCAGGACGATCCCGTGCGCTCCGAGCAGATCCTCGTGCGCATCCCCGCGGGCCGCTGGGCGGAGCCGGAGGACATCGCCGGGGCGATCGTGTTCCTGAGCTCGCCGGCTGCCGACTACGTGCACGGCGCGGTGCTGCCGGTCGACGGGGGCTGGCTCGCGCGATGAGCGCGGTCGCCCCGGCCGCGGAGAAAGAGCGGGCGGTGCTCGCCGCGTTCGAGCGCGGCCGGGTGGTCCCGGTCGTCTCCATCGACGACGCCGCCGTCGTCGGAGACCTGTGCGCCGCGCTGCTCGCAGGCGGCGTCTCCTGCATCGAGATCACCTTTCGCACCGGCGCGGCGGCCGAGGCGCTCGCGCGCGCGGCCGGGGTCGAGGGCATGCTCGTCGGCGCGGGCACCGTGCTGGCGGCCGAGCAGGCGCACGCCGCCGTCGAGGCGGGTGCTGCCTTCGCCGTCGCGCCGGGGACGGACGACGGGATCGTCGCCGTCTGCGGCGAGCTCGGCCTGCCGTTCTTCCCGGGCATCGCGACACCGTCCGAGCTCGGTCACGCCGTGGGGCTCGGACGCACCACCGTGAAGGTGTTTCCGGCGGCGACGCTGGGCGGCCCGGCGTTCCTGCGAGCGGTGTCCGCCACGTTCCCGCAGGTGCGCTTCATCCCGACCGGCGGCATCGACGGCGACTCGCTCGCGTCGTATCTCGCCGTTCCCGCCGTCGTCGCCTGCGGCGGCAGCTGGATCTGCGAGTCCACGCTGATCCGCGAGCGGCGCTTCGACGAGATCGCCCGGCGCGCGCGGGCCGCTGCGGAGACCGCCCGATGACGGAGCTGCTGTCGCTCCGGCCGCGCGAGGAGTGCCGCTACGACCTCGTCGCGCTCGGGGAGGTGATGCTCCGCCTGGATCCGGGTGACGCGCGCATCGCCACCGCCCGCTCGTTCCGGGTGTGGGAGGGAGGCGGGGAGTACAACGTCGCCCGCGGGCTGCGGCGGTGCTTCGGTCTCCGTGCCGGCGTCGTCACGGCGCTCGCCGACAACCCCGTCGGCCGGCTGATCGAGGATCTGATGCTCCAGGGCGGCGTCGAGCAGGCGCAGCTCGTCTGGCGCCCGTACGACGGGATCGGGCGCGAGGTTCGCAACGGTCTCAACTTCACCGAGCGCGGCTTCGGCGTGCGCGGCGCGGTCGGCTGCTCCGACCGGGCGAATTCGGCGGCGTCGCAACTCCGTCCGGGCGACGTCGACTGGGACCGGATCTTCGGCGTCGACGGCGCACGCTGGTTCCACACCGGCGGCATCTTCTGCGGTCTCTCCGAGAGCACGGCCGCGGTCGCGCTCGAGGCGGTGGAGGAGGCGCGCCGGCACGGTGTCGTCGTCTCCTACGACCTGAACTTCCGGCCGTCGCTCTGGAGGTCGCACGGCGGCCAGGAAGCGGCGGCGCGAGTCAACCGCGAGCTCGTCCGCCACGTCGACGTCCTGCTCGGGAACGAGGAGGACTTCTCGGCCGCGCTCGGCTATCCGCTCGACGGCGCCGGCGACGACCTGCTCGAGCTCGACGTCTCCCACTACGAGCGGCTGCTCGGACGCGTGCTCGACGACCTGCCGCAGCTCGCGCTCGCGGCGTCGACGCTGCGCCAGGCGCGGACGGCCTCGGTCAACGACTGGACCGCCGTGTGCCGAACCCGCGCCGGGTTCCGGGTCGGTCCGGCGTTCCCGGCGCTCGAGATCTACGACCGGGTCGGCGGCGGCGACTCGTTCGCGTCGGGCCTGATCTACGGCCTGCTCGAAGGCTCGAGCGTCGACGAGGCGCTCGCGTACGGCGTCGCCCACGGCGCGCTCGCCATGACCACGCCGGGTGACACGTCGATGGCGACGCGCGCCGAGGTCGAACGCCTCGTCGCGGGACGGGCTCCGCGTGTCGAGCGGTAGTCGCGAGCCCTCGCCGACCTCGAACGTATGATGTTTCGCGTGGAGAAAACTGCGAGCCCGACGGACCATGCTCTACTGACGCGCCAGGGAAAGGGGTCGCGGCGCCCGGGCCGGCTCGCCTCCGTCATCGTCGAGGAGCTCGCGAACGAGATCATCGGCGGCACGCTCGCGGCGGGCGACGTCTTGCCCACCGAGCCGGCGCTGTGCGAGGAGTTCGGCTTCAGCCGCACCGTCATCCGCGAGGCCCTGAAGCTCCTCGAGGAGCGCGGGCTCGTCCGCGTCGAGCAGGGCCGCGGGACGACGGTTCAGCCCCGTGACGCCTGGAACCTGCTCGACCCCGTCGTGCTCCGGATCGCGCTCGCGTACGACGACGACCTGTCGCTGCTCGACAACCTGATCGCGGTGCGCCGGGTGATGGAGCGGGAGATGGCGAGGGCCGCGACGCCCCGGCTGACCCCGGCCGAGCTTGCCGCGCTCGCCGACAGCGTGGACCGCATGGAGGCGGCGTTCGACGACTACGACCACTTCCGTGCGTGCGACAACGAGTTCCACGCGATCGTGATGAAGGCGTCCGGGAACGAGGTCGGCCTCACGATCGTCCGCGCGATCCACCGGCACGGGGGCGTGACGCCTCCGCTGTCGTCCGGCGCCTCGCGGGCCGCGCTCGCCCGGACCGTCGCGGCGCACCGCGCGATTCACGACGCACTCGCCGAGCGCGACGGCGAGCTTGCCGGCGAGCTCATCTCCGAGCACATCGCGAGCGCCTGGGCCGAGCGCAAGAAGCGACGGCCGGCCCGCCGCGCCGCCACCGCCGCCCGCTAGGGATCTCCTCCTCGGGACCGGCTCTCGGCCGACCCGAAGAACGCTTGACAAATAGTGATCATTCGTATGATGATCACTCCACAGTGCACATCGCGTCCCTCGACGTCGAGCTCATCCCACGCCCCGCGGTGACCCCGCCGTTCTCGTGGCGGCGGGGTCTCCGCGGCTCCGCGCCGGCCCGCACCACGGCGGTCCTGCGCATCACGACGGACGAGGGGCACGTCGGCGAGGCCTACCACGAGTGGAGCGGGCCGATGCTCGCCGACATCGTCGAGCGCATCCTCGAACCCGAGCTCGTCGGGGAGCGAGCCGACCGCCGCGAGTGGCTGTGGCACCGGCTCTGGGAGCTCGACCGCACGGAGGAGTTCCCGATCTGGGTCTTCGGCGTCGTCGACGTCGCCCTCTGGGATCTCGAGGGCAAGATCTTCGGAGTCCCGGTGCACCGGCTGCTCGGCACGTACCGCGAATCGATCCCTGCGTACGCGTCGACGACGACGTTCGCCTCCGTCGAGGAGTACCTCGAGGTCGCCGACCAGTGCCTCGAGCTCGGCTTCCCCGCGATCAAGCTCCACGCCTGGGGGGACGCGCGGGCCGACGCCGATCTCTGCCAGCGGCTGCGGGCGCACGTCGGTCCCGACGTCGACCTGATGTACGACGGCTCGGCGGGCTTCGACCTGCCGAGTGCCGTCTACCTCGGCGACGCGCTCGCCGAGGCGGGCTACCGCTGGTACGAGGAGCCGATGCGAGAGTTCAGCATCACCGCGTACCGGTGGCTCGCCGAGCGGGTCGAGGTGCCGTTGCTCGTCGGAGAGACATCCGACGGCAGCCACCTCAACACCGCGGACTTCATCGCGTCCGGATGCGCGACGTACGTCCGGACGAGCGCGAATCACCGCGGCGGGATCACCGGTGCCATGCGCATCGCGCACCTCGCCGATTCCTACCGGCTGCGGGCAGAGGTTCACGGGCCCACCGAGCCGGCCGTCCATCTGTGCATGGCGGTCCCCAACTGCACGTACTACGAGTCGCTCGTGACGTCGAATCCTGCGGTCCGCGAGCCCCGTGTCGGGCCTGACGGACTCGTACGGGCGCCCGCGACGCCCGGCATCGCCCTGCCGGCGTTCGTCCAGGAGTTTCGAGCGGCAGCGCGCTAACAGCTGGACCAAGGGAGGGTCTAGAAGATGGGCCAAGAGAGGAGGGCTACCGATATGAGGTCATCCGTCACCCGCAGGCTCTGGGCGATCGCGCTCGCGGCCTGTGCCGTCGCCGCGGCGCTCACGGCCGGGGCAGGCGCGGCCGAGTCGGCCACGAAGGCTTCGGCTCAGAAGGCGTCGTCGGCGCCGCTCGTCGTCTGGTACGACGCCGCTCGCGCTGCTTACGTGAAGGAGTACAAGGCCACCCATCCCAACGCCAACATCAAGTGGGTGCTCTACAGCGGCGACAACAACGGCGACGGCACCCTGCAGTCGAAGTTCTCGCTGTACAACCGCGTCGGCTGGAAGCCGGGAGTGTCTCCGGACGTGGTCTTCGACGAGGAGAACTACGAGGCGGGCTGGCTCGGCCTGCCGCCGTTCAACGATCTGCTCGACCTGAAGCCGTACATCTCGAAGAGCGTCTGGAGCAAGGACCAGGGTCTCGGCGACTGCTTGATCAACGGCAAGCTCCTCTGCCTGCGCAACGACAACGCCGCGAACGTTCTGTGGGTCAACACGAAGTTGTGGAACCAGTTCTTTCCGGGCAAGACACCTCCGACCACATGGGCGGACTACGCAGCCGACGGTCAGTCGCTGGTCAAGAACCATCCGGGCTACTACATCGGTGAGTTCGGGCAGCCGTGGGACGCGGAGACCTACCTGTGGGGGAACGAGTGCCCCATCAACCAGGCGGTCGGCAGCCAGGTTCTGCTCGACAACCCGAGCTCGCCGAACTGCACCACGATCGCGAAGCTGATCGACTCGGCCCTGGGCGCGTTCACGCACGACGGCCCGTTCACGACAGCGTGGGTCAACGACAAGACCGCGCAGCACATGGTCATGGACGTCGGCGCGATCTGGCAGGGAACCGCGATCTACCCGTCGGGCTCGGGCTCCGAGGGGCCCGGAACCGACGTGATGGAGGCGTACCCGCCGCCGGTGGCGACGAACGGCGCTCACGTGACCGGATCGATCGGCGGCGGTCTGTGGATGGTGAGCTCGCACACGACGCAGCCGAAGGCGGCCGCAGCGCTGGTCGAGTACATGGTCACGAGCCCGAAGATCCAGCAGGACCCGAGCATCACGGAGGGGCTGCCGGCCTATGCCCCCGACCAGGACGGATGGCTCAAGTCGCTGAACGGCGTGTTCGCCGACCCCTCGGCGACCGAGGCTGCCATCAAGGCGGCTGCCGGTGAGATCTGGACCGGATGGAGCCCCGTGCCGTGGAGCGTCGAGTCCATCTTCGGCAACACCGTCACGCCGGGCCTCGTCGCGGGTGGCACGTTCACGTCGGCGCTCTCGACGCTCGCAGGCAACATCAAGTCCGCGGCGCAGAGCGCCGGCTGGCAGGTCAAGAGCCATTAGGCGGTAGACAACGCACGATGAGTGTCCCTTCGGCACCGGCTGTCCCCGGCGAGCGCATCGGCCGCTGGGGCAGTCGGGCCGTCGGGAGGCGTGAGCGCCCGCCGGCCGGCAGCTCCCGCACGGCCGGCTACGTCTTCGTCGCCCTGTATGTCGCGCTGCTGCTGCTGCTCGGCATCGCGCCGGTCGTCTACGCGATCTACCTCGCGTTCAGCAACTCCGGCGGCGCCGGCTCGGCGTTCGCGCACGCTTTCAACGACTATCGCTTCGTTCCGGCGTTCGAGCACATCCTCGAGTTCATGGCGATCTGGCTGGTCAGTCAGACGATCCTCGTCGTCGGGCTCACACTGCTGCTGCACAACCAGGCGCAACGCGTCGGCGCCGGCTTTCGGTTCATCTTCTACATCCCGGGCGCGCTCGCAGGCGCCGCGAGCGTGGTCGTCTGGCTCTTCATGCTCGACCCGACCGCGAGCCCCTTCGCGTTCGCGCTGCACTGGTTCGGCTACGACCAGTTCAACAACACGATCGCACCCGGGAACCTCCCGCTGATCTTCGCGATCATGGCGTTCTGGACCGGCGCCGGCTCGTGGATCGTCGTGATGTACGGCGCGCTCAACAACATTCCCCACGAGCTGATCGAGTGCGCGCAGATCGACGGTGCGAACGCCTTCAAGACCGCGCTCTGGATCAAGCTGCCGCTGATCCGCAAATGGGTGGTCTACATGCTCGTCCTCTCCTTCGCGGCAGGCACGCAGCTGTTCGTCGAGCCGACCGTCCTGGGCTCGGCGGCCTTGGGCGTCGGCGTCAGCAAGTACTGGTCGCCCAATCAGCTCGCCTGGTTCCTCGCCTCCCAGTACGACGAGTTCAACCAGGCCGCCGCGATCTCGGTCGTCCTGCTCGTGCTCGGGCTCGCCGTCGCGGCCCTCCTCGTCTGGCGCGGAAGGCTGTTCGAGGTCGAGTGATGGCGCTCTCTCGGCGACACGCGATGCACCTCGTCGTCCTGGCCATCCTGCTCGTCTTCACGGCGTTCTTCTTCGTGCCGATCATCTGGTTGTTCCTCGCGCCCACCAAGACCGACGGCCAGCTGCTGACCGAGTCGCCGTTCGCATTCGGCAGCCTGAGCACGCTCGCGCACACTTTCCACAGAATCGTCACCTACAGCGGTTACAGCGTCCTGATCTGGCTGAAGAACTCCGCGATCTACTCGTTCGGCGGCACGGCACTGGCGGTCCTCGCGGCGATTCCGGCCGGCTACGCGCTGGCGCTCACGCACTTCATCGGACGGCGTGTGCTGCTTGCGATCACGCTCGTCGTGATGATCATGCCGGCGACCGCGCTCGTGCTGCCGCTGTTTCTCGAGATCAACAAGCTCGGCCTGTACGGCACGATCTGGGCGCTCATCCTGCCGTTCGGATTCTTCCCCTTCGGGGTCTACCTCACCTACATCTACTTCTCCGCGACGATCCCGAAGGATCTGCTCGCAGCGGCACGGATCGACGGAGCCGGCGAGTGGCGGGTCTTCTGGCACATCGCGCTGCCGCTCGCACGGCCCATCGTCGCGCTCGTCGGCTTCTTCGCGTTCGTCGCCTCCTGGAACAACTTCTTCCTCCCGTTCGTGATGACCTACGACAGCTCGCAGTACCCGATCCAGATCGGACTGCAGCAGCTGATCGGCTCGACGGCGTCCTTCAACCCGGCGAACTACTCGGCCGGGAGCAGCATCGTGGTGCTCCATCGGCCCGACCTCGCCATGGCGGTGATCATTGCGATCGCGCCCGTCCTTCTCGTCTTCCTGTTTGCCCAGCGGTCCCTCGTGACGGGCATGCTCGCGGGCGCGACAAAGGAGTAACAGGGGAATCTCATGGCCATCGTGACTTTCGAGGCGGCGACGCGTACGTATCCGAACAGCCACCGGCCGGCGGTCGACGGACTCGATCTCGAGGTTCGCGACGGCGAGTTCCTGGTGCTCGTCGGGCCATCGGGATGCGGCAAGACGACGACGCTGCGAATGCTCGCCGGGCTCGAGAACGTGGACGCGGGCGACATCTCGATCGACGGCAAGAGCGTCGTGAATCTCGCGCCGCGTGACCGCGACATCGCCATGGTCTTCCAGAACTACGCGCTCTATCCCCATATGAGCGTCGCGCAGAACATGGGCTTCGCGCTGCGGATGGCGAAGGTGCCCAAGTCCGAGATCGACGAGCGCGTTCGAGCCGCCGCGAAGATCCTCGACATCGAGGAGTATCTCGAGCGAAAGCCGCGCCAGCTCTCCGGCGGGCAGCGACAGCGGGTCGCGATGGGTCGCGCCATCGTCCGCCAGCCGCGCGTCTTCCTGATGGACGAGCCGCTCTCGAACCTGGATGCGAAGCTGCGCGTCGCCACGAGGGCCGAGATCGCAGCGCTGCAGCGCAACCTCGGCGTCACCACGCTCTACGTCACGCACGACCAGGTCGAGGCGATGACCATGGGGGACCGCGTTGCCGTCATGAAGGACGGCGTACTGCAACAGTGCGACACCCCGCGGGCGCTTTACGACGAGCCGGCCAATGTCTTCGTGGGAGGCTTCATCGGGTCGCCCTCGATGAACCTTCTCGAGGGCACGGTCGGCGACGGGGGAGTCAGGCTCGGATCGACCGTCATTCCCGTCACCGAGAGCCTGCCGATCCCCGTCGGTGCGCCTGTGACGGTTGGGCTGCGGCCGGAGTCCCTTGCACTTGCGCCGGCAGGCGGGGGCATCCCCGCGAGGGTCAGCATGGTGGAAGAGCTCGGCGCGGAGGCCTTCGTGCACGCCCGGCCGGCAGACGGAGTCGGCATGGCCCAGAACGCCGAGAGCATGATCGTCGCGCGCTTCGAGCCACGCACGGCTCCCGCCACGGGCGAGTTGATCCACCTGCGTGCAAAGGACGGGTCGATGCTGTTGTTCGACGCCTCGTCGGGCGACCGTATCCGCGCTCGCTCATGAGGGCAGCGGCCCACTGTCGCGGCGGCTGACGCCCTCGAGAATGCGTGGCCCGTGCCTCCGCCGGCGGTCGACCGGGCCCTAGCCGCGGCTCGTCCGTCCTCCGCCGAACAGGGATAGGAAGAAGTTGAAGACGTTGAGCAGGTCGACGAAGATCGACGACGCGAGGAGCGGCGCGCTGTCGGAGTTCGTGGTCAGGCGGAGCCGCTGGAAGTCGAACATCACGTAACCGGCGAAGATGACGAGACCCAGGATCGAGTAGACCCGGGCGCCGTCGGGGATCTGGGCGAAGATCAACACGATCCCGTACAGGATGAGGCCCACGAGTGCCCAGAAGAGCAGACGCGCGTAGACCGAGAGATCGCGCCGCGTCGCCCAACCGGCGGCACCGAAGCCGGCGACGAAGAGCGCCGTCGCGCCTCCCGCTTGCCAGACCGCCTGCGGGCTCGTGTCGGCGTAGTAGGCGATCGTCGGCGCCATCGCCAGGCCGACGAGGAGGCCGAACAGGAAGAGCAGCCCGACGCCGATCTCTTCACCTGCGCGGACGCCGAAGCTCATCGCGACCAGGCACGCGAAGGAGGCGACCCAAAAGGCGATGCCCCAGCCGATGGAAAGGTCGCGTCCCAGGTAGGCGCCGAGCGCGAAGAGGCCGCCGGTGGCGGCGACGAGTCCCATCGTCTGCGCGAACAGGGTGTTCCCTTCGCTGCGGGACGTGACCGTGGTGTCTCCGCCGATCATCGGACGGTCACCGCGGGTGCTGCCGGCTTGTTCATGACGCTTCCTTTCACGAGCAGGTTCCGACGATCGATCGTCAGACTCCTGCAGGGAGGCACTCGCAGCGTCGGCGACCTCGCGGATCGTGTGCGGAAAGAGCGCACGCGCCTCGGCCGACGCCGAATCGTCCGAGCCGTCACGTCGTTGACCGGCCCCGGCCGTCTCATCAGCCTGCGCGGGCCGTTGGAGGCTGGCCGCCACTCCGGGTCTGCTCACTGGCCCCACCTCGGCTTTGCGGCTGCCCACCCGGACAGACGGCGGCTGCCCGCAGAGACAGGCGGCCCCCGCTCCGCCATCGTCTCGGCGTACACCGGTCGATCCGAAAAGGGAGCTTTCCGTGACACTCACCGCACTCACACCGACCATGGCGCCCGCGCCGCGCGAGCTCGCGTACCGCGCCGCCGACGGCGTCGAGGTCACCCTGCTCTGGCACCCGGGGTCCGACCTCCTGACCCTGTGCGTGTGCGACCACAGGCGCGGGGCGTACTTCGAGGTGCATCCCGAGCCGCGGCTCGCCCTCGACGCCTTCTACCACCCGTACGCGTACGAGGCCTCGAGCGCCGTGCGCTACGAGGACGAGCGGCTTGCCGCGTAGCGGGCGGATGGCATGCGCAAGCGGCTCCGGCGACCATCCGAGGCCCACCGACGTCGCGAGGCCTGCGCGTACGCACTGTCCACTCGGTTCTTCTCGGGGCAATCCGATGGGCCGGGGAGGGATCGAACCTCCGACCTCGGGACTAAAGGTGGCTCCGACGGGGTTCGGTGGGGTTGGGGCTGTCTCGGAACATGGCATTGTTGAGCCGAATCGGCTCCGGTGACGTTGGTCGTGATCGCGGTGGCGTGTTGACCCTACGTTGACCCGGTGTTCCGCGCGCGACTGCGTGCCGTGATGGAGCGCGATCGCGAGATCCTCGATCGGCTCGCCCGCTAACCGTTGGCGGAGTACCTCGACCTCGCCGACTCGCGGACTGGCTGCGAGCAACAGTGAAGGAGTAGCTCGCGCCAGCGAGCTCCAGCCTGTGCCGTCCGCTCAGGCGGCGAGGGCCGTGAGGGTCTGCAGCTCGCGCGTGAAGCCGAGAGCCTTGTACGCGGCGAGGCGTCGCGCGTGAATGGTACGCAGCACCGGAACTCGAAGGTCGGAGCGTCGACCCTCGGCGAGCACCGCGAGCACGTGGTCGCAGACGACGCCGCACTGCATCGTGACGATCTCCTGTAGCCCGTCCCGCCGATACGGAGCTCCTCGACCTGCTCGGCGCCGACGGCTACCTGCATACGATCAACATGGCGGGAACGCCGAATAGACGGTGCTGCCGACCGGCGACCGTTTATCGGCGATCCAATCGCTATCCCGGTTCGGCCGGGCGGTTCGGGTTTGCCCGGCCGAACCGGGACGTGATGCTGTGCGACTCCCTTCTAGTTCGCCGGCTGTACCACTATTGGGACGCCTACGTTCGCGTAGTGGTTGTTGCTGAGACCGGTTGCCGTGATCGTGTTGGTGAGCCAGATGCCGATCTGATTCGAGTGGATGAAGTTGCCCGTGACCGTCATCGTCGCCGGCGGAACCGAGTAGATCGCGATCCCCGTCGTCTCGAAGTCGCTGACGCCGCCGTCGAACGGGTCGCCCATCACGTTGTTGGTGGCAAACATGTTGCCGACGATCTGGTTGCCGTTGAGATCCTCGCCGCCGGGATGGTGAGCGTGCACGACCACGCCGGCGAGACCGTTGCCTGAGAGGTAGTTGCCCGCAACCAGGTTGCCGTAAGCGCCCGTGCCAGGGCCGGAGCCGAAGATGCCGATTCCGCCACCGCTTCCTCCGATCCCGCCGAACGCGGGCGACGCGACGTTTGTGCCGTTACCGATGGCGGTGTTGCCGATGATCTGGTTGTCGTAGACGCCGCCCATGTCCGGGTTGCGGCCGGTGACCTTGAACGTCGTCGGGTCGAAGTTGACCGCGCTCGAGTTGTGTCCGGGCAGGACGATGCCGCACTCGCTGACGTTGTCGCTGACCAGGTTTCCCTTGATCAGGTTGTGGGCGTTCGGCCCGTAGTCGTCGGTGAGCAAGATCCCGTCCGCATTGCCAGTCGTCTGCGAGTCGATCACCATCGAGTGCTCGACGACCTGGAGATGGATGCCGCCGCCGCAATCGCCCGGATACTTGCAGTTGGTCACCTCGGTGCCGTTGAAGCCCCTGTTGTCGTTCAATGCCCTCACGCGCTCGACGAGCACGTTCGTCAGCACGGGTCCGGACGGCGGCAGCAGGCCGATGTCGTCGAGCGAGTCGATCCCGACCAGTAGGCCCTCGCCGTTTGCGTTCTCGAGCGTGAAGCCCGTCACCGTCACGCCGGGCGCGACCACCTGAATCCCGTTCTCGAGACCGGTGGCGTCGATCGTCGCGTTCTGCCCGATCAGGGTCAGCGGCTTGTTGACGATCACGTCCTCTGTGAGGTGCCGGGGCAGACGATCACCGTCCCGCCGGCAGGTGCTGCGGGCCGTTGCAGGCGAGAGCGGGCGCGGCTCCGGCAACGACCAGGACCGTGAGCATGGTTGCGGCAGCCGCAACCATGCCGGCGGAGCTCAATACGCGATCTCCTCTCCCATCCTCGGGGTGCCGGCGTCGGACATCGGCCGAGCCACACACCCGTGACAACCGCAGACTCGCAGCCGCCGTGAGAGTCGGCGGGACCCTACCCCGCGCGTTCCCGAGGATTCAACCGCCGAAGGGATGGAAACGCTCAGCGTGGGCCACGGCGTGAACGCGGGCTGAAGTCGCCTATTCATCGGTGGCATTGCGGGCCACGCGCGGCAAGGCTGAAGACCCCGACTCGGCGGGGTCTCTGTTGCCTGAACCGTGCAAATCGTTCAGCTAAGTGAACAGAGCGTTGCCGTCTTCGTCGAGGTCGGCGGCCACTTGCGCAGCGTCCGTTGCCTCTGTTGTTGACTCTGTGTTGGCCCACCGCGGAAGCCGGTGCCGGACCAGCCCGGCGGAGGCGGCTTCGGCCACGTCCCGTCAAGGGTGTATGAGGCTGAGCGCGTCATCCTCGCTTGACGTCTACGCGGCTGCTGCGATCGCGATCACCTCCTCGGGCTCTTCGACTGGCGGGTCGGTGAGCGCCTTGGCGATCGAGTCGCCGCTCATGTAGCGGCGCGCGACGGCCCATTCGTCGTCTTGCTCGGCTCATCGAGCCAAGCCCACCTGTTCCGTAGTTGTCGGCTTACGCCCCCATCTGGTCGGCGAACTCTCAGGTGCGCGGGCGTCGGCTGCGGCGGTGCGCGCCGAGTCCCAGGCGGGAGATCTCCGGCGAGTCTGTCCGGCGCTGGTTTGGAGTATCCGAGGACGGCGTCACTCGGCGTTAGGGGGCGGTGAGGTCGAACTTGGTTCGCGCGTAGTGGTCGCGGTCAGGCGCACTTTGTCGCAGCAGCGGCAGCGTGCGATGCGCTTACCGAGTGTGACGCCCTCGTAGCGGTAGTCGTGACCGTTGACGGCGCAGCGCAGGCGCCGAAAGGTGGCGCTCTGGTGGCGGGGAGCGCTGATGCTAGCCGGTCTTGCCGGTGAGGTATGCCAGGCCGCGCGCGACGGCGAGGCCGCCGCGGGTGACCGAGGCGTAGACGAGCACGCCGGCGCAGACGATGTTCACGAGGTGGGTCATGCCGAGACCCTTACGCCGTGCGGAGCGATGAGTGCCTGTTCGCGACGAGTCGCCGCGCTCAGCGCGAGCCGCCACGAGAGCGAGGAAGCGCAGGTGGCCGGAAACAGCAGACGAACCAGAACCGCAGACATTGGGACCTCCGAGGACGATGGCCGCAAGACCCTTGCCAATCAATCGTCGGAGCGTGCAGCCACTTCTCCCGATCCCTGCATCGATGGTTCCCGGCCGAGCTTGACCGCGTGCCCTCCATCCTCTGATGCGACGCAATGAGAAAGGCGAGCCCGCCGCATGGGCTCGCCTCCTCTTGCCGGTACTCGACCCGGACGCCGCATGACCGGGGAGCACCGCTTGCTTTCCGCGAGCCCCCGCCGCATCGGGGCCCTCGGCAGCACAATCATCGCCAGCAACAGGTCGCTTCATCCATCGCTGAACCGGTGGTTCAGTCGGCCGGTTCACCCGGACGAGGGTTCGAACGGTGCCCCCAACTGGCCGAAGACCTAGGGCACAGGGTAGGGACGGTGGGCCGCAGCCCGTCTTCTTCCTGTCGAAGAGCCGGATGGGTGAGGGGGCCGCAGCCCCACCTGCCGGCTCTTCCTCTTTCTCTCAAATGGATCGATGCATGTCCGGTTGGACTCACCGGCGGAAACCCCCTACGGTTCGCCCCGGGTTGTGCCGTACTGGAACCAGTAGGTGGTCGAGCCGCCGCTCGGGTTGACGGTTCCGTTCAGCGTCGCCGTCTTCGCCGAGATCTTGGACGCAGAGCCGGTAGTCACATGGGGGGCGTCAGCCGCGGCGGCCGTGAACGTCTGGTCGGCGCCTTGGGTCGTGCCTGCGCCATTGGATGCGACGAGCCGATAGTGGTAGGTCGTCCCGACGGCGAGTCCCGAGATTCCGGCCGCGACCGAGTGGGCGGTCGTACCGGAGCCGGCGCCGTGAGTACCGGGTCTGCAGGCCGTAGCTCGTGGTTGTGCCGTACTGGAACCAGTAGGTGGTCTAGCCGCCGTTCGGGTCGACGGTTCCGTTCAGCGTCGCCGCCTTCGCCGAGATCCCGGATGCTGCGCCTGTGACCATGGCAGGTGCGCTCGCGGCCGCGGTCGTGAACGTCTGGTCGGCGCCGTCGGTCGTACCGGCGCTGTTCTGAGCCACGAGCCGGAAGTGGTACATGGTGCCCGCGACCAGTCCGGAGATGCCGGCCGAGACCGAGCGGCTCGAGCTGCCGGAGCCGGCATCACGAGTACCGGTCTGGAGGCCGTAGCTCGTGCTGGTGCCGTACTCGAACCAGTAGATCGTCGAGCCCCGTTCGGGTTGACGGTCCCGTTCAGGGTGGCCGTCTTCGCCGTGATTCCGCTCGCTGCCCCGGTCGAGACGATCGGCGCGGCGGGGTCCGCGGCCAGCGCCGGGAGTGCGACGGTCGCGAGGATGACCGCCGCCAAGGAGATGAGGGTCAATCTGCGCATCGGAAGCCTCCAGGGCACGAGATCGATGCCGCCCGCACCCTGGCCCCTCGCCCACGACTGTTCGGGCCACGTCCCACCGACGTAAAGACCACGAGAAGCGCGGAGCGGATGGCCAGCCAGCGATCACGTGTATTCGCGGCACGCAACCACGTTTGGAGACGCGACCACGTCGAGCGCGACCCCGCGGCGGCCGATCAGCACGGGCGGGGACAGTCGGGGCGATGCGACCCCTGGGTTCCGTTCGACGAACTGACTAACCGAACAGCTTCCGAGCGAGCGTCAGGCGCGGGTGGCTTTGCTCGAGCGGGCGTTGACAGCGGGTACATACGCGAACCTCGTGGCCGCGGAGGCGGACCGGCTCGCCGGGTATGTGTCTCCGAAGCAGGCAGATCAGCAGTCGCATCCCCACACCTCCCGCAAATGATTGTCGGCTTGGCTGAGAACTCATGCCTCGGACGGGTGAATCGAAAGAGTGAACCATCGCTCGAGCGATGGATGAACCGACCTCCCATCGGCCACGCTGGGTTGGGGGTAGGGCCTGGTGCTCCCAAGCGGCGGGTCGCTGGTTGAGCACCGACGCGGAGGGCGGGTCCATGCGGCGGGCCCGCTCTCCGCACAACAGTCGGCATCGCGGGCAGCTCTCCCTCGAACCAGTGAGCTCTCTCGTGTCGGCGTTTCAAGTGGCGGGTCCGCTACACGCTGCCAACGACTGCCCCAGGGTCGTGCATCGGACTCCTAAAGTCCTCGCCGCGAAGGGCCGATAGAGCGGTCATGGCGTCGGCGGCCCCGAGGCGTAATCCTGCGACGCGCGCGCTCTCCGATCGGTCCGAATGGGTCGATCGTTGGCTTTCGGCCGTCGCCGACCTGGACGAGCTGCGCCGATCGAATCCGATGTCTGATGCCGTCATCGACGAGATCGACGGCCGCCGGATTCGGATCGGCGACCGGTGGCTGATCGACTACGCCTCCTGCAACTACCTCGGATTCGACCTCGAACGGGAGATCGCCGCCGTGATTCCCGCCTACGTCGAGCGGTGGGGTACCCACCCAAGCTGGTCGCGCCTCCTCGGGAGTCCCGTCCTGTACACGGAGATCGAGGAGCGTCTGACCGAGCTTCTGGGCTGCGAGGACGCGCTTGTACTCCCGACGATCACGCTGATCCATCTGTCGGTGATCCCGGTGCTTGCCGGCGGCGGCACCGTGTTCGTCGACCGGCGAGCGCACAAGACGATCTACGAAGGCTGCCAGTTCGCCTCGATTCGCGGCGCTCGCATCGAGCGCTTCCAGCACGACGACCCCGAGGATCTCGAGCGGCTCTTGCGAAAGGACCACTCGCGGACGCGTCTGATCTGCATGGACGGCGTGAACAGCATGACCGGTAACACGCCTGAGCTTCCGGTGTTCGCAGAGATCGCCCGCCGTCACGACGCGATCCTCTACGTCGACGACGCGCACGGCTTCGGGGTGATCGGCGAGCGCCGAGCCGACGAGACGAGCCCGTACGGGATGCGCGGCAACAGCATCGTCCGCTACTTCGGGGAGAGCTACGAGAACATCATCTTCGTCGCCGGCTTGTCGAAGGCGTACTCGTCACTCGCGGCGTTCATCGCGTGTCCGTCCGAGATCAAGCAGCTTCTAAAGACAGCGGCGCCGCCCTACCTCTACTCGGGCCCATCTCCGGTCGCATCTCTCGCAACGACGCTGGCGGGGCTCGACGTCAACGAAAAGCGCGGCGATGCACTGCGCGCCGGGTTGTGGGAGAAGACGGGCAGAGTGCTGCGATGCCTCGACGAGCTCGGCGTCTACACGCCGAACGAGTCCGGGCTGCCGGTCATCGAGGTTCCGCTCGCTCGTCACGAGGACATCGGCGACGTCGGACGCTTCCTCTTCGAGCACGGCATCTACGTGACCCTCGCCGCCTATCCACTCGTCCCTCGCAACGAGGTGGGATTCCGAGCGCAGATCACCGCCGCGAACACCTACGAGGAGATCGACCAACTCATCGATACCCTCGGCAAGCTCGCGGCAGCCTTTGACCTGCAGCCGGCACAGCGGCGCGCGAAGGAGGCAGCAGCTTGAGCATCCGTCTTCGGCTGGAGCGAGGCAGCATCTGGTTCGCGTACCTCGTCTTGATGACGGTGCTGACAGTTCTGTACGTGGTCGTGCCGCCGTTCAAGGGCTACGCGGGCCTGATCAACCTCATCGGTCTTACCTCGCCGATAGCGATCGCGGTCGGCATCCGGATGCACCGCCCGAAGGCGACTCTCGCATGGCTACTTCTTCTGTTCGGGCAGTCGCTCTACTTCGCCGGGGACTTCTACACCTACAGCTACCCCGACCTGCTCGGCGGCCACGTCGGTTTCCCGTCCGCCGGCGACGCGATGTACCTCTTCGTTTACCCGCTGCTCGTCGCCGGTCTGCTGCTACTCGTTCGCCGCCGCAACCCACGCGGCGACAAGGCGGCGGTGATCGACTCGCTGATCCTGACCGTCGGTTTCGCGCTTCTCTCCTGGGTGTTCCTGATCGCGCCGAACGTCCACCTCTCCGGACTCTCCTGGCTCGCGAAGGCGGTCTCGGTCGCCTACCCGGTCGGCGACGTCCTATTGCTCGCGGCCGCAATCCGGCTCGCTGTCAACGCCGGCCGGCGCGTGCCCGCCTTTTACCTGCTGGTTGCCAGCATCGTCTCGCTGCTCGCGACCGACTGCGCCTACAACTACGCGATCCTCAAAGGCACCTATCACCACCAGCTCGTCTACGACATCGGCTGGATCGCGTACCTCGTCCTCTGGGGTGCCGCCGCACTACACCCGTCGATGCGATCGCTCGAAGAGCCCGTCGACGAATACACCCGCCTCACCCGCACACGCCTCCTGCTCCTCACGCTCGCCTGCCTGATCGCACCCTCCATCCGCTTCTGGGACGAGATCCACCGCCCGGATGTGCTGGTGATCGTCGGCGCTTCCGGCGTCCTCTTCCTACTCGTGGTCGCCCGCATGGCCGGCCTCGTCCGCAAGGAGGAGCGCCGCACCGCCCATGAGAACGCCCTTCGGAGAGCCGGTGTTCGACTCTCGGCAATCGAGGGGGAGGGGGTCCATGACGCGGTCATCGCCGCCGTTCGGGAAGTGATCTCGGACGACGCCGCGCGTCTGCGGCTCGTGCTCTGCAACCACGATCACTCGGTGGTAGCCGCGTCGAGCGATCCGCTGCCGGAGACAGTGACCTTCGACGCCGATGCCTCGGGCTGGCTTCACTCGACGTTGACGCAGCAGATCTCACTGCCCGCCCCAGCGCTGCCCGCATCGGTTCGAGAGACCCTCCAGCTCGACGCAAATGGAGTAACTCTGTTCTCGCCCCTGACGATCAGGGAAGACGTGACCGGCGCGCTGATCATCAACACCCAGCGCCTGCTCTCCTCGGGCGAACTGGATTCGCTCCGCTCGCTCGCAACGCACATCTCGCTCTCGCTCGAGAGCGCCGCGCTCACCGAGGACATGCACCGCCAGAAGAGCGAGGCGAGGTTCCGCTCGCTCGTGGCGCACGCGAGCGACATGATCACCGTTCTCGACGCAGACGGGGTCGTCAGCTACCAGAGTCCGTCGATCGAGCGGGTCCTCGGCTACACGGTTGCGGAGACGGAAGGCCGCCGGTTCGATCGCCTGCTCGCTCGAGGCGATCGACCCCGCCTCGAGCAGATCCTTAACGGCCACAGGGATGGTTTCGAGACGATCTCGATCGAGTGCTCGCTCCGTCACGCGGACGGTCGCTGGCTCCAGTTCGAGATGCATTCCACGGACCTCCTTCACGACGAGCACGTCGGCGGCCTTGTCCTGAACAGCCGCGACATCAGCGAGCGTAAGGCGTTCGAGGAGCAGCTCTCGCACCAGGCCTTCCACGACCCGGTCACCGGTCTCGCGAACCGCGCGCTCTTCGCTGACCGCGTCGGCCACGCGTTGATCGCGACCCAGCGAACCGGCGCCCTCGTAGCCGTCATGTTCATCGATCTGGATGACTTCAAGACCGTGAACGACAGCCTCGGCCATCAGGCCGGTGACAACGTCCTCCTCGAGGTGGCCCGCCGACTCGAGAACGCCGTGCGACCGTCGGATACCGTTGCTCGCTTCGGGGGCGATGAGTTTGCGATCCTGCTCGACGAGGTCACCTCGACCGACGAGGCCGCGATGATCGCCGACCGAGTCCTCGCCGCTCTCGAGCAGCCGGTCGAACTCGACCGGAAAGAAGTCTACGCTCGCGCGAGTGTCGGCATATGCATGAGCGATGAAGACCTGCGAGCCCAGGATGCTGAGGAGCTCCTCCGCAACGCCGATTTGGCGATGTACATGGCGAAGCGCGACAGCAAGGGGAGCTACCGGCTGTTCGAGCCGACAATGCACGAGCGTGTTGTTGAGCGATTGGAGCTCCGAGCGGAGCTGCAGCGCGCCCTCGAACTCGACCAGTTCGAGGTCTACTACCAGCCGGTTGTCCACCTCGACCACCGCGCCGACTACGGCGTCGAGGCCCTGCTCCGCTGGAACCACCCCGAACGCGGCCAGATCTCTCCCGCACAGTTCATCCCACTCGCCGAGGAGACCGGCCTGATCGTCCCGATCGGCCGTTGGGTGATCTTCGAGGCCTGCCAACAGGGAGCGATCCTCCACGAACGCTTCCCCCGCAGGCCTCCGCTCACGATGAGCGTCAACCTATCTGTCAAGCAGCTCCACTCGGAAGGGATCGTCGACGATGTGCGCAAGGCGCTCGAACTGACCGGCATCGAGCCGTCGACACTCGTTCTCGAGATCACCGAAACGGTGATGATGGCCGACCCGGACACGGCCTCCGCGCGGCTCAACGAACTGAAAGGCCTCGGCGTTCGGATCGCGATGGACGACTTCGGGACGGGTTACTCCTCGCTCAGCTACCTCAGCCGCCTCCCGGTCGACATCCTGAAGATGGACCGTTCGTTCCTTGCCACCGGAAACACCGACTCCGGCCTGGCCGCGGCGATCATCGCGATCGGCGAACGGCTCGGACTCGAGGTGGTCGCCGAAGGAATCGAGGAGCCTGAGCAGATCGGGACCCTCCGCGACCTCGGCTGTGAACTGGGCCAGGGTTTCCTGTTCGCCCGCCCGATGCCGCAGCCCGACCTCGTGTCCTATCTCGACGATGAGGACGACGAGCTCGAGGCGGCAGACGGGCGCGCCTCGAATGCAGCCTAGCTTCGAGTCGCTCGACCGCCCAGGGGGCGTGTCCCGCGTGGGCCTTCTCCGTCCGCTACGGGCTTCCCGCGACTTCCGCGTCCTCTGGGCCGGAATGACCGTCTCGCTCGTCGGTGACGGCGTCTTCCTCATCGCGATCTCCTGGACGGCGTTCAAGCTGTGGAACGCGCCTGGCGCGCTCGCCGTGATCGGGATCGCGATGACCGTCCCGACGATTTGCTGCCTGCTCGCCGGAGGGGCGGTCAGCGATCGCTTCGACCGCCGACGCGTACTGATCGCCTCCGACCTCGCCCGCGCGGTCTCGGTTGCCCTCCTCGCAGTGCTCGGATTCGGCGGCGGGCTGACCTTTCCACTTCTCGCGCTGCTCGCCGCTGCCTACAGCGCTGCCGGCGCATTCTTCACCCCGGCGTTCGACGCCATCGTGCCCAGCATCGTCGCCACGGACGAGCTTGCTTCAGCGAACTCGCTCGACCAGTTCGTCCGTCCACTTGCTTTGCGCCTCCTTGGCCCCGCGCTCGGCGGTCTACTTGTCGCCAGACTCGGGTATTCGACAGCCTTTGCGGTCGACGCGGTCTCGTTTGCGGCGTCGACCGCGGCGATCGTCGCTCTTCGCACGTCGCTGCGTGTGACGTCCCAATCCGACTCGACACGCGCCGCGATCAAGGAAGGGTTCCGCTTCGTTCGCAGACACATCTGGCTCTGGGGTACGTTGCTCTCGGCTGCGATCGCATACCTCGCGTTCCTTGGACCGACCGAGGCACTCGTCCCGTACCTCGTGAAGAATGAACTCCATGGCTCGGCGGCCGACCTCGGCGTCGTCTACGCGGCGGGCGGGATCGGCGCCGTCTGCGCCGCCGTACTGATGGCACAGTACGGCCAGCCCCGCCGAGACCTCACATTCATGTACGCCTGTTGGACCGCCGCCACGCTTGCGGTGGCCGGCTACGGACTCGCCCGCTCGACTGTCCAACTCGCACTCGTCTGCCTCGCCTTCAACGCCCTCGAAGCTGCCGGCACCATCGTCTGGGCCACGATCAAGCAGCATCAGGTTCCCGGTGAGCTGCTCGGACGCGTCTCCAGCCTCGACTGGCTGATCTCGATCGGCTTGCTTCCCCTTTCGTACGC
>Ga0335070_10000517_pt1 | contig 43018 bp, 31 predicted proteins | sample Lox_Sample_13_FD_206722 | JGI IMG/M metagenome (GOLD analysis project Ga0335070, IMG submission 206722) | Soil microbial communities from Loxahatchee National Wildlife Refuge, Florida, United States - Lox_Sample_1.3 | ecosystem: Environmental > Terrestrial > Soil > Wetlands | place: USA... | reverse complement strand
CCAGGGATCTTAGAAATCTGCTGGGCGGCATAGTGGGCTTTGTGGAAGCACAGCTCGGCCACCTGGCGCAGCCCGTGTCTCCCCACCGCGCTCATGTAGACCGTCGCCGCGAGGGCGATCAGGGCGACGTTGGTGCAGATGTTGGAGGTGGCTTTTTCGCGGCGGATGTGCTGCTCGCGCGCGGTCAGGGTCAGCACGTAGGCCCGGTTGCCGCGGTTATCTACGGTCTCTCCCACCAGCCGGCCGGCGACTTTACGCACGAGGTCCTTGCGGGTAGCGAAGAATCCCAGGTAGGGTCCACCGTAGCACAACGGGATGCCCAGTGGCTGGCCTTCTCCCACCACGATGTCCGCTCCAATCTCCCCGGGGGTGCGAAGCATTCCCAAGGCGATCGGGTTAGCTGCCACGGCGACCAGCGCCCCGGCGCTGTGCGCGCGCTCAATCAGGGCCGTGAAATCGTAAATCCGCCCGAAAAAGTCGGGGTACTGGACGATCACCAGAGCGGTGTTCGCGTCGATCAGGGGGAGCAGAGCCTCCGGCCCGGCGTCCAGATCGGCAATCGGCTCGTCGCCGACGATTTGCAGGCCTTCGTAGCCGTGGAGGTAGGTGCGCAGGGTGCCTCGGTAGTGAGGGTGAACCGCGGGCGCGACGACCATTTTGTTGCGCTTGCCGCGGAAATTCCAGTAGGCCATCACCGCTGCCTCCGCGGTTGCCGTCGCACCGTCGTAATGCGAGGCATTGGCTACTTCCATGCCGGTCAGGTTGGCGATCAGGCTTTGAAACTCAAAAATAGCCTGCAGGGTCCCCTGAGATACTTCCGGCTGGTAGGGCGTATAGGCTGTCAGGAATTCTCCCCGGCGGATGATTGCATCCACCACCGCCGGTGAATAATGGTTATAAGCCCCAGCTCCCAGGAAACATACCAGGTCGCGGGTTGATTCGTTGGCCATGGCCAGCTCTTGCAACTCGGCCATCGCCTCCATCTCGGTCAGCGCCGGGGGAATGTTCAATTTTGGAAAACGGTATGCAGCCGGGACGTCAACGAAAAGGTCCTCAATACTCTTTGCGCCGATAACCTTTACCATGGCCTCCCGGTCGGCTTCAGTATGAGACGTATACATTAGTGCGCACGCTCCTTACAATAGGTATCATATTCCGCCGCGTCCATCAGACGGTCCAGTTCAGAGGGATCGCTGATCTCCACCTTGAGCATCCAGGCCTCACCGTACGGATCTGTGTTGATTTTTTCCGGGACGCCGGGAAGGTTCTCGTTGACCGCGGTTACCGTTCCTGAAACTGGAAGGTTGACGTCTGCGGCAGCCTTGACCGATTCCACGGTTGCACAAACCGTGTCTTTTTTGATTGATTCACCCACGGAGACTGTGACTTCAACAAACACGATGTCGGATAACTGTTCCTGGGCGTAATCGCTGATCCCTACGGTGGCAACGCTGCCGTCAACTTTGACCCATTCATCAGTCCGGGTGTACTTCAGGTCAGATGGAATGATCATTTCGATACCTCCTTCACAGGGTTAGGGATGGATTTGGTCGGTCTTAACAGAAAACAAAAAGGGGCACCCATCAGCGGGTGTCCCTCTGTCGGAAACCTGAGAGATTCACCTCGTCAAGAGGTTTGCCCCGTCGGTGTCATTCGACTTTCCAGAGGTTGCCATACGCAGGGTCCTTTTACCTGAGAGATTCGCCGGAAAGCTGCTTCCTTTCCGGTTTGCCCCTTCGGCGCCTGAAGATTCAGGTCTCTCCTCTGCGCTGGGATATTGAACATTTTCGGTTCATTGAGATTTCCCGTGATGGATCTTCCCACGGAGATTCCTAAAGAACCACTTTTTCATTCTACGGTTGAAAAAGGGAAAAGTCAAGCTGTTTCTTTGTCGATTTTGACCAGCAGTTTGCCTTTTTCCACCTGGTCGCCAGGCTGGACGTGAATGGCCGCCACCCGGCCCGAGGCCGGCGCCCGCAGGTCCATCTGCATTTTCATTGATTCCAGGACCACCAGTACCTGGCCTTCGTCGACAAAATTACCCGGATTGACTTTAACATTTACCACCATTCCGGGCATGGGAGCGGTCAGCCCACCGATTATTCCGGGCTCGATAAGCCCCCGCAACTGGCCGCGGTCTTTCATCACCCGCGCGATGACCCGCCGCACACCGGAAAGCACTTCGTAGGTCGATGGGCCTTGCAGGCGCAGTTGTAATTCCCGGGCCTGGACGCCTCTCCTGAGCAGGTAAGATCCCAGCTCGTTTAAAGGGATCAGGTGCCCCTGTTCCCGTTCGCCGTTCACGGCTACGTGGTTGTCCGAGATTTCAACCTGATACTCGTTATTTCCGATGTACACACGATAGAGAGTCATGTTCGATCTCCTACAGGCTGCCCGGCATCTGTTCACGCCAGGCGCTGTTGCGCCACTGGCTGCCCTCCTTGCCGTTCGTTTCGCTCTGGCTATTCTGGCCTGCCTGATGAGCCAGGATGGCGGTCGCCAGGGCGATTTCTCGCTCCAGGGGTTCCTCGCCGTTCCGGGGAGGGAGTTGGAAGGTATCCAGATAGGTGGTGTCTGCTCGTCCGGCGAGGAAATTCTGGCTGCCAACCACCTCGCATAAGAACTCCAGGTCAGTTGGTATCCCGCCAATCTGAAACTCGACCAGGGCCCTGCGCAACCGCTGCGCGGCCGATTCGCGGTTCTCGCCCCAGCAGATCACTTTCGCCAGCAGCGAGTCGTACTCTGCCAGTACAGGCATTCCGATGTATAGAGCGCTGTCGACTCGGACGCCGGGCCCGCCGGGTTCCTTCAGGTATAAGATCTCTCCGGTGGCGGGGAGGAACCCGCTTTCCGGGTCTTCAGCCAGAATTCGTCCCTCGATCGCCCAGCCCCGGGCGGTGATCTCTTCCTGGCCGTAGCGCAGCGGCATCCCCGCGGCGAGCTGAAGCTGAAGAGTAACCAGGTCCAGACCGGTGACCATTTCCGTGACCGGGTGCTCCACCTGGACCCGGGGGTTTACCTCGATAAAATGGAACTGGCCCTGGGTATCGAGGAGGAACTCGACCGTACCCAGGCTGCGATACTGCAGCGATTTTGCCAGCCGGTAAGCGGCATCATAAAGGTATTGCCGGGCCGCCTGGCTCAAACCTGGCGCGGGCGCCTCTTCGATCAGCTTCTGGCGGCGTCGCTGGATCGAGCACTCGCGCTCACCCAGGCAGAGGATGTTCCCCTGCCCATCGCCCAGGATCTGGACTTCGATGTGGCGGGCCTGTTGCACTAGGGGTTCCAGGTAGATCGTGTCATCTCCGAAAGCGGCCTGGGCTTCACGCCGCGCGTCCTGGGCCATTTTTTCCAGCTCTTCGTGATTGTGGGCCAGGCGGATGCCGCGTCCACCGCCGCCTGCCACTGCTTTAATTAACACCGGATAAGCCACACCGTTCTTGAGATCGGCGGGAATATCATCGGGGACTGGCACGTCCGGTCCGGGAAGCACCGGTAGGCCGGCGTCTCGCGCGGCCTTTCTCGCTTCGAGCTTATCTCCGGTCAGGGCGATCGTCTCCGGCCTGGGCCCGACGAAGACCAGCCCGGCCTCCTCGACCATCCTGGCGAAGCTCGCGTTTTCTGAAAGGAACCCGTAACCCGGATGCACAGCTTCGGCTCCGCTGGCGACGGCCGCGGCGAGGACCGCCTGGAGATTAAGATAGCTTTCCGCTGCCGGCGCTGGGCCGATTCGCACGGCTTCGTCGGCATAGCGGGTGTGCAGGGCCTCCTCGTCCGCGTCGGAATATACAGCAACGCTGGGAAAACCCAGCTCCCGGCAGGCCCGCAGGATCCTCAGCGCTATTTCGCCTCGATTGGCGACCAGGACCTTCATTCTGTCCACCTTTACTACAGAGGAATATTCCCGTGCTTGCGCGGCGGGGTGGACTGCCTTTTCTCACGCAGGCTTTCCAGGGCGTCGATGATCCGCATGCGCGTATCTGCCGGGGAAATGACGTCGTCCAGGTACCCGCGCGAGGCCGCGATAAATGGGGTGGCCAGCTCTTCCCGGTACTGGTGGGTCAGCTCGGCGCGCATCCCTGCCGGATCTTGCGCTTCGGCCAACTCCTTTCGGAAGACGATGTTCACCGCTCCTTCCGGGCCCATCACCGCGATCTCGGCCTCTGGCCAGGCGAAATTGAGATCCCCGCGCATGTGCTTCGAACTCATCACGATATACGCCCCACCATATGCCTTGCGCAGGATTACGGATACCTTGGGGGTGGTCGCCTCGGCGTAGGCGTACGCCAGCTTGGCCCCATGGCGGATGATCCCTCCATGCTCCTGGCTCGTCCCGGGCAAGAATCCGGGCGTGTCTACCAGGGTAATAAGGGGGATGTGAAACGCGTCGCAGAAGCGGATAAACCGGGCCGCTTTTTCCGAGGCGTCAATGTCGAGCACCCCGGCGAGATGATCCGGCTGGTTGGCGATGATCCCCACCGGATGGCCGTCCATTCGCGCGAAACCGACCGAGATGTTGCAGGCAAAATCTGCCTGCACCTCCATGTATTCTCCAACGTCGACGATGACGCCGATCACCTGGCGGACGTCATATGGACGGCCGGGATCCGTGGGGACGATTTGCTCGAGATCCTCCGCCGTCCTCCGCGGGTCGTCCCCGCTGGAGTTATGGGGTGGGATGGACAGGTTGTTCGCCGGCAGGTAGGAGAGCAGCCAGCGTACCTGGTTGAGCACGTCTTCTTCCGTTGGACCAGTAAAATGCGCCACCCCGCTCCGCATCCGGTGAACGTTCGCGCCGCCCAGCGTTTCGAAATCCACATTTTCATGGGTCACCGTGCGAACTACCTCCGGGCCGGTGATGAACATGTAGGCGTTCTGCTCGACCATGAAGATAAAATCGGTGATCGCCGGCGAGTAGACCGCGCCGCCCGCGCAGGGTCCCAGGATGACAGAAATTTGAGGAATGACCCCCGAGGCGCGGGTGTTCCGGTAGAAGATCTCGCCATACGCGGCGAGCGAGTCGACTCCTTCCTGGATTCGCGCGCCGCCAGAATCGTTCAGGCCGATCAGCGGTGCGCCGTTCTGGTAGGCCAGGTCCATGATCTTGGTAATTTTGCGTCCGTGAGCCTCGCCCAGCGAGCCGCCCAGAATGGTAAAATCTTGCGCATAGATATAAACGAGGCGCCCATCGATTTTTCCCCAGCCCGTGACCACGCCGTCGGTAGCCGGGTGGGACTGCTCCATGGCAAACCCGGTCGCCCGGTGGGTAACGAACAGATCTGTCTCGATAAAGGTATCCGGGTCTAAAAGCTGCCGGATCCGCTCTCGCGCGGTTTGCTTGCCCTTGGCGTGCTGTTTATCAATTTGCGTTTCACCGCCGCCGGCCTTTGCTTCCTGGCGTGCGACGGATAAATCCACTTTTTTACTCATCAGTTTCCCCATCCACCTGGTAAAAATTCCATTCCGAAAGCTCTGTCCCGCGTCCCTCCACCGCGACTGCGGCTCGGGTATTCTCGGCCGGCGTGAAGCAAAATAGCTTGAACCTCCCGTCCTCTTCTCCACCCCCTGTAGATGCGATGATCCGGGGCGGAAGGGTGGGGTTCAGCTCGACGCTGAAGCTGGTCAACGACTGGTGAAATCCCTTGCCCGCGGCTTTCAGATACGCTTCTTTGCAGGTCCAGCCCCGCGTAAACCCCTCGAGTCTCTCTTGAGGTCTCAGGCGGGAATAGGCAATTCTTTCGGTTGTTGAAAAATAGGCTGTGACGATCTGTTCCATTTCAACGGTTGCGCGCACCAATTCCAGATCGATCCCGATCCGCCTCCCGCGGGTAACTGCCAGCAGGCATAGTCCATCCCGGTGGCTGAGGTTAAATTCCAACCGCTGCCAGTTCTGGCTGGGCTCGAGAAATGGCTTGCCGTAAGGAGAGGTACACAACCGGATGGCTGATGGATCGATGAAAAGATAGCGGGCCAGGGTCCGGCGTAAAAACATCCGGGCTTGAATGAATTCGATTTTCGCCGCTTTAACCTTGAAGCGATTGGCTCTCTCCAGCTCGTCTCTCGAGAGCACGCCCGGGCTCATCACCGGGTCCTGTACAACCCTGGTGAGCCAGATGTGGACCCGCCCGGCAGGCATTCTCAATCTTGCATGAGGTTTCTCCCAAAGGATAGCTGCCATTTTTTTCCTTGATCGACCAGCTTCTCTCAGATGAGAGGGGCCGTTGGCCGGTAGCGAGCGATCCCCAGCGGGATCTGAACCCCTTGCGTCTGCAGGCTTTGAACCCGGTAATGATATGCTGCGCCGTTCAAGAGTTGGAAAGCTATGTCGGCAACCCGCCGGTTATTGACGTCCTCTAGGTAAGTGCCTTTCGTCCAATCGTTGAAGGCGCCCATGGAAGGCCCGCACCAGATCTGGTAATCCATCTCCCGACCTGGCTCGCCGGAATTCGACCAGCGCGAAGAGAGGCCCAGGTACCAGCGGAAGACCAGGGCCATTTTCCGCTTGGGGTTGGCGTTGGCCCTGACTATCTGCTCGGGGTCGCGCTCCTTGAAGAATTTCACCGTGTCTTCCCAAACCGTTTCGCAGGTCCGTTGAAATATCTGTTTCTCTAATTTTTCACGCTCTTCCACCGGGATCGCTTCGAGGGAATCGTAGCGGTTATACAGCTCGAACAATTTTGAGGCTCGCATGGGGAAGAGCGTGCGGGCCTTCAGCACCTGGACTTTGACGCCCATCTCGAACATATCCGCGGAGGGCGCCATGGTGACGTCGGTCATCGCGGCCTGGGCCAGGATGCTTTTGGTATGGGCGGACGAGCCTGCCTCGACGCAGCCCTGATTGATCGAGCCGGTCAATACGTACGCCGCGCCCATCATGAAGGCTGCCAGCGTCGATTCGGGGGTGGCGATCCCACCGGCAGCTCCAATCCGCACTGGCTGGAGAAAATGGAATTTCTGCTGGATTTCATCCCGCAGACCAATCATGGATGGGATCAATGCGACCAGTGGGCGGTTATCGGTGTGCCCGCCGGAGTCAGCTTCCACGGTGATGTCGTCGGCAACAGGTACTTTTTCGGCTAGAATGGCCTGCTGCTGGGTGATCCGGCCTTCTTCGACGAGCTGAGCGAGGATTTTCTGCGGGGCGGGCTCCATGAACTTCGTCGCTACTTCTTTCCGCGATACCTTCGCCAGGATCCGGTTGCCAATCTGAATTTCGCCCGCTGGCGATACGCTTAATCCGGCGGCGCGGTACTGGACGATATTGGGGGTCAGGCTGAGGAACGCCGACGCTTCAACCACGTGGACCCCGTTCTGCAGGAAGAGCTCCACAGCTTTCCTCTCCAGGTTCGGCTCGTTGGGATTGTGGATCACGTTGAACGCGTAAGGACCGTTGGGCAGCGCCGCCTGAATTTTCTGGATGGCTTCCTCGATCCGTGCCGGCGATAAACCCGCCGAGCCGAAGGATCCCAGGCAGCCCGCTTTCCCGATGGCGACCACCAGGTCCGCTGAGGAAATCCCGTTTGCCATCGAACCGACCATGTAAGCATACTGGACGCCATACATTCGCATGAAATCAGGGTCGCCAAACTGATCGGTGGGCATGGCATTCGCCGCGGCGATCATTTCCAATCCTCCGGCATCTGCGCTTTGTACAGGGACGAGGCTTCCGGTGGTGGTCATTCCAGTCTGCACGCCCTGGCGAACCACGTAACAGGGCAGATCAAGCTGGCTCAGGCAGGCCTGCATCCCTGCCTCATCGAATGCGATGGATTCGACCGGCCCTTGCCAGGTCATTCCCTGGAACAGTCCGGGATGTTTAATAGTTGTTGCGAAAGCAGCGTTAGTCATGCGTTCTTTTCCTTATCCATCCGTAAGTTTGACCCCAATCTGGCTCATTTCGTAAATTCGCGTCTGGTCGGACCACAGGCTGGCGTCGCCCCATAGAGTAAGTTTTCCGGGTTGGGCCTCGCTTTTTTTGAAGTGAACCTCAAGATCCATCTGCCGGTTATTCTGTAGAATCTGTCCGCGGTACTTCCACGTTGCCGGCTCGTACTCTGCCACGCCGAACCGCATGGAGTTGAACTGGCTCGCAAAAGCTTGCGCGGCATAGGTTCGCATGGCGGAGAGCGCCGCTTCGATTCCCAATGATCCCGGCATCACCGGATCCTCGAAAAAGTGGTAGCGGAAGTACCAGTCTTCGGGGTGGACGACCTTCGATCCGAACAGGTAGCCCTGCTGGTAGCGGCCGCCGCCGGGGATAAAAACCAACTGGTCCAGGTCATCCAGTCTGCGGTCCTTGTGGTCCTGATTGACCCGGGAAACGCTGCTGCTTGCATGCAGTAGCTGAACTGGATAAGCCACCTTCCGTTGTGCGTCGATCCATGGCATCATGGATTTACCGCCGTCCAACCCGGCCTGGCTGGCCATAGCCGAAGGCGGGAAATATCCAAAGGTTGAATTCCCCTCGTAGAACAGGGCGTTTCCGACCAGCAGCTCAAATGCGTACTGCTGGATGATGATGTCGCTGCTGGTCGTCGATTTCAACAGCCTGGCTCGCGCCGTCACCGTTTTCCCTCGCAGGTCCGGGGAAAAGACCAGGCGTGCCTGACCGTCCAGGTTGCGGAAATAAAACTCCTGCTCAGGCCGGGTCAATGATGTTTCCAGGTAAGCGGAGAGGAACCCGCAAGGCTGTAAAGCCATTTCCATCAATGCGAAATTAGGGACAAAGCTGAACCGCACGGGTCGGAGAAACCATGCATTTTCTGGGACGTCGAACTCCGTCACGATTCTGGCCGGCCGATCGAAATTTCGTTTTTCCCCTTCGATCGTCGTAACCCGGCTCATCATCCGCAGGTCCCCATTCGGGATGCGCGGCGAGCGCCGGCCGGCGTAAACCGCGAAGGCATCTCCCAGGCAGGCGACGATCGACCCCCGGCCAAACTCTTCTAATAGGCGTGTATCGAACAAGACCGGCTTCACAACGAGGTTAGTATTCACCGTGGATTGAGCCCCGCCCAACGCTTCCAGTTCGTCTTTGGTCAGGTCGGCCAGCTCTTTCAGGCTGGAGCGCCGCGATTCCAGGAATTTTGAATGAGCCCGGCTGGACAGGGTAGAGGAGGATCGCATACGTTTCAACTGGCGGATCCGCCAGCCGTCCAGGTATTCTTCGAGAGATGGGTCAAGAGGCGCCATTTCAGCTTTTACGAATTCCCTTTAACCATACATTCATACAATCAACCTGCTGAAGTCAATCTCGATCCGGTGGCTGATCAGGCGCGCCAGGGTGCGTAAGACTGCTTCAGGATCGGTTAACCCCTTGCGGTTGATGGATATCGACGCGTGAGGTTGGCCTTTCAAAGTATCGTCGATCCATCGCGTGCAGTTGCTGCCCGCCCCCAGCTCGATAAAGATCCTGGCTCCATCCTGGTATGCCAGGTTGATCAGCCGCGGGAAATCCAGGGGCGTGCACAACATTTTGGCGATGCTCTGTCCCACTGCGCGGGGTTCCAATCGCAGCGGGTGGTAATCGGCGGCTGAATACAGCGGGTAGGACGGCTGTTGGTGGATGGGCCAGGTGCTCAGCTCGACCAAAGTCGAGAACTCAGCAGCCATCGCTTCGCAGTGCAGCACGTGATCGAAAGGCGCTTTCAGCGACTGGCACCCAACTCTCTGGATCACCCTCTGGCACGCCGGAGGGTCTCCGCCGATTACCACCTGGTGGGGGGTGTTGATGTGTGTCAGGTAAACCCTTTCCTCCGACTGGAGGGCAGGATATACCTGCTCGGCCTGGGCCATCAAAATATAATTGCCCCAGAGGGAGCCGTTCGATTCGACGTGTGTTCTGTCAGTTAAACCCCAGTACTCTCGAACCGTTTCTTTGGGCCCCGTGATTCGCGTTTGGAAAATAGGAGAGGTTGACAGGGCTGATCCGGCGATCTCGCCGTCCCTCCAGACCCGCGAGGCAAACAACATGCTGTCTTCTCCCAGACTGTAACCAAAAACACCGCTTGGTTGAATACCAAACCATTCCTGGAGAACCAGCGTGTAAAGGACTGCCAGTGTGGCTCCGGAAGTCAGCATGGCGACCGCGTTTTCGTTGAGCTGGGTTTCGAATTCTTCGAGTTGAGCGGGTGTTGGGGCGCACAGCCCACGCGGATACAGCTTTTCTTCTTGCAGGACCATGGCGATATTGGAAGTCAGCTCCCCGAACCGGTCGTACAGTCCGGGGAAGGCGAAAAATAGATCGCGCCCGATCCCCAGGTATGAGTTGAAGGCTCCCGGGTAGACGAAAGCGATCTGCGCCTTGTTGCCCAGCGGAGCGGCGGTCAGGTAACTGCCCATCGGCGTCTGCCATTCGCCGCCGGTTTCAAATGATTTCTGGATCCCTCGTTCCGCAAACTGTATTTCCTTGAGGAATTCCTCCCGGTTGTGACCCAGCAGGCCAAGGGCGTATGGAACGTCAGCCAGTCCACGGTAGCGGTTCAAGGCGACCGCTGCGACCTCCTCCAACCCTTCGCCTCGTTCGATCTTCTCGCGGATCCCAGCTACTTGCGCCAGGAGTTGTTCGGTATTTGCACCCACGCAAGGGATCAGAGTAACCCCCAGGGTGTGGATTCGCTCCGTTACGATCCTCTGGGGCTGGTCGGCTTCGGCGAGGACCACGTGCGTGCAGGTATTCGCCGGCCCGATGTGGTTCAGAGTTGCCGATCGACCGCGGTTCCCCTGGCGCTGGAACCAGGTCTGGGAGGCTTGCGGAACGTAAAATGGGGTTCCTGCCCATAAGCCAGGATCGATCGGCGCTTTCCAGTTTGGAACCATGGGGAAAAACCGCCGGGTAACGCTCAGGCAGGTCCGCACCAGGCCAGCCAGTCCCGCGGCGCAGCCCGTATTCCCCACCAGGGGAGTGCTGCTGCCCACGGCGCAGGTAAGGCCAACCTTTCCGACCTGGTAAGCTCCTCTCAGGCCTGCGACCTCGGCGTCATCCGCATCGCCAAATCCAGATACCTCGATGCATCCAATTTCTTCTGGCAGGTGTCCACTTGCCCCCAGGGCGATGCGGCCCGCCTCTTCGACGGCGCTGGCGAGGCTCAGATCTTCCACCGCCGCGTAACTTTCGATCCAGGCATACACCGGTTTGTCCGGATTTGCATCCAGCACTACCGCTGCGCAGCCGCTGGTTTCCGGCGCACGCATCCCGTTTTGTTCGAAGCTGAGAGTGAGGTTCCCGGGTCGGCGGGCCATCGCTCCAGAGCGCAACTGGCAGGCCGCGATCACCGCGGCTTTCGCTCCTCCCACCAGGGCTTCCCCTGCCTGTCTGAGTATCTCGCCAAGAGAGGTCGAGCTTCCCGCCAGTTGCAGGACCAATCTGAATTGCGAAAAATCCTTTTCGAAAGATTCCTGGGCCAACCCATCAACCGCAAGGAACACTGCCAGGTCTGCCGGATTTTCCAAACCGGCGTCCCGGATTGCATCACCAATCGTCTTCGTCAGGTCAGGGGCGCTCCCGGTCTGCTCCTCGCCTAGTGGTTCCGTTTGCCCGCGATAGAGCGCTTCCTGAAAAGTGTCCAGGTCCAGGATTGTCCCCACAGAAAGCGCCATTCCCATGACCGCCATCCGTGTGGATGATTTCAGTATTCGTTGGATCATATCAGGCGCTCTCTGAAGTCCTGACCCCAATCCGCCGTTTTAGCATCGGACTGATCGTTCCTTCCAATCCGGTGAATTTCATCACCACATTTCCGTCGGAATCCTGGACCAGGATATCTCCTACCACCGCCTTATCCGTGTGCGATTGGATCGTCAATGTGATGATATACGGCCGGCCGAATGCTGCCGGAAGCCACTGCTCGAGCCTTTCCAGTCTCGAAGGCAGGCACGGCGCCTGGTCGAAACGTTGAGACCAGACGAGCAGGCACTGGACGATGGAGTCGTTCAAGAAGGGGTTGCAGGTTTGAACGGGAAATTGTCCCTGTTTCTGTTCGTTGATCGCTGGCTGAATACAGCGCATGACCAGGCGATCGGGATCGAGCGAGAAGATCCGCTCAATCCCCTGGAAGCTGTGCCCGTGGAAAAGAGTCCCATCCTGGTAAAGCTGCTCTCCCATCAGGAGGCTTTCTTTCATCTCGGGCGCTGGCTGGTTTTTTGCCGCGGGGATCCGGGTGAGCAGGGTGACCTGTGCGCTGTAATGGTAAAACGTTTTTCCCTGTTCGTTCTTGCTCCAGATGCGGCAGTCCAGCGTCAGCAATTGGTCTTTATTGGAAATAACTTTGATCTCCAGGGTGTGCTGGCTGGCCAGGCTCGCGTCGAACACCAGCCCTTTGAGGACTTTATAGCTGTCCATCTGGAAAAATGTGTAACCGGGAAAGATCTGCTCGCAGGCGTTGATCATCCAGGCCGCGGCGCAGGTGGCCGGCAGCACCGGAGATTCACCGATCACGTGATCCGTGACGAAGGGGTTCAATTCTGCGCTTAACGCGCGGGTAATGTGATAGACCTGGGGGCTGCTGGCCGGGTTCCGCACCGGCGCTGCGGGTGGCTTGCCAACTACAACCTGGACTGCCGGCTGTTTTGGGGTGGAGAGCAGTTGCACCAGCGTTTGCGCGCCTGTTTCGAGTGGAATCAGCTCTACATTGCGCTCCTCGAAAAGCTTCTTCAGGCTGGGGGTGACCATCCCACCCTCCCACGGCCCCCAGTTGATTGAGATCACCCGGCAGCGCGGGTGGAGTTGCTGGATCAGCCGCGCAGATTGGTCCAGGATCTGGTTGGCGATGGCGTAATCCGTTTGCCCCAGGTTGCCGTACACCGCGACGATCGAGGAAAAAAATACCATGAAATCCAGTTGGTCGGGTGGAATGCATTCCAGAATGGATTTCAGACCGTTGATTTTTGGCGAGTAGACCATTTCAAAATCAAGTTGGCTTTTCTTTTCGATGAGCTTATCCGATAAGCTCCCCGCGCCGTGGATCAGGCCGGTGACGGGGCCAAGCTGCTGGATCGCCTGATCCAGCCTGGGCCTGAGCGAAACCAGGTCGGCGATATCCGCGCTCACGTAGATGGCCTTTCCACCCGCCTCGTGAATGTTCTGCAGAGTAGCTTCGATCTCCCGCCTGGACTGGATCGACCCGAAGATTTTTTGCACGACCAGCGGGGTCGGCTTTTCGCCCCTGTCCTGCAGGTCTGCCAATATGAGCTTCTTCAGCTCGCCCTCGTTCTCAACTCCCCGTGACCATTCCGGCTCCCCGGAGTCCAGCGACGACCGGCCGACCAGGATAAACCTGGGCTTGAATGCCCTGGCCAGGGCGATGACGCACTGCGCGGTAATACCCCTTGCTCCCCCGCTTACCAGTATGGTCGAGGAGGGTTTCAGGAAAATTGGTCTGTTCATGATGACCTCTCTCAGGCTGAAGCAGGCACCACCACCCGGGTGACCCTGCCGCGCGGGCCGTAGGCAACCTCACTGATCAGGCGGTTCGGATCGTCCAGTTCGGCCAGGATCGCTCTGGCGGAATCCTCTGGCGAAAGATCAGGGCTGAGATCGATGGCCCGGCAAAAGACGTTCTCCCATTCCAGGCCAAGCGATTTCACCAGGCCGAACAGCCCGCTTTGGATGGGATCGGCTTCGGTCCGCTGGCTCAGGCCAAACTGCCCGTCGATACGGGTTACCGCCATGAAAGCGCTCTTGCCTGCCCTGGCAGCCTCGTTGAGGCTGTCCTTCAAGAATCGGGCCGCCAGGAAGATTTGCTCCATGATCTGCTCTGATTTCTCGGAGAACAGGTGGGTGGTGCTGGTCTTGACCACCGGGTTGAGGTGGATAAACGCGCCTACCGGTCCAAAGGTCCTGGCCAGCTTCACCAGCGCTTGCTGCAGAGCTGTTTCTGAGGTATCTTCCAGATGAACCTGGTGAATCTGGGAGGGCAGGCTGGTATCGTTGGCGATCAGATTGCTGGGGAAGTTTAAGACGGCCACTTTCCAACCTCGCTGCGAGAGCTGCCGGACCAGGTTGGCCGTTGCCGGCGATCCGTCGTTGGTTACGATACAGGAGTATCCCTCTGGCAGGGTTGACTCCAGTTGGTCTGGTGGGGGGAGCGGCTTGAGCTCGACCGTTCCCTGTGCAATCGCAGGTGCTGGGGACAAGGCCTGTTCGGGCTGGGCTGTCATTTGCGCCGGAGCGGTTGCTGCCTGGTTCCTGTATACATCGATAATCTGCCCAAGTGTCCGCGTTTCTGCCAGGATGTCTGCCTCGATTTTGGGCAGCTCGGGGAAGCGTGTCTGTATGCCCCCGAGGATCTCTACTCGTTTGATCGAGTCGATCCCCAGGTCGGCTTCCATATCCATCCCCATTTCCAGCATTTCCTGCGGGTAGCCGGTCTTCTCACTGACCACCTCGAGCAGCGCTGTGGCGATTTCTTTCTCGCCGTTCTGCGTGTCGGAAGCCTCCGTTGTAGCGGTTTGAGCCGGGGAGCTTGCTGCTGCTTGCGTGGCTTGAGGCTGCTCTATCGCCGGGATGCCTGCCGCCGACAGGCTTTCAGAGAGGTGGGTGATAATCTGTCCCAGCGTGCGTATCTCAGCGAACGCCGCGGCGTCAACCCTGGGCATTTCTGGAAAGCGATTTTGCATGGCCCCCAGGATCTCGACCCGTTTGATCGAATCGATCCCCAGGTCGGCTTCCATATCCATCCCCATTTCCAGCATTTCCTGTGGGTAGCCGGTTTTCTCGCTGACGACATCCAGCAGCGCCGAGGAAATCTGATCCACGTTGATAAAGGCTGTCGCCTGCGCGTCCGGGCTGACTGGAGCGGCATCCGGGGCGCTCGAGGCTGGCTGCGGAGAAGGTGCGCTCGTTCGCCCTTGCGGCAGGCTTTCAGAAAGAAGCGTGGTGATCTGGCCCAGGGTGCGCGTCTCTGCCAGGGCAGAAGTGTCTACTTTCGGCAGCTCGGGAAAGCGGTTTTGCATCGCGCCCAGGATCTCGACCCGCTTGATCGAGTCGATCCCCAGGTCGGCTTCCATATCCATCCCCATTTCCAGCATTTCCTGCGGGTAACCGGTCTTCTCACTGACCACCTCGAGCAGCGCGGCGGTGATCGCTTCAACTGGGATCGTGCTGGCCTGAACTGCCTGGGCGGGCTCGGGCGTTGCGGGCTGAGATGCGCGGTTCACCTCCATCTGGGATTCAGCCTTCACATTCGTTCCGTTGCCGTCGGAGGATGTGGAAACCAGGAGCACAGGTTCCAGAACTGGTTGAGGGAAAACTGGGGCAGCCTGGATCGCCGCCGGGATCCCGGCTGGAGCTGGCATGGCCGTCTGCGCCTGGGGTTTGGATGTCGCTGCCTGGTTCTGCAGCAGAGATAGGATCGCCTGGGTGAAATCAGTCTGGTTCTTCAGGTACTGCTCGTGGACACGCAGCGTCTCGGACTGGTGCTCGTGGAAGCGCGCCAGGCTGCGTTCGATGCTTTCCATCACGCGAACAGCATTCTCGATTCCGCCGGACTGCGCCGCCGGGTTCTGGAACATGTTATACCCCATCTGCATCAGATCGGCAAAAGTGCGCGTGTACTCGGACTGGCTGCGAAGGTATTCTTCGTGGACCTTCAAGGTCTCATTCTGGTGCGCCTGAAATTCCGCGATGCTCTTTTCCACCACTGTGGAGCCCATCGCGGCTGTTTCTGGCCCGGATACCCGGGCGGTTAGGAAGGTCGCTGCCTGCGCAGCTACCGGCTGGGATGGCGCCGGAACAAGTTGGGCCGGTGTTGGAACAGCTTCAGGCCGGCGGCCGTTATCCTCGTTACTGCTTGGCGGAACAGCCGATTTCACCTTGAACCCATCCTGCAGGGCGTTTTCAAATGCTTTGCGGGTTTTTTCGGAGATATACAGCCCGCCGTTGAGCGTTACATTGATCGAGCCCTTTTTCTTTGCCTTGGGCAGTCTGGCCGGCAGTCCGTAGGGGTCGACCTGTTTCAAGGTCAGCCCTGCCACTCGCAACTGGAGGACCGCGTCGCGGAACTGGCGGTCGCTATCTTTTTTGGCGTTGGCGTTCAGCGCGATGGCGAGGTGCGACCGGTTTCCGAGGATCGTTTTCACCAGGTTGGTCAAAACATTTTTTGGGCCGAATTCGACGAAAATGGAGCCGCCTTCGGCATAAATAGCATCAATTTCGTCTTTGAACTGGACTGGATTAAGGATGTGCTCGGTCAATGCTTTTTGGATGGCCTGGGGATCATCCGGGTGGCGCTTCCCGGTGGTGTTGGAATAGACCGGGATGGCTGGCTTGCTGAACTTTTCCTTTTGAATCGCCCCGGCGAAAGGTTTTTGGGCGTGGCCGACCAGCGGTGTGTGGAATGCGGCCGATACCGAAAGCGGCACGACCGAATAACCTTTCTGGCTGAGCGCGGGCTGGATCGCGGCGATGGCTGGTTTGCTTCCTGCCAGGACCACCTGCTGGGTCGAGTTGAAGTTTGCCAGGGTGACCTCGGGATATTCTTTCAGCAGTTCCGGCAATGTGGAGATGTCGCCCTTCACGGCCAGCATGGTCCCCGCATCGAAATTGGGATCGGGCGGCGGGGCCATGGCTTTTCCCCGCGCCTTCGCCAGAGTCAGGTAGGCATCCTCGTCGATGACGCCCGCGGCGCACAGCGCGGTTAGCTCGCCAAAGCTGTGGCCGGCGGTAAAATCGGGTTTGAACCCGGCCTGGGTCAGTATTTTGTATTGGGCCAGGCTGAAAGAGCCGATCGCGGGTTGGGCATAACTCGTCTGTTGCAGGGCTTCCGCCTGTCTCTCTTTTTCAGCCGGATCGAACGCCGGGGGCGGGAAGACCACTTCGGAAACAGGCTTGAGTCCTTCTCTGGCAAAGAGGGCGTCCATTCTCGCGTAGATTTCGCGGAGCGGGGGAAAATTCAGAGCCATTTCCCGGCCCATGTCTGGATACTGCGATCCCTGGCCGGCAAACAAGGCGACGATTTTTCCATCGGTGACCATTCCCGTTTTCCGGTAATAGATCCCGCGCGGGTGCTCCCAGGCTTCTTCCTGCAGCTTGTCTTTCAATGCATCGATGGCTGCCTGGAGTAAATCTCTGGCCTCCTCAACAGTCGCCGCGATAAACCCGATCCTGGCGGCGATGATTGGGATCTCAGCGTTTTCGCTGATTTCAGCGAGCTGGAGGAATTCGCTTTGCGCCGCCTGGCCCTTCAGCCGTTCGAGGGTCTGGCGGCTGTTCTCCAATAGCTGGCTGGGCGAGCTGGCATGCAGCAGAATCATCCTTGGGACCGTGTTGATCCGGTAAGCGGTTTTGTGTTCAGGGGTATATTCTTCCAGGACCATGTGGAAATTCGTTCCCCCAAATCCAAACGAGCTGACCGCTGCACGCCGCGGAGGCTCGCCTTCGGCCCGAATCCAGGGGCGCACTTCAGTGTTCAGGTAGAACGGGGAGTCCTCCAGCCCCAATTTTGGGCTGGGCTTTGTCACGTTGATCGTCGCCGGCAGGATCTTGTGATGAAGAGCCAGCGCGATTTTCATCAGGCTGGCGGCTCCCGCGGCCGCTTTCGTATGGGCGATCTGCGATTTCACGCTCCCCAGAGCGATATATCCTTTGCGAGGATTATTCTCTCCGAATACGTCTTTCATTGAGGCCACTTCCGCGGGATCTCCGGCCGGGGTTCCCGTGCCGTGTGCCTCCATCAATCCCACGGTTGCCGGGCTGAAACCGGCATCTTCGTAAGCGCGACGGAGCGCCCTGGCCTGGCCTTCAGGGCGTGGCGCATAAATGCTCTTGAATCGGCCGTCGCTGGAGGAGCCGACGCCTCTGATTACCGCGTAGATCCGGTCGCCGTCACGTTCGGCGTCTTCCAGCCGTTTCATGACAAACATGCCGATCCCTTCACCCACCATCATTCCGTCTGATTCAGAGTCAAATGGGCGAACCATCTGGCTCTTCGAGAAGGCCGGTGTCTTGCTGAAGCACAAGTACGTGCCGATCGAGTTGTCAGTGTCAACGCCGCCGGTGATCATCACGTTGGCCCGGCGTTCGACCAGCTCGCCGATCGCCATCTTGACCGCTGACAGCGAGCTGCCGCAGGCTGCGTCCACCACGCAGTTCGTGCCGCCCAGGTCGAGCCGGTTCGCTATCCGTCCGGCGATCACGTTCAGAATGGTTCCGGGGAATGAGTTTTCCTCCCAGCCAACGTAGGCCAGCTTGATTTTCTCGATGATTTTTTGCGTATCCTCTCGGGAGATACCGCAGTTCAACAGGACTTTTTCCCAGACCGGATACTGGAGCCGTGACATCAGGGGGGTGAACAGTTTGGAAGAGATGCCAACAACGCCCAGGATGACCCCAGTGTTCTCGCGGTCGAAATCCCGTTCCTCATTGTACCCGGCATCCTCGATAGCATCCCTGGCTACGACCAGGGAGAGTAGCTGCGATACATCGGTGACTTCGAGAATATTCGGTGGCAAGCCGAACTCCATCGGGTCGAAATCAATATCCGGGATAAATCCACCCCGTTTGCAATATGTTTTATCTGGTTTACTCGGATCCGGGTCGAAATAATCCTCAGCGTTCCACCGGGAAGGGGGCACCTCCGTGAGGCAGTCGATTTTTTGAAGCAGGTTATCCCAGAACTCCTGGGTGTTTCGGGCCATCGGGAAGATAGACGACATTCCAATAATTGCGATAGGCGTGCTGATGGGCTTGGTCTTTCCATCGTCGGCAACAGCCTGTTTCTTCGGGCTCATCGCGTTTTACCTCCAGTGTGAGAATCGCCGCGGAATTCGCCGGCATCCATAACGCTATAACCCCCGATATTTCAGATGGGTACGGAAAATGGGATTGGAAAAATATTGCTCAAAAAATCTTTAACAAAGGGAAAAACCTCTCAATCATGGCCTGGGTGTGGCTTGTCCCTGGGCTCGTGACGAAGCTCTTTGACACTCCGCTGATCAGTTCGCATATACAACTGCTTGCCTGACCACCAGATCAGTTTGAATAGTCCTTCGATTGGAATCAGCAGCCAGTCCACCACCTCATTGATGTTGGCCATTCCCTGGGCAAACCAGACCAGCACAGGCCGTGCCAGGCGTAGCAGCCGGGAATGGGCGTAGGCCAGGCAGAGCAGGACGGTTGCCACAGAGATCCCGAATCGCAGCCAGTCGTTGAGCTCAACACCCAAAATCTCCGAATAGATCAATTCAATGCCAATAATGAGGACCAACAGGTAAGCCGCGGTCTCAAGGGTTGGCTCGCGCCTGACCAGGTAACTGAACCAACCCGCGGCAAAGCGCATCATGACGATCCCAATGGCTACGCCGGCCATAATTACCCAGAGGTGGCTGGAGAGGATCACAACCGCCACCACGTTGTCCAGGCTGAATACCAGGTCTGCCAGCTCGACGTTCAATACCACCAGCCAGAATGAGCTGGTGTCGATTGGATGGATGTGTGGGTTTTCTTCGCCTTCTTCAGATTGCCCCAGGTTGTTGAAGGCCAGGCGGATCAGGTAGGCTGCACCAACCAGTTTTAACCAGGGATTCTGAACGATCAGACTCGCTAACAGGAGCATGGCCCCCCGTCCTAGATAAGCCCCCAGGACTCCAACTCGTAGGGCGGCGAGCCGCTGGTTCCCAATAACAGAATGAAGAGCCGTCCCTGGTTGCGTCAAGAAACGCGGCCAGGGTACCGGACGGTCTTCTGGAAGCGGTGCGACCATTGCTCCAATCACAGCGGCGTTATCGATAGATAGGATTCCTTCCAGGAAGATGACTTGAATGATAACGGTTATGAATGTCAGGTCCATGGTTGAGCCTTTATCGGTTTGATTATACAACCCATGCGATTGGAAAAACACCGGGCTGATCAATCCGTCACGGTTTTTCTGGTACTTTAGGAATCTCTGAGGGAAAATCCGATGATACATCACGGGAAATCCCAATGAACTTAACTTCTATAAAATAAGATAACCCTTTCTTATGGGTTGGTATAATTGTTTCTGCCTGGTCGGGGCGGAGGAAATCATAATGTCAAAACGAATTATCCTGGTTGATGACGATGCGCTGCTGCGCCGTTCCCTGGCATTTAATCTCGATAAAAATGGATATTCGGTCCAAACTGCGGATACAGCGGAGAACGGTATTGAGCTGGTTCGCCTGGAACATCCGGACCTTGTTCTTCTGGATATTGGTCTCCCAGGGATGGATGGTCTGGAGGCGCTGCGCTCGATCCGTGACCATTTTGGGGTCCCGGTCATATTGCTGACAGCCCGCCGCCGTGAGTTGGACGAAGTGCTGGGGTTGGAGCTGGGCGCTGATGACTATGTGACCAAGCCTTTTGACCTGGATGTTCTGCTCGCTCATATCAAAGCAGTCTTGCGCAGATTTCAAACTCCCCCTTCAACTGCCTCAGAGCCGGCTATGATCGAGGTTGGCGATTTGGCGATTGATCCCGTCGCACACGAGGCTACGCTCCACGGAAATAAGCTGGATCTGGCTCCTCGTGAATTCAACCTGCTATATTCCCTTGCCGATCAAGCTGGCCGGTTAGTGACCACGGACGAACTGCTCGCTCAGGTTTGGGGCGCAGAATATGAAGGACAGTCCCAGGTGGTTTATGTTCACATCCGGTGGCTGCGCGAGAAGCTGGAAGAAGACCCAAACCATCCGAGACGGATTGTCACCGTGAGGGGCCTGGGTTACAAATATCTCCCCCAGGAGACATAATCCATGCGAACCCTCCGTTCCCGTTTGATCCTCAGCCACATCATTCCGGTTCTGATCATTCTACCTGTGGCTGGGATTATCCTGGTGTATTTGTTTGAAACCCAGGTCTTATTAGGGAATATTTCCAATGAGCTTGTCCGCCAGGCTGAACTGGTGGCAAACAGCTTCGGGTCCAGCCCTGAAATATGGTTTGACTCTTCCCGGGCCGAGGCTTTTGTAAAACTGGTCAGCCCTCAAGTGACCTCAAAAGTAATGCTTCTCGATCCCGAGGGCCGCCTGATAGTATCCAGCGATTCTCAGGATTCTCCTCTCACCGGCCAGGTTTTCGATCAAAACTATATCCAGAGCGTTCTCAATGGGGAAACGATGGATCCAGAGGTGATCCGCAACCAGGCTGAAATTTCCGAAGTGGTTGCGCCGGTGGTCACTTCGAACAGCCGGTTGCTCGGGTTTGTTCGACTGGTCAACCCGCTGTCGGATGCATATGCCCGTTCACAGGATTTGCGCAGGATCAGCCTGTGGGTCCTCGGGGCCGGCTTAATCCTGGGGATTATCCTCGGCTGGAGGCTGGCGGCGGACCTTGAAAAGCCGCTTCGAGCCCTTACCCAGGCCATTCCACAGTTGGGATCTGCCCATGAACCGATTCCTCTCTCGGAACGCGGTCCGGAGGAAATTAATCTTTTAGTCAGGGCTGTAAACGCCCTGATTGTTCGATTACACACCCTGGAGGAAAGCCGCAAACGGCTGCTATCCAACCTGGTCCACGAATTGGGGACTCCGTTAGGAGCGCTCCATTCGGGCGTACAGGCGCTCCTGAGAGGAGCCGCTGAGGACGAGAACCTGCGCAAAGAGCTGCTGCTCGGTATAGATACCGAGCTGAACCGGCTGCAGAGTCTGCTGGATGAGCTTGCCCATCTTCACGATCAGGTTCTGGGTCCTCTGGAGCTCAACACGGTTTCGGTCAATATAAACGAGTGGATTCAGCGCATTGGAGGGGCATGGCGTCAGGCTGCGCAGGAAAAAGGTCTCGATTGGCAGATGGAAGCCAGCGACCAGCTTCCTCCAATTACCATGGATCCGGACCGGATGGCTCAGGCGCTGGGAAATTTGATCAGCAACGCCATCCGCTATACCCCCTCCGGCGGGAAAATTCAGATCTGCGCGGAGGAAAAGGATGGCGTGCTCAATCTCCAGGTGATGGATACCGGACCTGGGCTGACGCAGGAAGAGATCAGCCAGATTTTCCAACCATTTTTTCGCGGGAAAGCAGCCCGTCGTTTTTCGCGAGGAATGGGCCTTGGCCTGACCATCACTCGCGATTTGGTTCAAGCCCACGGTGGAAAATTATTGGTCGACAGCGTCCCCGATCAGGGCAGCACCTTCTCAATCCAGTTACCCCTGGATTAGTCTGGATTTCAAACGTTAACGATTTTCTCCCTTTGTCAATCCGTCAATTTTGACGGATATTCTTTTCCTCCACTTTGTGCTATCTTGTGTACGTCGGTTGTCTCGACCGACCAGTTTCCTGGTTAAAACGGTCCCGTTGGAACCTCTTCCAGACGCTCCGCGTTCCCTTGCTGTAGCGCACGCCTCCTCGAAGATCCCCGTTAGGGAGTCCCTTGCGCTCAGGTAGACCGGTGAGGAACAAGCCAGAAGGCATATTCTACATCATATTTGTTTCGATTTGTTTTCGCCAGGAACGAAACCCTTCAATCCAAACGAAGAAGACCCTGAGGGTTTGGTCATTGATGGAATTTTTACCAAGCAGACTCTATTTCAATCGAAAATCGAACGAAAATCGAAAATTCCGAGACGCTTCTCGCCCCTTCTTAAGCTTACCATAAGGTGAATCCTCGCGAACCATAAGGACAAAACCCAGGCCTCTGTGCTATCCTCACGCTGAAAAAAATAATGTCTATCGGAGGATCAAACAGTTCTATGAATCGCTCGAAATGGATCATTACACTGGTACTGGCAGGCAGCTTACTGGTAACAGCCTGTAGCGACATTCCTATGGGCCTGTCCACGTTGCAAAATCGGTTGGCCAGCACTGCGCCTGTGGTGCAGGGAGCAACCCCAATAGCGGCTCCTGCCCAGAGTAATTCAATCAATCAGCCTGCTGTTGTAAATTCATCGGATGTGCTGATTTCCCTTCAAAATACCCTTGAATCGATTTATGAAAAAGTCGGTCCATCCGTGGTGAGCATTGCTGTAGAAAGCACCCAATCATCTCAAAACACACCCTTTCGCTTCTTCGGTCCCAACGGAAACCAGAACCAGCAGCAAGCCCCGGTTGTTCGAGGTGAGGGATCTGGTTTTGTGTGGGACAAGGCCGGTCATATTGTTACCAACAACCACGTTGTTGAAGGGGCAACCAATGTTCGCGTTACTTTTTCGGATGGCTTTAGCGTCCCTGCCAAGGTGGTTGGCACGGATTTGAACAGCGACCTGGCAGTCATCCAGGTGTCAGCGTCCCAGGATCGCTTACAGCCAGTTCAGGTGTCCGATTCAAACCAGGTGAAAGTCGGTCAGCTCGCGGTAGCGATCGGGAATCCCTTTGGTGAAGAAGGCACCCAAACGGTCGGGTTTGTTAGCGCGGTTGGGCGCTCCTTGCCCGTCAACAGCTCAACCACGGCCAATGGAGCCTCTTATACCATTCCGGATGTCATCCAGACGGATGCTCCTATCAATCCAGGTAACTCTGGCGGCGTGCTGGTCAACGATTTGGGCCAGGTGATCGGTGTTACGGCCGCAATCGAGTCTTCTTCAGGCGCTTCAGCCGGGATTGGTTTTGCCATTCCGTCCTCGATCGTCATTAAAGTTGTCCCTGCCCTCATCCAGAATGGCAGTTACACCTATTCCTGGCTGGGCATTTCGGGGACCTCTCTGACCTCTGAGCTGGCTACCGCGATGGGACTGAATGCCGGGCAGCGTGGGGTGCTAGTTGGCGAGGTGACCCAGGGTAGCCCTGCGGAGAAAGCCGGGATAAAAAGTAGCTCTCAATCTGCTACGGTCAGTGGTCAAACCGTCCAGATCGGCGGCGATGTGATCATCGCCATCGATGGGAAGCCAGTAAATGTTTTCGAGGATCTGGTCAGCTATCTGGCTCGCTCAACCCAGGTGGGGCAAAAAGTTCAGCTAACCCTCTTGCGTGGTGAGAAGCAAACCACAGTTGAGGTAACCCTTGAAGCCCGGCCTGCTGAGAACACTCAGCAGGCGCTGCAGATCCCGAACAACAACGGGAACAACAATAACAATCAGGCTCAACAAACTGCCTGGCTGGGAATTTCCGGCGCGACCCTGACTCCAGTGATCGCTCAAGCAATGAACCTGAGCCAGAATCAGGAGGGTGTCCTGGTCGAAAAGGTTCAGCCAGGGAGTCCGGCTGAAAAAGCCGGGCTCCAGGCTGGCAGCCAGCAGCAGCAGCTCAACGGTCAGACGGTCACCCTTGGTGGTGACGTGATTACTGCGTTCGATGGCACTGTTATCAACAGCATTCAGGCATTACAGGCTGCGATCCGCCAGAGTCGGCCTGGTCAGTCCGTTACCCTGGATGTTCTCCGTAACGGTGACCGGACCCAGGTGAAGGTAACCCTGGACACGCGTCCATCCACGACCCAATAACATCCTGGCCATTAAAAAGAAAAACCCCTGGCCTTTTCTTCGGGTAGGCCAGGGGTTTCGGTTCTTATTGCTGCCTGTGAAGGATATACTCCGCAATATCCGCCAACGCCGCCCGTTCTGGGCTTTCCGGGAGGCAGGCTAATACCTCCAATCCAGTCTGGACAAAATTACGGGCTTCCTCGTAAGCCAGGTCGATCGCATCACTCCGCCGGATCGATTCTACCAGCCGGATGAAGTGGACCTCATTGCTCTGGAGAGAACCTTGCTTCAGAAGCTGTACGTCCGGATTGGCTGGGTTTTTATCTGCGTAAAGGATCGCTGGCAGGGTGACAATTCCCTGACGCAAATCGCTCCCCACCGGTTTCCCGATCGTCGTCTGTTCCCCTGTGAAATCGAGAATATCATCAACGATCTGGAAAGCCATTCCGATTTTGAAACCAAATTGGCGGACATATTCGATGGTTCCGGCGTCCACCTCACTGATGATCGCTGCCGCGGCGGTCGATGTTTCGAAAAGGGAGGCGGTTTTTTCATAAATCCGCGCGAAGTAGCTTTCCCTGTCTGGGAAGATTCTGTTTGAAAAAAGCTGTGAGATTTCCCCATTCACGATAATAACTAAGGTCTGCGCAAACAGCTTCATCGCAGCGATCGATTCGGTTTGGGCAGAGAGGTTCGCGGCCCGCGCAAAAATGAAATCTCCTGTGAGCACAGTCGCTCCAGGCGACCATTGTGAATTCAAAGTTGGAATACCGCGTCTCAATAATGAATTATCGATTAAGTCGTCGTGCACAAGCGTGGCGGTATGTAGAAGCTCGATGGCTGCCCCGAGTGTCACCAGTCGATCATAATCTCCCCCCAGCATTTTTCCGGTAAGCAGCGTGAGCGCGGGTCGAATCCGTTTTCCGCCAGAAGATAGGAGATGCTCCAGGGCAGCTCCCAGGTCCGGGTCATACCCTTCCGCCTGGGCCCGCATTAAATTCTCGACGTCCTGAATACCTTCCTGGACAGGGGAGGAAAATGTGATCTTCGTCAATCTAGAGACTCCATGAAAACAAACGGGCCGCATTTTGGGTAGTGACTCTTGCGACGGTATCAAATGGTCTTTTTTGAAGAGTAGCGACTGCCTCAGCGATCAAGGGAATATATCCTGGCTCGTTGCGTTGTCCGCGGTAGGGGTGCGGCGTAAGGAATGGGGCATCCGTTTCTAAAACGATATTCTCCAGGGGAAGCGCCTTGATCAACTCTTGCTTTTGACGCGCATTTTGGAAGGTTACCGGACCGCCCACGCCGATCAAGAAGCTCATCTCGATCGCCTGCCTGGCTTCGTCCAGATCCCCATCAAAAGAATGCAGCACCCCAAATGGCTTTTTTTCTTCTCCAACCCTGGAATGTATGGTGAAACACCATTCTTTTAAAATCTTCTGTAGATCCTCCATGGCCTGACGGCAGTGAACGATCACGGGTAGGTGCAATCTGGCTGCAAGTTCGAGCTGGGTTCGAAAGATCTTCATTTGAACTTTGGGTAGAGTCCGGTCGCGGTAATAATCCAGCCCAATTTCACCGATGGCCAGCACTCTCGGATGCCCGGCCAGTTTTTCCAATTCTTGTAAAGTGCCGGCATCCCAGGATAATCCGTCATTGGGATGGACCCCAACTGCTGCATACACTCCCGGAAACATTTCGGCTAAACGGATGGCATCCCGGCTGGTTTGTAAATCGATCCCAGGATTTAATATCCATTTCACACCCTTTTCCCATGCTCTGGAAATGACCTGGTCACGATCTGAATCGTAGGCCTGGAAATCCAGATGGCAGTGGGTATCCGCGAGTGGATTGAGCGAGGCTCCAGGCGCCAATTATTTTAATCCCGCAATCCGCAGCCCATCGTTAAGTATAGCCTGTACACAATCCTCATGGGTCGTCTCACAGTACACTCGCATAATGGGTTCTGTACCGGAAAAACGGATCAACAGCCACCCGCCATCCTCCAATAAGAATTTGAAGCCATCCATTGTGTTCAGTCCGGTAACTTTGAGACCTCCAATTCTTTCTGGATGAGCGTTGAGGATCTTTTCCTCACGGCTTTTCCGATCTCCGCTGAAACTTACATCTATTCGATCATAATAATGCGGTCCGACCTTGCTGAATAACAAATTAATCAGCTCGGATGGTTTCGCTTTGAGCCGGACCATCATGTCAAGGAAATACAATCCGGCCAGAATACCGTCTCTTTCGGGAACATTTCCACGGAATGCGTAACCACCCGATTCTTCTCCACCGATTAATGCGTTTGTTTCCAACATCTTCGGCGCGACATACTTAAAACCGACACCGGTCTCGTAAACAGGGACGTCGTACATCTTTCCCAGTTTGTTGAGCATGGTCGTAGTTGACAGCGTTTTAACAATCGGTCCCCGCTCACCACGAACTTCCAGTAGATAATACGCCAGCAGGGCGAATGCACGAAGCTGGTTGATGAACTGTCCATGCTCATCGCCGAGTCCGAGACGGTCGGCGTCTCCATCTGTGATGATCAAGACATCTGCGCCCAGCTCAACCGTGGTTTTTAACCCCACATCGATATTTGGGGGGATTGGTTCTGGCCTGATCATCTCAGGAAATATCGGGTTCCGCTGGTTATGAATTTCGGTTACTGTGGTTTTCCCGCCGCTCAGAAGCCGGCTGAACCAACCTGCGCCATTTCCCCACATAGCGTCATAAACGATATTCAAACCTGCATCCCGGATCGGCTGCAGGTCTATCAGGTCTTTCAAGTGTTCGATGTATGCAGGGGCAGGATCAAAAATGACCAGACTGCCGTTTTTTATTGCCTCTTCCGTCGATACTCGTTTTACATCACTCACAGCATCGGGAATATTTGCCTCGATTTCCATTAATCCTTCTGGATCGATGGCACCTCCATGCTCCTCGCGCACTTTAAAACCATTATCTGTCGGTGGATTATGAGAAGCGGTGATATTAACCGCGCCAGCCGCTTTTTTGTTGACTACAGCAAAGGCAATCACCGGGGTAGGGGTTGGACCGTTCGTAAGGTATACCTTTAACCCGTTGCCAACCATAACTTCAGCAACCACAGAGGCAAAACGTTCCGAATCGAAGCGTTTATCGTAGCCTACGATGATCCACTGCCCCCGTTTTCCATGGTCGATCATGAAAGACGCAAATCCCTGGGCACAGCGTCGCACACTTTCAAAGGTATAATCTTCGGCGATTTCCCCCCGCCACCCATCCGTCCCGAACCGGATAATTTGTGACATAGTTCCTCCGAAAAGTGAGAATCATAACAATTGATTCAATTATATCAAGGGATAGTCACTGGCGAAAGAGCAATGATCACATGGCCGTGCTATAATCGTATCCGTTCAGATGGGTATGAACCCATTTTGACAAGTAACAAAGAGTCTGGTTAAAGGTAACGCTAAGCAGTAGGGAAACCGAGGGACAAGATGTACACTGGTTGCATGAATTTGCCTCCCGGATTGCCGATTGCGGCGGAAGATTGGGAAAACACGCCGGCTACGGCGCAAGCAGTGGTCTTCCTGCCGACGGTGTGCCAGGAATGCGGCGCGCTGTTGTTGGGCGAAGATCCCCAGCCGGAACGCCACCAGGTCAGCGAAGTGCCCAAACCAGCGCCAATTATCATAAAATACCAACGCCATACGCTGAATTGCGCTGTTTGCGGCGCTCAGAACCGGGCGGAATGGCCCAAGGACATGCCCAGGGGCAGTTTTGGAGAGCGCTTGCAGGGATTGATCGCCTACTTGGGTGGGCGTTTCGGAGTGAGCCAGCGAGATATGGAAGAAATGCTGGAAAGGGTCTTTCAGGTTGAAATTGGCCTGGGGAGCATCCCCGCCCAACAACAGCGGGTCAGCCAGGCGTTGCAACAACCGGTGGAGGCTGCTCAGCAATATGTGCAAACCCAAACCACCGTCAACCTGGATGAAACCGGTTGGCATGAATTGACCAAGAACGTCTGGTTGTGGGTGTGTAGCACGCCGAGCGTGACTGTCTTTCGGATCTTCCAGGGTCGGGGTGGCAGCCGGGCAGAGGAATTGTTGGGCGGTCGGTATGCCAGCACGGTGGGTTCGGACCGCTACAGCGCTTACAATTGGCTCGATCCGCTCCAGCGCCAGGTGTGTTGGCCGAAGGTCCCGGTCCAGGGGGCGCATCTCAAGCGGGATTTTCAGGCTTGGGTCGAGCGCGGTGGTGAATCGGCGGTGATCGGACGCCTGCTGCTGGCTTGCCTCAAACAATTCTTTGGCTTCTGGCATCGCGTGCGTGACGGAACCCTCGCCCGGGGCGATTTCCAAGCGCGGATGCAGCCCATCCGCGAGGAGGTCGTCAGTCTGTTGGAGATCGGCGCCTTGTTGGATCACGGCGAAACCCGCCGCGCCAGCCAGAACATTCTCAAGCTCAAGCAGGCGCTGGGGACCTTTGTCGATCGCGAAGGGGTGGAACCGACCAATAATGCCGCCGAACGCGCGTTGCCTGTCCTGGCGGTCAGGCCAGGGCGCCGGGGCGTCATCTGGCGTCGCCGCAGTTATGGGACGCAAAGTGAAAATGGCAGCCTGTTTGTCGAACGGATCTTGACCGTCGTTACCGCCCTGCGTCAGCAAAAACGGGACGTGTTGGATTACCTGGCGGATGCTTGCAAAGCTGCCACTTTGGGAATCCCTGCTCCTTCGCTGCTGCCTGCTGATTAGAGGTTTATCTCGATACATTTTTTACACCGACTGAACGGATACTTATAATCAATAAATTTGATATTGGTGGGAATAAATAATGAATACTACATCCCATGTGTATCTCGATTATGCCGCGACAACACCAGTCGACTCCCGCGTGGTCGAAGCGATGTTGCCGTATTTCAACGACGAGTTTGGCAACCCATCATCTATCCATTATTTCGGCCAAAAAGCAGAAGCTGCCCTGGAAAATGCCCGGGAAAACGTAGCAAATTGCTTCCACTGCGACCCGGATGAGATCATCTTCACCTCCTGTGGAACGGAAAGCGACAACCTTGCACTTCGCGGAGCCGCTCTGGCCGAACGGGAGAAGCGCGGTGCGACCCATATTTTAACCACACCTGTGGAGCACCACGCGGTGCTCCATACCGTTTTCAATTTAGCTCGTTATGACGGGTTCGATGTTGAGCTTCTTCCGGTGGATGCCAACGGTCTGGTTAACCCTGTAGAGGTAAACCGGCGAATTCGAAAGGAGACTGCGCTTGTTTCTGTTATTTTTGCGAACAATGAGATTGGTTCGATCTACCCGGTAGAGGAGATTGGCCGGGTTTGTCGTGAGTGGAGTACACCTTTCCACACAGACGCCGTCCAGGCTGTGGCACATCTTCCGATTGATGTGAGAGCCCTCAATATCGATCTTATGTCCGTTGGAGCACATAAATTTTATGGACCGAAAGGTGTGGGCGCCCTGTATGTCCGCCGGGGAATCCAGGTCATTCCGGTCCAAACAGGCGGCGCCCAGGAGTTTGGTCTAAGGGCCGGGACACAGAATATCCCCTATATCGTCGGGATGGCCATAGCACTACGCCTTATCCAGGAAGAGCGTTCTCCCTGGACTGCTTTCATAACTCCAATAAGAGACCGGATCATCTCTCGTGTCCTGGCCGATATCCCACAGGTACGTCTCACAGGCCACCCCACGAACCGGCTCCCCAATCATGTCAGCTTTGTATTTGAAGGTGTAGATGCGAACACATTATTGATGATGCTCGACTCAGCCGGTTTTGCTTGTTCTTCCGGTTCAGCCTGTAAGACCGGCAGCCCTGAGCCTTCCGGTGTACTCCTGGCTTTGGGATTGTCCCCCTCCTTGGCGTTGGGTTCCTTGCGTGTCACACTCGGACAATATACGACTTCCAGTGAGGTGGATGCCTTCCTGGCGGTGCTGCCCGGGCTTGTCGAACGAACGCGGGTTCTAACCGCGGGGGTGGAGCGAAGCTGATGGAAGCGCCACGCAAGGTCGTCGTCGGGATGAGCGGCGGAGTAGACAGCTCTGTAGCCGCGGCCCTGCTGGTTGAGCAAGGCTACCGGGTCACCGGAATGATGCTCCGTTTGTGGAGTGAGCCGGGCAAAGATGGACAGAATCGCTGCTGCTCTCCAGATGCAATGGCCCAGGCGCGTCGTGTGGCGGCCTCGCTGGGGATCCCGTTCTATGCAGTTGATGTCCAGGAATTATTCCACAATGAGGTTGTTCAGCATTTTATCGATGGTTACCTGGAGGGGATTACTCCCAATCCTTGCCTGATCTGTAATCGACAGATCCGCTGGGGATATTTACTCAAGTATGCCCAGGCTTTCGGCGCGGATTTCCTCGCGACTGGCCACTATGCCCGCGTGCGCCATATGGTCGAGGATATGGTCGAGTTATATCGAGCGGTGGACCTTCACAAAGACCAGTCCTATGTGCTTTCCCGGCTGAATCAGGAACAACTAAAGCATTCATTATTTCCCCTGGGCGAGCTGACCAAGCCCCAGGTCCGCCAGATAGCACGTAATTTTGGCCTCAGCGTTGCTGAACGGCCAGAGAGCCAGGATTTGTGTTTTATCTCCGATGGTAACTACCGCCGGTTTCTAAATGAATACGCACCTGAAAGCCAAAAAATTGGTCAAATTATCACCAGTGAAGGTAAAATATTAGGAGAACATCAGGGATTGGCATTCTACACCATTGGGCAGCGAAAAGGGCTTGGCATATCCTCGCCAGAACCATTCTATGTGATTGAAAAAAGGTTCGAAGAGCAAACTCTGGTGGTTGGCCCGGTCTCAGAATTAGGAAAGTGCGAATTGATTGCCCAAGACGTGAATTGGATCTCTGGTATGACTCCAGAAAAATCCTTCAATGCCCAGGTGAAAATTCGATATAAGGCTGAGCTCGCATCTGGAATGGTAGAACCCGGACCAGAAGAATTTCGGGTCGTTTTCGAACAGCCATTGAGAGATATCACACCTGGACAGGCTGCGGTCATTTACCAGGGAAACCAATGCCTCGGGAGTGGAATCATCAAGGAATAGCGCTTTGCTCAGCCATAGAGATTTCGGGGAGGAAACATCTATGTCATTAACTGTTCCATCCATCCTTTTCGGGATCGTACTATCGTCTTTGTATGGCGCGCTTTTCCATTTATGGAGGGGGGGCAATCTGGGTCGCCTGATTCTTTATCTTTCGCTCAGTTGGGTCGGATTTTGGGGTGGTCAATTATTGGGCTCCCAATTGGGATTGAGCTTTGCCCAGGTTGGACCTCTGAATGCTGGTATGGGTACCCTGGGAAGTTTGATCTTCCTGGGAGTTGGCTACTGGTTAAGCCTGGTACAGGTAGATCGACCGACTTAACCTTCTCTGTCACTATAAATATAAGCCCCTCTCTACCTGAGAGGGGTTTTATGCATAATGTTAGATTGAGTATTCTTATACGATTTTGACGTTTGCAGCCTGAAGACCTTTCGGGCCTTTTTCGATGGTGAATTCGACCCGCTGACCCTCCTCTAGGTTTCGGAAACCTTCTGCCTGGATGGCGCTGTAATGAACAAAGATATCTGGTTCACCCTGGCGCTGGATGAAACCATAGCCTTTGCTGGTGTTGAACCATTTCACAGTGCCGGTAACGCGTTCGTTCATTTGCTTGACTCCTGGTTAGAAAAAAGAAGTGGATGGTGGTTGGGACGCTGGCATGAGGAGTGGATCCAGAATTGGGTGAGCTGCGTTTTTCAAACCTGGAATCAAAATTCCGGCCTGAATCGCTAGCTCAATTAAGGCCGGATCATGAGTGACTCCGAGTAAAACAATATTGCCATACGACTTAATCTAATTTTAACAAGATTAACAACCTTTGTCAAGCCATAAAATAAATTCTACCTTATTTGTCCTTTATTTTTGTTAATGGATAATTCCAATGATTTTATGATTTTCGTGATAAGTTGAGTAAAATTGGGATAGGATCATGACTATAGCCTTGGAGGTTTTTCATGTTTCGTATTGAGTCTTTACTCTCCGCTCGCCTGTTCCTGAAACCCCAGATTGTCGCCGACCGGATCTATTTTTTATCCAATCTATCAGGCCACCTGAGTCTATATGCAATGGATGCGGGAGGGAGTATTCCTGAACCCCTATTGCCACCAGACATTGCTCTACAAAATCCCCATCTTATAGAAGGTAAATCTTTTTTCGTGTTTCCAGACTTACATCAAATATTGGTCATGATCGACCACGATGGAGATGAAAATTACCAACCCATGTTGATCCCTCTCGAAGGGGGCTATCCTGAAATTGCCTTTAATCACTATTTCGCTAACCAGAGAGTCCATTTGGTCCATTGCGAACCTGAGAAGAATTCCGTGTTTTTCAGTAGCGAATCTCGCGATAACGAATATCTTACTGGTTATCTGGGAAACCTGAAAAGTGGAGAGTTGACGAAACTGGCTTCCAGCCCGTATGGAGCATATCCAGATGGTGCCAATGCTGATCACACAAAGGTAGCGATTATCGACACTTATACGGTAGGTGATAATGTATTGTATCTTTGGGAAAAGTCAACTGATAACCGCAAGTTAATTTATGGTGTTCCCCTGGAGGATCGGTCCGAAGGACAACAGATACCCCTCAATTCAATCGGCTCAATTCATTTCATCCGTCAGGATTGTGGGATGGCATTCATCACCTCATTGCTGGATGATGCCTATAGCCTTGCATATTTGGAGTTCGATCATCCCGAGCGAATTCAACCAATCGCAGTCACGGGTAGAACACACCAAGGGGTGGGAGAAATGGTCGGCTTCACCCACCTGGAGGGCAAGCGGTACCTCGTGGAGTACAACATCGATGGCTGTTCCTGGCTCTATGAAGGTATTCTGGATGAAACTGTTTTACGTCTGGACCTGAACCATACACTTTGTGGGCAGGGTATCTTATCCAATGGTGTGCTGGAATCAGTTTTCTATGATCGGCAGGGCGACCGCTTTGCACTTTCTTTCTCATCGGCTGTATCTCCGACCCAGATTTACACAATCGAAGGAAAAGATCGCGGCAAGCTCACCCAACATACCAACGAAAAATTACTCGGGATCCAAGCACAATACCTGTCTAAAGGGGAGGATGCGTCTTTTGTTTCTTTCGATGGAACCCGGGTTTCGGCCAGATTGTATCTACCTGCACCTGAATTGAATTTCGTAGGTCCCAGGCCGCTGGTTTATTATGTTCATGGTGGTCCACAAGGTCAGGAGAGGCCTGATTTTGCATGGTTTTCCATGCCGCTGATCCAGTTTTTGTCGCTGAATGGTTTGGCTGTGTTTGTACCAAACGTCCGGGGAAGTACTGGATATGGACTGACCTACACCAAACAAGTCGACAGGGATTGGGGTGGCCTGGATGTCCAGGATCATGTATCGGCTATGGATAAATTAAACAATGATCCCCGGTTGGATACGAAGCGAGCTGCGGTAGTTGGCCGATCTTACGGCGGATATATGACCCTGACCCTGGCCAGCCGTTACCCACAATTTTGGAGCGCAGCCGTGGATATGTTTGGCCCGTTTGATTTGCTTACATTTTTAGACCGTATTCCCCCAAGCTGGAGACCTTATTTTCGCATAGCTGTTGGCGACCCAGAGACCGATCGAGATTTCCTGGTTGAACGATCGCCCAGGACATATATATCGCAAATTCAGTGCCCACTTCTGGTGATCCAGGGTAGAAACGATCCACGCGTCGTGGAAAAGGAATCGCACGACCTGGTGGATTTTCTACACCTGAATGGCAAACAGGTAGAATACCTGGTTTTCGAGAACGAAGGCCATGATGTTCTAAAATTTGAGAACCGGGTCACCTGTTATAATGCAATCATGGATTTCTTTACTCGAACCCTTCATCCATAGAGAAAGGTCGAATTGGTTCCATTTTCTCTCGTTTTGCATCGCCTTTATGGATTAAGGATCCTTTCCCAACGACGGAGCGTCACTTGACCTGGAATATTTACGGTCCCACGGCGCGCGAAGGAGATCTCGCCCAGCTTGTAGGGTTAAATCATAAGCATTACATTATCCGCCTGGTTGCCGGAACGACATTTCAATCTCACCGCGGGGTTATCCTGCACGATGAAATCATTGGTAAGCCATGGGGAAGCCAGATTTTTTGCCATAATGGCAGTCCCTTTTTTGTCTTCCAACCATCTCTGGGCAATCTGCTCCAATCTACCCGCAGGAACACACAAATTCTGTATCCCAAGGATATTGGATTTATCCTGGTGTCGATGGGTATCGGTCCGGGCCAGCATGTTCTCGAAGCAGGTACTGGTTCTGGCTCTTTGACCACTGCTTTTGCGTATATCGTTGGACCCACTGGCAGGGTAACATCCTATGAAGTTCGCCCAGAAATTCAAAAACTCGCCAAAGCTAATCTTGAACGGGTTGGCCTTTCCGACCGGGTTGAATTTAAAGAAGGTGATATCGCAGCGGGGTTTGAGGAGACGGAGGTGGATGCCCTTTTCCTGGATGTACCTAATCCATATGATTATATCGACCAGGTGCGTGGCGCGTTAAAACCTGGTGGGTTTTTTGGCTCCATTCTCCCCACGATGAACCAGGTAGCGTATCTGATTTCTGCTCTGCGCCGTAACCAGTTTGCATTTATCGATGTCTGCGAAACGCTTCTTCGTTATTATAAACCCGAGCCAGATAGAATTCGACCGGTTGACCGGATGGTCGCTCACACCGGTTATTTGATTTTCGCCAGACCGGTGATACTTTCCCCAGAGGAAAGTAATCGTGAATTGTTGGCAGAAATTGAAGAAGGTGCCGTCCTGGAAATATCGGAATACGTCAGGGATCAAGGAGATCACATTGTGGAGACATAGACCTTTCTTAGATCTGGGATTGTTTGGCAGAGGACGACGTTTACCCAGGCACCTGGCAGGTTTATCTGAACTGGAATTGCTCAACCGGGCAAACCGCGAACAGGAGCTGAGTAATTTTCTCGAAGCCGCTCAAATTTACGAAGTACTGAGTGAAAAAACCTTAGAACAAAAACAGATACGGTCTGGTTACCTTTTCCTCCAATCGGGAAGATCTTATATCCAGGCTGACCAAACCGGGCTTGCGATGGACTGCATCAAGCAGGGCCTGTCTATTCTTGCTAAAGCTGGCCGCATGCATATGATCATTCAGGTCGGAAACCGGATCGTATCGGAACTAAATTACCGAGATCGCCGCAACGAGGCTCAGCTTGTGACAAACTGGCTGGATGTGTCCTTGAATGGCAGCATCCAGGCTTTCGGCAGGTCTTCCATTGAGGTGGATCCAACCCGCCCGAGGCTACCCTTGAAGTGCCTTTTATGTGGTGGAACGTTAATACCCAATGAGGTTGAATGGCTTGATCAGAACACTGCAGAATGCCCTTATTGTGGGTCACCTATTCGTGGGGGAGAGGGCGGTTGAAATCATTATCTCAAGGTAATTTCGATCTGAGTGAAGAGGATATTCGAGCCTTGTTGGAATCCAGGGCTCGTTCAGTTCAAAGTGAGATTAATCTTGTCACCGATATCCACCCCGATAGGATGGGTTCTCGTCAGGCAGCTGTGTTGATCCCCCTTTTTTCCAGCGGCGGTGAATGGCATATCCTGTTGACCCGCCGGACTGATTCGGTCCAGGATCACAAAGGTCAGGTGGCTTTCCCGGGAGGATCGACCGAAAATGAAGATGCCAGCCCTGAGAATACAGCGCTTCGCGAAACGTTTGAAGAGATAGGCTTGAAAGCCAGTGATGTCCGCATTCTTGGCCGGCTTGATGCGTTAATAACCGGCACAGGATACCTGATCACGCCAGTCGTTGGAGTGATCCCATGGCCTTATCCGTTCATAATTTCTAATGACGAGGTCAGCCGAATTTTTTCGATCCCCCTTCGCTGGCTCGCTGATCCAGACCATTATGAAGAGCGAATTTTTTATCGTTCAGAAAATGATCCCGTTCCTCATCTGGTGATCTTCTTTGACCAATATGAAGGAGAAATTCTTTGGGGGGTGTCCGCAAGAATTTCAGTAAATCTTCTCATAGCTCTTCATCTAAATCTACCAGCTCGCTAAACATTGACGCTGCCCATCCTTTCCAGGAAAAAAGCGAAAATCGATTCGCAAGAAAAATACTCACCCCGATAATATTCTCCTCGGGGTGAGTAATTTCGTTCTGGAAAAATGGCTGAGGGTTATTCTGCGCTCTCCTCTTCCCCTTCTTCTTTCTTACCCTTCTCGATCACTTCAGGTTCTTCCACAGCCGCTTCAACCGGTACTTCTTCTTCCTCCGTTGCGGCAGTGATCAGAACAACCATCTCGTCAGGGCTGTCCAGTACCTCAACTTTATTGGAAACTGGGATATCGCGAACGTAAACTCCATCCCCAATTTTGGCCAGATTCGAGATGTCAACGATAAAGCGTTGAGGAAGATCCTGTGGGTAGCTTTCGACTTCCAGTTCGTTTACGCCGGTAACGACAATCCCATTAAAATCCTTCACTGCCGGAGCTTCACTGGTCAGCTCAATGGCAACCTTCGCCCGGATTTTCTCTGTAAGCGAAACTACCTGGAAATCAACATGGAGTAGCTCTCCTCGAATATAGTTTTTCTGCTTTTCTCGCACGAGGGCAGCCTGCTCTTTTCCATCAAGCGCAATTGTGATCAGACTTGAAGCGGTCAGTCCGGACAGAATCTTCGTGGCTTCGCGCAGATTCATAACGATGGGAGTAGGTTTCACATTATGTCCGTACAGGACCCCAGGGAGCATACCCTGGCGGCGCAACACCCCAACTTTTTTACCGGTCACTGAGCGGTGATCGGCCTTTAAGACAACCTTTTCCATTTTTCCTTCCTTTGAGCGCCTCTCACCCCGGCCCGGAGTTACCTTCGCTCGATTAATAAGTACACGTCTGCTTCGATTGGATACTGATAGTACATCCCAGCGGGTGAGGATTATAGCCGTCTTCCTCTTTTTCGTCCAGACTCAACGAAGATTACACATCTCACCCAGAAAGAGGACGTATAGCTGTTCCAGCCCGGTTTAATCTGTGGTACAACAAAACCGTACCTGGATCACGGGAATGGGACTATGAGGAGGAGGTTTGGATTTTGGAACTGGTTGATCGTTATGGGCGGGTGATCAATTATTTGCGGATTTCGGTGACCGATCGCTGTAACTTTCGCTGCGTTTATTGTATGCCGGCAGAAGGAATACCAGGAAAACTTCATACAGAGATCCTTCGCTATGAAGAGATCACAGAAATAGTGCGTATAGCTTCTGAATTGGGCATTCATCGAATCCGTTTAACCGGTGGAGAACCGCTGGTACGCAAAAACTTATCTGACCTGATCGGTTTGATAGCTGCTTTACCTGGCATCGAAGATATCAGTCTGACCACCAACGCATTTCTGCTCGCCGAACAGGCGGGCGCATTGGCTACAGCCGGGTTGAGACGGGTCAACATTAGCCTGGATACGTTGAATGAAGCTCGTTTTAGCCGCCTAACCCGGGGTGGATCCTTGGCCCAGGTCCTCCGGGGGATCAAGGCTGCCCAGGACGCCGGTATGAGCCCAATTAAAATTAATTCCATCATGATCCGCGGCGTGAACGATGACGAATTAGAATCTCACGCTTTACTGACCATGGACCATGATTGGCAGGTTCGTTTTATTGAATTAATGCCTCTCGAAAACAGCCAGGATTGGGGCGCGGATTTTCCGAAGGAAGGTGAGCGCTATGTCTCCATTCAGGAAATGCGGGATAGGCTTGCCGCGCTCAATTTGATGGAAATGTTTGAATCGAACGGTAATGGACCAGCCAGGGTTTACCGTATTCCAGGCGGAAAAGGGACAATTGGTTTTATCTCTCCACTTGGAGAGCATTTTTGCCAAACCTGCAACCGCCTGCGCTTGACCGCGGATGGCAGCTTGCGATCCTGCCTGCTCAATAATATTGAAATTCCGATCCGGGATGTCTTAAGGGCGGGTGAAGATATACGCCCTTATTTCCTGCAGGCAGTTGCTCGAAAGCCTGAAGGCCATTTGTTGTCTACCGGAAACCTTCAATCCAATCGAAAAATGGCAGAAATTGGGGGGTAAGCGGCTCGGAAATATGCCAATTGTGCAAATATCTCCAGATCGAAAGAATTCCTCCGATTGCTTGAATTATCTGGACATCTCCCCTCAACAAAAAGAAGCGGTTTTACTGCTTCACGGGCTTGGCGCGACCGGGGCCTCCTGGCAGCTACAGATTGAGGCTCTACAAACGGCTGGAATGCGGATTATCGCGCCAGATTTACCCGGGTTTGGAAATTCGAAGTACAACAGCCCAACCTGGTCAATTCGCGGGGTAGCGGATATTCTGGCCCAGATGATGAAAAACCTGGTTGATCAGCCAGTAGCCGTTGTTGGGATTTCAATGGGCGGAGTGATTGCCCTTCAGATGGGAATAGACCATCCGGCTCTGGTTGATAGGCTGGTCCTGGTAAATACCTTTGCCCGGTTTCGACCGGATTCAATCAAGGGATGGCTGTATTTTCTTCACCGGGCGGTTCTGGTTAGCGCTCGGGGCGTGGCGGCGCAAGCGCCATACGTGGCGAAGCGGATATTTCCTGATCCAGGTCAGGAAATGCTCCGCTACATTCTGGTAGATCAAATTCTGAAATCCGATCCTCGGGTATATCGATCGGCGATGCGCTCGCTGGCTCTTTTCGATTCCACCCGCCGCCTGACCTCCATCAAGAAGGCTGTGCTCGTTATTAGCGGTGAATGTGACACCACTATTCCGGTCAAAATCCAACGCCAGTTGGTTGAACGAATTCCGAAAGCACGCCAGGTAGTCATTCCCCAGGGAGGGCATGCCGTCATCGTCGATCAACCGTCAATCTTCAACCGCGTTTTACTCGAGTTTCTACAGGAACCACTCACTTCAACTGGCTGATCATTTCATCCGACGAGTTTACTGGCAGCAAGCAGACAAACTCTTGACAAACATATGCTGTTGCATGTCCATTGCGGAGGGGCCGATTTTGCAAGATGAGGGGAGCATTTGCTTCAGGGGTGACTCTGGAAAAGGCGACAATGCAACGGGGACGATACGTTTGGTTGAGTGCTTGGACTAAATGATCATATCCCGGGTCTGCCGGATCGCCAACGACTGCTACCTGCTGGACAGGACCAATCGCCAGGTCCAGTGCATTTAACCAATTCCCAAACGCTGCCGGATATTGAACCAGGACATTTTGGACAGCGCCAAGCATCTCTTCCGCCTGTTTCCTGAGCTCCATACCACCTGAAAACTCGGATGACAGTATGAGAGCTAACGCCGCAAGTGAATTTCCGGAGGGAGTCGCATTGTCCTGAATATCTTTGGGCCGGACCAAAAGAGGGTCTTGCGCCGCATGAGTATCGAAGAAACCGCCTGCCGGATCTTGAAAATTCTGCCTGATCTGGTTAATGAGCTCCTGGGCTATTTGAAACCATTTTGGATTAGGATCAGCCTGGTAAAGACTGAAAATACCGATCGCCAATGCCGCGTGATCCTCGAGGAAAGCTTGCTGGCGTGCCTTCCCACCTCTCCAGGCCCGCATCAGCTTCCCATCCAGAAATAGCTCAGAAAGCAAGAATTCAGCATTTCGTATAGCTACTTCCAGGTATTCCTGTCTGGCGAGATAGCGTCCTGCCTCCGCAAAAGCTCGCAAGGCAAGAGCATTCCAGGAAAGAAGTACTTTGTCATCCGTTCCAGGCCGGATACGCTCTCCTCGTCTTACGATCAGTAACTCCTTGATTTTCTTAAGCCGGATCCGCACCTCATCGACCGGAATGCCTGCAATTTTAGTGATTTCATCATCCGAGACAGCTTTCTGAAACACAATTTTTCCTTCGAAATTCCCGGAAGGATTCAGCCCAAATGCAATTTTTGCTACTTGAAAATCAAGACTATCCGTGAAAAGCTCTTCGATTTGTTTGTATGACCAGGTATAAAACTTACCTTCCTCGCCCTCAGAATCCGCGTCGAGGCTGCTGAAAAATCCACCATCCGGATGGATCATCTCGCGGCGAACAAAATCAAGTGTCTCCTCACAAACCTGGCGGAATCGATCCTCTCTCGTGATCAGGTATGCATGAAGATAGGCAAGAGCCAGTTGTGCATTGTCGTAGAGCATCTTCTCGAAGTGCGGCACCAGCCATCGAGAATCGGTGCTATAGCGATGAAAGCCGCCGCCAACTAGGTCATACATACCTCCACGGGCCATTTTTGTCAGGATATCCACTGCCACATTTAAAGCGATTTCATCTCCACGGGTTGCCTGCGCGAGAAGAAATTCAATGACCATGGGCTGGGGAAATTTTGGAGCCCCTCCCCATCCTCCGTTTTGCCAATCATATTCCCGGTTAAGGGTTTGGTTAACCTTCTGGAGCAAATCTTTTTGGATGATTTCGCCTTTCAGGGCGAGCCGGCTGGCCTGTTGCAGATGATCTGACACTTTTTGACTGATATCATCTACCTGCCCGCGATCTCCATTCCAGGCGCCGATGGTCCCTTCAAGCACCTGGCGGAAGGATGGCATTCCATACCTCGGGACTGGTGGAAAATACGTCCCAGCATAAAATGGTTTTCCATTTGGGGTCAAGAACAGGCTCATCGGCCAGCCTCCCTGGCCTGTCATGGCAACGACAGCCCCCATATAGATGCTATCAATGTCTGGCCGTTCTTCACGGTCTACCTTGATGTTGATGAAGTGCTCATTCATTAACCCCGCGATCTTTGGATCTTCAAATGACTCGTGAGCCATTACGTGGCACCAGTGACAAGCTGCGTAACCGATGCTTAAGAAGATAGGTTTATCTTCCTGCCTGGCTTTTTCGATTGCTTCCGCTCCCCAAGGATACCAATCGACGGGATTTTCAGCATGTTGCAATAAATACGGAGAGGTTTCTACAGATAAACGATTGGGCATATTCTTTAAATTCAAGCCCGGCTCGAAGGCAACGCTCTAAGCCTGGGATAATTCGATATAAACGCCTGCTGACCGCACCAGGGACGGGTGGATTGATTGGGTATCCAGCCCGGCCTGCTCCATTGCTAAAAGGATGCCCCCAACGGCTGGGGGAATCTCCAGCAGGATGAATTGTGCGCCTGGCGCTTCAGCCCGAATGATGCGTTCCACCGGCGATGTCATCAATACGCCGGCTTTGAACAGTCCCCCGATGAACACGACATCAAACTCCTGGCCGGCCAGATCTAGCTGGCGGATAACGCCCAGGGCCATATCCCCAAGAACTGCGGTCATATCTTCGATAATTTGAAGGGCCACCTGGTCGCCTTTTTCAGCAGCCCGAAAGACCAGGGTTGCATGCGTTTGATTCAACCGGTATCGTTCTAAAGCAACCCCTTCCAGGAAATCCGACGGATCTTTTGCACCGGTCAAATGAGTGAAGGCGTCTGTAAGTGTGGTTTCTGGGCCGCGCCGGGTCCAGTTCAGGGCGATTGCCCGGATCGCTCGGACCACCAGATCCATACCGCCGGCAGCTTCTCCCATCCAATCGCCGCAGCCGGTCATCCGTCCAACTCGCCGGTCCAGATCCCATCCCCAACAGTTGCATCCGGTTCCGGCGACAATCCCTACGCCCCAACCGCGCTCCGAACCGGCCAGGAGACCGATGATAGCATCGTTAGCCAGGCCAATTGGAGCGATGAGACCGAGTTGGCGGATCGCATTGAGAGTGGGTTCGGTTTGTGAGGGCCAGTCGTACCCTGAAACGCCAAAACCTGCCCCGGCAATCAGGTTTCTCTGAAATCCAGCCTCTTCTAAAGCCTGGCAAACGACAGCCTGAAGCAGGGACGTAAAATCCCGATAATCTGTATTTTCAGGGTTTCCTGGTCCACCTTGCGCAAAAGCGACCACCTTGCCATTTTCGTCCGCGATCATGGCATGTGTCTTTGAGCTGCCGACATCGACACCAAGGAAAAACTCAGTCATAGACTCATTGAATTAATTCACCACTTTGCTCAGTACCGTAGCCTATTCCTCAACTCCAGAATTGAGGCAAGTACTCTCGGTTGGACTCGAGGAGATCCTCCAGCACGCTTTGGACGTGATCCGCGGAAGGTCCGAGAGGATGAGCAAGAAGCGCCTGATATGCTGCGTTCCGGTCTCCGTGCACGGCCGCTTCGACCGTTAGCAACTCATACGATTTTACTTGAGCGACCAGTTTCGCGCAAACTGGAGGCAATGGTTCAGCAGGTAACGGATGGATCCCCTCCTGGTTGACAAGGCATGGCAGCTCCAATACCCAAATAGCTGGCATCCCTTTCACTGCTCCATCCTGCCGTGTGTTGACCACGTGGATCTCGTTCAGATCATTGTGATGGGCGTTGATCAATTGGGTAGCAACTGTCGAATAGTATGCGCCGCCCCGCTTCATGAGATCCTTAGGGGGAACAGTTCGATTGGGTTCAGAATACTGGCGCAGGAGATCTTCCTCGATTATCATTACCTCTTCTGCTCGAGAGGGAGGCCATTTTTGCTGTGCTTTGAGCTTCTGATCCTGATAATAGAAATACTGCAAGTAATAATTGGGAATCATCTGCAGGCTTTCGAGGGTCGCCAGGTCCCATTCGGGTTGATCCTCCTTACGAATCCCATCCAGGT
>Ga0335070_10000516_pt1 | contig 43070 bp, 30 predicted proteins | sample Lox_Sample_13_FD_206722 | JGI IMG/M metagenome (GOLD analysis project Ga0335070, IMG submission 206722) | Soil microbial communities from Loxahatchee National Wildlife Refuge, Florida, United States - Lox_Sample_1.3 | ecosystem: Environmental > Terrestrial > Soil > Wetlands | place: USA... | reverse complement strand
TGACGGCATTCAACAACGTAACGCGCAATTTATCGCGTCGCCTCACTTCGTTCGCACGAGACGCGATCTCAGGGCGTGCCACAAGAACCGAGTCAAGATCGCGCCCGGCGATGACGGAAATCGCGCTCGCAATAAAAAGCCGCTGAAGCGTCGGCGAGACATGCTGGGACGCCACCAAATAGGCGGCGGGATCGGTGATCTGATAGAAGAGCTGTGCCTGCAGGTACACCACTGCGGAGTCACCCGTCAGAAGAAATCCGCTGTTGAAGCGGGGATTATCGCTAAGCACGTATCCCTGTGCGGTGCTCTCTTCTTCCGCGGCATTGTCGCGGAAGCGCATGATGGGCAGCGGAATTTGCCGATCATGTGCGGGAAGGACGACCACGGTTTCGATCGGCTTCGGCCAAGCGATGAGCAATCCCGGCCCCTGAATGCGGGTCACTTGTCCAAAGCGGACCACCACTGCCTGACTGTCGGGCGGTATCTGGTGAATGTTCGAGAAGAACCATCCGACGGCGATCACGCACGTGACGACAAACAGAAAACGAAACGCATAGATGACCGACTGTCCCAGCGGCCCAACCTCGCGGAGTTCGTCGACGACGTCACTCATCGCTTGCCCCCTTTCGGCGGGGACGACGCTGCGGCGGGCCCATCTACCAGCGCGCGGAACGGTGCCGCATCTGTGCGCAGAATAAGGCTGGTGTTGCTGCCAATCAGCGCATCCAGTGAATCCAGCGAGCGCAGCATGGTATAGAGCTGCGGATCGCTGGCGTATGCCTCTTTGTAGATCTTCGCCGCCGCAATGCGGGATTTCGCATCAACATCCGCAGCATCGGCCTTGGCCTGTGCAAGCTGTTCGCGCGAATCGCGGTCGGCGTCGGACTGGATTTTTGCGGCAGCGCGGCGCCCTTCGGCGGATTGCTGGGCCGCCACGGTGTCACGCTCGGCCCTCATACGCTCGATGGTCGCCTGCAGCGTCTCCGCGGGCAGCGTCAGCCTTTCGAGGCCCACCTGCCGCACACTGATGCCGTACACCTTCAGTGCCTGCTCGTTCATCCGGCTCTTGAGCGCATTCTCAAAGCGATCGAGGCGGATACGGCCCGGCCGCGTGTTGACAAGATCGGATAGATCGAAACTGCTCGCAGTAATCTCAAGTGCCGAACCCATGAAACTGCGCAACTGCTCTGCCGCCATCGCAGGATCATTGCGTACCGCGCGCAGGAACTGGCGTACATGCTCGGGATCATCAGGCACCTGCCAGGCGATATAGGCTTGCACCAGAACACGAAGTCCGTCGCGCGTTCCCACGTCGTGCAGCCCACTCGACGTCGAGCGTAGCCGCAGGTCGACCCTGACGGTATTATCGATCGGAGACGGCAGCTTCAGCGTGAGTCCCGGCGTTGTCAGAACGCGAACCGGATTTCCGAAGCGGGTGACGACGACGGCTTCGCCGGGACTGATTTGTACAAGACACGCCAAAACAGCCAGTATCACGACAATAATGGCCGCAATGATCATGCGGCGATTGCGCCGGAATGGTGTTTCGCTTTCACCATCATGGCCATGGTGGGGGTGATCGTGATGGTGGTGATGATGAACCATATCGGGATTTCCGCTTTAGGGTTATTCCGGAAGGTCGGGGGTAGCAACAAACGGTCTAAGATCCAGCGTCAGCGTATTGTCGTGAGTGATCCGGTGATCGATGATTGTGAGCGACATCCCCGAAAGGTCTTTATTCAAGTGCTCGAGACGCCGCTCGAAAAGGAATGCCGCACCGCCGTCGAGATGGGCTTCGTGATCGCCGGCGAAGAGAGTTAAGGCTGTCTGCGCCTCCCCCACACGCTCGGCAGCGGCGGCGTTGGCATCATCCTGGATTCGAGCCGCTTCTTGCTGCGCGTCACTAATTTGGCTGATAGCGCTGGCCTGGGCGGTAGCAATGGCGGCCTGCGAACGAATGGCCGCGGCCTCGACGCCTTGATAGGATGCTGCTGCCGCTGCCGGTGGATGGATTGCCTCTACCACGACGGCCATTATTTCTATGCCTGTATCGAGCGAAGCTAGTCTTGCCCGAAGTTCTCTTTCGAACCCGCGTACGAAGGCCTCGCGATTTTGCCCCAGAACATCGGCGATAGTGTATCGCGCGAAATACCGCGCCAGCATCCGGCCGGAAGTCGCGCGAATGATGCTGTCAGGCGAGGCGACATTATAGACAACATCACGTGCATCCCGATCCGAAAGCCCGATGCGATAGATAATGCGCAGATCGATGTCGGCAACTTCGAAACTTTGCTTGCCGTTCGTGACACTGGCGACGAGATAACTGGCTTCCGAAGGATGATCCGCGGTCCATAGCCGGTCGGCACTCGGCGGAGGAATACCTTCAACCGTGGACTTTTCCATTGGCTTCGGAGCGGCCTCGACGATAGCATCGCCTTCCGCGGAAAACACGATGGGGATCTCGTGAACCATGCCGTATTCGACGGGCCGCAATACACCAAACGGCCATGGCAGATGGACATGAAGCCCGGACGTGAAGACCGCACGCGGCCGTCCAAATGCTTCGTAGACCGCACGCTCGTTGATGCCCAGGGCGGTCACACCCGTCAGCAGCCAGCAAAACACCGCCGTCGCTACCAGAAGCGGAAGCATCGCGCGCTGGATAAAAGCCAAAGCCCAACTGCGCGTCAGATCGATTCCGAAGCGTTCATGGATAGCGTGGTTCAGCGCGTCTAAATCGGGCAGGCGAAGGCGTATCAAGCGGGCAAAGACGCTGTCTGTGTGACTTTGGCGTGTTTTAATGGGCGAAAGCGGGATAAAAATATACGCAGCACTGCGCAGTATAAACTCCACAGCTACAACCGCGATGGTGATATCGGCCAGATGTCCAGCCCATATCCATTCGGAAATGCCGAGCCAGCGAAGGGCAGACGACAGCCCCAGGAGAATCAGGACCAGGACAGGAACGCGCAGCAGAAATTGCAGCGATGGCGCTTCCGGCAATTGGGCCGCGGACAATTGCGCGAGATGCCGCTCGTAAACCAAAATGGGAAACGCGGCGAGGAACATGGCGGCTGTAGACCATTGGTCAAAAGCAGCCGGTGGCTTTCCGCCTACGATTGGCCACGCCAGAGTGAGTGCGAACAGCGCCAGCACGCTCGGCCAAAGGGCGGCGAATATCGCATACCAGTCGCCCCGCCAATCGATATTCATGATTTCCGGCCAGATCCTGTCATAGGCCGAACGCAATTTTTCGAAGACGACTGGCAATGGCTTGGCGCCGTGGCGCGAATATAATATCCGCTCAACGGGGCCTCGCGCGCGTGCCGCTGCGGTAAAAGACGCAGCCAGAAAACCCGCGGCGCAGATCAGCGACAACGCGGACAGCTCATAGGCCAGGCGCGCAGCGTAGGCAGAAAGGCCGCCTAACCGAACCGAGCAAAAAAGTACCAAACCTGCGCCAAGGAACACGTTTCCTGATAGCGAGGAGAAGGAAAGCGGCCTGCTGCTGCGTTCGTTGGTGGACGACATGGGAAAGCCTTCGCGCTTGGTATTGGAACGCGCGTACGTGTCCCTGCCTTTTGGGCAGAATTTCTGGAAGAACGTGGATGTCAATCGCTGCGATGCGGCTTGGCCGCAAAATCAGATAGGCGGTGGCGCGCGTTGGTGCCAACTGTACGCGGCGAATCGCCAGATAACCGCCGTGAGTGGCAGTGGCGGAGTCAAAGACAGAAGAACCAGCGTCGGAGGAAGCGTGTTCGGCGCCAACGGCGCGGAAAAAGAACTCGCGTGCGCGACGGCGAGACAAAGAGGACACTTAGCATCCGGATCGCCCAGAGGGGTCCTATGCGAACCGTTCTTGCCCGCTTGCTGAAGCGACGTTGCCGGACCGGGTACGCCATGAATGTGAGTTGCGGCGACATAACACTGCAGAAGGAACGTGACCGCTGTAAAAAGAACGACAACCCCGCGCGGTAACCGCGTGGTCGTAACCACCCGACTGGAAATTCTCTTTGCCGATGGCATGCGCCGCCCGCTCTTCGACAGTGTAAAGCCTAATGCCTTTCCTGGGGAAAACGCAAACATGGCCAACATCCAAGCAAGGCAACGCCTGAGGTTGATCCGCCGGGCGTACAGCCAGGTTTTTCACTAGATTAAGCGCGCACTGCTCGGCTTGTCCGACAACCGCGACACCGATTGCGCGTCAGTCCTTGCGCCGGCAACCAAACATCCGGCGAGATCAAGCGCAATATTGCAGACATCACCGGGATACGAGTCGCTCCGCTATCAGATCGCGTGGTCACGGCAGATCTCGCGCCACTCGAAACCCTGCCAAGCTGGAATAGTCGTATTCACCCCCATCCGGCGCACTGCCGGTGCGGACCGCCGCACGAACGAATATCGGCAAATTGTCCCACGATCCGCCTCGGAGCACATGCTTCGTGCAATCGCCGGTCGTCCAAGCGCTGCCGTCTTTTGGCGCACCTTCGTAATCCGGATGCCAGCAATCGGCCGTCCACTGCCAAGCATTGCCAAGCATGCCGTAGAGACCGAAAGGATTTGGAGAAAAGCTGTCGACATCTGCCAATAAGCGATCGTCCGTCTCGCTGCCGCAGCCATTGCAATTGGCGTTGTTGACACCGATTTGATCGCCCCACCAGCGTGCGGTTCGCGTTCCGGCACGGGCGGCGTATTCCCATTCCGACTCGGTGGGAAGCCGGTAGGGCCCTTTGCGATCTCCCAACGAAGGGCGTTCGCGACGTACCTTGGCATTCAGCCAGTCGATGTAAGCCTGCGCGTCGCGCCAATCCAAGCACACTGCCGGCCATTTTGGCGGCTCTGTGGTATCGGATGGGTATGCAAGCCCCTTTGCCGGCGTGTGCCAGCGCATATTGAGAATCGGATTGCAAGGAGCTGGCTCGTAACCGGTATCGCGTAAGAACTCGAGGAATTCTTCGCTTGTCACGTCAAATTTGCCCAATGCGAACGCTTTGATTGCGACGACATGCTCAGGGCCTTCGGAATCGAATCGACCAAACTCGTTGAGAGGGCTTCCCATCACGAAACGTCCCGCCGGAATTCCAACCATGAGGGGGCAATCCTGACATTCTCGGAATTCGCGCTCTTTGTGGTCTTGAGCAAGAACCACGCTGGCCCCAAAGAGGACCTGCGTAAGCAACAAGAATGCAACAGCAACCCATTTGCCGATCAACAATTGCATGCACCGTAATGTCTGAGGCCATATATGCTATGCCCCAGGATGACGTTGCAGAACAGTCCGCGCAACGTCCACGAACTTCCACAACGGAACGCCAGTGCATCGTTCGCCGCCCATACTCGGAACGGGTGAAAGTCGCTTGTTTCTCTGCCTGAATTGTCGAGGCGCATGGTCGCCCGAACCCTGGCGGCCATAGATACTGACGCTCGGATTTGTGCTGCTGTCCTGCGGGGGGCGCGAGCGAGCTGATCGCAGAGCGCCCTCGTGCGCATGCGGACGTCGTCCATCTTTGTCATTATGCGACCGAGTGTGCGAGGCTCGGCGCGGGCAGATGAACGTTCAGTAAAGCAGCCTCGGCTGGGCAGAAGAGTGACAAGCTGTTACATTATAAAATCGGTGCAGGTCCAATGCCCCATAGAAGACGCCCGTTAGAAAGTACGATGCCCGCCGACGAATGGTCCTTCGGGCGCAGGATCGTCTTGCTTTTGGTGCTTTTCGCGTTTGGCCTTCAGAGCTATGTCACGCAAACGCATATCCATTTCCTTCTACCCCCGCCCCTTATGGCCGGCGGGGACAGCCCAGCAACTCGGCTGACATTTCCGTCACAAGAATCACAAACGAGTGATCATAAGCAGAAGCCAGACAATGACGACCCGGCGAAATGTCCATTCTGTCAGGCTATCGCCTGTGCCGGCAGCTTCGTTATCGGCGCAATACCCTTTCTGTCGCTCCCCGTCTGGGCCCCAACCGAGGCTCGGATTCTAAGGCCCCTGCTCTCACTGCAACACGTATATTTTCACGGCTGGCATAGTCGCGCCCCACCGCTTTAGCGCCAATCCATATTACCAGCGTGCGCTTGAATGACGACCTTTGCCGGCGTCGTTTAAGCCATTCCATGTGGCTGCTTTCTCGTTGGACTAATATGTCAGAAGACTTGGAATATCCTCACGCCCTCGCGGCAGATACTCAGATACCAAGTGAAACCTCACATCTTGAACAGCAGACGAAATTATCTGTCCGCGGCCTCGTATTTGCGCGCGGAGCAAAGCCATTCGCGCGGATAAAGGATTTCGACCTTTGTGGGGGCCAATCGGTCGCCCTTGTTGGCCCTTCGGGATCGGGAAAAAGCACCGCGCTGATGGCGCTCGCAGGCATCCACTCTCCGGCGGCAGGTACCATCTTGATCGACAAGACCGATCCTTGGGTGCTGAACAGTCGGGCCAGAGATCGGTTCCGCGGACAGCACATCGGCCTTGTGTTTCAGTCATTTCATCTCGTGGACGCCATCAGCGTATCAGCCAATATCAAGCTCGCGTCCAAATGCGCGCCCAAGCCCGGTTTAGACAAAACACGTTTGTCCACACTTCTTGATCGGTTGGGGTTGTCGGCAATCCAGAACCGCCGCGCCGACCGGATCAGCCATGGTCAAGCACAGCGTGTCGCTGTCGCGCGCGCGATGTTCAACGCACCAGACATTCTACTTGCTGATGAGCCTACTTCAGCGCTGGACGACCGCAATGCCGATACGTTGATGTCGCTCTTAACCGAGGCTGCTGTCTCGGAGAACGCAGGCCTTGTGGTAGCAACCCATGACCGCCGCGTTCTCGATGCAGTGGATTGCGTCGTCGAAATGGAGGCGATCTGACATGGTCGGTCTGGCTTTTGCGTATTTGCGCCGACGGTGGGGACAAGCGCTGCTATCCATCCTGGTGGGCGCACTGGGTATCGCCGCCGTTATCACAGCGTTTGTCGGCTTCGACGCATTGCCACAAGCAGCGGAACAAGCATGGGGCGGAGTAGACCTGGTCATTGGACCGAAGGGATCTGCGCTCGATCTTGTCTTGTGCTGCGCATTGCATGTCTCCGATCCAAGTGGGCTTGTTTCGGAAAAAGCCGCCATGGCCGCGGCCCATCATCCACTGGTCCGAGTGGCGGCGCCCATAGCCCTTGGCGACAACGTCGATGGCTGGCGCATTGTTGGAACCACCCCATCCTTTATGTCCATATACCACGCCCATATTGGGCAGGGACGAATGTGGACGAAACCGCTGCAGGCCGTTCTCGGCGCACAAGTGGCCAGGGCTCTGCATCTGAGGCCCGGAGCACATTTCGTGGGCGCGCATGGGCTAGAAGCCGGCGGCGAGCTGCATTCGCAGTTTCCATATACCGTTGTGGGAATTCTGGAGCCCACCGGCTCGGTGTTAGATCGGCTGGTGCTGTGCGACATCGAAACGGTTCGCTACATCCATCGCATGCACGCCGAAGACGATATTGCTCAGGGCGGCGTCGCCGAGACTTACGCAAATCTTCCAGATGCGGCCACAGCAGTCATAGCGTCTTATCGCAGTCCGGTTGCGGCGCTCTTGGTCCCCAGGCTGATCGATGCCAATCCGATGCTGACTGCCGCGAGTCCCTCTTTCGAAATCGCAAGAGTGATGAGCTATCTGCGACCACTCACTTATGCGGCAACGGCGATCGGATTGCTGCTCGTCTTGATCGCTGCTGCAGGCGCTGCTGCCGCGATGATGGCGTCGTTGAACGCCCGAACGCGAGATCTGGCGCTTCTGAGAGCATTGGGCGCCGGCTCGTTGACGCTGGCGGGCGTGGCGCTCAGTGAAGCCCTCATGCTTGCGGTGGGCGCACTCGCGGTTGGCGCGCTCCTGAGTGGCGCGCTGCTTGCTTTCTGTGAGCATCTTCTTGCGGTACGCACCGGGTTGCGGCTGATGCCCGAACTCGATCTCCAAACCATTACCTATGTCGTCGGCGGCACGCTGTGCGTGGCGCTGCTGGCAGCTTTGGTCCCGGCATTGCGGGCCATGCGAACCCCGATAGAGGAGCTGTTGCAAGCATGACACCACATCGGCTTTTGAAAATCGGCCTTATTCCGCTACTGCTATTGACCGGTGGCATGCGCACCGAAACAAAAGTGGTGGATGCTGCGCCAGCGGGACAACCGCCGGAAGAGCGGGCCGTACAGAACAAGTTGCCCCAATCGCACAGTCCCCTCTGGGAAAAATTCTTTAAGTGCAAAGTGGGTTACAATGAGAAATCGGGCCTCTACCACATTGCGGTTACCGACGAGGTCAAGGCGATGGCGGGCAAGACGATCACACTCAACGGCTTTGTCATGCCTCTCGATGCGTCGGACCATACCAAACATTTTCTTCTTACCCGGCGCACGCCCGTCTGCTTCTTCTGTCCGCCCGGCGAACCGAATGAAGTCGTTGAGGTCGTGGCGCCCCGGCGGATCGAATGGACTGACAAGATCGTCACTGTCAGCGGTCCCTTGAGCCTTATCGATAACGGCGAGAAAGGCATGTTCTTCAAGATCGTTGCGGATGCCGTGAAGTGAGGCGCCGAACACATTCGTCCACAAGGGCGCGCGCACGAAAGAGCGTCATCTGTCCGCGCCATTGCGCGCACGCAACGCCACTCGGAGAAAGAACTCGTGCATAAGGCAGTATGCCATCTGAGTCGCCGGCGGCGTGCAGCGTGTCGTTTGGCTTTCCGGGTTGCGCCACGATCGCCTGGCGAGCAAGCGCCGGCGAAACGTCGCGGATTTCCCGAAGGGCGCGGACCTCTTCGTCCACGATCACAATGCGAACGATTGCGCCGTCGGTCCGCACAAGCTCAGCAAGTGTCGGCAATTCCAGGCGGCAGGATGCACAGCTGGATGCATAATAGACCTCAATTACTGGTGTGGCAGATAGCATCGGCTCAGTCGTGGGGACTCGGTATTTGCCGTACTATGCAAGCAAGGCACGACTTCGTCCATGGAAGTTGCCATGCGTAGCGGAGACAAGAAGCGTCCTCGCGGCGGCAGACCGGCGCAAAGACTACTTCGCCGGCTGACGATCTCCGTCAGCACAATCGCGATTCTCTGTTCATCCATACAAGCCGCACAGGCGCAGAGTCTGGCATTGCTACAGGATACCGAGACCGAGCGGGCGTTGAAGAGTTACGAAGACCCTCTCGCAAAGGCTGCGGGGCTCGATCCCAATGCCATACACCTCTATCTACTCAACGATCTTTCTGTGAATGCGTTTGTCGCCGAAGGCCAAAACATGTTTATCCAAAGCGGCATCATCCTCTATTTGCACAGTCGCAATGAGCTGGTGGGCGTGATGGCTCACGAGACCGGCCATATCCGCGCGGGTCACCTGTCTCGCAACACGAAAGCCCTTGAAAAGGCCAGCATTCCGATGGTGGCGTCTCTCGTGCTGGGCCTGGCAGCGATGCTGGCGGGCGCAGGCGATCTTGGCATGGCGGTCATGATGGGGGGCCAGCAGGTGGCTCAGGCGCAACTCGTGCATTTTACGTATGTGCAGGAAGGTACGGCCGACCAGATTGCGGTCAAACTCCTCAATGCCACGCATCAGTCCGCGATGGGCATGTTGCACGTGTTTGGCCGCTTCGCTGACGAAGAGGCAATGTCGGCCTACAAGATTCCACCCTTCGCCGCCGATCATCCCGTAGGCCAGGATCGCATTGCCTATCTTGAACATTTGGTGGATGCCTCTCCCTATCGCGATGTGAAAGACAGTCCCGGCGACGAGCATCAGTTTGAAATGTTCCAGGCGAAACTTGCAGGCTATGTCCTTCCTGTGGACGAAGTGTTCCATCGTTATCCGATTTCCGACACGGGCGAACCGGCCCGTTATGCGCGTGCCATGGCCTATATGCGAAAGCCAGATATGAGTGCGGCCCTTTCGGAGATCGAAAGCCTTATAAAGGAAGAACCGAGAAATCCCTTCTTCTACGAAGTCCTCGGCCAAATCTATGTCAGCATGACCGACACGCAAAAAGGCGTGGAGGCCTATCAAAAGGCCGTCGACCTGCTGCCGGATGCTCCTGAGATTCGGGTCGAACTCGCTGCTGCCCAGCTCGCAACCGAACGACGCGACCTCGCCCAGCCTGCCTTGAACAACCTGAAGCAGGCTCTCCAACAGGACAGCGAAAGCGCAGGTCCGTTCGCATGGTTTCAGGAAGCCCAAGCCTATAGTGAACTCGGCAACGAACCCATGGCGAACCTCGCGACCGCAGAGCGTTACTACGCCATAGGGGTTCTGCCTCAGGCAAAAATTTTCGCGGCGCGTGCGAGCCGCTCATTACCGAAGGGAACACCGGACTGGCAGAGGGCCTCCGATATTATGGCCGCGAGCGCGTCAGCCCAGTGAAGTGAGAACATCCATATGCATCGTATCGTTGCAGGCTTCATCCTAACGCTGTTTTTGTTCTGCGCGGGACCGGCCTATTGTGCCGGCACTTACAGCAGCCTTGTCGCGGCCGCCGAGCACGGCCAACGCGTGAACTACACCGCCCTGCGGCTCTCATATGCGCAAAGCACCGACTACGACCCTTACAGCTTTTCCACCCGCAACTTGCATGGCTTGCTGGTGGAAGCGTTTCAAAGTGGAGACTGCAACACCGTTCTTCAAAAATCCGAAGACCTTCTGAGTCACGACTTCACCCAAATCGACGTGCATGCGATGCGACGAGATTGTTTCGGCAAAATGGCCCAATATTTCAAAGCGGGCCGCGAGCGAGACATAGAACAGGGGCTGCGCCACTCGCTTCTGCGATCTGGAAACGGACATTCCACCCGATCGGCGTTTCGCGTTGTTACGCTTGCGGAAGAGAATTGCGTGCTCGAACATCTGAGCATCGAGCCACATTCACAAATGCTGAGTTATCTCGGCGCTACGCCGTTCGACCGGATTGACGGCGTACAAAAGCCGTCGGGCAAGGAGAGGACAATTTATTTCAATGTGAGCGCGTTGCTTACTGGAAGCGTCCGCAATCTCGATACGACTGGCAGCGTCAGCCAGCAGCAAAATCCCACCTTGGGAGCCGACCCAATAGAAAATCAACAATAGAGGCCATATGACCAGTTTAAAAGATCATGCGATGGGATGGGTGCTCTCGAAAATCCACCGCACGATATCCCTCGCGTTTTTACTTTTCGTATCGGGATCCGCTGCCGCGACGACGCCTATCAAACAGGAAGGTATCGTTCGGGCAACACTCTCGAACGGGCTGAGGGTGATTATCGTCCGCGACGCCCTTGCACCGGTGGTCGCGACCTCCGTCAACTACCTTGTTGGCTCGGACGAAGCTCCGGCTGGATTTCCCGGGATGGCGCATGCGCAGGAGCACATGATGTTCCGCGGAAGCCCCGGCCTTTCGGCAGACCAACTCGCCACCATCGGGAATGCGCTGGGCGGCAACTTCAACGCCAACACCCGAGAGAGCCTCACCCAGTATCTCTTCACTGTGCCGGCAGACGACGTGGACGTCGCCTTGAATATCGAAGCCGCACGAATGAGAGGCGTACTGGATGCCGATACGGACTGGACAAAGGAGCGCGGTGCAATCGAACAGGAGGTGGCACAGGATCTTTCGAGCCCTGGCTATGTCGGCTACACCAAGCTGCGCGCTACCTTGTTTGCAGGAACGCCTTATGAGCACGACGCGCTGGGCACGCGCGATTCATTCGATAAAACCAACGAGGCGATGCTAAGATCGTTTCACGACAAATGGTATGCACCCAACAATGCCATATTGGTTGTTGTTGGCGATTTGAATCCGAAACACACGCTTGAGCGGATAAGACAGCTTTTCGGAAACATTCCCGCAAAAACGGTTGGTGCGAGGCCGGATTTTTCATTTCAGCCGGTTCGACCGGCCTCCTTTACACAGGACACCGACCAACCAGATGCCGTGCAATTGATGGCGATGCGGTTACCGGGGCTCGATAGTCCCGATTTCCCGGCACTGGAAGTATTGTCGGATATACTCGACAGCCAACGATCGGCGCTGTACGGCCTGGTCGCCGGCGGCAAAGCACTTGAAGCGCATTTCGTGCTTGACCCGCTCAAAAAGGCAAGCATGGGCTATGCCTATGTCCGTTTTTCTCGCGTAGGTGACGCCAACGTTATTCAAAATGCCATTCAAACCGCACTAGACGACATCAAACGGAATGGCGTGTCTGCGGAGCTTGTTGAGGCTGCAAAACTTCAAGAGCGACGCCAGACCGAATTTCAGAAGAATTCGATCGCGGGTCTTGCATCCTCCTGGTCCGACGCTGTTGCCCTGTATGGTTTGGACAGTCCCGAACAAGATTTGGCGCGTATCGAAAAAGTTACCGTTGCCGATGTCGATCGGGTGGCACGAGAATATATAGATACTCAACATGCTGTAACGGTGTTGCTAAAGCCTCATAAATCGGGCGCGGGCAAGATCGCAGGGTCCGGTTTCGGAGGACAGGAAACCATTGCATTGGGGAATGAAACTACGCCTGACTTGCCGAAATGGGCCAGAGCTGTGGTTAACCGATTGCCTGCCCCTCCAGCACCTATAAAGCCGATTGTCAGTGTTCTCCCTAACGGGATCACCTTGATCGTTCAGCCTTCAGATGTCAGCGACACTGTGAGCGTCTATGGCCATATTCGAAACAGGCCCGAAACGGAAACACCCGCGGGGCAGGATGGTGTAGCTGACGTCATGGATCGGCTCTGGTCTTTTGGGACCCGGCAACTCGATCGAATGGCCTTCCGCAACGCTCTGGACGAAATAGGTGCCGACGAAGACGCCGGCATGGATTTTCACATTAAAGTGCTTGCATCGGAATTCGATCGGGGGACCGAGTTGCTCGCCGCCAATCAATTGCAGCCGGCGTTTCCAAATTCCGCCTTCGAACAAATCAAAACAGAGTTGGCCGAACACGTCGCAGCGCTTCAACAAAGCCCTGGACATCTTATGCAGCACAATCTCAGGGCGGCGCTGTTTCCGGCAGAAGATCCGAGCCTTCGAGAAGCTACTTCACTTTCCGTCAGCAATCTGACGCTGAACGATGTGAATGCGTATTACAAAAAGACGGTTCGGCCGGATTTGACAACCATCGTAGTCGTCGGAAAAGTCACACCGGACGATGCTCGCGAGACCATCGAAAAGTATTTCGGAAGTTGGACCGTGGAAGGGCCCAAGCCTGTCACCGACCTACCCCGCGTGCCGCCTAATGCAAGCGCCAATGCATTTGTACCGGACGACAGTCGGGTCCAAAGCGTGGTCGTCCTGGCACAAACCTTGGGAATGTCGCGATCCGATCCGGACTTCGACACACTTTCATTGGGAAATGCCGTGCTCGGCGGCGGTTTCTATTCCGCCAGGCTAAGCATCGAACTACGAAAGAAGCTGGGTCTAGTCTATTCGGTCGGGTCCGATCTATACGCAGGGCGAACACGGAGCACTTACATTGTCTCGTTTGCGAGCGATCCGCAGAACGTCGCCAAAGCGTCAAGTATCGCTATTCATGCTATTGAAGATATGCAAACTCATACCGTCCCCGTCACCGAACTTGAGCATGCAAAAGCATTCCTGATACGACAGGACGAATTGGAGGTTTCGAGCGTGGACGGCTATGCGCGTGCGATCCTTGAAAGATCAGATTTGAATCTGCCGCTAAATGAGCCTTCAATCGCCGCTAGGCATCTTCTTAGGCTGAACGGAAAAGATGTTCAGAGTGCGTTTCGAAAATGGATGCGACCGTCCGATATGGTGCATCTCAGCTTGGGGCCGCCCTAGGGAATTAGCCCGACGAGGGGAAATGAAGACCGCTCTGCGTACGGCAAGTGAGACTATGTCGAGAAACGTGCGTTAAGTTTCGTGCGGCGCCTTCTGCACATACTATCACTTAGAGTCTCTGTCACCGCATTCCGGAGCATATTCACTGTCTCCTCGTCGGATGGCCGAGGCGCCCGTTCACCGCTACGCCGGACGAGTTCTTTCGCGACATCGAGCAGGTCGAGGCGTTCCCTCAGCTAGTCTTGGTGGCTCGCAATCCTGCGTGCCATACAGGTTTCCTTCCAATGCCTAGGCAGCGGCTTTGCGGGCGATGTTTTCCCAGGTGGTGGCCTGAAAGCTGGGACGCAGTTCGAGGCGTTGCAGCCACGTCACCAGATTTTTCCGCCCTTCCGTCAAACTGTCCCATTCCGGCGTCATCGCGAAGAAATCGAGATGCGAACCGATCATCATGTCCGCGAGCGTGGGACGCTCGCCTGCGATAAGCGGACGGCATCCGGATGGCGCGGACGCGGGTGTTCGGGATCATCACAGCCGATTGAGATTGAATGACTTCCGGAATAGTTCCTCGGATAAACGATAAGAATATCCCGACTTCGTCAGCGCAGCGAGGATCGAAGAACGCTATGGAGTGTCGGCCAAATAGTTGTGTTGTGCGCCTGATCTATGACGGTCACCTCGCAGTTTCGTAGCATTCGCTGTGATGTTTAGGCTTGCAAGAATGCATCCACGGTGACGGCGGTTCATGCTTGGGATGTGCAAAAACGGTGAACCTCAAAACAAATGCGCCGCATCAAATTGCATTCGAGAGGGTTTTCACACTGATGGGCTCCCTTGATAAGGGGTGGGTCGCTCCCTCGTTTCGGGCGCCATTGTCGATCCAATTAAATCTTAGCGGCGGACTGACGGCACACGTTGCGCTAGAACCTCGATCGAGACGGGAATGAATTTCACCGCGGTCAAATCTCCTCCCCGCACGCCCTCTATGAAAATGGCGGACAAACATTGGGCTGCAGGATACCGCAAGCTTCTGCAACAAACTGCAGATCACATTTTCCCCTGTTGATCCCGGCCGAATGTTCTTGCTCAATGACCAACCGAAGCGCGCGCCCGGCGGAGCGCTCTCTTTAGACGCGTTGAAGGAAAGGAGTGGTGAGATGTTGTAGCGCAGAACGACGAGTCAGCGAAGAGTCCAACGACAGACTCCTCGTTGCCGTCCAACGGATCAGATATCGCGTAATCTAACCCTCTGATTTCATTGGTGGGTGATGAAGGACTCGAACCTTCGACCCGCTGATTAAGAGAGACCGAAAATTTCACCTAACCCATTGAATTTGTTTGGTCGCGTTGGACAGATGAGTGTTGGTGGCGCCGCCCTGATTTCAACAGCTTATCAATACTGTCCAACGCTTTCTTAGGTACGTTCCTTACATCAAAAATCGCGAAACTGCGACGACCAAGCCGAAGACAATCTTCCCGGTGTGCATATCGCGTGCAGGGAAAGTGTCAAACTGTTCAAGGACCGACGGATTCAGGAGAAAAGCTGCTTAGCGCCACCCCTTGGTACGGGGTAGGGTTACTTCCACAACACCACGACTGGCAAGAAAACAGAACACTAGGTGACAATCGGCCTGATCAAACTAGTGCGCGGGGGCTTTTGGGCGACCGCCACCTCGATGCCGCTTTAAACAAAGCTCTCGAAAACCGGCAGCGACGAAAGGCGCCAACCGGAGGCGCACAGCCTCGTAATCAGACGATTTGCATACTCCGGACGACAGACGATCAATTCTTCCCGTCTCCGCAAAAGTCAAAGTCAGTGCCCCCGACAAAAAATGATAGCTCCAATAGAGATCGTCATCACGCGCACCTGGCATGATGCCACGCAACGCATCGACCAATCTGTGAATAACGGGATCAAAATAGCGCCCCATTGTTTCGCCACCCCACTTTGGTGTGTTGTTCACTTGCGCGACGATCGCAAGGTAGTTCTTCCAGCCCTGCCCGCCGTTCACCCACCTCTCCATCACGGGATCCAGAAACGCCTGAATGAAACCTTCAATGGTTGCGCCCTCGGGGCCTGGATCAATTTGATATGCGTCGATTGCTTTCAATCGCTCCTCATTGAGAATCGCCGCGCGTCTTAGGAACACGGTGTCGAAGAGACCGCGCATGGTACCGAAATAGTAATGGGCCAATGCGACATCCACTTTCGCTTTGCGTGTGATCTCGCGCACGGTTACACCGTCGAAGCCATGTTCGGCAAACAACTCCTCTCCGGCGTCCAGAATACGTTCGCGCATCGCGCTGGTACGACCGTCTTTTTGGGGGCGCCCCGGACTTCGTTTGGCCAAAGTTGATCGCACTGGCCTTTTTCTGCCCGCCGTCCTCTTGTTTTCCGTCATTTTGGGCTCTTTCCGGTCACTTTCTCCATCGACTGGATGGCATACAACGGTCCGAGCGCACGGGCCAATACGGCCACGCAAAAACGGGCTCCGATTTCCAATCAAGTGCCGGTTCTCCGAGCCAATTCGAGTGAATCCAAAGCCCGGGACGACCGTGACGGGATCTGTCGCGTTCGATGGTTCCACGTCGGCGAATCACTTTGCCGCTCAGCACCGGTAGGTCGACTGCCCCATCCCATGGCAACCGGACGCCTTGCGGCACTTCTGCCACACCGCCAAATTTAATTCAGCAAGCGCTGATTATGTATTCAGCAAATGCTGAATTATCCTTGCTGCTCTCGATGCCATCCTCTAGCCTTCGGTCAACTAAGAAGAGCAGCGCCGACATCGTTGGCGAACGAAGGGGAGCGATATGCCATACAGAAATCGTACGGTTCGGCTTGCGTTGCTTTTTGCAAGTGCGGCGTTGATGGATCTATCGTCCGGTGTTGCATTCGCCCAATCCGACCAATCACCAGATTCAACCAAAGCGGCAAACGCATCTCGATCCTCTGATTCTGATGAGGTCACGGCCACAACAGTGGAAACGGTAGTTGTGACAGCGCGTCGCCGCGACGAACAACTGAAAGACGTACCGAGTGCTGTCACGGTTTTCACCGCTGAAAAGCTGGAAGATATCGGTGCGAAGGACATTACCGAACTGACGCGGACCACTCCCAACCTGACGCTTCAAGTCGCGCGCGGATCGAATTCCACCATCAATATATTTATGCGTGGCGTGGGTCAGGGCGACCCTCTTTGGGGCTTCGAGCCAGGTGTCGGCATCTATGTCGATGATGTCTACTATGCGCGGCCGCAGGGCGCGATTCTGGACGTCTACAATGTCGACCGCATTGAAGTGCTGCGGGGACCGCAAGGTACACTATACGGGCGCAACACAGAAGGTGGCGCCGTCAAATTTGTAACAGCTCCGTTGGCAGACTCACTTGCCTTTTCGGCCAAGGGTTCAGTCGGCACGTATGGCGAAACAGACGTGAACCTGACGGCCTCTGTGCCATTGAGCGATACGCTTCGCATTGGTGGTGGCTTTGAACACCTTCAGCACGCCGGCTTTGGCCATAACCTCCTTACGGGCGCGGCAAATGACGAGCAAGACGTTACGGCCGGGCGCGCAACCGCCGAATATCGACCCAGCGACGACCTCTTCTTCCGGATTTCCGGTGACCTCTATTTCGATCACTCCAATCAAAGGGTAGGACACCGGCTAACCCCGGGCCTTCACGGCGATGCACCCGTGACCGACAATGTTTGGGACAATTATTCTGGCATGTCCCCGAACAACTATGTGAGCAATTTCGGCTATTCGGCGCTGGCAAGATGGACAATGTCCGACCAGTGGACCTTCAAGTCGATCACTGCCTATCGCGCAGGCTCGACAGACGCAAACATCGACTTCGCCGCTACGCCCAGCCCGGAATTGCAGGTTCCAGGAAGATACCGAGATCACCAAGTCACTGAAGAATTGCAGGCCCTTTATACCGGTGGCCGTCTCAATGGAGTCGCTGGCCTTTATTACCTAGACAGCTACTCGGCGGGTGCCGCCGACACCGTTCTAGGCAATGCGGGCTTGACCTTGTACTTCGCTGGCAATGCGCGCACTCACTCTTTCGCGGCTTACACCGACGTCAGTTACGATCTCACAGATCAGTTGCAGTTATCTGCAGGCGTTCGCTTCAATGATGACATTCGAGCCGCAGCAGTATTCCGGGCGTTCTATTTGGGATTGGGTAGCCCCTTCTTTGGTCACGACAATCCGCTCTATCAACTGCGTACCGACTACGAGAACAAAAGACATTTCCACAACACCAGCCCTCATTTTAGCATCACATACAAGCTGACCGACGAGATTTCGACCTACGCGACGTATAGTGAGGGTTACAAATCCGGCGGATTTGATATGCGGGGGGATTCCTATTTTACCCCGCAAACTTCACAAGGCTACGGCCCAGAAAGTATCCGTTCCTATGAAGTCGGCCTAAAGGGCTCCTTCCTCGATCAAGGTCTCTCGCTGAACCTTGCGGCGTATCTTGAGCCTTACAAAAACGTACAAGTTACGATCCAGACTCCTGCAACACCACCTGCTGTTGGTATTGCGAGCGTCGTCGCCAATGCGGCAAGCGCCCGGATCGAGGGCTTCGAATTAGAAGGTCATGCAATCGTTTGGGGACCGCTCGCGGCGAATTTCTCGGTCGGTTTGGCGGATGCCAATTTTGTTCACACACCAATATTGGCATCTAGCGGGATTGTCGATTTCGCTCTCGTGCCAAAATGGACCGGAAATTTCCAACTTGATTATGCGTGGCCCCAGACCGTCCTCGGCGGCGCCCTGGACCTCAACGCGCAAGCCTCCTACCGCAGCAAGACTTATATGTACACGGCACCAATCCCACTGCTTGATCAAGCGGGCTACACGCTGTTCGACGCGAACGCGAATTGGGTCTCCGGAGACAACCATTGGATGGTCGGGTTACACGGCAAAAATCTGTCTGACAAACATTATCGTATCGCCGCTTACTACCTGCCTGGGGCACTCTACGGCGACACACAGACCGGTTTTTATGGTGATCCACGTACCGTGCTGTTTTCTGTTCAATATCGACATTGAGATGACTGGGAGAGTTGTGGTCCGAGATTCATTCGCGATGGCAGATTACTGCTCCGAAGGCTGCGTACACATTCTTGCCCATGAACCAATGCTTTCGCAATGAATGCTCGCGAGTGGGCGCTCCAAATAACGGACGACTTTCTTTTATTGTGGGCTTGATATGCACGATGAACACTATTGGTAAGGTAGAGTCCGGTCGGCAGGCTGGCCACTTTTTGTGCCGGCATTCCAGGCCGAACGAATTTGCAAATCGCTTAGGATGCTTGTTGCGATCTGATTTGTCATTTCGGTAAGAGTGTCCGACATTGCATTTACCACTGCCCTGTCGTCGTCGGTTGCTACCGGAGTTGCAATGGAAACCTGTCGAGTGTCCAACACCGTTTGCCGGGTGCCGTCAGTGATGGTCCAGCGCGCAGCGAGTACCACTTGGAGGTCGGCCCTGGCCTCGAAGCTGGCTATATCGACAATAACTTGACGCTGCGGTCGATTGAGCGGTGGAGAGGCCGTTACCGCAAAATTGGGCAGGCGTGCTGCGAGCGAAATAACGAGGTCTCTGGTAACCCCGATCGAAAGGCGTTCACCCCACTGCCCGGTTTCGCTGGGAACGATCTGGTTGCCTCTGCGCACAAGCAAATCGGTACTGTCGAGATAATCGGGAAGCTGGGCGGGCAATATCTGGACGACCGGAAGGCCGGTCTGAACTATCGTTGTCGTTGTCCCAGATGCAGGCGGGCCAAGCAGATATTCGGTGGGCGCTGGGCCAACCGAGTTGCACGATGCAACACCAGCGCAAAACACTAGAAGGGCGGCCCGAAGTGCCACCCGGTTGGGGGCCCAAATACCTCGACCAGCAGAACTGTTGCGGTTGTTCATGGCTTGTCGCTCCTTCCCATGAGCAAAGCGTTTGGATGGCGTTCAACCGTCCGCGCGAACCCACGCAAAGAACTTGCGCTAGCCGCAAGATCGTGTGTTGCCGATGCAAGATCGGCCCGGAATTGGGAGCGCGGATCCATGAGCCCATTTAAAGAGTCCAGAAGAGTTTGCGCCTGCCGGATGGCTGCGTCGGCATCCGCCAATGTCCGGCCGGCATCTTCGCTGCGTGCGTCGAGTTGATGCCGCGCATCGAGGGACAGGTCATCAAGGTCATCCAGCGTGGCAATTGCTCCGGTTTTGATTTGCCGAACCGCATCATCGGTCGTTCGCAGCGTGGTGGTGGCGGCATCGGCGGTGCGCTGGACGCTATCCGCCAATGGGCCCAGCCGCGCATCGAGATGGTTGGACAAGCGATCCACCGAGGCGAAGGCATGCTGCGCGCTGTCGACCAATTGGCGCAATGGTAGGTGTGCGATCTGATCTTTGAACTGTCCCAGCGCTGAGGGAACCGCAGGAATCTCTGGGATATTCGGTAGTGCGCCGACAAGATGCGCCGGCTCGTTGCGGCTGAAGTCGAGATCCACGCGGAGCTGCCCGGTGACAATACTCTGTTCCGCGAGCTGCGCACGAAGACCCGCCTGCACCAGCCGGGCAAAGTCCGCAGGTCTGCCATCCAGTTCTCTGCCTTGCCAGCTGATCCGACTACTGTCGACTTGCAAATAAACCGGAATGCGCGCCTTCAAGGTGTTTGCAGAGAACTGAACAGCAATACTTTCTACCGAACCGATTTGCACACCATGAAAGGTAACCGGTGCGCCAACTGTGAGCCCAGCTACGGACTCATTGAAAAACACGACCGCGCTCGTTTTCTTGGAAAAAATCTGCATGCCGCCGAAGAACATGATCGCAACGACTGCAAGAGCGAGTGCGCCGAGAATGAATCCACCGACTATTGCAGATTTATTGTCCATAGCGGTTAATCCCGTTGACACGCAAGTGCGCATCTCCTCGCTCCATAAAGGCGCGCACGGTCGGGTGATCGCATCGATCTCGCAGGTTCCGTGGCGATCCGCGTGCTATGGCCGTCTTGGCATCGGCATCGAGAAAGATGCCATCATCGCAGATCGCAAATAGACTGGGCAGCTCATGGCTCACGATCACAACTGTCACGCCAAGTCCGTTACTCAATTCGAGAATCAGATCGTCCAGGCGCTTGGAGGTGATCGGGTCGAGCCCGGCTGAAGGTTCGTCGAAGAACAGGATTTTAGGATCGAGCGCCAAAGCGCGCGCCAGGGCTGCACGCTTGCGCATACCCCCAGAAAGTTCCGACGGCAGACTGTCGGCAGCCGCCGCCATTCCCACCAGGGAAAGTTTTAGATCCACCAGCATGGAGATCGCAGCGACACTCAGTTTGGTGAACATCTGCAGCGGCAGCGCAACGTTTTCGGCAACCGTCATGGAGCTCCATAATGCGCCACTCTGAAACAACACGCCGAACTTACGCCCGATAGCCACGCGGGCTGCGTGTCCCGCGGACCAGTAGTCTTCACCGTCTACGACAATACTTCCCGCCACGGGACGCAGTAGACCCACCATCGCTTTAAGGACGGTGCTCTTGCCACAACCGCTTTCTCCCATGATCGCGAAGATCGATCCCTGCCGTACCGAAAAGCTCAAATCGTGCTGGATCACCCGCGACCCAAAACCCACGGTCAGGTTTTTCACCTGCAGTTCGTCGCGACGATCCGGTTGCGACATCATTCAAATTCCAAGCACATTGGCGCACACTGCGAAGACGGCATCGAGCGCGATGATCCCAACAATTCCTGCCACGACGGCAGAAGTCGCGGCATGTCCGACATCTGCCGCGCTGCGACCCGTTTTTAGTCCGATGTAGCAGCCCGAAAGCGCAACGAGAGCGCCAAAGACAATGCTCTTGGCCAGGCCGATTTCAAACTGCGAGTCAGAGACCGCGCCCTGCAGCTGATGGAGGAAGGTTGCGACGGACATTCCGGTCGTCGCAACAGCGGCCACAAGTCCGCCAAATAAACCAATAGCGCAGCCATAGAGATAGAGCAGCGGCATCATCAGGACGAGCGCTAAAATCCGTGGCAAAACAAGCAGGTCAAAAACCGATATTCCAAAGACCTCCAGGGCGTCGATCTCTTCATTACCTTGCATGGTGGCGAGGTGTGCAGCGTAAGCCCCCCCGGTCCGGCCTGCCATCACGATCGCCGTCACAATCGGCGCCATCTCGCGCACAACGGCGATACCGACTAGATTGGCAACGTAGATACCGGCGCCGAAGCGTTCGAGCTGGACCGCACCCACGAAAGCAAGGATGGCCCCGACCAGCCCGTTTACGATCGCCACGATTCCAAGCGCCGAAGCGCCGGCCTCAAGCACAAGTTGAAAAACGTCGCTCGCCCGCATCTGTGCCCGGAAGGCAATAGCCGCGCCACCGCGTAACGCGGCGGCGCCCACAAGCGTTGCGGCACCCCCCGCCGCTTTCCAAACTTCCAAGGCTTTGCCACCCACAAGCGATGCGAACGATGTCGCAAGTTTATCGGGGTGCTGCCGCTTTCCTCTCTCGGAAATCGCTAGTGCAAGCAAGCGTCGAGTTGTTTCGGGAAGGCCTGTGTCGTCGACCTCGACGGGGTGCGGTTGGGTGATAAGTGCGCCGTCACGCAGCATCTTAAGGAAGACAACCAGTGCACTGTCCCATCGCCCGATCTCGCTGGTATCGAACCGTAGGGATTTGCCTCTGGCGTTCCCCAGAATGTGCCGAATCTCGTCGCCGCCGCGGAGACCCGTGTCACACGCGACCCAATCGCCGCTCAGCACCAGTGTGGCAGTGTTGCCCCCGCGATCAAGGCGCCATAGGGGCGATCGCAAATCGGCGACTGCCATGTTTCACCTGTGCCTTTTAGGAAGTTATCTCCATGATATCGATGCACACTACCGGCACTTTGCTATAGGTCGAGCGACTGCGTCACTCCTTGGCGGATGTGAGGGTCAGCGCGCCTATTCCAGCGGCTATCTCGATACCATTCTCACCTTCAATGCTTATGGGCTGTAGAGCGATGGATTTTTCAAAGCCACCGAGCAACACTTTGGCTCCAACGCCGACACCTAAAGCGGCGTCCGCTGTAGCTCCAGCATAGGCACCCTCTAGGGCGCCTGCGCGGACGTCTAACGACGGCGCGATTACGTCCCAAACGATGACTCCACTGCTGGCGTGGCCGATATCGACACCAAACTTCGAAATCGTTCCCGTGTAGCGTTCGACCTGACCGTGGTTGGGCACGTAGTTGCAGTGGACATTCCTTGATGAGGCTACTACGTAACCCCACCCGCCATCCACATCGCAGGTAAGCACGCCCACCTTCACGCCAACTGTGTGCGCCGAAGTCGCAGAAAAAGGGGTACCTGCAATGAGGCCCACCGCAACCATGGCCATATAAATCATCTTCTTCATGTTCTCTCCATCCTACGGCGACAGCAACGCTGGCGCTTCGCGCTTGTGATCTCACACTATCATACGGACTGCGTTCGCAGGCCTGCCCTACACCGGGGCCTTCCTCGTAAACAGTAAGGAATATGGAAGCAGCGCACCATTATATGCTTGGATAAATAAACCAAACTATCGGTTAAGGTCCGCCCAGCCAGCGTAGAACTGAACCGCATGCATCGAACGACATGCGATCGGTTTCCGGATTTGAGAGTTGCCTCAGCCTGCGCAGCGACATCCAGATCGGCTGAACGGCCGCTTTCGAGCGGTAATGAGCGACTATCGAAATGGCGAAGATTGCGGAGCTCAGCAGCACCAAACTCGCCGCGATCCAGAATGCTCCGCACATGTCCCCTGCACTGACGCCGAAGGATCAATGGAATGGGCCTACGTTGAGACCGAACAATGTGATAACGGTGCCGACTAGAACGGCTTGGCGCGTAGGCTCCATGTCGATCATCATTCTGACCTGATAGGGACTCAACGCCGATCAGAATCGTCCGAATGTCGCCGTCGCTCCGAAATACAAGGTTGAAGAGCCCTCTGACGCGATCGGCGCGATGACGATGGCCTGACATAAGGGATCGAGAACCGTCACGACCCAAAATGGAAGGCGCTACGCGAACCGGGCGACCGCAACCGCGCCGGCAGCCTAAAACGTCAAGCTCGCCGAAAGTGCGGGCCAACCAGATTGGACGGCACTTGATATTGAACGGCGATGCGTTCGGCATTACCCTACGCACCGCCAGTTGCCGCCTTTCGCAAGACAATAGCAAGCAGGATGCCCGGGATCGGTAGCGTCCAGACATTCTTTGACGAATGCACCTCTTCGACCCGCGGTGGATGACGCTCGGTCAATGCAAAGGAGACCAGCACGCCATTGCCACCAGCTCGGCAAGAATGGCAATTCGCCGTTCGCGCCGACACGCGACAGGATCGAGACCAGTGATGCGTAGGCAAGAGCGCGCTGCGGTATCGTTTGCAATACGAGGAATCAGCCGTTCTACCGGTCGGGGCGGCGCGAACGGGTGATCGCCACAATCGCGACGCCCAGGATGAAGCCTTCCAGCAACCCCGCGATGCCAATGCCGGCACCATCGTCGATCGTATAAAATGTATCGCCGGCCCTGCCGATGTGCTCAAATGCTGGTGTGTCCTGCTCTTCATCAAGCGCGCACCAGATGCTTTCAAAAGTGCGAATTTGCTGGGCAAATATCAAAGTACGGGAGGCGTCAGGCCCGCCTGTTGGCAAACGAGGTTTGTCGACAACCGCTCGACGCCGACCTCTTCAAGCAACTCGACTGTGACATCCAAGTATCATGTCATACGTCACTTGCGCGCGACGCTGCAGCGGCTTTGCTTTGGTCTCCAGCTCAATCCTGGAGTGGCGTGAAGAATTGATTTTTTAGGCCCGGACCATTCGACATTCCGGCGCAACTCCTTTGAAGGGTAAATACATTTGCGCGGTTCTATATCGAATTGATAGGCCTCCGACAGATCTTCTCATCAAAATGACTTCTCCAAACAGAGTCGACATTACCTACATTTGCATGTTCGGCATCGAGATCGACGGCATCATGTTGGCGTTCAGGTCGGATATAATCCAGAGCGAGCCAATCAACACGACAGCGACTATAAGCACGCCAAAAGCGAGAGCCAGAACGTTGTTGGTATTGTCAGGTCCCGTCGTGATATGCAGGAAAAACACCAGATGAATGCCCATCTGCGCGATAGCCAAGACTGCGAGACCTAAAGGTATACCCGGCGGCCAGAGTAACGCTGTATTGGTTACCCAGAAAGACGTCGCCGTAAGAATGACGGCAAGAAACAATCCTACTGTGTAAATGAAAGCTCCGTACGATCCCGAGCTCCGTTCCTCGGCGTACATTTCGGTGTCTCCCGGCGCCCGATCGTTTGCTAACGACGTCATTGGCTCACTCCCATCAAATAGACAACGGTGAACAGCCCTACCCAAATGATGTCCAGCGCATGCCAGAACAAAGAGAAGCACAGCAACCGACGCTCGACGACGGCACTAAAGCCCGTGACTCTCACCTGCGCCATCATAACCATCAACCAAGCGAGGCCAGCGGTGACGTGCAGACCATGACAACCAACAAGCGCAAAGAATGCAGACAGAAAGGCGCTGCGCTGCGGTCCGGCTCCATTGTCAATCATGGCAATGAACTCGCGGATTTCGAGCGTCAGGAACGCTGCGCCAAGTAAGAATGTCACTCCTGCGAAAAAATATGTGGCAAAACGTTTATGTGCGCCAATCGCCATCGACATCAAGCCACACGTGTAGCTCGACATCAGAAGGCAAGCTGTCTCATATGCTACACTTCCTTGATTGAATAACTGCGCTCCGGTCGGTCCGCCGGCAGTTGCATTCACCAACACTGCATACCCGGCGAACAGGGCAGAAAACATCACAATATCGCTTAACAGAAATATCCAGAAACCGTAGGTAACCACAATCCGCTTGGCAGCCGGCCCAGCTTCGCTCGTGGCGACCCGAGCCTGCGGGACGCCGTTAAGGGCAACAACGGCACCGCTCATAGCACGACCTCCACCCGATGCACGTTGTCGAACTCCGCCACAGTCTGAGCTGGAATTTCCTCCTCATCATGCTCTCGAAATGCGAATGCTATCATCGTTGCAAAAGCGCCGCCTGCGCCAAGGATAACCATCCACCAGATATGCCATACAAGCGCAAACCCGGCGATGACCGCAAAAAAAGCAGTAACGAATCCCGTTGGAGTGTTCCTGGGCATTTCAATTGGCCTGTATTGGCGCGAGCGCGCCGGTCCGTCATGTCGTGCGTGCGCAAGCTCTTTGGCGGACCAGAATGCGTCTATCCCACTGACGTGCGGAAGAACTGCGAAGTTCCAAGCAGGCGGCGGCGAAGCCGTCGACCACTCTAGCGTACGCGCATCCCAAGGATCGCCAGTCACGTCACGAAGTTGCTCACGGTGCCGGATCGAGACGATGAGCTGCATAGCCTGGCATGCGATGCCGACCAATATAATGAAGGAACCGACCGCCGCGACTATCAGCCATGGCTGCCAACTCAGGTCGCTGTAGTGTTGCATGCGCCGCGTCATGCCCATCAGCCCCAGCGCGTAGAGCGGCATGAACGCAACGTAAAAGCCGATAAGCCAGCACCAGAAAGAGGCCTTGCCCCAACGCTCGTCAAGTCTAAAACCGAAGGCCTTGGGGAACCAATAGTTGTAGCCAGCCATCAAGCCGAAGACCACGGCGCCGATGATCGTGTTGTGGAAATGCGCGATCAGAAACACACTGTTGTGCAATACAAAGTCGGCGGGAGGCACAGCCAACAATATACCGGTCATGCCGCCAATGGCGAACGTGATCATGAATCCGAGCGCCCATAGAACTGGAACCGAGTATCGAACGCGGCCGCCATACATCGTGAACAGCCAGTTAAAGATTTTGACGCCGGTCGGTACAGCTATGATCATGCTCATGACGCCGAAGAATCCATTGACGTCCGCGCTCGCGCCCATGGTGAAGAAGTGGTGTAGCCAAACCAGGAACGACAGCACACAGATAGCCATTGTAGCCCCGACCATTGAACGATAGCCGAATAGCGACTTGCCCGAGAAGGTCGCGATGACCTCCGAAAAGATTCCAAATGGCGGCAGAACCAGAATGTATACTTCCGGATGGCCCCAAACCCAAAACAGGTTCACGTACATCATCGCGTTGCCACCCGCCGCCACGGTAAAGAAGTGAAAGCCGAGATAGCGATCAAGCAGCAACATCGCGAATGTTGCGGTCAGGACGGGAAATGCGGCGACAATCAGCAGGTTGGAAGCAAGCGCGGTCCAACAGAACACAGGCATGCGCATGTAGCTCATGCCAGGAGCTCGCATCTTTAGGATCGTCGTGACAAAATTTATTCCGGCGAGCAGGGTTCCAACACCGGCGATCTGAAGAGACCACAAGTAGTAGTCGACGCCCACGCCAGGGGAAAATTGCAGCTCGCTAAGCGGCGGATACGCCACCCAACCCGTCTTAGCAAACTCACCGACAACAAGAGAGATATTTGTCAGTAGTATTCCCGTTGCGGTCAGCCATAAGCTCACCGAATTCAATGTGGGAAACGCGACATCGCGAATCCCGAGCTGCAGGGGAACTACGAAGTTCATCAATCCGACAATGAATGGCATGGCCATGAAAAAGATCATTATGGTGCCATGCGCGGAGAATATCTGATCGAAATGTTCCGGCGGCAGATATCCCTGAGCACCACCAGCGGCGATGGCTTGTTGCGACCGCATCATAATGGCATCGGCGAAGCCACGAAGAAGCATGAGCATGGCCAGGACGACATACATCACGCCAATCCGCTTGTGATCGACCGACGTGAACCATTCGCGCCAGAGATAGGGCCAGTATCCTTTAAGAGTAACCCAAGCCAGAACCAGCACGATGCCCAAGACCATTGCGCCCGAGGCCCCCATGATGATCGGTTGATCGAAGGGAACCGCGTTCCAGTTGAGCTTTCCAAGCAATGTCATGATTTGCCTCTGGCTGCCTAATGGAAGTGTGAATCCGATTGCGAGAGCTCGAAACCCGAATACATTCCCGAACCCACGATATTTTCGAATAAGCGGGGGACGACTGAGCGATAGGTAGTCGGCTGCACGTCGCTACTCGGCTTGGCGAGATTCACATATGCAGCCCCATCGAGAACCGTCCCCCCTCCCCGTGCCATGGCTAGCCACTTGGCGAACTGATCTGCCGGAACCGCATCCAGAGTAAAACGCATGCCGGAAAATCCTTCACCGCTATAGTTGGCCGAAAAGCCCGGATAGCGTCCGGCGTGGTCGGCCCTAAGCCAGAGATGAGTCGTCATTCCTGACATTGTGTAGATCTGGCTGCCAAGCTGCGGAACGAAGAAGCTGTTCATTACCCCGGAGGACGTCAGCTCAAAGTTGACGGGCGTACCCACCGGCACAACCATGTGATTGACGCTCGCAATGCCCAGCTGCGGATAGATGAACAACCATTTCCAATCGAGCGAAACGACTTGAACGGTGACCGGTTCCACTACGGCAGGTATGGGCTTGCGCGGATCGAGGTCGTGCGCGCCAACCCATGCGACGCTACCAACCAGCATGACCGTCATAGCCGGGATCGACCAAACCAGCAGCTCAAGGCGGCCGGAATAGACGAAGTCGGGCAGATACCGAGCCTTACGGTTCGACGCGCGATACCAAAACGCGACCGCAACAATGGCAAAGATTGTCGGAATCACAATCGCTAGCATGATGCCGAGTGAATTGACGAGAATCTGCAACTCTGCAAATGCAATTGGACCTTTCGGATTGAGGATGCCTTCTTTGCAACCTCCGAGCAGTACTGGACAGACAAATAAGGCGACAGCCTTGTGATAGCGCATCTCAAAGCTCCCGTGTGATTACCCGAACGGAACACAAGGCCGTTCTTAGATCGTGAGATAAGTGCTCGATTGCTGCGGCGTCCGCAAACGTTGAGGCAACGCGCGCAGGCAGAAATGGCATTTGTGCACTACGATCACCCGCCAGCAGTGCAGCGAAGAGAAGGAAAAGATACGGAATCGAAAAAGCAAAGAGGTGCTGGGGAGCCTTGCGGTCGGTATCCTTGCTTCTAAGTAACCGCAAAGCATAGACGACAAAAATCGCTCCATAGGCCAGCGCGATCACGGCATAGATGGTGCCGGCATATCCGAGCAGCCATGGCAAAAATGAAGTTGCAAACAAAAGAACGCTATAGACAAGTATCTGTCTCGTGGTCGTCTCCCTACCGGCAGCGACGGGCAGCATTGGGACGCCGGCACGCCGATACTCGTCCACGCGATTGAGCGATAGCGCCCAGAAGTGAGGAGGGGTCCAAAGGAAAATGATCGAAAACAGGACGAGCGGCTCAAGTCCGATGCTTCCGGTCGCTGCCGCCCAGCCAATCACCGGCGGAAGAGCTCCCGCTGCGCCCCCAATGACAATATTCTGGGGCGTTAGCCTCTTCAGCCATGCCGTATAAACAGCGACATAGAAGAAAATTGCAAAAGCAAGCAGCCCCGCCGACACCAAGTTTCGGGCCATCGCGAGCGCCACGACAGAACTCCCGGCTAAAGCAAGTCCGAATATCAGAGCGCCACCACGCGATATCCGACCGCGGGGAATTGGACGCATCGCAGTGCGGGACATCACTGCGTCGATATCGGCGTCATACCACATATTAAGTGCCCCAGCGGCCCCGGCACCTGAGGCGATTGCGAACATGCCAATAATCCCGGAGACGACATCCGGATGCACGGGCGCGATCATCATCCCCACAAGCGCTGTGAACACAGCGAGCATCATGACGCGAGGCTTCATGAGGATGAAGTATTCGCGTATGCCCCTGGCCAAGCCATTCTGTTTTGGTAGGGATAAATAGGCAATTGAAGCCGCTGTCGTTTTCATGGAGATTCCTCAGCGCCAGATATTGGTTTTCGCGAGATCTATGACTTCGTCTGCCCGCCCGCTCATGATTGCTTTCACCATGTAGAGCGAGAATCCCTTTGCCATCTCCACGGTGATGGAGGGCGGCATGGCCAATTCTGTTCGATTCACAACCGCGTCGACCAGAACCGGGCCGTCGTGGGCAAGCGCGGCGGCGATGCCGTCATCGACGTCGCTTGCATCTTCCAGGCGAATGCCGCGAATGCCGATCGCTTCCGCCATCGCAGCGAAGTTAGGATTCTGAAGCTCCGTGCCGAAATCCAAATAACCCGTAGATTTTTGCTCAAGTTCAATGAACCCGAGCGCACCGTTGTTGAACACCACCACTTTCACCGGAAGGCGATTTTGCGCGAGCGTGAGCAAATCGCCCATCAACATCGTGAAACCACCATCTCCTGATAGCGAGATCACTTGCCGTTTGCGATACGTTGATTGCGCGCCGATCGCTTGAGCCATAGCGTTCGCCATTGAGCCGTGCCAAAACGATCCGAGAAGTCGACGCTTTCCATTCATTGCGAGATAGCGCGCTGCCCATACGGTCGGCAGGCCGACGTCGCAAGCGAAGACGGCGTCTTCTGCAGCCTGGTCGCTGATTGCCTTTGCGATTTGCTGCGGATGAATGAGCCGCTTTCCTGGCGTTCCTATCGCGAGCTCGTTCAGAGATTTGCGAGCCTCGAAGTAGTGCCGCCGAGCCTGGACCAGATGGCTGTCGTCGGTTTTCTGCTCGAGCAGAGGCAACAATGCAGCAACAGTGTCGCGGACGTCACCGGCGACTCCGAGATCGACCGCGACACGGCGACCGATATTTTCGGACCTTATATCGACTTGGGCGATACGGACGTTGGCATTCTTTGGGTAAAACTGGCGATAGGGAAAATCTGTCCCCAGCATTAGCAGAACGTCGCAATCGCGCATTGCGTAGTAGCCAGATGAAAAGCCAATGAGACCCGTCATACCAACGTCGTAGGGGTTGTCCCATTCCACATGCTCCTTTCCGCGTAACGCATGAACCATTGGCGCCTTGAGAAATGCACCCAAAGTGAGAATCTCATCGCGTGCGCCGCGACATCCCGAACCACACAAAATGGTAATGCGCTTACCGCCATTCAAAAGTGCAGAAAGGCGACGAAGATCACGATCTGTAGGCCTAACCACCGGCGCCGATGGGACCAATCCCGTAGGGTTGATAGAGGCCGAATCGCCTGCCGGCTGAAGTGCCACATCGCCCGGCAGCACCATAACTGATACCCCGCGCTTGCCGACGGCTTCGCGGATTGCAATTTCCAGGACGCGTGGCATTTGGTTGGCGCCAGACACGAGTTCGCAATAGTGGCTGCACTCCTGAAAGAGCGTCTGCGGATGGGTTTCCTGAAAGTACCCGCTTCCGATCTCGCCCGACGGAATATGCGCCGCGATCCCCAGAACTGGAACGCGAGAGCGGTGACAATCGAACAGGCCATTGATAAGATGCAAGTTCCCTGGACCGCAGCTTCCTGCGCAGACGGCAAGACCGTTCGTAAGCTGAGCCTCCGCACCCGCCGCGAATGCCGCCACTTCTTCGTGTCGAACGTGAATCCATTCAATCTTGCTTTGTCGACGTATGGAATCCGTCAATCCATTGAGACTATCGCCGACAATTCCGTAAATCCGCGACACTCCAACCGCAGCGAGAACGTCCACCAATTGGTCTGCAACAGACTTCATCGCCTCTAGACCCTTCAATACGCCGGAGGCAGCGAATTGTGCTTCTATCGCTGCGGGGTCGGAACGTATCTGCCGTCGGAAGCATCTTCAGGCTGGCTCTTGTCGACGTCTATCGCACCTTGGTCTTGAGCGATTGAACTATGGTTTATTTTTATGAAATGCCACGAACGCCTGGATGAAATACGTCAGCAAATGTGAGCACAAAACCTTGGCCACGAATTGGACTCCAACTTCGAACGCGCTATAAGCGCTATAGGTCTTCCGTTGCCACGACACACTGAGTAACGCGAGAACCCATACAAAGGTATAGTGGCCAAAAACCTTAGTTTCACCAACTTCGCGGCGGAAAATGCGACACTGAGCGATGTGCTCGACTCCAGAAGTGTCCGGTTCCTCCACCTGACGGAAGATATATCTGTGCCGTCCAAAAAACCCGTCATTGCAATTGTCGACGACGATGAAGCTGTTCGAGAAGCGTTGGCCGACCTCGTAACGTCTCTTGGCTATGTTGCCTTAAAGTATTCGGGAGCGCAGGAATTCTTAGATTCGCCTCGCCGACCTCGCATATCTTGTCTCATCTCCGACGTACAGATGCCGGGCATGAACGGTCTCGATCTCTTCAAACGCATTGCGGCTTCTCGAACACCGATACCCACAATCCTGATTACGGCCTATCCTAAGGATGAAGCTCGCGATCTCGCCCTTAAAGCGGGCGTGCTTTGCTATCTTAAGAAGCCATTTGAAGAGCAAACCCTGCTCGATTGCATTCAGTCGGCGCTCGGTCTCTCCTGCAAATAATTACCGGGGAGGCAGCGCTGTATCAGCGAACTTTATCGACGCCAAAATCAGCTGCCAGACTGTCTGCCATTCGCGCTAGCTCTGGCAACGATCTCGCGTTCATTTTCCGCAACAAACTGCCCCGATGAATCTTTACAGTGATCTCGCTCAGCCCCATTTTGGCGGCAATTTGCTTGTTCAACAATCCTGTCACGACGTAGGCCATGACCTCGCGTTCTCTTACGCTTAGGAGCTTGTATCTCTCCCGCAGGTTGGTGAGTTTCACCTCTCCTTCAAGCCAGGCTTTATCTTTGGCCAGCGCCAACTGAACGGCATCCAAAAGATCTTGCTCGCGAAACGGCTTGGTGAAAAACTCGAAGGCTCCTTCCTTCATAGCCTTCGCGCACATGGGAATATCACCATGGCCCGTCAAGAAAATGATCGGAATATAAATATTGGCGGAAAACAGTTCACGCTGGAAATCAATTCCACTCTGTCCCGGGAGACGTACATCTAATACCAGACATGTAGGATGTTCAGGGCGACCCGAGACGACAAAATTCGGCAATGCCGACATCGTTTTGACAGCAAGATTGACCGACAACAGTAGATCTTCGAGAGACTGCCGAATGCTCGGGTCGTCATCCACAACGATAACCGTTGGGTTCGCCGAACTATCCACGAAAATATCCCCCAACAATTTTGGACATCGCCAACATACAATAATGGATGGTCGCAAGCTTTAAAAGGATCGACCGGCAATACCTTGGTATAACTGATGATTCCTGGAATGACCGTCTAGACGGATTGTTTCAACGGCAGCGCAAAGCTGAATGTTGCGCCCCGAGGGACATTGGGCTGGACCCAAAGCCGACCGTTGTGTCCCTCGATAATCGAGCGGCAAATGGACAGACCCATACCCATTCCACCCGTTTTGGTCGTGAAGAAGGGGTCGAAGACCCGGGCGGCCGCCTCCGCCTCAATGCCCGTGCCGGTATCGCTAACGGCGACCGTAACATTCATTTCGTCGCGCTGTGACGTAATTGAAATTACTCTTGGCTGCTCAGTGGAACTCATTCCCTCGATGCCATTCATAATCAAGTTCAGCAACACCTGCTGCAATTGAACCCGATCACCAGAGACATCGGAACCGCTTGCGCGCAAGTCGGTTCGCAATCTAATATCGCGCCGCTCAAGTTCGCTTCGCATCAACAGAAGAACTTCCTGGATGACACCGTTTACGTCCAGTTGAACTAGATGCGGGTCCGATTTCATAACGAGCGCTCTTAAACTGCGGATCACATCTCCGGCTCGCCGCGCATCACGATCCATCCGCGCGATAGCGTTTCGCGCGCCATCTAAGTCTGGGGGCTCGCGGTTGAGCCAGTTCAAACCGGCGCGGCCACTGGCTGTGATAGCAGCCAACGGTTGAGTAATTTCATGCGCAATCGAAGCAACAAGCTCCCCCATCGTTGTCAGGCGCGCAACGCGCGCGAGCTCAGCTTGAGCATTCCTTACCGCTTCCTCTGCACGCTTCCGCTCCGTGATATCCATCACCGTGCCAACGAACTCAAAAACACCCGTCTCCGACACGACCGGCTCGCCGACGATTTGGGCATGCCGGATTGTCCCATCCGGTAAGACAATGCGATATTCGTGCTCGAATCGTTTCCGCTTTTCTACGGCTTCCTCTTGAAGCTGCTGATACATCGCGCCGTCTTCGGGATGAAGCCTCCCCATTAAGAGCGAATAGGACGGTTGCGCAGTTGCCGGATCAAACCCATATATTCGAAAGCACTCGGCCGATACGCTTCCATTGTCGGCTCCAACCGTCCAACGCCAGCTTCCGGTATGGCTGATCTGCTGTGCTTCGCTCAATGCAGCTTCGCTAGCTCGCAAAGCGTCTTCGGCTCTTCGCCGATCGCGGTTCTCCTTGAGGAGATCGGAATAGAGGTGCGCGTTCTCCAGCGAAATCGCAGCCTGAGATGATAACAGCTTTAGCACTTCCGTTCTTGCTGGAGTAAACGCGTGTGAAGCAAGGTTATTCTCGAGATAAAGTATACCAATTAAATCTCTCTGCTTCACCAGCGGCAGGCACATAAGCGACCGAACCTGTCGCCTGCGGATGTACGGATCAAACGAAAACGTTTCGCTTGAACGTGCGTCATCCAGGATAACCGCATCCTGCGCGCGACGAACTTGTTCTAATACCAGCGCGGGGTATTCCGAGGGTTCCTCTGCGTGATCGAAAAGGCTGACGCCGATCGCATTTACGTCGCTCCTTGCTTCAGCCGCAATACTCATTTTTTGGTCGCGCACAAGAATCAAAACGCCTCGATCTGCTCCGGCATGCTCCATGGCCACGACCATTAATGTCTCGATCAATTTGTCGAGGACGATCTCGCTGGCCACAGCCTGAGACATCCGAACGACCGCAGCGACATCGAGTTGCCCAGAGGGCGTTTCGATAGTTGTAGCGAGCGGCTGGCCAGAAAGCCGAGACTGCCTTGGATAGGCTCTGTCAAGCTGTTCAACTTTTGCATAGGCACCCCAACGCAAGTAGCAATCGCGCGCTTCATGGAGATAAACATACGCGAATTTTTCAAACCCGTGCGAGAGATAGAAGTGGAACGCCATCTCATAGGAGATTGCTTGGTCCTGAACAAAGTTATGCTCGGCAGAACCAAGAATGGCTTCCTCGTAAAACCGCATAGCCTCAATATCATTCCCATCAATGCGCGCGGCTTCCGCCGCCATCAGAGAATATTTATGCAGGAACGTCTCGGGGCAAAGCGTGATAAGGGGTTTCAACGACGCGAGATGCTCTGAAATGATAAGGCGAAACTCTGACTGTTCCTCCAGCGAGGCTGAAGAATGTACGCTAGCGAGCGCTAGCGAATGATATAGGCAGTAGTCCACCCATTGAATGTGTGGGCGAGCCGACCAAAACAAGGGGGTAACATCCTTGGCACACTCAAGAGATTGTACCGGGTTTCCAAAGAGAAAGTTCTTTTGGATCTGCAAAATTCGCTCGAAACAGATAGCGACAGGAACTTCGCTCCCCACAGTGACTTCTTCCACGATTGATCTGTCGGCCCCGCGTCGTTCTATCGACGTGCCGCGGAGAGCCGAAATGTAAACACGTGTGCTTCTAATAATATCGACGCATTGGCGGAATTTCGCGCGTTCCACAAATGCCAACGCGCTTGAAGATGCTTGCCATACCCGGTCGAGTGGATCGCCCCGAGCAAGGAAATCGGTCAGTTGATGTTCTCTGGCGATACATCCGTAGATTACTTCGCCTGTTGCTTCGGCCGTTTTAACGGCTTTATCAAGGCAGTTGACGGCTGCCTCCAACGGCTTCGTCCAGATGGCTGCCATCTGAAGCGTGACGTTTGCCCCGACTTCGACGGGAAATCCGTGTCTCTTGGAGCAATCCACGGCCAACCGACAAAAACGCTCGCCCTCCTCGTAGCAACCAAGAATGGGACCAATGAAAAGTCCAACCCCACTAAAAGCTAAAGTGACGTATTCATTATTCCCATGTTCGATTCCCAAACGCGCTGACCGACAAGCGATCAAATGACTCAGAAGCGGGTTGTGGAAATAGGCTGCTAGCCCAAGTCGTTCCAGAACGTTCGTGGCCACGTTCAGCTCGACGTTCATCATCAAAGGGAGATCGATCAAATTTTCGATGGATCTCTCACCTAGATCCTCCCGCAATGCCTTGTACTCCATCTCGACGTCCATCACCGACGGTTGCTGCGGCAAGTCGAGGCCAAGCATTTGAAGGCAGTTGAACGCCGTTTGAATCGCCTCCTCATTTCGACCCTGCATATTGAGGAGAACAACTTTCATGCGATGGGCTTCGGCGCGTTCGATCAGTTGCTGTCCGTTGGTCAGCATTTCTTCGATGTGTCTATCGGTTTCATCAAAATCTGAACAAAGTAGTCCGCACTCCGCTAGCTCGAAACACAATGTCCACGTCAACTCATAGCACTTCTGCCAAGATACTGCTCCCAAGACGGCTAACCCGGCAGAGAAATAACTGCAGGCGGATGCATACGCCAGCGATGCCTTTGCCTTGCGCCCGGCCTGAAGGTTGAGGCGCGCGACTTCCTCCTTTTCGGCCCATTCATTGAGTAATGGCGCACCGCGATTCAAATGATTGACAATATCAAATATTTTCTCTGCAGATCTTTTCTGATTCAGTTTTGATAAAAGGCGACGGGCAATTTGCAGATGAAATTCGGCTAGGGACTCCGCGGGAATGAGTGCGTAGGCCGCTTCCTGAATTCGGTCGTGCAGGAACCGATATTGTCCGCTTCGCGAGTATATCACTCCGGCTTGAGCTGCTGCGCGAAGGCCAGCATGCATCATATCTTCGGGGCCGATGTGAGCTGCGCTGAGCGTCGCAAGGTCTGTATGACTACCCAGGCAAGCCAGCATTTTGAGCGCCCCCTGAGAAGCGGGCGTTAGGCGGCGAAGCCGCCGAACCATCAAATCCACAAGGTTATCCGTAAAGGCCTTGCCTTCAATTCCAGAGATATCCCATAGCCAAGATTGCGATGGGGCATCGAATTTTAGAAGCCCCTCTTCGGCCAAATTAGTGAGAAATTGAACAACGAAAAATGGGTTGCCGCCTGTTTTGCCGTGGACGAGTTCTGCCAGAGGCCGCACTTCGAGCTGCCCATTTTGAACCGAACCGATCTGAGGCCGCCGAAGCGTTTCATTTAGCAGCCGATTGATATGCTCGACCGATATGGGTGTCAGGACGAGCTTGTCGATGCGCACGCCCGACTTTCGAATGGCCTCAATCATAGCCATGAGAGGGTGCGTAGGCTCCACTTCGTTGTCACGGTACGCGCCGATGAGTAGAAGGTGCCGCGTATCTGGACTGGTCATCAGATGTTCAACAAGCACAAGCGTCGCTGGATCAAGCCACTGCAAGTCATCGACAAAGATAATCAACGGGTGTTCACTACGCGCGAAGACCGAGACAAATCGCTGGAACACAGTCTGAAGCCGGAGCTGCGCCTCCGAAGGCGAAATCATGGAAATAGGCGGTTGAGGGCCGACGAGAAGGGCAAGATCGGGGATTAGTTCGGTTAGAAGAATGCCATGACCACCCACGGCATGCAGGATGGCCTCGCGCCAACGGCGGATGTCGTCGTCGCCGCTGCTCAATATTTGACGCACAAGACCCTGAAATGCCTGAGATAGCGTGGCGTAAGGAATGTCCCTCACGCGCTGGTCAAATTTACCGGAGACAAAAATCCCGCGCGGCAGAACGATCACTTTGTGCAGTTCATTGACGACCGATGACTTTCCTATTCCCGAATAGCCCGAGACAAGTACTAACGCGGCCTCTCCGTTTTTGGCCACGTTGTCGAATGCAGAGAGCAATTTGGCGATTTCGCTTTCGCGGCCATAAAGCTTTTCGGGAATCATCAGCCGGTTCGAAGCATCCTGCCGACCGACCGGGAACGGATCAATACATCCATCCGCCTCCCAGGCAGACAGACACAGCCTAAGGTCGCTCTCAAGTCCGGCCGCCGTTTGATAGCGTTCTTCCGCCGTCTTAGCGAGGAGCTTCATCACAATCGTCGAGAGTTGTCTGGGTATGCCATTTTCGATCGAAGACAGCGGAACCGGTTGTCTTGCAATGTGACTGTGAATCAAGTCGATGGGGTCGGAGGCTGTAAATGGCAATGCTCCGGTCAGAACTTCATAGAAAGTGACGCCGAGTGCATAGAGATCGCTGCGCAAATCAATGGATCGGTTCATTCGGCCCGTCTGCTCCGGTGCCATGTAGGCAAGCGAACCGGAAATCACTGCTGGCGGTTCAGGTACCTGATGTTCCCGCAGCAATCGGGAAGCGATGCCGAAACCGGTGAGCCAAGCATTATCGCCTCCCGCTACGTCTACCAAAATGTTTGCTGGCTTTAGGTCTTTGTGAATTATGCCTCGCTCGTGCATATTTTGAACCGCCACGGCAATTGAAATGCCAACGCGAAGGAACGTCCGAATATCGAGCTGTCCGATGAGCTCACTTAGAAACGTTCCGCCTCGATCCTCAATCACCAATGCCATGCGGCCTTCATAGCTGGTGATGGCAATGGGACGAGCAGCCCAAGAAGAACTTAGTTCCTCACGAAGCGCAAATTCCTGCTCTAGGAATCTCCGTGAAGATCGTCCCTCGCGTGGGACGATCACCAATAGTGGTTCACGTCCTTCGCAAACACCCCTGTAGATCGACTGCTCACCGGTCACCAACGCCAAAAATCTATAGCCCGAGAGTGGGCCAAGTTGGGAACTGTTTGTTGCCGCGTCGTCTGTTAGGGCATCCACCATGATCGGGCTTTCAGCGAATTGCTTCAGGCAATTTCCAACCTACAATTAGCTAAGACGTCAGGGGAAGCATCCCAATCTTCAATCATGTTAAGCGCATATACGCTATGCGGAAATTTCGTCTGCGATACCGGCACTCCCCCCCAAAACAGCAACGAAATCTTATCGCGCAGATCGACACCGTTCGCGATTGCAATTGTAAGACGTCGTCCGAAGCCCCTGCAAGTGGCACCTCAAGTGGTCATGGGACGCTCGATAAAACGGACCACGCTTCGCAGGCTCATATGGTCTCAAGAGCCCAGCCCTGCCTGATAGAAGATCCCGGCGCCCCGGGGGGGAGGGGCTGGACGGAGCGCCGGGACCGTCGGCTTGCCAACAACATGTGACGAGCCAAAGTTGATAGAAAAAGGGTACTAACTCAATGGTCGAGACAAACCCGACGGTTAAGGAATATTACCGTGCCAGTGCTCTTTCCATTGAACATATGGTTCTACAGCAGACCAAAACAGATGGGAGAACCATACCTTCGTCTAATTCCACCGCCGTTGTGCGGCTCTTAGCCTCCCACAGCGGGCAAAATCTGATCCTCCGGTGCGCCTACGCACCGCTGACGTCGGACCGCTGGAAAGACGGACAACGTGCGCCTCATTTCTGCTTCTCATTCGGAATTGACCCGCGCGGCAGCGCTCGACACCGTTGCAACGACCGCCGCGCTATTGTTTGAGAACGGCCAGACAACCGAACGCGTCGCGGTGACAGCGGAACGGCTCGGCCGCGCTTTTGGTTTAGCGCTTACTCTGCATCCGCATTGGGGAGAACTTGCACTCCAAGTCGAAGGAACACCTTTTTCCGAAATGGTTCCCGCGATGCCTCGCAACGTCGATATGGGAAAAGTTCTCGCGATCATGACCGTCGTAGATAATATCTGCGATGGCACGCTGCCGCACGCAGCGGCACGTTCTGTCCTCGAGACAGTGGAACGGCAACGCCCTGTGTCCACGCCACGCTTCACACTGTTTGCGGCCATTGCAGGCGTTGCGATGGGGGTCATCTTCGGTGCACTCGACGCCACAAGCCTGGTGTTGATTGCGCTGAGCGCAGGGCTGGCCGCGCTTGTTCGCCGTCGGTTGGCGAGGCAGGGCGGAGGCCCATTCGTCCAGCCGCTCTGTGCCGCCTTTATCGCGGGTCTCATTGGAGCCATTGCCACAAGATTGTCCCTGTCGGATTCACAAGTTCTTGTCGCCTTGTGTCCTTGCATGGTGCTGGTCCCTGGTCCCCACCTCCTGAACGGCGCTATCGATCTGGCACGGATGCGCATCACGCTCGGCGTTGCGCGTCTCGTCTATGCGGGGCTGATTATCCTGATGATTTGCGCGGGCCTGTTGTTGGGGCTCGCGGCCGGCGGTACGGTCCTTCCCAATGTTGGGATGTCCGGACAGGTGCCCTTCTTCGCAGATGTGATCGCGGCGGGCTGCGCCGTCGCCGGTTATGGCACCTTCTTTTCAATGCCGTGGAAATTGCTGCCGATCCCGATAGCCGTCGGCATGCTGGCGCATGCAGCACGTTGGGCATTGATTTCGCTTGCGGGTGCGCACGTCGCTGTCGGCGCGTTTGGTGCCTGCCTCCTTGTCGGAGTTATTATTACGCCGGTTTCTGATCGCTTCCGCCTGCCCTTCGCTGCCTTGGGATTTTCCGCCGTGGTTTCAATGGTTCCGGGATTCTACATTTTCCAGACGTCCAGCGCCCTGCTGCAACTGATCTCGATGGGGCCGGACGCGTCGCCGGATTTATTGATGAGTGCCGTTGCGAATGGCACTACGGCGTTTCTCATTGTCGTGGCGATAGCCTTCGGGCTGATCCTGCCGCGGATGCTCTTTGAACATTTCCTCCCAGTATCGGAACGTCCGCAACAGATGGCCGCCGTTCCGGCAACTCCTCATCATACGAACTGAATCGAAAGTGGAGAAGGCCATGTCTGCACCTGCAACCATCGGATATGCGATGCTGCGCGATTCACGGCTCAATAAGGGCACGGCGTTCACTAAAGCGGAACGGGAAAAATACGGACTCGAAGGACTGCTGCCGACGACGCCTCTGACTCTCGAATTGCAGGTCGCACGATTGCACAATGAAATGGCTGCGCTCGAGAACGATTTGCAGCGCTACCTCTTCCTCACCGATCTACAGGTACGCAACGAGACGCTGTTCTATGCCGTCCTGATGTCGGACCCCGGGCGCTTCATGCCGATCGTCTACACGCCGACAGTGGGCGAAGCCTGCCAGAAGTTCGACCAGATCTTCCGGCACCCGCGTGGACTGTATCTGCCGATCAGCGCGCATGGACGGTTGCGCGAACTGCTTGGTAACTGGCCTCAGAAGGACATCCGCTTCATTGTTGCCACTGATGGTGAACGCATACTCGGCCTGGGTGACCTGGGGGTCGGTGGCATGGGAATTCCGATCGGAAAACTTTCGCTCTATACCGCCTGTGCCGGCGTGCCGCCGCAATACTGCCTGCCGGTGATGTTGGATGTGGGAACCAACAAGCGCGAACTTCTCGAAGATTCGCTATATCTCGGCTCGCGACATGAGCGCGTGCGCGGTGAGGCCTACATGGCGTTTGTCGAGGAATTCGTCGAGGCGGTTCAGGTGTTGTATCCCAAATGCTGCATCCAGTGGGAAGATTTCGCGAACTTCAACGCCATTCCTATTCTCGCCCGCTATCGTGAACAGGTTTGCACCTTCAACGACGACATTCAGGGCACAGCAGCGGTCGCGCTGGCCGGCGTCTACGGCGCGCTCCGCATCAAAGACGAGAAGATCACCGACCAGAGGTTTCTGTTTCTGGGAGGCGGATCGGCGGCGACCGGCATCGCCGGTTTGATCAGCAAGGCGATGACGCTCGAAGGAATGAGCATCGCCGACGCCCGTGCACGCAACACACTGTTCGACGTCAAGGGCTTGATGGTGACGTCGCGCACCGACCTTGCAGATTTCCAAAAACCTTTCGCCATCGACCACGTTCCGGTCGCAGACTTTGTCGACGCGGTCAAGGTGCTCAAACCCACAGCCATCATCGGCGTGAGCACCGTACCCAAGCTGTTCAATCAGCAGGTCATCGAAGCGATGGCCGAGATAAATGAGCGGCCGATTATCTTCCCCTATTCCAATCCCACCTCACGGTCCGAATGCACTGCGGAAGAAGCCTATGGCTGGTCTGGAGGCCGGGCGATCTTCGCAAGCGGCAGCCCCTTTCCACCGGTGGAATTTGAGAGCAAAACGTTCGTGCCGGGGCAAGGCAACAACGTATATATTTTTCCGTCTATAGGGTTGGCTGTCTTCGCAACAGAGGCAAAGCGCATCACCGACGACATGTTCATCATCGCCGCAAAAGCCGTCGCCGAGCAGGTGAAAGAGGAGCATCTGGCGGTGGGTTTGATCTATCCACCCCAATGCCAGATCTTCGCCACATCGAAGTATGTCGCAACGCGCGTGGCCGAATGCATTTTCGACAACGATTTGGCACAAGTCGCTCGCCCCCACGACATCGGTGCGCTCATAGAGTCATGCCTCTATCAGCCGATTTACTCCACCTAGGAGCAGCGGGATGAACAGTCATACCTGTGATGCCCCCCAAGGTAAGCATCACCGCAAACTGCCGAAAATCGCTGACAATCCACCCAATATGGCTGCGGAAGCCGACCACCTTGCAGCAATGGAATTCAGCCGGTTCGTCTTGTCCAAAGCGACTTTTACTGCAGCGGCGAAAGCAACCAATACTTTGGTGCTTTCTTCGCCAGGTCTCTCCATCGTTGCAACAAATTCTGGATCATAAACAGCGTTCTGCGGAATCGAGATTCTCGTACTGTGCAGAAACGGTTTGACATGAATTGATGTATAGCTGGCTCGATGCCAGTAAAATGCGGCCGTTATACCTGAAACCAATGATGCAGCGCCAAAACCTACTCCAATATAAATATAAATCGCCGGACTCATCGCTCGTCTCTTCCAAATGCTCCATATCACGCAATACCCGTGGCCGTGTCAGGCACCAGCTGGTCGCAAGCGTTGGAACGTGTTGAATTCTGGCAACGGCCAGGTCTTAGAGATTCGGTGACTTAGTCCAGTGAGGATTGAAGCGCACTAGCATGAGTGTTTCTACTCCGCGACAACGAGCGCACCGCGTATGTGCGCCGCCAATTGCTTGGCGTAGTACCTACAAAACGGCGAAAGAGTGTCGTAAAATGAGCTTGATCGGAAAAGCCGCAAATCAAAGCGAGTTGACCCAGCGGCTCGCTGCTGGTTAGCATCAATTCCTGGGCGCGCGCAATTCTGCGGCGGACAATATAAGTATGCGGGCAGTCGCCATATGAACGCTTGAATGCCCGGCGAAAATGCCCAGTGCTCAATGCGACAAGATCGGCGAGCACCATGATCGGAATGGGCGTACCCAATCGCTCGCCGATGTAAGATTCCACTT
>Ga0335070_10000515_pt1 | contig 43110 bp, 36 predicted proteins | sample Lox_Sample_13_FD_206722 | JGI IMG/M metagenome (GOLD analysis project Ga0335070, IMG submission 206722) | Soil microbial communities from Loxahatchee National Wildlife Refuge, Florida, United States - Lox_Sample_1.3 | ecosystem: Environmental > Terrestrial > Soil > Wetlands | place: USA... | reverse complement strand
TAGTGTGGAAATAGTGCGTTTCGTAGGCCTGCACGCTGCGATCGAAGCCATCATCGGCGCGCATCCACGCGTCGTCGGGCGCGTAGGCGCGCCCGTCCGAGGCCACCACGGACACGCGTGCGGCACGCTCGGCGCCAGACTTGCCTTCGCCGGTGATGCGCAATTGCAGCTCGCCCATCGGATGCAGGTACTGGCGCTTGCGGATGTGCAGCACCTGCGAACGTGCGCCGGGGATGTCGAGCACGTGGATCTCGTTGTCGCCGCCGGCGTTGTCGAGGTAGGCGATGCGCGTAGCATCCATCGACCAGCGCGCACCCGTGGCTTCGCCCTCGCCGTAGGTCAGCGCGAGCGGGTCACCGTTCCCGGCCGCCGTCGTCAGCCAGATCTGGTGGAAGTTGCGGCCCGCGTAGGATGCCCAGGCCACGCGCTTGCCGTCCGGCGACCAGTCGGGGCGTGCGCGCCACGTGGTTTCCTCGCTGCGCACGAGCTGCGGCTCGGCATCGCGACGCAGCGCACGCCGCCAGATGCCACCGGTGCCGTAGATCGCTTCGGGATTGCTGACATACATCAGCTCCTGGCCGTCGGGCGACCAGCTCGGCGAGATCTCGTGGTCGAAGGCGCTGTAGTAGTAGCGCACCACCTTGCTGCGCCGCTCGGGCCAGACGGGCCCGCCCGCGAGATGCTGGCCGTCCAGCGTGCCGACGAACACGTGGAAATGCCCGGTGCCGGCGGTCGACACCCACGCGATACGCGTGCCGTCGGGCGAGAAGCGCGGCTCGGTATTGACGGCCCCGCCGCTGGTGAGCTGCGCGACGTTGCCGGTGCGCAGGTCCAGCAGTTGCAGCTCCATGGCATCATGGAGGTAGCGCGTGAACACCACGCGGGTGCCGTCGCGGGACACATCCGGTTGATAGTCGTATCCGCCGCTGCTCGTCAGTTGCGTCGCCGTGTCCGAATCGAGGGACTGCTTCCACAAGCTTCCCTGCATCGAATAGACCAGCGTGCGGCCGTCCGGCATGAACGCGAGGCTGCCGGGCGAACTGGTCAGCTGCGGCAGGTACATCTCGCGGTAATAATAATGATGCGGCACCTGGATCTGGCTCAGCACCGCATGGCGATCGGCAAGCGCCGCCGCGCACAGCACCAGGCCGCCGAGCAAGGCGCCGATCCGGCCGGCGCGGCCGCGCACCCGCGCCATCAGCCGAGCTCCGCGAGCGTTTCGCGCATCGAGCGATGCAGGATGTCGAGCCCCTCGTCGAGCAGCGGCGCGCCGATCATCAGCGGCGGGATGATGCGCAGGCCGCTCGCGCCGCATTCGAGCAGCAGCAGGCCGTTCTCGAACGCGCGCGTCACCAGCCGCGTGGCGAATTCCTTGGCGGGAGCCTTGGTGGCGCGGTCCTTCACGAACTCGACGCCGATCATCAGGCCGCGGCCGCGCACGTCGCCGATCACCGCGAATTCCTGCTGGAACTGGCGCAGCCGCGCCAGGGCGCGCTCGCCCATGAGCCGCGCGTTGTCGGCGTAACCGCTGCCCACGAGCCTGAGCGTCGCCAGCGCCGCCGCGCAGCAGACCGGATTGCCACCGAAGGTGTTCGCGTGCGAACCGGGCGGCCATTTCTCCATGTACTTGCGCGCGCCGACCATCAGGCCGATCGGCATGCCGCTGGCGATGCCCTTGGCCAGCGTGATCATGTCGGGCCGCACGCCTTCGTGCTGCCAGGCGAACATCCTGCCGGTGCGGCCGATGCCGGCCTGCACTTCATCGAATATGAGGCAGATGCCGTGCTTGTCGCACAGCGCGCGGAGTCCCGCCAGGAACCCCGGCGGCGGCACGATGTAGCCGCCCTCGCCCTGGATCGGTTCGATGAGGATCGCCGCGACTTCGCTCGGCGGGAGATTGCGCTCGAACAGCATCTCGATGTAGTTGAGCACCGCGCGTCCCTGGTCGTCGCCCGCGAACAGCGGCCGATACGGATTCGGATACGGCACGTGCACGACGCCCGGCATCGTCGGAAAGTAGCCGCGCTGCTGCGTGTACTTCGAGGCGGTGAAGGCGAGCGAGCCCATCGTGCGGCCATGGAATCCGCCGAGGAAGCCGATGTAGCGCCCTCGCCCGGTGACCTGCCGGGCGAGCTTCAGCGCCGCTTCGACCGCCTCGGTGCCGGAGTTCGCGAAGAAGCTCATCGCCGGTCCGCTGACCGGATCGAGCTTCGCCATCAATTCGGCGAGCTCGACGACGCCCTCGTGCCAGTAGTCGCAGGAGATGTGCAGGAACTTCTCCGCCGATGACTTGATCGCCGCGACGACCTCCGGGTGGCTGTGGCCGGTCGAGCACACGGCGATGCCGGAGGCGAAATCGACGAAGCGATTGCCGTCGACATCCCACGCTTCGGCGCCCTTGCCGTGGGCTATCGCGAACGGATAGTCGCGCACGTAGCTCGGCGAGACGACGAGGCGGTCGCGCTCGATGAGCGCGCGCGCCTTGGGGCCCGGCAATGTCCTGCTGCGTTGTACGTCATTCATGTCAGTCAACCCGTGTTTGTGATTGTTCGCGCTGGTACTGGGCCAGGTAGTAGAAGGATGCGATCCCCTTGCCGGTATTGCCGGAGCCCTTCCACCCGCCGAAGGGCTGGTAGCCGGGCCATGCGCCGGTGGTCGCGCCCTGCGGCCGGTTCGCATAGGTGACGCCGGCCTCGACGTTGTCGAAGAACCAGTCGACCTCGTCGGCGCCGCCGTAGAAACCCGCGGTCAGCCCGAGCTCGCTGTCGTTGACCAGCGTCATCGCGGTGTCGCGATCGGGCACCGGCGCGAGCATCGCGATCGGCAGGAACATCTCCTGGCGCCACAGCGGATGCGCCAGCGGCGCGACCGCGAGCGTCGGCTCGCAATAGTGCCCCGTGGCCAGCGGCCCCTCGGCGAAAGTGTTGCCGCCGACGATGATCTTCGAGCCCTGCCCGGCGAGGCTCGCGCTGTAGCGGCGGTAGTTGGCGAGCGCCGTGCCGTTGATGACGGGGCCGAGCCAGTTCTGCCGCTGCGTCGGATCGCCGATGCGGATCGCGCGGATGCCGGCCTCGAGCGCCGCGATCAGCGCGGGCGCGATGGCCTGCTCGACGAAGATGCGCGACAGCGCCGAGCACTTCTGCCCGCCCATGCCGTAGGTGGAACGGATGATGCCGGCAGCCGCACGCTGCAGGTCGGCGCGCGCCGTCACGATGACGGCGTTCTTGCCGCCCATCTCGGCGATGCAGGGCTTCGGTATCGGTCCGGCGACCATGCGCCGCGCGATGCCCATGCCGACGGCGTGCGAACCCGTGAAGGTGATGCCGGCGATGTCCGGATGCGCGACCAGCGCTGCGCCGGCTTCGGAGCCGTTGCCGTTGAGGTAGTTGAACACGCCGGGTGGAATGCCCGCGTCGTGCAGGCAGTCGGCCAGCAATCGTCCGGCCCACGGCGTATCGGTCGCGCCCTTGAGGACGACGGTGTTGCCGGTGACCAGCGCCGCGGCGACCGGGCCGCCGGCGAGCGCGAACGGGAAATTGAACGGCGCGATCACGGCCCACGGACCGTGCGGCTTCATGACCGAGCGATTGCGGCTGCGGTAGCCCTTGACCGGGTCGTCCGGCAGCGCGTGATCGAAGCGCTGGCGCTCGAAGTCGTCGCAGTACAGCTCGAAGAAATCGGCCGTCTCCTGCACCTCGCCCAGCGCCTCGAGCCGGTTCTTGCCGACCTCGAGCGCGACGGCCGCGCTGATGTCGTAGACGCGCGCGGCGATCAGCGCTGATACCTTGCGCAGCAACGCGGTGCGCTCGGCGATGGCCATGCGCCGCCACGCCGGGAACGCGCGCTTCGCCGCCGCCACGGCCTGGTTGACCTCATCGACGCCCGCTTCCGCGAAGCGACCGAGCCGCAGCGCCGTGTCGATCGGACTGAACCTGTCGCGGACGTTCGGGGTGCTGCGATCCTGGCCGTCGATGTACAGGGCGTGATCGCGCGCCGGCGCGGCGCGCACGCGCTCGAGCGCCGCCTCGAAGGATTCGTGCAGGGATTCCGGCGGCTCGAACATCGTCGAGTACGTGAGCTTGAACGCCATATGCACCATTTTGGCACAACTGGCGTCCGCCGGCCGCGCCGTGCGGCGGAATCACGCCGGGCGCCGATTCAGTGGGCGGGATTCGCGGGCGTCGTCGCGGCGGTGGCCGCCGTCGCCGCAGGCGTTGGCGCCGTTGCGCTCGCCGCGGCCACGGCAGCGGCCGGTGCGGTCGCATCGGCGGCGCCCGAGGCGACCGGAACGCCGGCGGCATCCGCGTCGCTGCCCGCATCCCGCATGTCGGTCTGGCGCGCCGACTCCTCGGCCTGTTTGGTCATGACGATGATGCTGATGCGCCGGTTGATCGGGTTGCGCGGGTTCTTCTCGTCGAACAGCACGACCGAGGACAGGCCGACGACGCGCGCGACCTTGTCCGCATTGAGGCCGCCGGCCTCGAGCGCGCGGCGCGCTGAATTGGCGCGGTCGGCCGAGAGGTCCCAGTTCGTGTAGCCGTTCTTGGCCACGTAGGGCGTCGTATCGGTGTGCCCGGACAGGCTGATGTGATTCGGCACGCTGTTGAGGTAGGCGGTCAGTTCGCGCAGGATCGCGACCGTGTAGTCCTTCAGCCGCGAACTGCCGAGGTCGAACATCGGCCGGTTCTGCGCATCGACGATCTGGATGCGCAGGCCCTCGGGCGTGATGTCGAGCAGCAGCTGGTCCTTGAACGGACGCAGCGTCTTGCTCTTGTCGATGGCGTTGCGCAGGTCCTGCAGCAGGCTGAGCAGCTGCTTGCGTTCCGCCTCGGCGGCCAGGCGCTTGGCCTCGTCGACGTCCAGCGGCTTGGGGAGCGAGCCGGCCGCCATGCCGGTCTCCTTCTTCAATGCGGTCCTGGGTGCGTCCATGCCGCCGCCCATGTTGATGACCGAAGTGCTGGCGCCGCCCGGGCCGTTGACGCCCTTCGCCGCCTTGGTCGACTGGCCCGCTTCCATGCTCGGGTTCTTGAAGTATTCGAAGATCGCGGCGCGCTGTTCCTTGTTGACCGAGGTGACGAGCCACATGACGAGGAAGAAGGCCATCATCGCCGTGACGAAGTCGGCGTAGGCGACCTTCCAGGCGCCGCCATGATGGCCACCGCCGCCGCTCTTGCGGCGCTTGACGATGACGATCGGACGCGTGGCCTTGTCGCTCACGCCGCGGCCGCCGCTTCCTTCTTGCGGCCCTTCAGGTGGTTCTCGAGATCGGCGAATTTCGGCCGCACTTCGGCGAACAGCAGCTTGCGCGCGAATTCGATCGCCACCGGCGGCGCGTAGCCGCGCACGCTCGCGACCAGCGCCATCTTGACCACCTCGAAGGCCTTGCCCTCCTCATGCACGCGGTGCTCCATCGCCGCAGCCGTCGGGCCGACGAAACCGTACGAGACCAGGATGCCGAGGAAGGTGCCGACCAGCGCCGAGGCGACCTTGTGGCCGATCGTCGCCGTGTCGGCGCCGTCGATCGCGCCCATCGTGTTCACGATGCCGAGCACCGCGGCGACGATGCCGAAGCCCGGCAGCGCATCGGCCACGCGCTGCACCGCGTGCGCCGGCTCGGCCGATTCCTTGTGATGGTTTTCGAGTTCGTACTCGAGCAGCGACTCGAGTTCGTGCGGGTCGAGGTTGCCGCCGACCATGAGGCGCAGGCAGTCGGTCGTGAATTCGATGAAATGGTGGTCGGCGAGGATGCGCGGGTATTCGCTGAACAGCTTGCTCTTCTCCGGCGCCTCGAGGTCGGCCTCGATCGCGAGCATGCCCGACTTGCGGATCTTGACGAGGATGTCGTACAGGAGCTTCAGGATGTCGACGTAGTCGGCGCGCCGGTAACGCGGCGCCTTGAGCAGCGTCACCGCATTGGCGAAGGCCTGCTTGACGACCTTGAGCGGATTGCTGATCACGAAGGCGCCGAACGCCGCCCCCACGATGACCAGGATTTCGGTCGGATGCCACAGCGCCAGCAGCTTGCCATCCTCGAGGATGAAGCCACCGAGGACGGAACCAATCACGACCAGGGTGCCTATGATTTGCAGCATGAGTGCTCGGCGCTACCAGTTTGCGGAGAGTGCAACACTGGATATCGGCCCCTGGCGCGCGATCTTGACTGCGCCGGAACGCCCCGGCGGCGGCGGGCGCCGGCCGCCGAAGTGTGACTCAGCTCACGCCTGGCGGCGCTTCCTGCGTGCCGTGGGCGTCCCGGCGCGCTTCCGGGCCTTGGCCGGGCGGCGCGCCGGCGAACGCGGCAGGCCGCGGGCCAGTTTCAGGAGGTATTGGCGGAACGTGTGGCTCAGCTCGGGGTGCGACAGCGCATGTTCGACCGTCGCCTGCAGGTAGCCGAGCTTGCTGCCGCAATCGAAGCGCTTGCCGGTGAACCGGTGTGCATAGACCGCTTCGCGATGCAGGAGCCGTGCGATGCCGTCGGTGAGCTGGATCTCCCCGCCCGCCCCGCGGCCGACCTGCCGCAACTGGTCGAAGATGCCCGGCGTCAGCACGTAGCGGCCCACGACCGCGAGGGTCGAGGGCGCCACGGCGGGCTTGGGCTTCTCGACGATGCTGCGCATGCGGCTGATCGGTGCGCGCGCCGACTCGACCTCGACGATGCCGTACTTGTCGGTGTCGCGCCGCGGCACTTCCTCGACGCCGAGCACGCTGCCGCGGTGGAAGGCGTAGGTGGCCGCCATCTGCTTGAGGCACGGCACTTCGGCATCGATCAGGTCATCGGCCAGGTGCACGAAGAAAGGCTCGCGGCCGACCGCGGCCTCCGCACAGAGCACGGCGTGTCCCAGGCCCAGCGGCGCCGGCTGGCGGATGTAGATGCACGTGGCGTACGAGGGCAGCACGCCGCGCATCTGCCGCACCAGTTCGCTCTTGCCCTGCGACTCCAGCAGTTTTTCGAGTTCCGGGTCGGAATCGAAGTGGTCTTCGATCGCGCGCTTCGACGCGCCGGTGATGAACACCAGCCGCTCGGCGCCGGCGGACAGGGCCTCTTCGACCGCATACTGGATCAGCGGCTTGTCGACGACCGGCAGCATCTCCTTCGGGCTGGCCTTGGTCGCTGGCAGGAAGCGCGTGCCGCGGCCGGCGACGGGGAATACGGCGGTCCTGATCTCGGGCTTCATGGCGGTACCTGGGGCTGCGGTGGCAACCGAACGGCCCATTATATGCCGCATGCCCGCCGGCACTTTGCGCGCTAGCGCACGCCCGGCGGCACCAGGCACCGCCGGACGTGGCCTGGCGCAGGAGCGATCAGCGACGCGGTGCCGGTCTGGCGGCCGGACGGGGCGCCGCCGCCGTGGCGGGCGCCGCCTGGCCGATGCGCAGGTCGGCGCGGTTGCGATCGATCAATTTCTGACTGATTCCCTTGACTTGCGCGAGTTCATCGACGCTGCGGAACGCGCCGTGCTTCTGGCGGTATTCGACGATGGCCTGCGCCTTGACCGGACCGATGCCCTTGAGGTCTTGGGCCAGCGTCGCGGCGTCGGCGGCGTTGATGTTGACGGGCGCGGACCACGCGGCGTTCAGTCCGGTGGCCAGCAGTGCGGCGATCGTGAGCAGCGAGCGATGGACGTTCATGGGCGCCTCCTGGAGATTGATGGCATGGGTTGTGCGGAAACCCGGCCAGAGTAGGAGGCCGCGCGCCTGGCCGCGAGCGTCGAAACGGGTGTGATTGGCGGGAAATGCGCGCGCCCGCCGCGCGAGGCCGCCGCGCCCTAGTCGCGGATCGGGCGGTGCGTGCCCTCGTTGACGCGCTCGCGCAGGTCCTTGCCGGGCTTGAAGTGGGGCACGTACTTGCCGTCGAGCGCCACGGCTTCGCCGGTCTTCGGATTGCGGCCCTGGCGCGGCGGGCGGAAGTGCAGCGAAAAACTGCCGAAACCGCGGATCTCGATGCGATCGCCCTGCGCCAGCGCGTCGCTCATGATCTCGAGCATCTGCTTGAGCGCGAGCTCGACGTCCTTGGCGGGCAGGTGCTTCTGCTTGGTCGTGATGATCTCGATCAATTCTGATTTGGTCATGCCAGGCCCCGCCGTAACTGGAACTGCGCCCTGGGGCCTGCTGCATGGAGCGACCCCAGGGCGACATGCATCACGCCGCCGCTATCCGTTGCGCTCCGGTGAATTGATCTGTTCCTTGAACAGGTCGCCCAGGCTCGTGCCGGACGAGGGCTGCTCGGAGCGGTAGTTCTGCACCGCCTCGGCCTCCTCGTGGACCTCCTTGGCCTTGATCGACAGGGAGATCGAGCGCGTCTTGCGGTCGACGCCGACGAACTTCGCCTCGATCTCGTCGCCGACCTTCAGCACCTGGCGGGCGTCCTCGATGCGGTCGCGCCCGAGTTCCGAGGCGCGCAGCTGGCCCTCGATGCCGTTGCCGAGGTCGATGATCGCGCCACGCGCGTCGACTTCGCGCACCGTGCCCTTGACCACGCTCCCCTTCGGGTTGTCGGTGATGTAGCCGGAGAACGGATCCTTGGCGAGCTGCTTGATGCCCAGCGAGATGCGCTCGCGCTCCGGATCGATCGCCAGCACCATGGCCTCGACCTGCTGGCCCTTCTGGTAGTTGCGCACGGCTTCCTCGCCGGGCACGTCCCAGGAGATGTCGGACAGGTGCACCAGGCCGTCGATGTTGCCCGGCAGGCCGATGAAGATGCCGAAGTCGGTGATCGACTTGATCTGGCCGGCGACCTTGTCGCCGCGGTTGTGGTTCTCGGAGAATTCCTTCCACGGATTGGCCGCGCACTGCTTCAGGCCGAGCGAGATGCGGCGCCGCTCCTCGTCGACGTCGAGCACCATGACCTCGACTTCCTGGCCGGTGTGCACGACCTTGGCCGGGTTGACGTTCTTGTTGGTCCAGTCCATCTCGGAGACGTGCACCAGGCCCTCCACGCCATCCTCGATCTCGACGAAGGCGCCGTAGTCGGCGATGTTCGTGATCTTGCCGAAAACCCGTGTGTTCGGAGGATATCGCCGCGCGATGTTCTCCCACGGATCGGCGCCGAGCTGCTTGAGCCCCAGCGAGACGCGCGAGCGCTCGCGGTCGAACTTCAGGATGCGCACTTCGATCTCGTCGCCGACCTTGACCACTTCGGAGGGATGCTTGACGCGCTTCCAGGCCATGTCGGTGATGTGCAGGAGGCCGTCGATGCCGCCGAGGTCGACGAAGGCGCCGTAGTCGGTCAGGTTCTTGACCGTGCCCTTGACGACCGCGCCTTCCTGGAGGTTGTCCATGAGCGCGTTGCGCTCGGCGGAGAATTCCTGCTCGACGACGGCGCGGCGCGAGACCACGACGTTGTTGCGCTTCTGGTCGAGCTTGATGACCTTGAATTCGAGCGGCTTGTTCTCGAGGTACGCGGTGTCACGCACCGGGCGCACGTCGACCAGCGATCCCGGCAGGAATGCGCGCACGGTCTCGATGTCGACGGTGAAGCCGCCCTTGACGCGGCCGGAGATGATGCCGGTGACGATCTCGCCTTCGTTGAAGGCCTGCTCGAGGCGCGTCCAGGTGCGGGCGCGCTTGGCCTTCTCGCGCGACAGGCGCGTCTCGCCGGTGCCGTCTTCGACGGCGTCGAGCGCCACTTCGATCTGGTCGCCGGGCTTGACCTCGACCTCGCCGCGCTCGTTCTTGAACTGCTCGAGCGGCACGACCGCTTCGGATTTCAATCCCACGTTGATGAGCACGACATCGGGCGTCACGTCGACGACCAGGCCCATCAGGATCATGCCCGGGCGAATATTCTTGTTCGCCAGGCTCTGCTCGAACATCTCGCTGAAACTTTCGCTCATGTTGTCTCTCGCGTGCCTTCTTGGGGCACGCACTGTTGGCCGCAGGCGCCCTTCCGGCGCCGCGCGGGTGTGTTGACGAATGGGTCGAGGCTTCCCTGCCTCACCCGCCTGGACTGAAATCCTCCCGCCACAATCCGCGCTCGATGCCCAGACGCCGCACGCGTTCGAGCACATCGGCAATCGACAGGCCGGTGGAATCGACGACGACGGCATCCGCGGCGGGCACCAGGGGCGCGACCGGCCGGGTTGAATCCTGCTGGTCCCGCGCCGCGATCTCGCGCGAAAGGGCGGCAAGGTTAACAGCAGAATCCTTTCCTTTCAACTGGTTATAGCGCCTGAGCGCCCTTTCCTCGGCCGTGGCGACCAGGAAGATCTTCAGCGGCGCGGACGGGAAAACGACGGTGCCCATGTCGCGCCCGTCGGCCACCAGGCCCGGCGGGCGGGCGAAACCCCGCTGGCGGGCCAGCAGCGCGGCGCGCACCTCCGGCCAGGCCGCCACCCGCGAGGCGCCCATGCCGGCCGATTCGCTGCGGATGCCCTGCGTGACGTCCACGCCCGCCAGCCAGATCTGTTCGCCCCCGTCGGGTCTGGAGCCGAAACGGATGTCGAGCTGCCCCGCCAGCCCCGCGTGCCCGTCCCGGTCATCGGCTGCCAGGCCGGCAGCCTGGCCCGCGTAGGCGACCAGCCGGTACAGCGCCCCGCTGTCGAGCAGGTGCCAATGCAGGCGCCCGGCGAGCTCGCGGCTGATCGTGCCCTTGCCGGCCCCGCTCGGTCCGTCGATCGTCACCACCGGGGCGGCCGGCGCCGCGTTCATGCGCCGTTCGCCTCGTCCAGAGCCAGGCCCGCCGCGCGCGCCACCTCCGGAAAGCCCGGGAAGGACGTCGCCACATTGGCGACGTCGTCGATGTCGATCGGTGCGGTGGCGCGGACGCTGGCCATGGCGAACGACATCGCGATGCGGTGATCGCCGTGGCTGTCGATGCGCCCGCCGCGCAAGGGCCCGCCCACGATGCGGATGCCGTCGGGCAGCAGCTCGCAGCGCGCGCCGATCGCGGCCAGCCCGGCGGCCATCGCGGCCAGCCGATCGCTTTCCTTGACGCGCAGTTCGCCCGCGCCGGTGACCACGGTCTCGCCTTCCGCGCAGGCGGCGGCGATGAACAGCACCGGCAGCTCATCGATCGCCAGCGGCACGAGTTCGGGCGGAATGACCGCGCCACGCAGCGGGCCGGCGTGTACGGTGATGTCGGCCAGCGGCTCCGGGCCCGCGGCGTCCTGCCGCTCCCTGACCTGAATGCGTGCACCCATCAGCCGCAGCATGTCGAGCAGCCCGGTGCGCGTCGGGTTGATGCCGACGCGTTCGATGGTCAGCCCGTCGGTGGCAGCGAGGCAGCCGGCCACGATGAAGAACGCCGCGGAGGAGAAATCGCCGGGGACCTGCACCGCGGTGCCGCGCAGCGGCTGGCCGCCGGCCAGCTCGACGCACGCGCCCGCGCGCCGCACCGGGACGCCGAAACCGGCCAGCATGCGTTCGGTGTGATCGCGCGTGGGCGCCGGCTCGGTGACGCGCGTCGTGCCCGTCGCGGCCAGCCCCGCCAGCAGCAGCGCCGACTTGACCTGGGCGCTGGCCATCGGCAACGCGTAGTCGATGCCGTGCAGCGTGGCGCCGCCGTGCAGCACGACCGGCGGCCGGCCTTCGCGCGTGTCGATGCGCGCGCCCATCAGCCGCAGCGGCTTGGCGACCCGTTCCATCGGCCGCTGCATCAGCGAGGCGTCACCGATGAGCGTGCTGGAGAAACGCTGGCCGCACAGCAGGCCCATCGACAGCCGCATCGCGGTGCCGGCGTTGCCCATGTCGAGCGGCGCGGCGCTGGCGTGCAGGCCATCGGGCCCGGCGCCGGTCACGATCACCTCGTGCTCGGCCGGGCGCGCGATGCGCACGCCGAGCGCGCGCATCGCCGTCATCGTCGCGAGGCAGTCGGCGCTGGCCAGGAAACCGCTGACACGTGTTTCGCCGGTGGCGATGCTGCCGAGCATCAGCGCGCGATGCGAAATCGACTTGTCGCCCGGCACGCGGATCGCCCCGCCGACGCGCGCGACCGGAGCGACCCGATAGCTTTGGCGGGCCGGCCCGCTCATGCCGGCGATGCCGCCGGCGCGGCCGGCACCAGCTTCGCCAAAAGCTTGAGCAGCCGGTCGTTGTGCTCCGGCAATCCGATCGAGATGCGCAGGTGCCGCGGCAGCCCGTACCCGCCGATCGGCCGCACGATGACACCGCCACGCAGCAGCTGTTCGTAGACCGGTGCCGCTTCGGCGCCACAGTCGACCATCAGGAAATTGCCGGCCGACGGCACGCAGGCCAGTCCCAGCCCGCGCAGCGCGGTCGCCACGCGTGCGCGCTCGGCGACGATGCGCCGCGCGGCATCCTGCACGTGCCCAGGGTCCTGGAGCGCCGCGATCGCGGCCGCCTGGGCCAGGTTGCCGACGTTGAACGCCGGCCGGTAGCGGTTCATCGCGTCGGCCACCTCCGGGTGCGAGACCGCGTAGCCGATGCGCAGTCCGGCCAGTCCGTAACCCTTGCTGAAGGTGCGCAGCACGACCAGGTTCGGATGGTCGGCCAGCCACGGCAGCCCGCTCGGCACGCCACTCAGTTCGGCGAACTCGAGGTAGGCCTCGTCGAGCACCACAAGCGCGTGTGCGGGCACGGCCTCGATGAAGGCCTCCAGGGCTTCGTGCCCGACCCAGGTGCCCGTCGGATTGTTCGGATTGGCAATGAACACCAGCCGCGTGTCGGCGCGGATGGCGCGCAGCATCGCCTCGGGATCGTGCCCGTAGGGCATCGGCGTGCCGGGCGCATGCGCCGGCGCCTCGAGGCAGGTGGCTCCCGTGGCGCGGATCACCAGCGGATAGATCGCGAACCCGTACTGCGAGCAGACGGCGCTGTGCTGGGCATCCAGGAAGGTCTCGGCCAGCATCAGCAGCAGTTCATTCGAGCCGTTGCCGAGGGTCAGGCATTCGACCGGCACGGCAAGGTGCGCGCCGAGCGCCCGCTTCAGTTCGTGCGCGCTGCCGTCCGGATACAGCCAGGCGTCCGCGATGGCGGCGCGGATGGCCGCGATCGCCAGCGGGCTCGGGCCATAGGGGTTCTCGTTCGAGGCCAGCTTGATGACGTCGCTGATGCCGTACTCGCGCTGCAGTTCGCTGATCGGCTTGCCCGGCACGTACGGCGAGAGCGCGCGCACCGCCGCCGTTGCGAGCTGGCCGGGATGCGCCGCGGTGAGCTTCGTCCTCGCGCTCACGTCACAGGACCGAGCGCGGATAGGAACCGATCACCCTGAACAGCGAGGCGCGCACCTTGAGGCTCTTGAGCGCGCGCGCGACCGGCGGGTCGCTGACGTGGCCCTCGATGTCGATGAAGAACACGTAGTGCCACTTGCCGCGGCGCGAGGGGCGCGATTCGATGCGCGTCATGCTGATGCGGTTCTTCGCCAGCGGTTCGAGCAGCCGGTACAAGGCGCCCGGCGCCGCGGTGCTGCTGGTCGACACCAGCAGCGTCGTCTTGTCGGCGCCGCTCCGCGCCAGGAGCTTGCGGCCGATGACGAGGAAGCGCGTGGTGTTGTCGGCGCGGTCTTCGATCTCGTTCGCCAGCAGCCGCAGGCCGTAGACCTCGGCGGCGGTCTCGCCGGCGATCGCGGCCGTGCCGTGTTCGTCGCGCGCGCGGCGGGCGCCTTCGGCGTTGCTGCTGACCGGCACGCGCTCGGCGTCGGGCAGGTTTTCATCGAGCCACTGCCGGCATTGCGCCAGCGCCTGCGCATGCGCGCAGACGCGCGCGATCGTGCCGAGGGATTCCATGCGGCCCATCAGGCAATGGCGGATGCGCAACTCGACCTCGCCGCAGATGTGCAGCGGGCTGCCGACCAGCCGGTCGAGCGTGTGCGTGACCGTGCCCTCGCTCGAGTTCTCGACGGCGACCACGCCGAAGTCGGCGTTGCCCGCCTCGACCTCGTGGAACACCTCGTCGCTCGTGCCCAGCGCCAGTGCCCGCACCGAGTGGCCGAAGTGCTTGTACACCGCCGCCTGCGTGTAGGTGCCTTCGGGCCCGAGGAACGCGACCTTGAGCGGCTCCTGCTGCGCGAGGCACGCCGACATGATCTCGCGGAACAGGCGCGCGATTTCCTCGTTGCGCAGCGGCCCGTGGTTGCGCTCCAGCGCCGCGCGCAGCACCTCGGCTTCGCGCTCCGGCCGGTAGAAATCGACGGTGTGCCCGTCGGCATGCTTCGAGATGCCGACGCGGGCGGCGAGCAGCGCCCGGCGGCTGATCAGCTGCTGCAGCTGCTCGTCGAGCGTGTCGATCTCGGCGCGGATCGACTCGAGCGAGGCCGCTGGCGGTGCGGAACGCGCGCGTCGGGCGGGCTTGCGTCGCGTTGCCATGGACCCGGCCGGGTGCCTAGACCTGTTCATGCACGACGCGCGCCGACAGCACGCCGTCGATGCCGCGGAGCTTGCGCACCAGTGGCTCGTCGACGCCACCGTCGGTGTCGATCAGCGTGTACGCGAGTTCACCGCGCGACTTGTTCAGCAGGTCGGCGATGTTGATGTTGGCGCTGGCCAGCAGCGTCGAGATCTGGCCAACCATGTTCGGCACGTTGTTGTTCGCTATCGCCAGCCGCGTCTTGCCGGGCACGCGCGGCAGCAGCGCTTCGGGGAAATTGACCGAGTTGCGGATGTTGCCGTTCTCGAGGAAATCGCGCAGCGTATCGGCCGCCATCGCCGCGCAATTCTCCTCGGCCTCGCCGGTCGAGGCGCCCAGGTGCGGCAGCGTGATGGCACGCGGATGGCGCTTCAGCGCGCGGGTCGGGAAGTCGCACACGTAGGCGTGCAGGTGGCCGCCGTCGAGCGCGGCGATGACATCGGCCTCGTCGACGATCGGCGCGCGCGCGAAGTTGAGCACCACGCCGCCCGCGCGCATCAGCTTCAGGCGCGCCGCGTTGACCAGGCCGCGCGTCTGCGCCGTGAGCGGCACGTGCACGCTGACCAGGTCGGCGCGCGCGAACAGGTCGTCGAGCGACAGCGCCTGCTCGACGGAGGCGGACAGCTGCCACGCGCGTTGCACGGTGATCTGCGGGTCGTAGCCGAGCACCTTCATGCCGAGCGACAGGCCGGCGTTGGCGACCTCGACGCCGATCGCGCCCAGCCCGACCACCGCGAGCGTGCGCCCCGGCAGTTCGAAGCCGACGAAATTCTTCTTGCCCTTCTCCACCGCCGCGTCGATCGCGGCATCGTCGCCATCGAGCCCGCGGGCGAAGTCCCAGGCCTGGCAGATGTTGCGCGCGGCGAGGAACAATCCGGCCAGCACCAGTTCCTTGACCGCGTTCGCGTTGGCGCCGGGCGCGTTGAACACCGGGATGCCGCGCGCGCTGAGCTGCGCCACGGGAATGTTGTTCGTGCCGGCGCCGGCGCGCGCCACGGCGAGGAGCGAGTCGGGCACCGCGAACTGGTGCATGTCGGCCGAGCGCACCAGCACGCCGTGCGGGTGGTTCAGTGCGGACGCCACTTCGTAGCGCTCGCGCGGGAGCCTCTCCAGTCCGCGGACACTGATGCTGTTGAGCGTGAGGATGCGGTATGCCATGGGGTCGGATCTTCAGCCGTTGCGGCGCGCGAACTCGCGCATGAATTCCACCAGCGTGGCCACGCCGGCCGGCGGCAGCGCGTTGTACAGGCTGGCGCGCATGCCGCCCACCGAACGGTGGCCCTCGAGGTTGACGAGGCCGGCGGCGCGCGCCTCGGCGATGAAGGTCTTGTCGAGCTCGGGCTTCGCCAGCGTGAACGGCACGTTCATCCACGAGCGGCAGGCCGGCGCGACCGGGTTGCGGTAGAACCCGCCGGAGCCGTCGATGGCCTGGTACAGGCTGGCGGCCTTGGCCTGGTTGATCTCGCGCATGCGCCCGAGGCCACCCTGCCGCTTGAGCCATTTGAACACCAGCCCGGCGAAATACCAGGCGAAGGTCGGCGGCGTGTTCAGCATCGAGTTGTCGTCGGCGACCAGCTTGTAGTCGAGCACCGAGGGCGTGTTGGCGCGCGCGCGCCCGAGCAGATCCTCGCGCACGATGACGACGCACAGCCCCGCCGGGCCGATGTTCTTCTGCGCGCCCGCATAGATGAGCCCGAAGCGGCCGACATCGATCGGCCGCGACAGGATCGTCGAGGACATGTCGGCCACCAGCGGCGCAGTCACGTCGGGCACGAACGGGAATTCCACGCCGCCGATGGTCTCGTTCGGCGTGTAGTGCAGGTACGCGGCGCCGGGCGTGAGCCGCCAGGCCGACTGCGGCGGAATGTCGCAGTAGCTGCTGCCGGCGGCGTCGGCGGCAATGTTGGCCCGGCAATAGCGTGGCACTTCGGCGCTCGCCTTCTTCGACCAGTGGCCGGTGATGACGCAGTCGACCACGCTGTCGGCCGAGCTCAGGTTCAGCGGGATGGCCGCGAACTGCAGCGTCGCGCCGCCCTGCATGAACAGCACCTTGTAGCCCGGCGGAATCGCGAGCAGTTCGCGCAGGTCGGCTTCCGCTTCGGCCGCGCAGGCAACGAAGGCCTTGCCGCGGTGGCTGACTTCCATGACCGACATGCCGCCACCGCGCCAGTCGAGCAGCTCGTCGCGGGCCTGCTCCAGCACTTCGCGCGGCAGCACGGCCGGGCCCGGGGAAAAATTGTAGACGCTCAATTCAGGACTCCGGGGCGGGACTATTCAGTGACGCCGGCCGGGCTGTCGCCCTCGCCGGCCTGCGCGGCGCCGGCCGCATCGCCGGCCTCCTCGCCTTCGCCATTGTCGAGGCCCTCGACCCGCTCGATGCCGGTGAGCCGCTCGCCTTCGGCCAGGCGGATCAGCCGCACGCCCTGCGTGTTGCGGCCGACGATCGAGATGTCGCTGACCGGCGTGCGCACCAGCGTGCCGGTCGAGCTGACCAGCATCAGTTCGTGCGTCGGGGCGACCTGGAGCGCTGCGACCGTGTTGCCGTTGCGCTCGGTGGTCTGCAGTGCGATGACGCCCTGGCCGCCGCGGTTGTGCGCCGGGAATTCATCGAGCGGCGTCAGCTTGCCGTAGCCGAATTCGGAGGCGGTGAGGATGTGGCCCTCGCCGAGCGCGATCAGCGCGATGAGGCGCTGGCCCTCCCCGAGCCGGACGCCGCGCACGCCGGCCGCGTCGCGGCCCATCGGCCGCACTTCCTGCTCGTGGAAGCGGATGGCCTTGCCGCCGCTGGTGCACAGCATGATCTCGCGCGTGCCGTCGGTCAGCGCCACGCCGACCAGGCGGTCGTCGTCGTTGAGGTCGACGGCGATGATGCCGCTGGAGCGCGGCCGCGAGAACGCGGCCAGCGGCGTCTTCTTGACCGTGCCGAGGCTCGTGGCCATGAACACGAAATGCTGCTCGTCGAACTGCTTGACCGGCAGCAGCGCATTGATCTTCTCGCCCTCTTCGAGCGGCAGCAGGTTCACGATCGGCTTGCCGCGCGAGCCGCGCCCGGCCTGCGGCAGTTCGAACACCCGCAGCCAGTACACCTTGCCGCGGTTGGAGAAGCACAGCAGCGTGTCGTGCGTGTGGGCAATGAAGAACTTCTCGATGAAATCCTCGTCGCGCACCGCGGTCGCCGACTTGCCGCGGCCGCCGCGGCGTTGCGCCTGGTAGTCGGACACGGGCTGCGCCTTGGCGTAGCCCGCGTGCGAGAGCGTGACCACGACATCCTGCGGCTCGATCAGGTCTTCGGTGGACAGGTTCAGGTGGTCGCGGCTGATCTCGGTGCGGCGCGCGTCGCCGTAGGCGTCGCGGATCTCGACCAGCTCGGCGCGCACGACGGCGGTCAAGCGCGCCGGCAGCGCCAGGATTTCCGACAGGTCGAGCACGCGTTCGAGCAGCTCGCGGTACTCGGCGACGATCTTGTCCTGCTCCAGGCCGGTGAGCCGGTGCAGGCGCATGTCGAGGATCGCCTGCGCCTGCGCTTCGCTCAGGCGGTAGCCGCGCGGATTGAGGCCATACTCATCGGCCAGGTCGTCGGGCCGCGTGGCGGTCGGGCCGGCGCGCTCGAGCATCGCGGCCACCTCGCCCGGTTGCCAGTCGCGCGCCATCAGCGCGGTGCGCGCCTCGGCTGGCGACGGCGAGGCCTTGATCAGCGCGATGATCGCGTCGATGTTGGCGAGCGCCACCGCCAGGCCTTCCAGCACATGGGCGCGCTCGCGCGCCTTGCGCAGGTCGTACACGGTGCGGCGCGTGACCACCTCGCGGCGGTGGCGCAGGAACGCCTCGAGCAGCTCGCGCAGGCCCATGAGCCGCGGCTGCCCGTCCTGCAGCGCGACCATGTTGATGCCGAACACAGTCTCCATCGGCGTCTGCGCGTACAGGTTGTTGAGCACGATCTCGGCCACTTCGCCGCGCTTGAGCTCGATGACGATGCGCATCCCGTCCTTGTCGGACTCGTCGCGCAGGCCGTCCTGCGCGATGCCGTCGAGCAGCTTCTCGCGCACCAGGTCGGCGATGCGCTCGATCAGCCGCGCCTTGTTGACCTGGTAGGGCAATTCGGTGACGACGATCGCCTGCCGGCCGCCCTTGCCGTCGATGTCCTCGATCGTGGCGCGCGCGCGGATCGAGAGCCGCCCGCGGCCGCCCTTGTAGGCGGTGGCGATCTCCTGCGCGCCGTTGATGATGCCGCCGGTCGGGAAATCGGGGCCGGGCACGATCTGCATCAGTCCGGCGAGCGAAATCGACGGATCGTCGAGCAAGGCGAGGCAGGCGGTGACGATCTCGGTGAGGTTGTGCGGCGGGATGTTGGTGGCCATGCCGACCGCTATCCCCGAGGAGCCGTTGACCAGCAGGTTCGGCACGCGCGTCGGCATGACCGAGGGCTCGGTCTCCGACTCGTCGTAGTTCGGCACGAAATCGACGGTCTCCTTGTCGATGTCGGCCAGCAGTTCGTGCGCCAGCTTCGACATGCGCACTTCCGTGTAGCGCATCGCCGCCGGCGCGTCGCCGTCGACCGAGCCGAAGTTGCCCTGGCCGTCCACCAGGATGTAGCGCATCGAGAATTCCTGCGCCATGCGCACGATCGTGTCGTACACGGCCGTGTCGCCGTGCGGGTGGTACTTGCCGATCACGTCGCCGACCACGCGCGCCGACTTCTTGTAGGGCTTGTTGTAGTCGTTGCCCAGCTCGCGCATCGCGTGCAGCACGCGGCGGTGCACCGGCTTCAGGCCGTCGCGCACATCGGGCAGCGCGCGGCCGACGATCACGCTCATCGCGTAGTCGAGATACGACTGGCGCATCTCGTCCTCGAGGTTGACCGGCAGGATTTCGCGGGCGATGTCCGTCATTGAGTAACCCGATGTTTTTAGCCGCGAAAGTCTAGCACACCGGACATGGCCGGCGAGCCTGAAAACCGCACTGTTCCGGACCACTCGCTATACTGTGCCGATGGGCGCGGCGGCCAATCTGGACACGGCGGAACTGGCTAAGTTCGAGAGCCTGGCGCACCAGTATTGGGATCCGGCGGGCCCGCTGCACACGCTCCACAGCCTCAATCCGGTGCGCAGCGAATTCATTGCGGCGCGCGCCCGCCTCGCCGGCGCGCGCGTGGCCGACGTCGGTTGCGGTGGCGGCCTGCTGTCGGAGTCGCTGGCGGCGCTCGGCGCACGCGTGACCGGCATCGATCTCTCGCCAGCCATGATCAGCGTGGCGCAGCTGCACGCGGCCGAAATGAAACTGTCCATCGACTACCGCGGGCAGTCCGCGGCGGCGCTGGCGGCCGCGTCGCCGGCCGCCTTCGACGTGGTCTGCTGCATGGAGCTGGCCGAGCACGTGCCGGATCCGGCGGCGCTGGTGGCCGAGCTCGCGCGGCTCCTGCGTCCCGGCGGATCGCTGTTCATCTCGACGATCAACCGCACGCCGCAGGCATTCCTCGGCGCCATCGTCGCGGCCGAGTACCTCCTCGGGCTGGTGCCGCGCGGCACGCACGAATACGCGCGGCTGGTCCGCCCGGCCGAGCTGGCGCGCGCCGCGCGCGCCGCCGGCCTGGAATTGCGCGAACTCGCCGGCCTCGACTACAACCCGTTCACGCGCCGCGCACGCCTTGGCGCGCGCGTGCACATCAATTACCTGGCGCAGTTCGCGCTGGGCGCGGTGGGCGCTTGAACGCGCCGGTGCGGGCGCGCGCGGCCCTGTTCGACCTCGACGGCACCCTGCTCGACACCGCCGCCGACCTCGCCGCGGCGCTCAACGTGCTGCTGGCCGAGGAAGGGCGCGAGCCGCTGCCGCTGGCGACGATCCGGCCGCACGTGTCGACCGGCGCGATCGCGGTGGTGCACACCGGTTTTCCGGAGATCGCGGTCGGCAGCAGCGGCTTCGAGGCGCTGCGGCTGCGATTCCTCGATCACTATCGCGCGGCGCTCGCCGTGCACACCTGCCTGTTCCCGGGCTTCGAGGCGGTGCTCGCCACGCTCGAGGCCAACGCCTTGCCCTGGGGCGTCATCACCAACAAGGCGGCCTGGCTCACCGAACCTTTGCTCGACGAGCTGGGATTGCTCGCGCGGGCGGCCTGCGTCGTCAGCGGCGACACGCTGGCGGTGCGCAAACCGCACCCGGAACCACTGCTGCTCGCCTCCGAACGCATCAACGTGCCGGTGGCCGACTGCGTCTATGTCGGCGATGCGCTGCGCGACGTGCAGGCGGCGCGCGCCGCCGGCATGGTGCCGCTCGGCGCACGCTACGGATACCTCAACGCGAGCGAGGCGCCGGACACCTGGCCCGTGGCGGGCTGGCTCGAGGAGCCGGCCGACCTGCTGCCGTGGTTGCGGCTGGATCGTCACGGAGCGGTGCACTGATGGCCGCTGGCTGGCTGTTGCTGGCGGTGGGCCTGCTGTTCGGCGGGGGCACGGCGTTGCTGATCGCCTGGTGGCTGGCGAGCCGGCAGCGACGCACGACGGCCGAAGTGGAGGCGCGGCTCGGCGCCCGTTTTGCGGAGCTGGCCAACGGCGCGCTGCGCGACAACTCCGACCTGTTCCTGAGGCTGGCGCGCGAATCCTTTGCGAGAGAGCAAGCGGGCGCACAATCCATGTTGCGTGAGCGTGAAGCGGCGCTGTTACACCTGGTCGAGCCGATCTCGAAGGCGCTCGAGAAGACCGAGCAGCAGCTCGCCGGCATCGAGCGCGAGCGGCGCGACGCCTTCACTTCGCTCCGTACGCAGATCGAACAGCTGACGCTCGGCCAGAGCGCACTGCAGCGGGAGACGCGCAACCTGGTCGGCGCGCTGCGGCGCCCCGAAGTGCGCGGACGCTGGGGCGAGCTCACGCTGCGGCGCGTGGTCGAGGTCGCCGGCATGTCCGAGCACTGCGATTTCAGCGAGCAGGCCAGCGTCACCGGCGCCGATGGCACGTTGCGGCCCGACCTGGTCGTGCGCATGCCCGAGGGGCGCGACCTGGTCGTGGATGCGAAGACGCCGCTCGATGCCTACCTGGACGCCATCGAAGCCCCGAGCGACGAAGCGCGCGCGGCGGCGCTCGTGCGCCACGCACAACAGCTCGAGGCGCGCGTGCGCGAACTCGCCAGCAAGGCCTACTGGAGCCAGTTCAAGAAGAGCCCGGAATTCGCGGTGCTGTTCCTGCCCGGCGACCAGTTCCTCAGCGCCGCGCTGGCCGAGCGGCCGGAGCTGCTCGAGAATGCGATGCGCCAGGGCATCGTCATCGCCACGCCCTCGACGCTGATCGCGCTGTTCAAGGCCGTCGCCTACGGCTGGCGCCAGGCAGTCGTTGCCGAGCACGCGGCGCGCATCCTCGATCTCGGCCAGGACCTGCACAAGCGGCTCGGCACGTTTGCCGGGCATCTGGAACGCGCGGGCCAGCGGCTGGGCGGCGCGGTCGAAGCCTACAACAACGCCATCGGCTCGCTCGAGAAGCAGGTGTTGCCGCAGGCGCGCAAGTTCACCGAACTCGGGGCCGTCAGCGGCGAACAGCTCCCGTCGATCGAGCCGGTCGATCGGCTGGTGCGCAACGTGACGCTGCACCCGGACGACCAGCCGCCCGCCGGACCGCCGGCCACACCATGACCGCGCAGCCGCCAACCAGGCCCGACGAAAACGCGATCCGGCGCTACGCCCCGCCTGCAGGCTTGCTGCGCGGCCGCGTGATCGCCGTGACGGGCGCGGGCGACGGCATCGGCCGCGAGCTGTCGCTGGCGGCGGCGCGGCTCGGCGCGCAGCTCGTGCTGATCGGGCGCCAGGTCAAGCGCCTCGAGGCTGTGCACGCCGAGATCGGCGCGCTGCCCGGCGCCGCCGAGGCCAGCATCGCGCCGCTCGATCTCGAGAAGGCGCTCGCCCCGGACTACGACCGGCTGGCCGCGGCCGTACAGCAGCGCTACGGGCGCCTCGACGGGCTGGTGCACAACGCGGCGATCCTCGGCACGCTCGCGCCGATCGAACATGCCGACATGCTCAGCTGGATGCGCGTGCTGCACGTGAACCTGACCGCCGCCTTCGCGTTGACACAGGTGCTGCTGCCCTCGCTGCGCGCCTCGCCGGATGCGTCGCTGCTCTTCACCTCCAGCAGCGTCGGCCGGCGTGGCCGCGCCAACTGGGGTGCGTATGCGGTGTCCAAGTTCGGCGTCGAGGGCTTGAGCCAGGTGCTCGCGGATGAACTGAGCGGCAACTCATCGGTACGGGTCAACTGCGTGAATCCGGGGCCGACGCGTACGCGCATGCGCCGGCAGGCTTATCCCGGCGAGGATCCGAGCGCGCCGGCCGAACCGGCCGTGGTGCTGCCGCCCTACCTGTGGCTGCTCGGGCCCGAGAGCCGCGGGGTCACCGGGCAGAGCCTGGACTGCCAGGCGCCACGGCCGGTGTTTCCGCCGGCGCCACGGGGTTGAGCAGCGCGCCGATTTCTTCGGCCGTGAGTTCTCGCCAGTGCCCGCGCGGCAGCGAACGCTCGAGCTGCAGCGCGCCCACGCGGATCCGCAACAACCGGCTGACCGACACGCCGGCGCGCTCCAGCAGCTGGCGCAGGTCGTTGCCGCTCGCTCCGAGCGTGTCGATCTGGTACCAGCGATTGGCGCCGGTGCCGCCCGCGGCCGCGATCGCCAGCACCTTGAGCACGCTGCCGCGGTCGAGCTGGCCGGCGCCGATCGCGCGCTGCTGCTCCTCCGTGAGTTCGCCGCGCACGCGCAGGCTGTAGACCATGAGCTGCGCGCGCATCGCGCGCTGCAGCCGCGAGGCCAGCCCGCCGTCGGCGCTCAGCAGTTCGAGGCCGCCGTCGACCTGCGGCAGCGGGCTGATGCTCATGAACCGTTCGCCGGTGCGGCGCGGCAGCCGGCTGGCGACGGAGTCCGCCTCGCCGGCTCTTGCCAGCAGCGCGATGCCCGGCGAACGATGGCACAGCAGCACCGGCTTCGCCGCGGCGGCGCGGGCCTGGCGGATCAGGCGCCCGTCGAGCCGCAGCTGGTCGTCCTGGCCGACCTTGTCGCCCAGGCTGGCGGCGCGCCCGTTGATGCTCAGGCGGCCGGCGCGGATCCACTGCTCGGCCTCGCGGCGCGAGGCCACGCCGAGCCGGGACAGCACCTTCTGCAGGCGCTCGGGCTCGCTCGCGCGCGCCATGGGTCGCTAGTCTTCGCGGGTCGGGCCGGCGGCGACCAGCCCGGCCGCGGCTGAGGACAGCGGCGTCTCGTCGGCGCCTTCGTCGTCGGATTCGCCGGCGTACTCGCCGAGCAGCGCGGCGGCTTCCGATGCCGAGACGGCCTCGCTGGCGTCGGGGCCGGCAGCGGCTTCGCCGCCCGCGCCGACCGGCAGCGCGAGCTGCGGATCGATCTCGTCGAGGCCGCGCAGCTCGGCGAGCGGCGGCAGCTCGTCGACGCTGCGCAGGCCGAAGTAATCGAGGAACTCGCGCGTCGTGCCCAGCAGCTCGGGCCGGCCCGGCAGTTCGCGGTGGCCGACCACCCGCACCCAGTTGCGCTCGAGCAGCGTGCGGATGATGTCGGGATTCACCGCGACGCCGCGCACGGCCTCGATCTCGGCGCGCGTGATCGGCTGGCGGTAGGCGATCAGCGCCAGCGTCTCGAGCAGCGCACGCGAATAGCGTCGCGGGCGCTCGGGCCACAGGCGCGAGACCTCGGTGGCGAACTCGCGCCGCACCTGGATGCGCACGCCGCTGGCGGTCTCCTTCAGTTCGAGCCCGCGCGAGGCGTATTCCTGTTCGAGCTGGGCCAGCGCGGCGCGGATCGCGGCCGTGCCGGGACGCTCGGTTTCCCCGAACAGCGCGGCCAGCTCCTCGTGCGTGAGCGAGCGGCCGGCCGCCAGCAGGCCCGCTTCGATGACGTTGCGGATATATTGCTCGTTCATGCGGTGCTCGGTGCCTCGGGCGCGTCAATGCCGGGGACGAGCTGCAGTGTACGCACTGGCGGCGTGCGACGCACGTGCAACGGCGCGAGCGGTTCGGTCTGCACGATGTCGATCAATCCTTCGCGCAGCAATTCCAGGATCGCCACGAAGGTCACGGTCACGCCCATGCGCCCCTCTTCGGGCGTGAACAGCCGCACGAAGTCGATGAAATCGCCGCTCTCGAGCGCGGCCAGCACGTGGCTCATGCGTTCGCGCACCGACAACGGTTCGCGCTGCACGTGGTGGTGCGCGAACATCTGGGAGCGCGTCGCCACGTCGCGGAACGCCAGCAGCATCTCGCGCAGCGTGACCTGCGGCAGCACGCGCGCCACCGGCCGGTCGCGCAGCTCGGCGCTGGCCTGGAACACATCGCGCTCGAGGCGCGGGAGCGCGTCGACGTCGCTGGCAGCCCGCTTGAACCGTTCGTACTCCTGCAGGCGCCTGACCAGCTCGGCGCGCGGGTCTTCCTCGCCGTCGCCTTCGCTTGCCGGCCGCGGCAGCAGCATGCGCGACTTGATCTCGGCCAGCGTCGCGGCCATGACCAGGTATTCGCCGGCGAGCTCGAGCTGCAGGTCCTGCATCAGCTCGATGTAGCGCATGTACTGGCGCGTGATCTCGGCGATCGGGATGTCGAGCACGTCGAGGTTCTGGCGCCGGATCAGGTACAGCAGCAGGTCGAGCGGGCCTTCGAAGGCTTCGAGGAACACCTCGAGCGCCTGCGGCGGGATGTACAGGTCGCGCGGCATGTGCGTGACCGGCTCGCCGTTGACGATCGCGAACGGCATCTCGGCCTGCTCGGGCGCAGCCGGCATCGCCACCGGCGAAGGCGGATTGGAGACGACGACCTTGAGGTCCGGCTTGGTCATTCGCTGCGCAGGTGCATGGCGCGACGCACGTCATCGAGCGTGTCCCGCGCCGATTCTCGCGCCTTTTCGGCGCCTTCGGCCACCAGATTCTTGACCAGGTCCGGGTGGTCCTGGAAGTCCCGGGCGCGTTCGCGCATGCCCGTGACCTCGGCGACCACCTTCTCGATCAGCGGCTGCTTGCATTCGAGGCAGCCGATGCCGGCGCTGCGGCAGCCGGCGCTGGCCCATGCGCGCGTCTTCTCGTCGGAGTAGATGCGGTGCAGGTCGAACACCGGGCACTTGTCCGGATCGCCGGGATCGGTGCGCCGCACGCGCGCCGGGTCGGTCTGCATGGCCTTGAGCTTGCGCACCACGCTGTCCGGATCCTCGCGCAGGCCGATCGTGTTGCCGTAGGACTTGGACATCTTGCGCCCATCGAGCCCCGGCACCCTCGGGCTCGAGGTCAGGAGCGGCTGCGGTTCGGGCAGGATGCTGACGCTCGTGCCCTCGAGGTAGCCGAGCAGCCGGTCGCGATCGGCGACCGTGATGCGGGTGTTGCCGGCGACGAGCGCGCGGGCGCGCTCCAGCGCCGCCGGATCGCCCTTTTCCTGGAACTGCCTGCGCAGCTGCCGGTACAGCGTGATGTTGCGGCCGCCGAGCTCCTTGACCGCCCGCTCCGCCTTGGCCTCGAAATCCGGCTCCTGGCCGTACAGGTTGTTGAAGCGGCGCGCGACTTCGCGCGTGAATTCGACGTGCACGACCTGGTCTTCGCCCACCGGCACGAACGCGGGGCGGTAGATCAGGATGTCGGAGCTCTGCAACAGCGGGTAGCCCAGGAACCCGTAGGTGGCGAGGTCCTTCTCGCGCAGCTGCTCCTGCTGGTCCTTGTAGCTGGGCACGCGCTCGAGCCAGCCGAGCGGCGTGATCATCGACAGCAGCAGGTGCAGTTCGGCGTGCTCGGGCACGTGCGACTGCACGAAGATCGTGGCGACGCCGGGATTCAATCCGGCCGCCAGCCAGTCGATGACCATCTCGTGGATCAGCGACTGCAGGTCGGCGGTGTGGTCATAATCCGTCGTCAACGCGTGCCAGTCGGCCACGAAGAAGTAGCACTCGTACTGGTACTGCAGGTCGACCCAGTTGCGCAGCGCGCCGTGGTAATTGCCCAGGTGCAGCTGGCCGGTCGGGCGCATGCCGGATAGCACGCGCCGGGCTTGCGGAGCGGAACTCATCCGACGGCATTATACGGGCCGCCGCCCTGCCCGTCTCAGGGCCCTTGCGGCGCGAATCCCGGCAGCCGGCCGCGCCCCTGGCGCAGGATCACCGCCGGCGATACCGCCAGGTCGACGACCGTGGTGGGCTCCAGCCCGCAGCTGCCGGCGTCGAGCACGGCATCGATCTGGTGCTCGAGGCGCGCACGGATCTCGCGGCCGTCGTTCAGCGGCATGTCCTCGCCCGGCAGCAACAGGGTCGAACTCATCAGCGGCTCGCCCAGTTCCGCCAGCAAGGCCCGCGGCACGGGGTGGTCCGGCAGGCGCACGCCGATGGTCCGCCGCTGCGGGTGTTGCAGGCGCCGCGGCGTCTCGCGCGTCGCCGGCAGCAGGAAGGTGAAGGGTCCGGGGGTGGCCGCCTTCAGCAGGCGGAACTGCCAGGTGTCGACGCGCGCATACCGGGCGACCTCGGCGAGGTCGCGGCAGACGAGCGTGAAATGATGGTGCCGGTCGGCCTGGCGGATGCGCCGTATGCGCTCGAGCGCCGCGGCATCGCCGATGTGGCAGCCGAGCGCGTAGCAGCTGTCGGTCGGATAGGCGATCAGCCCGCCGGCCCGCAGGATCTGCACCGCCTGGCGGACCAGGCGCAGCTGCGGGTTCTGCGGATGCAATTCGAAATACTGGCTCAAGCGGCTAATATACGCGGCCGCCACGGGCGCCGTGGATGCGGAGGCCCGCCGAGACCATGCACGCCTTGTTGAATTTCCTGCCGCTGGCGGCCTTCGTGGTGTGCTACCGGCTGGGCGGCATCTACGCAGCGACGGTTGCACTGATGGTGTCGATGGTGCTGGTCGCGCTGGTGGACTACGTGCGATCGCGCCGCGTGTCGGGGCTGCATGCGCTGAGCACCGTGCTGGTGCTGGTGTTCGGCGGTGCGACGCTCGCGTTCCACGATCCGCGCTTCCTCAAGGTGAAGCCGACGTTGCTGCTATGGCTGCTGGCGCTGGCCTTCCTCGCCAGCCAGTGGATCGGTCGCGCGCCCCTGGTGCAGCGCATGCTGGAACCGGCCCTGCCGCCCGGCATGAGCCTGTCGCGGGCGCGCTGGGTGCGCGTCAACCTGGTCTGGGTGTGCGCCTACGTGTTGCTCGGGCTGCTGAACCTGTACGTGGCACGCGCGGCCAGCGAGCAGGCCTGGGTCTACTTCAAGGTCTTCGGCCTGACGATCGCGTTGGCCCTGCTCGCCATGGGCCAGGCCCTGTGGCTGCACCGGGCGCATGCCGCAGCCGTGGGGACGCGACCTTGAGCGCGCGCCACGCCGGGGCTGACCGGGTTGAACGAATCCGCGCCGTGGTGCAGGATGCGCTCCGCCCGGTGCGGCTGGAGATCCGCGATGACAGCGCCGCGCACGTCGGCCACGTCGGTGGCGGCGGCAAGGGGCACTTTAAGGTCCTGGTCGTGTCAGAGCTGTTTTCCGGCAAGTCGCGGCTGCAGCGTCACCGGCTGGTGCACGAGGCGCTGGCCTCGCTCCTCGAGAGCGACATCCATGCGCTGGTGCTGACCACGAAAACGCCTGAAGAAATGCTTTAGAAATTGTTCATAACTTTATGAGAAATATCATGAAATTTACTGCAGTCCCGGCGATCGTCCTGTTGTCGGCGCTGGCCGCCTGTGCGCCCAAGAGCACGCCCGCCCCCGGCGCCGATGCGACGGCGAAGCCGGTCGCGACCGTGAATGGCAAACCGCTGCCGGCGGCCGAGTTCACGTTCTTCTCGCAGACCGTCGCGGGCAAGCCGCCCGGCGAGCTGACGCCGGAACAGCGTTCGCAATTGCTCGACACGCTGGTGCGCGCCGAAGTCGTCGCGCAGCAGGCGGAGAAAGACGGCCTCGACAAGCAGGGTGATGCGCCGCAGTCGATGGCCATGATGCGCCTGCAGGTGCTCGAGCGCGCCGCGATGGCCAACTACCTGAAGGATCGCAAGCCGACCGATGCCGAGCTGAAGGCCGAGTACGACGCCCAGGTCGCGGCGATGCCCAAGACGCAGTACAAGGCGCGCCATATCCTCGTGAAGACCAAGGAAGAGGCCGACGCGATCATCGCGGAGCTCAAGAAGGGCGCGAAGTTCGAAAAGCTGGCCGCCGACAAATCGCTCGACAATTCGCGCACCAATGGCGGTGACCTGGGCTGGTTCGGCCCGAACAACATGGTCAAGCCCTTCGCCGACGCGGTGGCGTCGCTGAAGAAGGGCGAGACGACCAGCGCGCCGGTGCAGACGGAATTCGGCTGGCACGTGATCCGTCTCGATGACACGCGGCCGATCACGCCGCCCGCGTTCGACGCTGCGAAGGACAAGATCGAGCAGATCGTCGAAGCGAAGAAATTCAAGGCGTACGAGGACGGCCTGCTCGCGGCGGCCAAGGTCGACAAGACGCCCTGAGGGCACCGCGGCGCGCGGCCCCTGCGATCAGCGCAGCTGGGCCGCGAGCATTTCCCTGAACGCGGCGATGGCGGCGGGTACGCTGCCGTGCTGGTCGCTGGCGCGATAGCCGGGCGAGGCCAGGCCACGCTGCGTCGATGAGGCCAGGTTGATGTCGAGACGCAGCGCTTCGGCTCGGCGCGCGCGTGAACCCTGGGCCGCGGCCGGCGCGCCTGGATCGCGCGCGCCGTATTCGAAGCACTGCCAGCGGCTGTGGCCGGCGGCCAGCGGCACGACCTGTATCGCGCTGAGCCCATCAGGCCGCCACTCCAGCAGGATGTTCGGCCACTGGAAGACGCGCTGCCAACGCGCGCCGTCGGCGGCGGTCGATGCGCTCCAATGCACCAGCTGTGCGGCCAGGTCGACCTGCAGATCCGGCGCGGCGAACTCATGCACGCCACCGTGCACGGCGTGCTCGGGCAGCCGGTGCAGCAGCAGCTGTTCGATGGCGATCTTCCAGTCGGCCGGCACCTCGTGCTCCGAGAACCCGGCCGAGCCCGCATCGATGGCGCGCGCGGCTTCAAAGGCCTCGCCGCCCCGCAACGGCGGCAGCGGATGCACAGCCTCCGCCCGGGCCACGAACACGAGTCCGCCCGCCAGCGCGATGTCCAGCGGCGCCAGCGGCCCACCCGCCGCCGCGTCCGCGGGTGTTCCATCGAGCGAGAATTCGAGTCGATGCAGCGGACAGGCGATCGCGCCGGCCAGGCGGCCGCGGCGCGCCATCACGAGCGCGTGCGGCTGGTTCGGGCAGGTGTTGACGAATGCGCGCGTGCATGTCGCGTCGCGCACCAGCAGCGCGCGGGTCGTCGCCGATTCGATGGTCAGGAAATCGCCCGCGGCCTGCAGCTCGAGCGCGTGCCCCGCGAGCTGCCAGGCCGGCGCCAGGCAGCGGGCCCGTTCCTCGGCGAAGCGGCGCTCCGGCGGCAGGCCTTCGAGCCCCGCTGCGGCACCGTGCGCGGGGAAATATCCCGGGAACACCGAGGACAGGTAGGCCATGCAGCGGCGCTGCGCCGCGGCGCGATCGATGTCCTCCTCGGCCTGGAACGCGAAGCCCTGCCACAACACCTCGAGCGCGCCGATCAGCCCGAGCGCGATGGCGTCGGCATCGAGTTGCAGCTGCCCGCTGTGCTCGATCATGCGTCCGACGAGCTCGCGCACCAGGTCGGCGAAACGGTCGTCCTTCTGGCCGCAGATGTCCTGGTATTCCTGCCGCGCCGTCGCCTCGCCCCAGAACGCGTACCAGACCGATACCTTGCGCGTGCTGGCCACCGAGGCATCGACGTACAGCTCGACCAGCTTCGTCAGGGCCTGTACCGGCGATTGACGCAGCGCCCCGACAGGCTCGAGCACCAGCTGCTCGAACTCGGTGGCGAGGAACCGGAGCGAGGCGACCAGCATGGCGCCCTTGGACTTGAAGTAGAATCGAACGATGCCCGGCGACAATTTCGCGATGGCCACGACCCTGGCCACCGTCGTGCGCGACGGACCGTAGATATGCAAGGCCGAAATGCAGGCATCGATGAGCCGCTGGCGCTGGCGTGCGGCCGACAGGCGATGGCGCGGCGGACCGGCGCTCGCGCGTCGCGTTCGGCTGCGGCGGTGCGTCAAGCGCGCGCCCTGGGCCTGAAGTACGGGCCGGCCGCCGCCGCGCAGGCCCGGGTCCTGGCATGGTCGCGCATCAGATGAGCCACAGTGTCCTGTCGAATTTCCGCCTCGGCCGGCACCGGCGCTGGCTGATCATCGCCCCGCCGCTGCTGTTCCTGCTGGTCTTCTTCCTGATCCCGTTCGGCTTCGCCCTGACGATCAGCTTCGCCCAGACGGCCATCCACGTGCCCCCGTACACCGACGTGGTGTCGATGGATGCGCAGCACCACCTGCATGTGTCGGCGCACCTCGACAACTACCGCTATCTGCTGACCGACAAAGTCTATGCCCTCTCCTATTTATATTCCCTGAAAACCGCGTTTTTTTCCACGCTGATCTGCCTGTTGATCGGCTATCCGATGGCCTACGCGATCGCGCGCACCTCGCGCAGCGCGCAGGGCATCCTGCTGCTGGTCATCATCCTGCCGTTCTGGACCTCCTTCCTGCTGCGCGTGTACGCGCTCGAGGGCATCATCCGCGAGAACGGCCTGCTCAACCAGGCGCTGCTCTGGCTGGGGCTGATCCACCAGCCGCTGAAACTGATGCACACCACCGCCGCGGTCTACGTGGGCATCGTCTATTCGTACCTGCCGTTCATGGTGCTGCCGCTGTTCGCCACGCTGGAGAAGCTCGACCACACGCTGCTGGAGGCCTCGGCCGACCTGGGCAGCCCGCCGTGGCGCGCGTTCCTCGACGTGACATTGCCGCTGTCGATGCCCGGGGTGATCGCCGGTTCGATGCTGGTGTTCATCCCGGCGATCGGCGAGTTCGTGATTCCCACGCTGCTGGGCGGCGCGGACAACCTGATGATCGGCCGCGTGCTGTGGGACGAATTCTTCGGCAACCGCGACTGGCCAGTCGCCTCGGCGGTCGCGGTGGTGTTCCTGGTGTTCCTGGTCGGGCCGATCGCGATCTACCAGCATTACCAGAGCAAGGACCTGGAGGCGCAGGCGTGAACGAGCGGCCGCCGTCGATGCTGATGACCGTGCTGGCGATCGGCGTGGCGCTGCTGTACATCCCGATGCTGGTGATGATCGGCTATTCGTTCAACGCCTCGCCGCTGGTGGGCATCTGGGGCGGCTTCTCGACGCACTGGTACCGCGAGCTGGTGCACAACGACCAGTTGATCTCCGCGGCCTGGCTGTCGCTGCGCATCGGTTTCGTCGCGGCGACCGCGGCGATGGTGCTCGGCACGCTGGCGGCGATCGCGCTGGTGCGCTTCAAGACATTCCGCGGGCGCTTCACGCTCACTGCGATGGTCAATGCGCCCCTGGTCATGCCGGAGATCATCACCGGCATCACGCAGCTCCTGCTGCTGATCTCGATGCTGCACCTGTTTGGCTGGCCGCACCGGGGTTTCCTCACCATCGTGCTCGCGCACGTGACCTTCTGCACCGCCTACGTGACCGTCACGGTGCAATCGCGGCTCGCGAGCGCCGACCGTTCGCTCGAGGAGGCCGCCATGGACCTGGGATCGGGACCGGTGCGCGCCTTCATCGACACCACGCTGCCGATCATCGCGCCGGCGCTGGCCAGCGGCTGGCTGCTGAGCTTCACGCTGTCGCTCGACGACCTGGTGATCTCGAGCTTCGTGTCCGGACCGGGCGCCAGCACGCTGCCGATGGTGATCTTCTCGAAGGTGAAGCTGGGCGTCAGCCCGGACATCAACGCGCTCGCGACGCTGATCATCGGCACGGTCGGCGTCGGCGTGCTGGTTGCCGGCGTGCTGATGCGGCGCGCCGACCGGCAGCGGCTGCGCGACCTGCAGCTGGCGACGCAGTAGCCCGCGCGCCCGGGACGGTCATTCCCCGGTCTTGATGCGCGTCCAGACGCGGGTGCGGATGCGCTGCGTCGCGATGCTCGATTCCTTGCTCGGGTACAACCGCGCCTCGATCTCGGGCGTCGGGTACAGCGAGGTGTCGTTCAGGATCTCGGGACGGACCCACGCATTGGCCGCGCGGTTCATGTTGCCGTAGTAGATATCGTTGGTGATGCCGGCGATGACCTGCGGATCGAGCATGTAGTTCAGGAACGCATACGCGGCCTCGGGGTGCGGCGCGCCCACCGGGATCAGGAACGAGGAATAGGTCTGGTTCGCGCCCTCGACCGGCACGGTGAAGGCCAGGTGCACGGGCCGGCCGGCGGCGCGCGCACGCGCCATGGCGACCGCGTAGTCCGCCGACCAGGACATCGCGATGCACACCTCCTTGTTGGCGAGCGCATTCATGTACTCGATCGAGTCGAAGTTGCGCACGTAGGGGCGCACCTTCAACAGCAACTGCTCCGCCGCCGCGTAGTCTTCGGGCCGCGTGGAGTTGGGATCGAGGTGCAGGTACTGCAGCGCGAGCCCCAGCACATCCTCGGGCGAGTCGAGGAAGGTCACGCCGCAGTCGGCGAAGTGCGCGATGATCTCCGGCTTGAAGATCATGTCGAGGCTGCCGACCGGCGCATCGGGCATGCGCGCGCGGATCTTGTCCACGTTGTAGGCGAAGCCGCTGACGGCCTGCATGTACGGCACGCCGTAGCGGTTGCCGGGGTCGCTGGGCTCGAGCTTGGCGAGGAAGCGCGGATCGAGGTATTTCCAGTTCGGCAGTTTCGACTTGTCGAGCGGCAGGAACACGCCAGCCTTGATCTCGCGGCTGGAGAAATTCGACGAGGCGCTGACCACGTCGTACCCGGACTCGCCGGCCAGCAGCCGCGCATCCATCGTCTCCTCGGCGTCGTAGGTGTCGTACACCACCTTGATGCCGGTGCGCTGCTCGAAGCGATCGATCGTGCCGGTGCCGATGAAATCGGACCAGTTGTACAGGTACAGTTCCCGGTCCGCCGCGCCCGTGCCGCAGGCGGTGGCGGAGAGCAGCAGCACGAACGCGCTGGCGCGGAACCTGGATATCATGCGTTGCAGTGGCCGGTTCGGCGGCTGATTGCGCCACCGCCAGTATAATGCGTGCACCCGCGCGGCGGGATCACCGGACGAATCGGAGGTTGGCGATGCGTCGAGTCCCCACGATGGCCTGGTTGGTGCCGATGGCCGCACTGTGGGCCGCCGGGCCTTGCGCGGTGGCGGACCCGGCTGGCGCGGGAGTGTCTCCGGCCGAGCTGGTCGTGACGCACGCGCGCATCTACACGGCCGCCACGCCCGAAACCGCGGAGGCCATGGCGGTGCGCGATGGCCAGGTCGTCTACGTGGGCGACGCCGCCGGAGTGCGGCCCTACCTGGGTCGACATACCCGCAGCGTCGATGCCGGCGGGCGGCTGGTGTTGCCGGGTCTCGTCGATTCGCACATCCACCCGGTCGACATGGTTTCGGGCGACGAGTGCGACCTGCGCAGCGGCGGGCGCACGCTGCGCGAGATATCCGCCTTCGTGCGCGGCTGCATCGAGCGCTTCCGGCCGGCGCCGGGGCAATGGCTCGATGTCTACGGCTGGGCCGTGTCGTTCAACAACACCCCCGATCCGCAGTACCCGACGTTGCGCGCCGCGCTCGACAAGGCGGCGCCGCGCAATCCGGTCTACCTGTTCGGTGACGACGGGCACCGCGCGGCGTTCAACAGCGCGGCGCTCGCCCTCGCGCGCAATGCGGCCGGCGTCCAGGTGGGCTTGAGCGCCCGCACGCTGGCCAGCGACTTTTCCGCCTATCGGCTGCTGATCGGCGTGGATGCCGAGGGCGAGCCCAATGGCGAGGTCAACGAAGACGCGCAATACCTGGTCACGCGCAACCACCTCAATTACAACGAGCTCGACCGGGCCCTGGCGCATCCGGAGCAGATTCCGCTATTGCTCAACCGGGCCGGCATCACGGCCGTGCTCGACGCGGCCACGGCGCCCGAGGGCCTGCCCGTGTACGAACGGCTCCTCGCCTCGGGCCGCATGACGATGCGCGCCACGCTGGCGCAGTATTTCAATCCGCGCTTCAACCGCGATGCCCAGGGTCGCATCGACTACGCGGGCATGGTGGCGCGCGCGCTCGCCGTGCGGGCGCGCTATGCCGCGAATCCGCTGCTGCGCGCCGATTTCATCAAGCTGTTCGCCGACGGCGTGTCGGAAGGCAATCCGTTCGCCACGCCCCCGACGCTGGGCAACGCGGCCATGCTGCAGCCGTACCTGCAACCGATCTTCACGATCGATGCCGACGGGCATCCGAGCGTGACCGGTTACGTCGATACCGATTCCAGCCTGTGCCGCGACGTGCGCGCGCATGCCGAGCGCTACCAGGACAGCGCCGCGTTCATGCAGGCACACGGCTTCCATCCAGGCCAGTGCAACGTATCGGCGGGCAAGCTGACCGACGATCCCGAAGTCATCGCGGAGATGGCGCGCCGCATGCACCTGGCCGGCTTCAACCTCCACATCCACGTGATTGGCGATCGTGCCGCGCGCGTGGCGATCGATGCGATCGAGGCCGCGCGCGCGGCGGACGGCAACCGCACCACGCACGACAGCCTGGCGCACCTGCAGTTCGTGCAGCCCGATGACCTGGTGCGCATCGGCCGCGACGGGTTGTACGTCGCCTGCACCTTCTCCTGGGCGAGCTCCACGATCGACTACGACATGACGATCGTGCCGTTCGTCCAGCGCGTCTCCGGCAACAGCTACGAAAACCGGCTCGTGCCGGGCAGCTACTACTACGAGAACTCGTATCCGTTCCGCGGCGTGCGCGACGCCGGCGGCATCGTTGTCGGTGGTTCGGATGCACCGGTCGGCAATCGCGACCCGATTCCGTTCGTGAACATCAGCGCAGCAGTGCTGCGCAGCGCACCGGGCGGCCGGCCGCTCAACCCCGGCCAGTCGCTGCCGGTGCGCGAGGCGCTGCAGGCCTACACGATCAGCGGCGCCCGCTTCCTCGGTCGGGAGCGCGAGTTCGGTTCGCTCGAGGTGGGCAAGTCGGCCGACTTCATCATCGTCGATCGCGATGTGCTGGCGCTGGCCGACGCCGGCAAGGCCGCCGACATTGCCGGCACGCGCGTGCTGGAGACCTGGTTCCGCGGCCGCCGCGTCTATCGGGCCGCGACGCGCTGAGCGGGCGTCGCGGCGCCCAGTTCCGCCAGGTACCAGGCCACGAAGCGGCTGGCGTATTCCTCCTGGAGCGAATACGGCCCGGGTTCGTAGTAAAGGGAATTCACGCCTTCCTGGTTGCGCTCGATGATCTGCTTGTCCTCGACGCTGGTGACCTGCCACAGCCAGGACAGCCGCGCGGGATCGTAATCGCGCCCCTCGACCGCATCACCCCGCACGAGCCAGATCACCTCCATCTCGGTGCGATCGACGGCGCGGGGAATGAAGCGATAGATCACGCCATGGTCAGCGTAGGCGAGGAAATCACTGATCGGGCCCACGTCGAAATAGGTCGAGCTGCCGTCGCAGGCCGGAAACTTCCCCATGGGTGGCGCCAGCGGCTGGCCGTCGGGGGATGCGGTCAGGTGCCCGTCGAGCAGCGCGCTGCGCAGCACCGCGATGGACTCCTGCCCGGGCCGCGCCTCCAGCCCGTAGCCGTTCACGTCGGCGATCCGGATGCCGAGCGCCGCGCTCCGTTCGCGCGCCGCGCGCTCGATCTGCGCGCCCTGGGCTGCCGGCCGCGCGTAAACATGGCGACGCGCGAACTCCTGGTGCGAAGGCTGGCAGTGGTAGCACTCCATGTAGTTTTCGGTGGCCAGCTTCCAGTTGGCGTGGATCTCGAACGTGGCCTGGTGCGCCACCCGGGCCTGCGCCCAGCCGTGCACGCCGGCCGATTGGGCGAGCGCGTGCGCCGCGTCGTCGAGCGAGGGTGGCTGGGAGGCGAAGCAGACGAATATGAGTCCTTCGAGCACGCGGACCGACAGCGGCTTGAGGCTGGCCTCGTCGCGCTGGAAGGATGCGGGCATCTCGCGAGCGGCGCGCAACCGGCCGTCGAGCCCGTAGGACCAGGCGTGGTACGGACAGGTGAAACCGCCGCCCTGGGCGGTACCCGAACGCGCCACGCAGACGCGCGAGCCGCGATGCCGGCAGACGTTCAACAACGCATGCACGCTGTCGTCGGCGGCGCGGCACACGATCACCGATTCGCGGCCCAGGTCGACCAGGAAGTAGTCGCCCACGCGCGGCAGGCTGCTGATGTGGCCGGCGCAGAACCAGTGGCGCAGCAGCATGCGTTCGAGATCGAGCTCGAACAGGGCCGGGTCGGTGTAATACTCGCGCGGCAGCGAGTAGCCCGGCCTCACGCCCGGAACGTCCACCCGGCCCGCTCCAGCGCCCATGCTGATTCGCGCCCGCCCGCGCCGCTAGAGGCGCAGCGTGGCGTTGATGCCGAAGGTGCGCGGGCGGAAGGTGTACTGGTTCTGCTGCTCCGAGGGCGTGCCGTTTGGATTGTAGGAATCGGCCTGGCCGAGCTGGTAGTTGGTCACCGTGTGCGAATTGGTGAGGTTGTCGATGAACGCCGCCAGGCTCCAATTGCCGAGCGTCACGCCACCGCGCAGCTGCAGGAACTCGGTCGACGGCAGTGTGTACGTATCGGGGTTGTATTGCGTGGAGTTCGGATCCTGGAGCGTCGAGAGCCAGTTGTTCCGGCCTTCGTACTGGTAGTCCACGCGCACGAACGCCGCGTGGCCCGCGGCCTTGAAGTCGTACTGGGCGCCCAACGCGGCCGTCCAGGGTGAACCCAGGCCCGGGGACTGCTCGATCGCGGCTTCGCCGGAAATGGCGTCGCCCACATTGGCCAGCGGTTTGCACGGGTTCGTGGACGCCGACGGACAGAACGGCGACTGCAGCGAGGTCGCCTTGGTGTAGCGGGCGTCCGTGTAGCCGGTCGCCAACTCGAACTTCATCGGTCCCACGGCGAATTCCGCCTGCAGGTCGAACCCCTTGGCGACCGCCTGGCCCAGGTTGCCCGTGAACTGCAGCCCGCAGCCACCTCCGATGTAGACGCTCTGCTGGATGTTCTGCCAGCGGATGTAGTACACGCTGGTGGCGATCTTGAAAGCCGGCCCGAACGCGTTCTTGGAACCGAGCTCATAGCTCTGCGTGGAATCCGACTGGTACGCCGGCGGTGCGCCGTCCGGGAAGCCGTTGTTGTCCAGGTCCGCGTCGCAGAAGGCCGGCAGCTGCGGGTTGCCGCCGCCGACGCGGAAGCCCTTGGCGTAGGTGGCGTAGAACAGGTTGTCGCCATCCATCTGGTAGGCGACGTTGACCTTGGGCGTGTTCGGCGTCTCGGTATGGGATGCCGGCAGCGGGTTGGACGGTCCGTAATTCTCGACGCCGTCGGCGTACTGCGTGAGCGAGAACGACGTGCGCGCCACCCGTTCGCCCACCGTGAGGCGAAGCCGATCGGTGAGGGCATAGCTCAGCTCGCCAAAGACGGCGAACTGCCGGTCGATGGTGTGCTGGTCGTTGTAATAGACGTCGCAGGCAGGGATCGCCGTATAGGTGCCCACCTGGCCCGGGCAGGAATAGTAGTCACCGTAGATGTCGATGGCATTGAGCGCATACAGGTACTGGAAGAGTTCGTTGATGCGCGGATCCCTGAGTTGCTCGAGACTCCCCTCCTTCGCCTGCTGCCAGAACGCACCCAGCGTCCAGCGCCAGCGCGACGAATCGTCGGTCGATTGCCAGCGAACTTCCTGCGTCCAGGTCCGCTGCGAGTTGGTCATCAGGTTGGGCGTCTGGTAGTTCTCGAAGCCTGGCGGCAGATGGATGCCATTGCCGTCGATCAGCGGGTACCAGCTGCACGGAGCGTTGCTGCCATCGGCGCAGGTGAAGTAACCGGCATTGTTCGGGTTGTCGGGCCAGCCGAGCGACTGGTAATAGGCCAGGTCGTAGACCGTGCCCTGGTACGAGGACTGTTCATCGCGCGAGAAATACGAAGTGTTGGCGATGATCTGGCTGTGCGCCAGGTTGTACTCCAGCTTGAGCGCGGGCAGGTAATACTTGTCCGGAACCGGCATGAGTTCCGGCGTCGCATTGTTGAAGTGCCCGCTCGCGGGATTCGAGTAGGCCGGCCAGTAGGTCGATTCGTCGTGCTTCTTGCTGTTCTGGTAGATGATGCTCGGCGTCACCAGCAGCCGATCGCTCGCCTGCCAGGCGGCGGCCAGCCGCAGCACCCACGACGAGGCATGGTTGGCCGCGCGCTCGGTGACCGTCGGATTGGACGCCGGGCTGCTCGGATCGACGCGGTCGATCCAGCCGCCATCTTCCCGGTACCAGGCGCTGGCGCGCACGCCAAGCGTGCCGTCGATGAGCGCCGCACCGTGGGCCACGCCCAGCTCGTAGCTCGGCTGCCCGCCTTCGGTGAACGCCAGTTCACTGCGCAGATAGGTGCTCGAGCCGTGGAGCTTGGGTGCGGTGAGGATGTAGCGCACCGTGCCGCCCTCGGAGCCGGCGCCGAACAGCGTGCCCTGGGGACCGCGCAGCACTTCCACGCGATCCAGGTCGAAGGTCTTGGGGAGCGTGTCGTCGGGATTGAAGCCCACGGCGCGCATCTGGATCGGCGTGTCGTCGATGTAGATGCCCGTCGTGCCCGCGCCGCCCGAGGAGGAGATGCCGCGGATCGAGATCGCGTTGGTGCCGGAATTGTCGATGGCGATGCCGGGCGTGAAGCGGGCGATGTCCTGGAAATCCTTGATGCCGCGCGCGTCCATGGAATCCTGGTTGAGCGCCGTGACGCTGATCGGCACCTTGCTCAGTGCCTCGGAGCGCCGGGTCGCGGTGACCACGATCTCCTCCAGGTCGCTGCTCCCCTGCCTGGTGGCGCCCTGCGTTTCAGCCTGCGGCGCGGTTTGGGCCAGGGCCGGCGCGTGCCAGGCCAGCGCGAGGCACAAGGCGCCCGCGGCGGCGCAGAAGCGGGATTCCCTGCGGATGACCAAGTTACGCGTGCTCATGATTGACCCCGTGCATTTGCGATTGCAGTTGTGTTCAGGACTGCAGCACGATGGCTGCGTTCGCATTCCAGCTGACGTAGACCTCGTCGCTCCAGTCGATCGACCATTCCGAGGTGCGTTGTTCGTTCTTGCCGAGCACCGTCAGCACCTTGCCCGCCGGCGTGCGGATGCGGTACGTCGAGCGGTTGCCGAGGTAGCCGAGCTCGGCGACCACGCCCTTCAGGCGGTTGAGGCGCTCGTCGGCGGGTGGCTCCTTGCTGAGGCGGATCTTTTCCGGCCGCAATGCCACCCAGACTTGCTGGCCGACGCTGACCTTGCCACGGTCGTCCACCAGAATCTCGCCGCCCGCCTCCGCGCTGTGCACGCGGATCTGGCCGGCGTCGACGCCGGTGACGGTGCCCTCGAAGAAATTCGTGGTGCCAATGAAATCCGCGATGAAACGCGTCTGCGGGAACTCGTAGATCTCGGCCGGCGTGCCCACCTGGATGACCTTGCCGTGGTCCATGACCGCGATGCGCGTGGCGAGTGCCATCGCCTCGTCCTGGTCGTGCGTGACGAAGATGAAGGTCGTGCCCACCTTGTACTGGATGTTCATCAGCTCGAACTGCGTCTGCTCGCGCAGCTTCTTGTCGAGAGCGCTCAGCGGTTCATCGAGCAGCAGCACCTTGGGCCGGCGGATCAGCGCGCGCGCCAGCGCGACGCGCTGCCGCTGCCCGCCCGAGAGCTGGTGCGGCTTGCGTTGGCCGAGCCCGCCGAGCTGCACCATGTCGAGCGCCGCCTGCACGCGTTCGCGCCGCTCCTCGGGCGTCAGCGGGAGACGCCGCAGCCCGTAGCCGACATTGCTCTCGACGGTCATGTGCGGGAACAGCGCGTAGGACTGGAACATCATGTTGACCGGCCGCTCGTGCGGCGGCACGTCGTTCATCAGCGCGCCGTCGATGGTGATCTGCCCGGCGGTCGGCTGCGTGAAACCCGCCAGCATGCGCAGCAGCGTCGTCTTGCCGCAACCCGAGGAGCCGACCAGCGCGAACATCTCGCCCTTGAAGATGCGCAGGCACACGTTGTCGACCGCGGTCACGCCCGGATAGGTCTTGCACACGCCGTCGATGACGACCTGCGGCTGTGCGTTCGGATCGAGCCAGGGCCGGTCGGCGAGCTGCTTGGGATCGGGCTGGCCCACTCAGAACTCACCCGGCGGCGTCACGCGCCGCCGCTCGGGCGCGAAGAACGGCTTGTCCACGACCTGCGCCCGGCACATGCGCCGTTCCCACACCAGCTCGCGGCTCAGGTAGATTTCCGCCCACACGATGGATCCCGTCGCAAAATATGGCGCTTCGACCATAGCAAGCGCAATGTTGCGTTTGCAAGTTGGCGACCAGATGGCCGAGCTGACGCTGCCGATCTCGGTACGGCCATCGCGATCGGTGTACAGCAAGGCGTTCGATGCGGGCTTGTTGCCGGCGATGTCGAGCCCCACCAGCTGCCGTTTCAGGCCTTGGCGCTGTTGCTCCAGCAGCGCTCGGCGGCCCGTGAAATGCCCCTTCCCGAAGTCGACCAGCCAGCCGAGGCCGAGTTCCAGCGGCGAGCGGCTGGTGCCGAGGCGGATGCTGTTCTCCGCGGAGACGAAATCGACGTTCGGCAGCAGGAATCCGGCTTCGATGCGCACCATGTTGAGCGCCTTCGATCCGATCGCGCGGATGCCGCGGCTCCGGCCAGCGCTCATCAGGGCGTCCCACAGCTGGGTGGCCTGCGCGGGATCGACCCACAGCTCGTAGCCGAGGTCGCCGGTGAAACCCGTGCGCGACACCATGAGCCGCATGCCCTGGCAGTCGAACCAGCCGAATTCGAACGGCTTGAGCCGCTCGACGCCAACCAGCCCAAGCTTGCGCAGCACGGCGCAGGAGGTCGGGCCCTGCAGCGCGAGCGCCGCGACCTGCTCGGTGACTTCGGCGACCTGCACGTCGAAGCCTATTGCGGAGTCGAGCAGCCAGTCGAGCTGGCGCTCGGCCGTGCACAGCCGGTACTCGTGCTCGTCGAGCCGGAACACGGTGCCGTCATCGATGATGTGCCCCTCGTCATTGCACCAGACGCAATAGCTGACGCGATTGACCTTGAGCCTGGCGACATCGCGCGTGACCAGCCGGTTGAGGTAGCGGCCGGCATCGGGTCCGGCGATGCGGTACTTGACCATCGGGGTCAGGTCGTAGACCGAACAGGCGTTGCGGACGGCGAAATACTCCTGCCCGACGTTCGTGAACACGTCGACGGTCGTATAGCCGGCCCACGGCACGAAGCTGTCGACCTGGCTGAGGCTCCGCTGGCGCTCGTGGAACGGCGTGGTCAGCAGCGGCTGCGTGAAATGCGTGGTCTTCTCGTTCGCCGCGCTCATGCCCTGCCCGCCTCCGCGATGACCTGCCGCGCCGCGTTGCGCCCGGCGATGCCGACCACGCCGCCGCCCGGGTGGCAACCCGCCCCACAGAGGTAGTAGCCCGGCAGCGGCGTACGATGCTGCGTGGCGCCGGGCACCGGCCGCACCGCGAAGAACTGGTCGAGCGCGAGATCGGCATGGTGCCAGTGTCCGCCGTGGATGCGGAACTCGCGCTCGATGTCCGGCGGCGCCAGCAATTCGCCGTGGATGACCTGGCCGCGAATGCCGGGCGCGTAGCGCTCGAGCAGCCCGACGAGCGCGTGGGTGAAGGCGTCGCGCTGTGATTCCCAGCCGCCGCGCAGTTCGTACGGCGCGTAGTGCACGATCGCCGACAGCACGTGCTTGCCGGCCGGCGCGAGCGAGGCATCGCTGATCGTGGGCACGGTGATCTCCAGCGCCGGGGCGCTTGAATACTCGCCGTACTTGCTGTGGTTGAAGGCGCGTTCGATGTAATCGAGCGTCGGCGCGATCAGCAGGCGGGCGCCCTGCGCACCGGGCGGCAGGCCAGTGAAGCGCGGCGGCCCGTCGAGCGCGAGGTGCAGCTTGGCGGCGAGCCCGCGGGTGCGCAGGTGGTGCACGCGGCGCACGAAGGAGGTATCGAGGTGCTCGGCCCCGAGCAGCCCGAGCAGCGAGTGCTTCGGATCGGCGCTCGATATGACCGTCGTGGCGTCGATGGTTTCCCCGGACTGCAGCCGCACGCCGGTCACGCGATCGCCGGCCACCGTGAGGCGGGCGACCGGAGCGGCGAGCCGGATCTGCGCGCCGGCGGCCTGCGCGGCGGCGGCCAGCGCCACCGGGACTGCGCCCATGCCCCCCACCGGTATCGCCGCCCCGCGGGCGCCCGCGCCCTGCTGGAGCGCGAGCCGGTACAACAGCGTCATCACCGTGCCCGGCGCGCGCGGCCCGAAATTGGTGCCCAGCACGGCATCCAGCCCGAACGCGCCCTGCAGAGGTGCCGCCTGGAAATGCTCGGTCAGCAGGTCGTAGGCATTCATGCCGGCGATCCGCAGCAGCTCGCGCATGTCGCGCCGCCCGAGGCGCCGGATGCGCCAGCCAAGCGACAGCAGGCTCAGGCGGTCGCTCCATCGATCGGTGCCCAGCCGCGGCGGCGGCGCATCGAGCATGGGCTGCAGCGCCGCGGCGAATCGCCCGAGCTGTGAACGGAATTCCCGGTAGGCCTCGCGATCGGCGGCGCCCACGGGGCCGTCGAGCGAGCCGCCGTCGATGATCACGGCCGCGGCATCCGCGGCCAGGACAGCCGTCGGCAGCGATTGTGCCGCCCATGCGAGGCCGTGCCGCTCGAGCTGCAGTTCCTCGATGATTCTTGCGGGCATCTGGTGCAGCAGGTGCGACAACGCGGAGACGCGAAACCCGGGCGCGAACTCGCGCGTCGCGGCCGCCCCGCCGAGGTGCTCGCCCGCCTC
>Ga0335070_10000514_pt1 | contig 43159 bp, 40 predicted proteins | sample Lox_Sample_13_FD_206722 | JGI IMG/M metagenome (GOLD analysis project Ga0335070, IMG submission 206722) | Soil microbial communities from Loxahatchee National Wildlife Refuge, Florida, United States - Lox_Sample_1.3 | ecosystem: Environmental > Terrestrial > Soil > Wetlands | place: USA... | reverse complement strand
CGATACTCGCGGTGATCGGAGCGGCCGATCTCCACCCGCAGGGCCGCCAGGTGCGTCGTCAGCACCTCGCGCAGCACCGTGGCTTCTGTCGAATTCAGCGTGAGCTGCATACGTCCTCCTCACAATCGATGGTAGCCAACGTGTGCCACTCACCCAATACTCTCGTCCTCCAAGACCACCCCTTTACCAACGCCAGTCACCGGCGGCTTGACCTTGAACATCTTGGGCACCGGGGTCCACGCGTCGAGCGCCTTGGCCGGCCCGCCGACTGTCCGTGAGCTGTGTTCCATGTTGGCGGGCACCTGTACGCCCTCGCCCGGCCCGAGCACGCGCGTTTCGGCCCCGATGCACACCTCCAGCTGCCCCTCGAGCACGTAGGTGATTTGCTCGTACGGGTGGTGATGCATGGGGATGGTGGCATCGGCTGGGTACTCGACGAAGGTCATCATCAGGTCCGCCAGGTGGACGGATCGGACCCGAACACCAGCCACCATTTCCTTGGCCGGAAGGTCTTCGGCTCGAAAAAACCCCGCAGTGGGCAATGTCGACTCCATGGCGCAGCGCCTCGCTTTCCTGATCCTACCCGCACTGCAAGCAGCTGGCCAGCCGCGTGCGCATCTCCAGGCGCGGGAGCCATCGGCCGTCGACCGTCGCAAGTTCGAGAATCGCTGGGTCAGACATCCCTGCCCTGCGAATCGTTCTCCCATGGCCGAGAAGTTGCCTCTGCAACCAGGTATGGACGCCCGCCCGCCAGGTGTGCCCAGGCTGTTTTATCGTGATGAGTACGTTTACGACGTCCTCGAAGCCGGCATCCGCCATACCTTCGATGTCCAGAAGCCGCGGCGCATCCGCGATGCCCTGATCGCGGCCAACGCCGCCACGGCGGCCGAGTTCCACAGCGCGCCGGCGGTCACGGATGACGAGTTGCTGCTGGTGCATACGCCGGAGTATCTGGCGGAGATCCGCAGGCCCGATGTGCTGGCGCGGTTGCTGTTCCTCGATCCGGCGCACCCGTGGGACGAGCGCTTGCTGCAGCCGTTCCTGTTCGCCAGCGGCGGCACCCTCGCGGCTGCCCGGCTGGCGGCGAGCGAACGACGGCTCGCGGTCAATGTCGGCGGCGGCTTCCATCACGCCCAGGCGGACCGTGCCGACGGCTTTTGTGCGATCGCCGATGTGGCGATTGCCATCCGTGCACTGCAGCGCAGCCGCAACATTGAGCGCGCCTTGATCGTCGATCTCGACTATCATCACGGCAACGGCAACGCCGAAATCTTCGCGGCCGACGAGACCGTCTTCACCTTCTCGATTCACGCCGGGAACTGGTGCTGGATTACCAAACAGAACAATCGCGACATCGAACTCCCGTCACATACGGGTGACGTCGAGTATCTCGATGTGCTGCGGCAGCATCTGCCCGCCATCGTCCGCGACTTCCATCCTGACTTTGCGGTGTATGTCGCCGGAAGCGACCCGTTCGTGGACGACACGTTGGGCGACTTCGACATCAGCGAGGCCGGCATGCTGGCACGCGACCGCTTCGTGACGCAGGAGCTTTGGGGCAGGGGAATTCCGATGGCTGTGGTCACCGCTGGCGGTTACGGGGCGGCGAGCTGGCGCATCCATTTCAACTATTTCTACTGGCTGCTTACCGGCAAGGGTATGGGCCAATGATCGACAAGGTGCTCGATCGCTACGATGCGACAGCGCTGCAGCAGCTGTTCGAGGATGCGGGGGTGGTTGGCGCCCTCGCACGCAAGGGTTTCACGGGAATCGAGGTCGTGGTCGAAAGCGCCGGGCGCGCGCTTCCCCACGCGTTGCTGTTCGGACACAAAGCCGGTGGGCGGCTGTTGCTGCTCGACGCGTGTGTCGGCGAGGCCACGGTGCAGCCCGCCTTCTTCGTCCACCGCGGCTATCCCATGGAACGGCCGATTGAGCTGGCGGTCGTGCATTGGGTGCGCGAGGAGGACCCGACTGCTGCGTTCGCGGCCGAGCGCCCACCCTTGCCGCTGCAGGACCATACGGGACTCGGCGTGCTGCGCCTGGCGTTTCGCGTCATCGTGCGCATCGCCAGCGACCTCGGCAAGGATGGCGTCGGCAGCGTACCGAAGTTCTTTCACGATGCGGCAATCTTCCTGCATTCGCGGTTGTTCCTCTTCCTCGACGGTGAGGAGCAGGGGCGCTTCGAAGCACTGGCGCGCGATCTGCGCCACTTGCGGCTCGGCGATGCGTCGCTGGCAGTACTGAGTGGTGCCGTGCGTGATGCGCATGGGCTGCTCGCCAAGTGGGTGCCCGGGTATCAAGTGCTTCCTCTGTCACCGCTCTTGACGGCGTACTTCCACTCTTCTCAATACGTGGGCCGTGTCGACGCCGGACTGTCCCAGTGGGCCTTCACCGTCGACGCCGACTACTGCCAGACGCCGGGAATCAACGCGGCGCACGCCGGGCAGTGCTGACCGCGGATACGATTCTCCAGGAGGCAACAGTTGTACCGCCGGACGAGGAGCGCGCGGCAGACGTGGCAGTAGCTATTCTCGCCGCCCTCACCCGGGACATTGCCCTCATAGACATAGTGCAGACCCGCTTCGAACCCGATCTGCCGGGCGCGACGCAACGTGGCCGGCGGCGTGCGCTCGCGATCGAGCAGGCGGTAGGTGGGGTAGAACTGTGTGACATGCCACGGCACGTCAACGCCGACGCTGCAGATGAATTCTGCGATCTGGCGCAGCTCCGCGTCGGAGTCATTGTGTCCGGGAATGATCAACGTCGTCACCTCGATCCAGATCCCCAGCCGCTTGTAGGCGCGAATCGAGTCGAGCACGGGCTGCAGGCGCGCGCCGGTCATACGCTTGTGGGCGGTGTCGTTGAAGCTCTTCAGGTCGATGTTGGCGGCGTCGAGATAGGGTGCGATGACGGCGAGCGCCTCGCCGCTGATGTAGCCGTTGGTGACGAACACATTGGCGATGCCTTCCGCCGCCGCCAACCGTGCCGTGTCGTAGGCCAGCTCGAAGAAGATGGTCGGCTCGGTATACGTGTAGGCGATGCTACGGCACCGACTGCGTTGCGCGGCATGCACGATCGCCTCGGGCGTCACGTGTTCCCCGGGGATGCGCGCTTCGAGGGCGCGCAACGACAGACACAAGATCTCCGGGTTGGTGCCGCCGCTCTCGCGCACTGGCGGCGTTTTGACTTTGGGTTGCTGTGAGATCTCGTAGTTCTGGCAATGCAGGCAGCGGAAGTTGCAGCCGACAGTCGCAATTGAGTACGAGTAGCTGCCGGGATGGAAATGGAAGAGCGGCTTCTTCTCGATCGGGTCGATCTCCCGAGCAACGACCTTGTCGTACACCAGCGTGTAGAGCCTCTCGTCAACGTTGACCCGCACGCCGCAGGCGCCGCGCCGCCCAGGCGCGATCTTGCAGTACAACGCACACAGCGTACACAGCACCCGCCCTTCGGTGAGCGGCTCGTAGAACATCGCCTGCTTCATCGGCTAGTCCAAGGGGAACCAAATACCTTGCCAAGCAGATCCCACCGTAGCCGACACGGGTGGCTGGGCCAGCGCAGGCGACCGGTTATCAGAGATGAGAATGGCAGCCGGTCCCGGCCCGCTTTGGTGCATATATTTCGCTCCCGATCTCTTGCAAGACAGACTACACTGGCTATGTGAAAGATGTGTGCCGTGAGGCGCCGACCAGCGTGCGAGGAGGACCGGTATGAGAGTGCTGGGTGCGAATGGCGGGAGATCCCGCAGAGATCGGTTGATTCAGGAGCAGGTCCACGACGCGTACAAGTCCAAGCGCAAGCTCCCCGAACCGACGGTGTGCCCGCAATGCGGTGCCGTCTACCACGGTGGCCGCTGGCAATGGGCCAGCCGTCCCGCAACTCCTCACGAGTCCACGTGTCCCGCGTGTCATCGCATCCGCGACAAGTATCCAGCCGGATCGGTGACGCTCACCGGGGCCTTCCTCTCGACCCACCGTGACGAGGTGCTCAACGTCGTGCGTAACGCCGAAGCCCGCGCCAAGGCGGATCATCCACTCAAGCGGATCATCGGCATCGAAGACCAGGCCGAGGGTATCCTGGTCACCACCACCGATCCGCACCTCGCACGGGGTATTGGCGAGGCCTTGCACCGTGCCTGCAGTGGCGAGCTACAGCTGCACTACGCCGAGGAGAGTGACATCTTGCGGGTGCACTGGAAGCGCTGAGTTGGCGCCGCGCCGTTGGCCGCGCCACGCGATCCCGGCGGCACGTTGCAACCACAGCCGGGCCGGCTGACGCTCATACTCTGGTGGGAACGGTAGCCCCCGGATTCGCCCAGGTCGTGGGCAGTCGAGTTCTGCCGCGCTCTGTGGTACGCGCGTCAGTAGGAGGATGGGGGTGACCGCCAATCGCGATGTGGATTTCCTCGACGCGCGCCAGTACGGTTTCGTGCGGCTGGCTGTCTGCGTACCAGAAGTGCGGGTGGCCGACCCGGCATTCAACGCCGCCGCACACCTCACCCAACTCGAGGTGGTGCATGAGGCGGGGGCGCACTACGCCGTCTGTCCCGAACTGGGGTTGACGGCCTACTCATGCGGCGATCTCTTCTTCCAGGAATCTCTCCTGCGCGGCGCGCAGGATGCACTGGAGCGCGTCGCAAGCGCCAGCGCCGCTTGGAACATGATCATCTCGCTCGGCCTGCCGCTCGCCGTCGACGGCCTGTTGTTCAACTGCGCCGTGACGCTGTATCGTGGGCGCCCGCTCGCGGCAGTGCCCAAAGCCTACCTGCCCAACTACCGTGAATTCTACGAACTGCGATGGTTTCAGCCGGCGGAAGCGGCACGCTCGACCGTCATACGGCTCCTGTCAGAGGACACCCCATTTGGGACCGACATCCTCGTGCGCGCACGACACCTGCCGGGCTTCGTGTTGCACACGGACATCTGCGAGGATCTCTGGGTGCCGGTACCACCGAGCAGCTTGGCGGCGCTCGCCGGTGCAACGGTGCTCGGCAATCTCTCCGCATCCAACATCACCGTCGCCAAATGGGAGTACCGGCAGGCGTTGGTTTGCGCCGCCGCCGCCCGCAATGTCGCCGTGCAGTTGTACAGCGCCGCCGGCTTCGGCGAATCCACATCCGATCTGGCATGGGATGGCCAGGGCCTCATTGCCGAACGCGGCCAGCTGATCGGCGAGAGCGAACGTTTCGCCCTGCATGGCGACTCGGTGGTCGTTGATGCCGATCTCGAAGCGATCCTGCAGGATCGCCTGCGGCAGACTTCTTTTGGCGCCAATGCACGCAGTCACGTGTCACGACCGTTTCGCATGGCCGAGTGCGGCGACAGCGAGGAGACCCGCTCCGCCGCGGTGTTTTGTACGCTGCGCCGGACTCCGGAGCCGCATCCGTTCGTGCCGGCTGATGCCGCCAAACGCGACGTCCGCTGCCGCGAAGTGTTCATGATCCAAGCGTCGTCGCTCGCCCGACGCCTGATGGCGCTACCACCAGAAGCGCGCCGCGTCGTGGTCGGCGTGTCCGGAGGGCAGGACTCGACCCATGCGTTGCTGGTTGCAGCACATGCCCTCGACCTGCTGGGGCTGGAGCGCAGCCGTCTGGTCGCGGTGACCATGCCCGGCTTCGGCACCACGGAGCGTACCCGCCGCAACGCGCAGCGGTTGATCGCCGCCATCAAGGCAACGGTACGCGAAATTCCAGTCACCCAACTCAGCGAAGCAGTGTTCGGGGCCATCGGTCATCCCGCTGAGATCGAGGACATCACCTTCGAGAATGTCCAGGCGTGGCTGCGCAAGCTGCTGCTGTTCGCGACCGCGGGACAGACGAAGGGGATCGATCTCGGCACCGGCGACCTGTCGGAGATCGCTCTCGGTTTCGCCACGTACGGGGGCGACCACATGTCACACTACGGCGTCAACGCCGGGGTGCCGAAGACCTTGATCTCATTTCTCATTCGTTGGGCCGCAGACGTCATCTTCAGCCACGAACCTGCGGTGCAGCACGTGCTCCACGACATTCTTGCCACACCGATCAGTCCTGAGCTCTTGCGCCCGACGGCGGAAGGCGAGATTCGACAGCGCTCCGAAGATCTCGTTGGTCCGTACGAGCTGCACGACTTCTTTCTGTACCATTTCCTGCGCTTCGGCTCGCGCCCGCGACGCATCGCCCGCCTCTGCCTGCACGGGTTCGGAGAGCGCTATGCCCTTGCCGACATCCGCAAATGGTTGCGCGTCTTCGTCGCGCGGTTCTTTGCGAACCAGTTCAAGCGTGACTGCATGCCCGACGGACCGAAGGTCGGCTCCGGCGGCGCCCTGTCGCCGCGTGGCGACTGGCGCATGCCGGCGGACGCTTCCGCACAAGCGTGGCTGGCGGACGTCGACAGCATTCCGGAGTCGCCCGAGGGCTAGTCAGACCGGCGATCTCCGTCCTTTGCTCCGCACGGGCGGGCCTGCCAATCTGCAAGCCGCGACGCAGAAGCAGCCTTGCGTTCGGCACCGGCACCTTCGTTGAATTTTCGCCCCTGGTTGCCGTCAAAAGGTCATGCTGAACGAATCGCTCACCTCGGAAGACTCTGCAGTCGCTCTCCACGAAGGGCTCGAAGTGGAGGAGAACCGTCCATCCGCCGCCGACGAACGCGAAGTATCTGGGCCCCAACTGGATGCAGCGACCCTTCTTGTTGCAGACCTCTCGGCGACGACCGTACTCACGCGGGCGGAGGAACAGGCGCTGACCCGCAAGATCGCCCGTGCCAGGCGCCGTATTCGGACCATTCTGCGGCGGGCGCGGCGACTGACTCGCGCGGCACTCGCTGACGGTGGACGCGGTGTAGTAACGCCAGAGCAAGACTTCCGCGAGCGCGAGACGCTGGCGATCATCAGCTTCGCAGAGCGTACATTGCGCGAGCCAAGACTCGCGCAGGCCCTAGGCTATGGCCGCAAAGATCTTCGTGCGTTCATCGCCGATCTGTCGGCTGCTTTGACCGAGTATCGCACGCTGCGCGATGCGATGGTCCACGCCAACGTCCGCCTGGTGAGTGTGCTGGCACGGCGTTACCGTCATCCAACCCTCTCGTTCCTCGACCTGTTTCAAGAGGGAACGATCGGCTTGTTGCGGGCAGTGGAAAAGTACGATCCGGAGCGCAACATCAAGTTCAGCACGTACGCAACGTGGTGGATCTGGCAGCAACTCGGACGCGCTGCGGACACGCAGGGCGCGCTGATCCGCACCCCAGTGCACTGGAACCAGCTACGCCGCCGCGTCGGCCGCGATGCGCAGGCTTTTGCCAGCGAGCACGACGGGCCGCTATCGCGCGAAGATCTGGCAGCCGCAAACGGGATGGACCGCGCCCGGCTGGAGACGATGGCGCAGGCCTTCCAGTTCGTCTCCACCGACGCACCGGTCAGCGACGACGACGACCGCACCTTGGAAACGCTGCTCGCCGCTGATGGCGGCGAGCCTGAAGAACAGCTGGTCAAAAGCGGGTTGCGCGAGCGCTTGGAGATTGCTCTCGGCCAACTGCCGGAGCGCGAGCACATGATTCTACGCCAACGATTCGGGCTCGATCGCGACCAGGCCGAGACCCTGGAGGAGATCGGCACGCGCTTGGCCGTCAGCCGCGAACGCGTTCGCCAGCTCGAAAACCGGGCCCTCAAACGCCTCAAGCAGGTGTGTGCCGATCAGGGGTTGCAGGACTACCTGCACTAGCAGCCCGTTGAAAAACTGGTCGCCATCGTCACCCCCGCGAAAGCGGGGGTCCAGGAGCATGCGGACGATCTGGATTCCCGCGTTCGCGGGAATGACGGTCCAGGGCATCGGCGGACTTGTTCAACAGGCGTGTTCCAATGCATCGGAACTTGGTAGGCCATTCTTGCCAGACTCCGGACGCCGGGAAGGAGATAACAAGCTTGCCCCTTGGTCGGTAGATTCGCGCCTGTGTGGCAAGGAAATTGCGGCCTTGCACGCCGGGAGACCATGCCAATGAACCCAAAGACGATAGAGTCACTGGCTAAGGTGTTGCGCCATCAACGTGGGGTATTGTTCAAGGAAGCGGCTGGCGCCGAAGCAGACCTGGCGTTCATAGCGGAGGACCGCGAGACGGACTTTGAGGAGCGCGGCCAGGAAGAGCGTGCCGCTCGCCTGTTCGCTCGTTTGGATGTCCGTGCGAAGCACGCGATCGAGGAGATCGATGCCGCCCTGCAACGCATAGCCGCTGGGACATACGGGACCTGCTCGGTGTGTGGCCGGGCGATTCCGGCCAAGCGCCTACAGGCCCTGCCCGCCACCCCGTTCTGCCTGGAGTGCGCGCACGCACACGAAGCGGGCGGCATTCCGGTCGTCGAAGAAGAGGCACCGGCCAGCCGCTCAGGACCACTCCCGACCGACCTCAGTCTGATGACCGACCGGGAGGTCGAGACCGCGTTGCGCGAGCGCGTACACGAGGACGGCAGGATCGACATGGATGAGTTGCGCATCGTGTGCCGGCACGGGGCGGTGTACCTCGACGGCGCAGTGCCCAGCGAGGCCGAGCACCAGATGCTGTTGAAGCTCGTCACCGACATCGAGGGCTTTCAGGAGGTAATCGATCGTCTGCAGGTGAAGGAGATCCTGTGGGAGCGTCCGGAGCGCTCCAAGCCCGCAGTTGAGGAACCCGCGCCGTCGCGGCTGGAATCGACCGTTACCGAGGACGTCGTCAAGAGCACGGAAGAGGGCATCGAGTATGTCCCACCCATCGAACCGCCACCGGAGGAGGAGTAGGGCTCCACGCTGAGTCGCTGAGAGGTTTGTGGGGTCGATGGCGCGTGCACCTGGCGCCGTCCGCCAAGGTGTGAGAGGTGAGAATATGAAAGCGAATGGACTTCGGTTGCAACCAGCCCTCGGTTGCTTCGCCGCGGTCGCGCTAGTCCTGAGTTTGCCAACGAGGGCCACCGCTGCGGAGCCCGAAAATCCCGGTAAGGCGGCGTATGTCCGCTATTGCAGTTCCTGCCACGGTGTTGATGCCAAAGGGGACGGTCCGTTGGCGGGCATGCTGACAAGAAAGCCGACTGACCTGACCCAGATTGCCCGGAATGCCAACGGACAATACCCGCGGCAGAGGATCGGCCAAGCAATCGACGGCACAACACTCGTCCCCGGGCACGGCGAAGTTGATATGCCGGTGTGGGGTGAATGCCTTGGTAAGGGGTCAATGCGGCACAACGTCCTTCTCATCGAGGACTATATCCGCTCGATTCAGGCGAAGTAGCGCCTGAACAGACAAACGTGGCCGGCGAGATGGAAACGTCGCTCACCGGCATCGTTGTTTTCCCGCTCCGCTGTATTGGGCGGCACCCCTTCAACGTTGGCTCTGTCCGCCACCATGTCCGGGCGACCCCGGGTGCGCGCCCGGCCTTGGCGCAGACGGCGCATGTCCGCCCGGCCGCGGTCCAGGCGGAGGATGTCCGCCGGGCCGCGGATGCGGGGCAGGATGTGGCGTCCCTGGATGTGCGCCGCCATGGGGTGGCGGCGGCGGCACCGGCCACACGATCGGTGCACTCCACCACATCCACGAGGCCCAGTACGGTTCGTAGAACCACGGACCGTATGGACCGTAGTAGGGTCCGTAGTAGGATTCCCACCACTCTGGATACCCAAAGGTGCCGGGCGGCGGAGCGTAGTACCCTTCGTTTGGGGCCCGCTGCGGCCAGAGATAGAGTTGTTCGACGCTGACCTGAGGATAGCGGTAATCGTACTGGCCAATCTCGCGAACCACTGACGGCTGCACGGTGCCGACCACCGTCAGTTCGCGTCCCGCGCCGTACACCGCCGGATCGTAGAATCCCTGTGCGCACGCCAGGAAGCGGCCACTGCTCTGGTCTGTCCACCGCGGCCGCGCCGCGCGATCCAACGGCCGGCTGACGATTTCAAAGCACGTGTCGTTCTGGCCGGGCGTCACGCGAACGATCATGCCGCCCCAACGTACACGCTGTCCGGTTAGATCTTGCTGTTGCGCTTGCTGCACCGTGATTTCCTGGAAGCTTCCCGCCAGTGGCGCCGGTGGCGCCGCGCAGGCAGAGAGCAGCATCATGACGGCGAGCAGAATGGCGATGTGCGATGCGCCGGTCACCGTATGGTGAAACGATCGATCCATGCTTTTCCATCCGTCTCTGCCGGGAAGGACGCAATTCACCGGCCAACGCCGGCTGCCGCGAGTCGGCAGGGTTGTGTCCGCCCGAACATTCGCATGCCCCCGGACGGCGCCGCTGGTGTTGCCTAATTTCGAGAAACGTCCTTGCGCGCCGTCGGCTTCCTGTGCCTGTCGTTGCCAGACCTGCAAAGCATTTCCCCTAGGCCGAGAAGCTTGTCGTGTTGCGAGCAGTACCCGCCGCTTCAATAATAGCCCAAGGTGTCGGGCACGCCGTATGCGTTCGGAACAGCGTGTCCGCAACCGCTTCACTCGCTGGCGCTCGACGAGCGCGTCGGTTGCAATCATTGCGGGAAAGGAGACCAATTCATGAAGAACTGGGTCGTCGGCCTGATCGGCTACGCCACGTGCCGGTTCTGTGGACGGACGGGCCGACCCGCCCGCTTCGTCGGCGGAGCCTGCGACAACTGTGCACGTGAGAACCTCAAGTGGGTCAACGACATCGGGGGCGTCCTTACCGTGCCCCGTGGCGTCAGGCTTCCGCATCTCTGAGGACGAAAGGCCGAACAAGCCACGTGTGCTGGGAAAGTGGGGTTCGGCCCGATGCCGCTCGTTGTTTCCGTGAACAACCACCTTCCAAGCGATGCACCGATCCAGCGGCCGCAGACGGTCGCACCCCCGCGTCACCTCAACGGTGTGAGACGGGTGGCAGTAATCCTGGTGATGGTTGCCGGTGTGCGCGCCAGCCTCGCGGCGAACGTCCCCGTCCCCCTCAATGTGGCGGCGGGCGAGCGGCTGCTGGTTGTTGCACCGCATCCCGACGACGAGACCCTTGGAGCAGGCGGCCTGATTCAGCGCGTCCTTGAGCGCGGCGGGATGGTCCGGGTGGTTTTGATCACGGCAGGCGACGGATACGTCGAGGCAGTGCAGCATGAGACCGGGCTGCCGCACCCGCGGCCGTCGCAATACATCGCCTACGGTGAACGACGCCTGCGCGAAGCGCGGGCTGCGGTGCGAGAACTCGGGGACGACCGCGTACGCCTCCAGGTGCTGGGTTTTCCCGATGGCGGACTGACCGCGCTTCTGCACGCGCACTGGCGGCGCACCAACCCAGAGCGTTCGAGCACGACCGGTGCGTCCGAACCGCCCTATCCGGAAGCGCTCGATCCGGGGATCGCCTACGATGGTGCCGACCTGCACCGGGAACTGCTGCGGCTTCTCGACGACATCCATCCCACCATGGTCGCGTTGCCGCATCCCCTTGACCGGCATCCGGACCACCGTGCAACTGGTCTGTTCACCCTCTTGGCGCTCCACGATTGGGCAGGCGAAGACGTGCAACCGCCGGCGCCGCCGCCACGCCTACTGGCCTACCTCCTCCACTGGCCCGATTGGCCGCCGGCTTGGAACGCGGCAACCCCGTCCCTCGCGGCATCCGGAGCCACACTTGAGCTTCCTCCCACACTCCCGGCACACGACGGCACGCGCACCGCTCTGACACTGTCCGAAGCGGAGACGACCAAAAAAGCTGCGGCCGCCGCAAAGTACGAGACGCAACAGCAGGCTATTGCGGGTCTGCTCGCCGCCTTCGCGCGCCGGACCGAACCGTTCGTGCTGCTCTCGCCCAGGGCGCTGCAAGAAGTCGGACGCATGATCGAACAGGCCCCAGCCGTCGAGCCACGGCGGCAGAAGCCGGGTGACAAGCGCACACCGAGCCCATGAAACGCCACAAGTGGCCCGCGAAGCACTTGGACCGTCCGGAGGGAACGATTCCAAGCGACACCTGGCAACATCGGTGCCCCTTGTCACACATCACTCGATCGCCAGTTCCTTGTCCTTCAGCCCTTCGTGCTCGGCTGCGAAGTGCAGCGACATTTCGAAGGCGGCGTTGGTGAACATCAAGACCTTGGCGAAACCCTCGTCGGAGAGCTTCCGCGCCGCATCGTGGCGACGGTAGACGTTGAGGAACTGACGTTCGCGTTCAAACTGAGCGGGCAGGCGCCCGATGCCCCACGCTTCGAGAACTCTCCAGATCTCCGGGTTGTAGGTCCGTACAAACCGCACGATGAACGGAATCGGATCGTGGCGGGCAAGCAGAGCCGCCAGTCTCAAGACCAATTCGAACGAGAGGGTTGCCGTCCCGCGCTCTACCGCCTCCAACAGTGAGTGGTCCTTCAGGTCCAGGGCCTCGCTGAGCTCCGCGAGTGTGAGCCCCGCCACCTCACGTAGATCCCGGAGGTAAAGCCCGGTCTCCCGCATCATCCTGCGCTGCTGCGGCGCCAGCGATTGCAGTTGCTCCGGCTCCAGGAACAGAGCCCCTGCCATTCTCAGCGGGACCCCAGCGGTCTCGGCCGCCACATGCAGCGCACTGCTCGTCAACTCGGCCGCCAAATCGGTGAAGATCCTGGCCAACGACCGCCCCTCCGATTCACGCCGATGAGGTTTCACCTCCGTTCGCGCCCGCCGGCGGCGTCGTTTGCCGCGCGTCCTTGCTGTCCTTCCCGTCTTCCCGACTCGACCGCTCATCCGCGCAACATACTGTAGCGAGGCCTGTTTAGGAACCGATGGCACCTCCGGAGCCGAACGGGCACAATACCGTTCCGGAGATCGCCTTCCCCGAACCCAAGAGGGGCAAAGAGCGTGCGGACGGCGTTGAGATCGTCACGTGAGTGTTTCGCTAAACGAAGACCGGCTGTTCACAGCGCTGCGGGAATCGGGGATGCCCGATGTTCCCGAGCGGTTCTCCATTGCTCTCACCCACCAAGCAATTCCCCGCGCGGTGCTCGCCGAGATCGATGCCTTCGTCCAGGTCTTTGATCGCGTCACGACCCGATCCGCCTGGCAGCAGACCGTCACGGCGCTTGGGTGCGAGATCGCCAGGGCGAAGAGCCGGGCGGTCTGTTTCTTCAGCGCCTGGGATTTCCATATTCCAACTGAACAACCCGACCACTGGCAGTTGATCGAGTGCAACGACAACGGCTCGGGCTTCCTCTTCGCGGCGCTCATCAATCAGCTCTACTACGAGATATCGGGACTCGGTCAGCGTCGACTCGTGGAGGCCCCAGTGACATTTTCAGCGTTCACGCAGCGCGTGGCCGGCTTGATCAGAAGGGAGGCCGAAGCATTCTTCGGTCAACTCCCGCAAGGGCTTCTGCTCATCCTGGACGATGCCGAGTCGCTAGAAAAGGGGAAGTTTCAACACGAGCTGATCCTGTTGCGCGACCTCTGTCGGCGCGACGGATGGGCGGCGGAAATCGGCTCCCCCGCCGAGGTCGGCTGGGACGGCACACACCTCCGTTGGCGTGATCGGAGAGTGGCCTTCGTCGTGAACCGCTCCACCGATTTCTTCTGGGAGGCAGAGGTCTTGAAGCCCGTGACCGCCGCCTACCGCGATGGCGGCGTTTATATCGCGCCCAATCCCTTCACGTACGCGACGCGCAGCGACAAACGTTTGCTGGGGTTCCTTTCGAATCCGAGCTGGGATGCGCAGCTCGGCATTCAATCTGAGGAACGCACGCTGCTGAGTGCCCACGTACCGGAAACGCTTCTCGTCCGCGCCGAGAACGTCGAGGAACTCGCGCGTCGAAGGGAGGAGTTCTTCTTCAAGCCCTGCCACGGCTTCGCCAGCCGTGGCCTGATCACCAGTTCGCAGATGGGACGCGCACGCCTGCGCCGCCTCATCAAGAAAGGCGAAGCATACGTCGCGCAAAGGCGGGCGCCCAAGTTCCGCCTGGAAACGACCGGCGGCGTATGCCTCTGGACCGACTTGCGGGTGTGGGCCTACTGCGGGGAGCGCTTCCTCTTGTCAGGTCGCGCCTCCCGCCATCCCGACGTCCTCGACCTGACATCCCCCGGTGGCTGGTTACCGACCTACGCGGAGGCCTGAAAAGAGCCGCGTGTCGCACCAGACTGGTTACGACTTGAGTTCCGCCAGTGTCCGCTTGAACTGGGCCCAGGGAATAGCGCCCCAGGTCTCGGTCGTCGACCTTCTTCTTCACCGCCGCTTCCAGTTGCTTGAGCTTCCCTGGTGAGGTCATGCTCTGCGCGGAGACTTTCGTCAGAAGTACATAGGTGGCCATAACCACCTCCCATCACCGATCTATCTTCACGCGCGGCGGCGGTAGGTTGCCGCTTCCGCGACACGGGCCCGGGCGAGAGCTACGGCGGCAGCCCGCGGCAGCAACGTTTGACTGCGCGCCGTTTCGAGGACGGTGCGCGTGTTCCCTCGGATCTTCTCCTCGATGACGGCAAACGCCTGTGCCTGCGTGCCGCCGTGATACTCCACTGCGGCGCAGATGACCCCGCCGGCGTTGGCGATGAAATCGGGGACCGAGACCACACCACGCGCGTGCAGCATTTCCTCTGCTTCCGCAGTGGCCGGGATGTTGGCGCCTTGCAGAATCAGTTTCGCGCGCAGGCCTTTCACGTTCTGCGCATCCAGCACGTCGGGACGCGCCGCCGGAATCCATATTTCGCAGTCCACCCCGACGAGATCCGCCGCAGGCAGTAGAGTGCCCCCGGGGAATTCGCGGACCGACTTGCCGCGCTGCTTGAAGGCGAGCAGCGCAGCGAGGTCCAAACCCGCCGGGTTCGCCACCGCTCCGCCGCTGTCCGCAGCGGCAACCAGGGTCGCCCCGCGCTCGGCGAGAAAGCGCGCCGCGTGACGGCCGACGGCACCGAACCCTTGCACGACAACCCGCGCGCCCCGCAGGGCGATGCCGGCATATTCCTGCGCCACCTCGGCAGAGATCGCCAAGCCGAAGCCGGTCGCGCCGATCGTATCCAACGGAATCCCGCCGATCACCGGCGGCAGGCCGACGGCACGGCCGATCTCGTCGTGGAGACAGGCCATGCACGCCTCATCCGTTCCCATGTCCGGACCGGGAATGTAGTCGACGAGATCCCGAATGGCGCGGCCGAAGGCACGCACGAGCCGCTCCTTGGCTGCCTTGTCCATCGCCGGGTCGCCTACGATACCGGCCTTGCCGCCCCCGTGCGGCAGACCGGCCGCGGCATTCTTGAAGGTCATCGCCCGCGCCAGCCGTGCGACTTCGGCGACTGTGACGTCGGGAGCCATGCGGATTCCGCCAATGGCAGGACCACAGGCGACGTTATCAACGACCACAAAGGCCTCGAGGCCCATCTCCCGCTTGTGGATCAGCACGACTTTGAGCGGACCGATCTCGTCCAGCAGCTCACGCCACTGCGTTTCCATACGCTCCCTCCTCGCCGCACGCACGCCGGCTTGTCACTGGCGAAAGCGAATCGTGAGCCACGGGAGTGTGCCGCAGAATTCGGCACTAAACCGCCAGCGATTCGCAACCCCGCGAATGGGCGTAGGCCTCTTGGGGACGGAGACGCTACCCGAAAAACATGCCTGCGCCGCCCACAGGACTGGCCCCCATCCTCCCCCCCGTGCCGGAAATGGCACAGGGGGGCGCGAGCTTGCGCGAGCCCGACTCGCGCGCCGGTCGATGTTTGCGCCGTTGCCGCAGCGTGGTACGCTCCGCGCATGCGCCTGTCGGTGGCACGAGGCCGCTCAACCGATCCAACCATTTACCCGGAAGAGGAGCGTGTGGGCGAAGACATGCTGCAACGCTGGATCGTCGAGTTGCTGCGGCCGTTGCTCCAGTGGTGGCTGACCCAGCGCGGCGTCAAGGCGTTCGTCGGAGCCGATCAGTTCATCTATTGGCACCAGCACGACCCGCACGCCCGCGTCTCGCCTGACGTGTACCTGCTCCCCGGGGTCGACCCGCACACGCGCGTGCGCACCTGGAAAATCTGGCAGGACCGGGTGGTGCCGAGTTTCGCCTTCGAGGTGGTCTCGCAGGACTGGGAGAAGGACTACACGGAGGTGCCGGCGCGCTACGCCGCGCTGGGGGTCGCGGAGGTGGTGATTTTCGATCCGGGGTACACCGAGCACCCCGAGGGTGTGCGCTGGCAGGTCCTGCGGCGTGTGGGCAAGCGCGGGCTGGTGCGGGTGGAGGCGAAGCGTGCAGACCGGGTGCGTTCGCGTGCGCTCGGGTGTTGGCTGCGCGTGGTCGGTGAGGGGCGCGACACGCGGGTGCGCCTCGCCGTGAGCGCGCGAGGGGACGAGTTGGTTCCGACCGCAGAGGAGCGCGAGGAAGCAGAGCGCGGCGCCGTTCGTAGTGCTCAGCCCTTCGCTGTCCCCCCCAACAACCGTCCAACCCAATCTCAGCGCGGGCTGACGCCCGGAAACCCAACGCGACAGCTACCGGCCTCCTCCCTGACCCTCCTCCGTGCGCGGAAGTGCACACAGAGGAGGGGACCTGCAGGGAGCTGGCCGGTTCCGGCGGTGCGCCGCGCAATGCCAGCGACGCTTCGCGAGTCACCTCGACGCCGCCATCAGGTTCCCTCCTCTGTAGCCATTTCCGGCTACGGGCGCACTCGTGCCGCAGACTCGCTTCTACATCCCCGGTAGTTGACGAAGGAGCTGAGCTGCCTCTGTTGACTTGATCGTCCTCGCCTCAGGGCTCCGACGACGCGCGCAGTTGCGCCGCGCTGCCACCGCGGATCAGCGCTTGGAGAATCTCGCGTTCGTCGATGAGCCCCACAATGCAGCCGTCGTCACCGACCACGACGAGAGACTCGTCCGCCGCAGCACGCGCGGCGACGACGTCACGCAACAAGGCGTCAGCGCCGATCGTCCGCACGCCCGGGCCGGGCCGGCCGGCGGCGTCGAGCGCGATGCGCTGCCCGTCCACCACCAGCGGCACGCCCGGACGCAGCGCGACCGGGCGCATCACCGAGGCGGCGCGCAGCACGGCGAGCGGATTGAGGCCGGCGGCGAACTCGCGCACGTAGGTCGTGGCGGGACGCAGCGCGATGTCCTCCGGCGTGCCCACCTGCACGATGCGTCCGGCGTCGAGGATCGCCACCCGCGACCCCATCTTGAGGGCCTCAGCCACGTCGTGGGTAACGAACACGATGGTGCGCGGCACCGTCCGCTGCAACGCCAGCAGCTCGTCCTGCAAACGCAGCCGGGTCAGCGGGTCGAGCGCCGAGAACGGTTCATCCATGAGTAGAATATCGGCGTCGGTCGCGTAGGCGCGCGCCAGCCCGACGCGCTGCTGCATCCCGCCGGACAGCTCGTGCGGATAGGCTCGCGCCCACTCGCCAAGACCAACGAGCGCCAACATGTCGCGCACGCGCCCCTCGCGCTCGTCACGCGGCACGCCCTGCAGCTCGAGCCCGAAGGCGACGTTGTCGCGCACGCTGCGCCACGGCATCAGCGCAAAATGTTGGAACACCATGGCGATGCGACGGCGTCGCAGCGCGCGCAGGCGACGCGGGTCGCACCCGGTCACGTCGACTTCATGGTCGCCGTCGCGCACGAGTACCCGGCCGCGCGTCACAGGTGTCAGCCCGTTGGCGCAGCGCAGCAGCGACGACTTCCCCGACCCCGACTGCCCCATCAGCACGCAGATCTCGCCGCGCTGGACGCGGAGACTGGCGCCCTCGACTGCGACCACATAACCCGCGGCCCGCAGTTCCTCACGCGACGCCCCGCGCGTCAGCCGGGCACGGGCCGCCGCCTGCTGCGCGCCGTACACCACGTCCACGCCTTCGAAGACGAGAACGTCGCCGCTCATGGTTCACCTCTCCCGCCTTGGCGCGGCGCCCGGCGCAGCATGCGGTCGAGCACGATGGCGAGAATCACGATGGCAAGCCCGGCCTCGAAGCCCTGCGCGATGTTGACCGTATTCAACGCGCGCACAACCGGCTCACCCAGGCCTTGTGCACCGACGAGCGCGGCGATCACGACCATCGACAGCGACAGCATGATGCACTCCGTCGCCCCAGCCATGATGGCCGGCCGTGCGTGCGGGAGCTCGACCTTCAGGAGCAACGCCAACGGCGTGGCACCGAACGCCAGCCCCGCCTCGCGCAACGGCACGGGCACGCCGCGGATGCCGAGGTATGTGAGACGGAGGGGCGCCGGCAGCGCAAAGACGACCGTGGCAATTACCCCGGGCACGACGCCGAGCCCAAACAGCATCAATGCGGGGATCAGATACACAAACGTCGGGATGGTCTGCATGAGATCGAGGAACGGCCGCATCAGAACGTAGAGCCACGGACGGTGCGCCGCGACGATCCCGGCCGGCACGCCGATGAGAATCGAAAACCCGGCGGAGACCAGCACGAGCGCCGCCGTCTCGAGCGTCTGGCGCCAGTAGCCGAGCGCGAGAATCAGCAGGAGGCCGACCGCCACCAGGAGCGTGAGCCGCCAACTGCGCTGCAGGATGAAGCTGACGACACAGACGGCGCCGATCAGCGCCAGCGGCGGCACGGCCACGAGCAACGCGATCAGCCGCCCCAGAAATGCCTCCAGGATGTCCGCGAACGCACGGATCTCGGCGCCAAAGTGTGTCGTGAGAAACCCGACCCCCTGCTCCGCCCAACGGCCGAGCGGCAGCCGCGGGAGCCAGCTCCGCTCGGGGCTGAGGCCGAGGTGGGCCTCGACCGCGGCGCGTCCCGGACCGCCGCCCCGCATCGTCACACCTTCGAGCCATTCGGCGAGGACCTCAGGGTGCTGCATGAGCCAGCGCCGGGCTGCCTCGCGCGGCTCCAGACGGCCCGAGAGAATGGAATCCATGAGGGCGTTTTCCAGCGCCAGGTCGAAATGCAGGTTGTGCAGAACGCGGCCGACGTTCTGGCACTCGCGCGTGTAGCCGCGGCGCGCCGTGGTCCACACCACGGCGCCCCCGTAGTTCGGCCCGAACCACTCATCACCACCCGAAAGGTATGCCAGACGCCAGCGCAGGTTCATCGGATGGGGCTCCCAACCGAGGAAAACGATCCACTCGTGGGCGCCGATCGACCGCGCCACCTGCATCAGCATCCCTTGTTCGCTCGATTCCACCAGTCGCCAGCCACCAAGGCCGAAGGCATTGCGTGCGATCATCGCATTGACGATCCGGTTGCCGTCGTTGCCTGGCTCGATGCCATAGATCCTCCGGCCGAAGCGGTCGGCAAAGGCTTGCAGGTCGACGAAGTCGCGCACCCCGGCAGCCCGAACGTAGTCGGGGACCGCGAGCGTGTACTTCGCACCCTCGAGGTTGACGCGCACCTGCTCCACCGAGCCGTCGCCGACGTACGGCCCGATCTCTGCCGTCATGCTCGGCAACCACGCTCCGAGGAACACGTCGACGTCGCCGCTGCGCATGCTCGCAAACGTGACCGGCACCGAGAGCAACTGCACACGCGGCTGGTACCCAAGGCCCTCGAGGACGACGGCGGCGAGCGCGGTCGTCGCTGTGACATCGGTCCAGCCGATATCGGCGAGGCGGACAGTCTCGCAGCTCTGCGGCTCGACCGCGGCGCTCGGTCGAGAGGACAGCAGGCACAGCAGCGCAGCCACGAGCAGCCGCATCATGATGGCGTGAGTCCTGCGCCACATCGGTCCGGCTCGTCGTCGCCGGCTGTCATGGCAGGCCATGCGCGCGTTCACATCGACGCACTACACCGATTCGGCTGTCGGCGCCACACGGGCCGACCGGCGGCGAGAGTCGACATGCCTTGTCCAGCACCATCGCGCCAAGAGCTGTGATAGACGTCTCGATACGCACGAGGGAGCCTTTCGAATGGGAGGGATTGTGAAACACGTTCTCCTGGTGACCGGTGTCCCGGGCGTCGGCAAGACGACGCTCCTGCGCAGCGTCGCGCAGCAGGCGCCACAACCGCTTGGCGGCTTCACCACGGACGAGATTCGCACGCAGGGTCAACGCGTCGGCTTCCGCATCGTCCCACTGCACGGCCGCGGCCGCATCATGGCGCACGTCGACCGTCGCAGCCGTACACGCGTCGGGCACTACGGTGTCGACGTTGCGGCCATCGAGACGGCGCCTGGGAAGATGGCGCCTCCTCAGGGTGAGCGGACATTTGTGAATGAAGGCGAAACATACACCGCTCACCCTGAGAGGCCGCATCTGCTCAGCGCCCGTCTCGAAGGGCGCGACCTTGGAAGATGGCGCCTCCTACCAATGAACCTATGCGTTCGAGAGGCTGCCTTGTACAAGGGTGAACCCCAGTTGACGAGCGTTACGTTCGAGACGCCGCAGGCATTGCTGGCGATAGGTCTCTTCGTAGCGTTGGAGGCCCTGTTCGACGTACTGCAGTCCATAGCGGAGGGTGTTGTAGAACAGCACGGCGATTTTGCGGGCGGCAGCGATGTTGGCAACCTCCGGGCCGCGTGTGGCGCGCAAGCGGCGGTAGAATCCTCCGAGTGCGAGATATTTGCTGCGGGCCAGGGTGCGGGCGACCACGCAGAACAATTGGCCCGCGCGGCCGCGGAAGCGTTTTTCGCGGCGGCGCCGCTTGCCGCTGCGGCGGCTACTCGGGGCCAAGCCCAACCAGGCCGTGAAGTGCTTGACGGTCGGCCAGCGCGTCATGTCCGTGCCGACTTCGCCGAGCAACTGCAGCACGCTGTAGTCGCTCAGCGCCGGCAACGCGCTGAGGTCTTGGCTCCCGGTGATGCGCAGCAACAGCGGATGCAAATCGTCGATGTGGGGGGCGTTGTGCTGCAGGCGCTTGGGCGCGGCGCTCGTTGGAGCATCAGGCGGTGGTGGGGCACTGGGGCCAGCCAGGTCCTGCAAGACTCGGGTGATCTGTTGATCGCAGTCCGCAATCTGGCGCTGATAAAACTCCCAGCCTTCCAGCGCCTGGCGCAGCGCAAACAGATGCTCGTCTTTCCAGTGGCCGCGCAGCGCCTTGAGCATGCGCTCGCGCTTGTGCCGCAGAATCTGCTGATCGCACAACTCCAGCAGCACGGTACGATTGCGCACGCCTTGCACGAGCGCCCGCACCAGTCGCAGGCCGCTGACCCCGGTCAGATCGCTGAGCACCTCATGGATCTTCAGATTCATCCGATCCAGGGCCTTCTGCATGTGCTGAATGTGGGCGCTGGCCATGCGGATATGATCCTGGCGCAGGCGTTGGTAATCCCGCAGTCGGCGGATGATTGCGGACGGCAAGAATCCGCTCCGCAACAGGCCGCAACTATGCAGCTCCGCCAGCCATTGGCAGTCTTGGAGATCCGATTTGCGCCCGGGCAGGCTCTTCACATGGGCGCCGTTGACCACGCACACCTCCAGGCCGGCCGCCTCGAGCACCTCATAGACGGCCAACCAGTACACCCCGGTGGCTTCCATCGCGACGGTGGTCACGCCGGCCGCAAGCACCATGTCCCGCAACGCGTAGAGCGACTCAGTAAATGTGTCGAAGACCTGCACCGGGCCGTTGACGATCGCCACGTGGAGTTTTTCGCTGCCCACATCGATGCCTGCCGCATGGGGATTGATCATGCGCATCCTCATTCCTCCGGGAGTCGAACTTGGTATTGGCGGCACGCCCGGAGACGCTTCGTACTTGCTAAGCCTACCAAACGGGATGCCCGCAGCGCTGCACAGAAAGCCAGCCCTGCGGGTCTCACCACGCAACACACCTGCTGCGCTCCAGAGCAATTCTCAGGGACGGGCACTAACGCACCAAGGAGAGTACTGCCACGCTGCGTGTCACCAAACACCGTCGGCTCTCATATCAACCCGGGGTTCATTGGCCCAACACATCGGTGCCGCACCGATAAAGTTCTCAGGGTGAGCGGACATTTGTGAATGAAGGCGAAACATACACCGCTCACCCTGAGAGGCCGCATCTGCTCAGCGCCCGTCTCGAAGGGCGCGACCTTGGCACGGAAGTCCTTATGTGACCAGAAGTGACTAGCATTGCGGCTAGCGCGCCAGCAGGACCACACTGGAGCGCCATCCGACCGTGTAGCTCGTCGGGTCCACGAGCGCACGCTCTTCTCCCGCAGCGCAGGCATCCCAGGGTGAGGGTTGGGCGGTATCGACAACCAGGCGCCACCGCTCTGGCCGGCGCGGCGCAGGGAGGACAAAGAATACGGGCGCGGCGGCGGCGCTAAACATCAGGTATAGGTTGGGCCCGTCCTGAGCGTAGATCAGACACGCCAGGGTGTGTTGATGGGGATCGGACCAAGCGGGACTTTTTCCAGTGGGATCGAACCACCGAATCTCGTCCTCGGTGTAGAAGGCTTCACGACGCAGGACGGGGTGCGCTCGCCGCAGCGCGAAGACATTGCGGGTAAAACGGACGATCTCGTCATTGCGCTGGCGCAGCGACCAGTCGACCCAGCTGGTCTGGTTGTCCTGACAGTAGGCGTTGTTGTTGCCCCGCTGGGTGCGGCGGAACTCATCCCCTGCGAGGAGCATCGGCACGCCTCTGGAGATGGCGAGGGTCAGCAGAAAGTTCTTGGTCTGCCGCAGACGCACCGCTTCAACGGCGGAATCGTCGGATGCCCCCTCGATGCCGTAGTTCGCGCTGTAGTTTTCGTTGGCTCCGTCGCGATTGCTCTCGCCGTTGGCCTCGTTGTGCTTGCATTCGTAGCTGACCAGGTCGTTGAGGGTGAAGCCATCGTGGCAGGTGACGAAGTTGATGCTGCACTCCGGCCCCTTGCCGGAGGCTTGGTACAGATCGGAGCTGCCACAGATGCGACTGGCGAAGCGACCCCCCATTCCCGCATCGCCCCTCCAGAAGCGACGCACGTCATCGCGAAAGAGGCCATTCCACTCCGCCCAGCGGCGCTGGGAGAACCATCCGACCTGATAGGCGCCGGCGGCGTCCCAGGCTTCAGCGATGAGCTTGGCGTCGCGCAGGATTGGATCTTCGGCGATGCGCTCCAGCAAGGGCGGGTCGGCCACGACCTGGCCCCGGGTGTCCCGCCCGAGCACCGAGGCCACATCGAAGCGGAACCCGTCGACGTGCATATCCATCACCCAGTAGCGCAACGCGTCGAGGATGAGATCGCGCACCACCGGATGCGTCGCGTTGATCGTCTGTCCGGTGCCGGTGAAGTCACGGTAGAAGCGTTTGTCGTCCTCTAGCCAGTAGTAGATTGCGTTGTCGATGCCACGCAGGCAGACTGTCGGTCCCCGCTCCCCGCCTTCGCCGGTGTGGTTGACGACGACGTCCAGGATCACCTCGAGACCCGCCCGGTGGAAGGCGCGAACCATTTCTTTGAACTCCAATACTTGCGCGCCGTCCCGTTGGACGCTCGCGTATGATGCCTTGGGGGCGAAGAAGCCGATCGGATCATAGCCCCAGAAGTTCTTGAGGCGCTCACCCGTGGCTGGGTTGACCCGCGAACAATGGCTCTCGTTGAACTCCAGAACCGGCATGAGTTCCACCGCGGTGACACCGAGCTCTTTGAGATAGGGAATCGTCTCGGTCAGGCCGCGATATGTGCCGGGGAACGCGACGCCCGCGCTGGGATCGATGGTGTAGCCGCGCACGTGCAGCTCGTAGATGACGGTCGATGTCCAGGGGTGGCGGAGCGGCTGATCACCCTGCCAGTCGAAGTCGTCGTGGGTGATGACGCACTTCGGCGCCGTGGCCGCGTTGTCGACTTCCGAGAAGGAGAGGTCCTTCTGTGGCGAGGACGGGTCGTAGCCGAGGGCGGATTGAAAGTCGCGGCCGGCGAGCGGCGTGATCGCGGTGGCATGCGGGTCCACCACCAGTTTGTTGGGATTGAAGCGGTGCCCCTGGTGCGGCGCGTACGGTCCAGCGATGCGAAAGCCGTAGAGTAGGCCGGGCTGAATCCCCTCCAGCCACACGTGCCAGATGTCACCGGTCTTGTTGCGCGCGGCGTCGAGGATGATGGTCCGGACCGGCATGGCCACCTCCGACCGGTCGAAGAGGTCGAGGCGGACACCGGTTGCGTGGCGGCTGAAGAGCGCGAAGTTGACGCCGTTGCCCCGGCGGTGCGCCCCGAGCGGCAAGGGCACTCCGGAGCGCACGGTTTGCACCTCGCACAGGCTGAGCAGCCGCTCCAACTCGGCCAGTTGCTCGGCGCTCGGCGTATCGGGGCGCGCGCCGGCGGCCGCAGATGCCGATGGGTCTGATGGGAGTTTGGTCGACATCGGGCCTTTGCGTGTCCGCGTCCCTAGTGCACAAAGGCGCGCACCGCCTCCTCCTTCGTTTCATAGATCTCGAAGATCCGGTGCATGCGCACGAGTTCGAAGACGGCCCGCACTTGTTTCGACATCCCACACAGCTTCAAGTCGCCCCCTTTGGCGTTCAGTTTCCGCAGGCAGGAGATGAAGGCGCCCAGTCCGGAACTATCCACAAAGCGTAGCTGGCTCAGATCCAGCACCAGCTTGGTGTTGGCCTCCAGCACCGGCGCAATGTCACGCTTGAACTCTCCAGCGTTGCTGGCGTCGAGTTCCTCCACCGGCACCGCCGCAACCCCCACGTCGCCGATCTTGTCGCGAGCTGTTTCCATGGAGTCTCCCGTTCCTTCGAGCTATGACTTGCGGACCTTTACCAGAGCAATACAGTTTCTTCCGCGTTCATCGCGATAGTAGCGCACCTCATCGACGCTCTGCGTGATAAGGAAGACGCCGAAGCCGGAGTCGCGCGAGCCATCGAGCGGCGGCGGGGCGACTGCCGAGGGGTCGAACGGATCTCCAAGATGATGCAGCCGGATGGAGACCTGGTCGGAGGACGCTTCGGCTTCGAGGTGAATCCGCTGATCGGCACGGCCATGGTACGCGTGCTTCATGATGTTGCTGGCTGCCTCGTTGACCGCCAGCTCGAGTTCGTCAACCCGGTGAGCCGCGAGCGCAACCCCGGGCAGATCGCGGCAGAATGCGCGCGCGAATTCGCGTGTCCGGCGAAGCTCCCTGGGGTCGCTATGGATCTCCATCTCCGCACGCGCCAGTGGAACCGGTCCTTCCATCACTCTGAGGGCCAGGCAGGTCAAGTCATCCGTCAGCCGTTCCGACTCGGAAAACGTAACGACGGCGGTGCGGATGGTGTCCACCAGAGCCTCGGGCTCGAGGTCGCTGTTGCTGCGGACACATTCCGCCAGGCGGTCGGCGCCGAACAGCTCGCCGGCAGCGGAGCGCGTTTCCGTGACCCCATCCGAGTAGAAGAGCAACACGTCGCCGGCCTCGAAAGGAACGGAAATCTGGTCGTAGATCTCTCCTTCACGGATCCCCAGCGGCAGGTTGTCACCATGCACCATCTCGCAGAGGCCCGTTCTGGCGCGCCAATGAATGATCCCCGTGTGCCCGCAATCGACGAGGTCGAGGCTGCGTCGACTCAGGTCCAAGCGGGCGTAACACAAGGTCACGAAGCTTTCGAGATCGATCAGCTGCCGTACCATGTCCGCATGGGCCAGCGTCACGATGTCCCTGGGCTCCGGAAGTTTGCCGTTCGTGGACAAGGCCATCAGGTGGCACAAGGCCTCGGTGAAATGGCTCTTGGTCGCCGCCCCCAGCAGCGCGGCGGGAACTCCCTTGCCCATCACGTCCGCGACGATCACATCCAGAGACTGATGTTCGTGTCTGAAAAAATGGTAGAAGTCGCCGTCGACGCGCTGGGAAGGGACCGTGAGTGCGGCCACGCGGAGTCCGGGCACATCCCTTGGCGGCTGATCGAGCAAGAGCATCTGCTGGATCCGCGAGGCGACCTTGATTTCCCGCTCACGCGCCGCGGTGAGCTCCATGGCCGCCGCCTGTTCGCGCACCAGGAGCTCGTCCTTGAGCTTGTTCGCTGCCTGGAGTTCGGCGGTTCGGGCGCTGACTCGTTGCTCCAGTTCGGCATTGAGCGTGCGAATCTCCTCCTCCGCTCGTTCGCGCTCGGCGCGCGTACGCAGGGTGGTGATGCCGTAACCCAAGTCGTCCGCCAGTTCGGTCAAGAGCCTGACTTCCTCATGGCGGAACGCCTGGGTTTCCGCCGAGTAGATCGTCAACGCACCAAACGGTTTCGAGCCCACCACGACCGGGATGGCGAGGATTGATGCGCACCCGCGTTGCAGCGCCTCCGCGCGCCACGGCGCCAAGCGCGGATCCGTCGCCACGTCGGTCGTGAGCTGCGTCGTCGCCGTGCGGACGCACGTCCCCGTTGGTCCGCGGCCGTACTCGGTGTCCGCCCAGGTGATGTTCGCCATCTGCAAGAAACCGTCGTCGAAACCTGCCTGGGCAACCGGCCGCACGGTCTTTGCGTCATCGTCCTCCGCACGCGCGACCCAGCAAAAGCGATAGCCGGCCTCGTCCACAATGAGCCGGCAGACCTGCTCGAGCCAGGCGAATTCGTCGCTGGCGCGGATCAGGGCCTCGTTGCATTTGCTGAGGGCGCGGTGCGCGCGATTGACCCGCACCAGCTCCTCCTGTGCGAGCTTGCGCTGGGTGACATCCTGAACCGTGCCGATTCCCCTCACGGCGTTGCCGTGTGCGTCGAATTCGACCTGGGCTCTTTCACGCACCCACGTCAGCTTGCCGCCAACAACGATGCGGTGCTCGATGTCATAGGGTGCTCCATGCAAGGCGGCCATCCACGCCTTGTCGACCGATTCCCTGTCCTCGGGGTGGACTGTGTCGAGGAAGGCTTCGTAGGTAAGGGGCGTTCCCTTGGGTACTCCAAATATCCGGAACACTTCGTCCGACCAGGTGAGCCGATTGTGGGTGACGTCCAGATACCAGCTGCCGATGTGCGCGACCTCCTGCGCTCGGTTCAGATTGGCCTCGCTCTCACGCAACGCTGCATTCGCCGAGCGGGCCGCTGCAAGGGCCTCGGTTGCTTGCTGCGTCGCCTTCTTCAGGCGGCCGTAGAACAGGCTGAAGAGGATGCCCATGCCGACGAACACGCCGGCAGCGAGAAGGTACCTGGGATCCTCCTTCACGAAGGTGTGCTCCGGCGGAACGAAGAACCACCAGACCAGAATGGTCGAGACGGCAGTCGCCCACAGACCCGCAGACAGCCCCCCGATCCACGCACTGGCGAAGACGGCGGGATAGAAGAGAATCCAGGCAAACGGCTGAATGAGGGGCCACAAGACCGATTGAAGGATGAGAGAGACGAATGGCGGGAGCGTCGCGAGCAGCGCACGGACAGGCGATCGCTTTGAAACGGTGAGGGCTCGCCGCCTGGAAGGCGTGGCGGTATTCCCAGACGTTTGATCGGCCGGTCCCAACGGGAGCATAGAAGAACCAGCAGTCGTGCTTCGAGTCCCGCCCGGTCTCACTCAGCCGTATCTGCCGGTCGGCTCTGCAGGATGCACCATAATGTGGTTCTCGACCCTGTCGACGCCGAAAACGTACCAGGCATCGGACTCCGCCATCTCCCGCTCCGCCTCCTTGGGCACCACACCTTCGAGCGTCACCACGCATTCCTTGGTGGCGACGCTGATCTGGCTGGCGTCGACGAACGGATCCTTCTCCAATGCCATGCGCACGGCGTCGGTGATTTCTTCGTCGTTGTCCTGCTCCGGCGGAAAGACGTCGAGCCCGTTGATCACATCGCGGCTGCCTGGCACCCACCAGGCCAGCACCCCGGCTAGACGCTTATGCGCCAGGCTCGGCACCGTGCCATCAAGAGTGACGATACCGTCCCCCACTTCAATGCAAATGTCGCCACGGCAGGGATCGGGCGGCTCGCGAACCGTCAGAGTCTCCCCCTTCACCACTTCGCGGATCGCGACCTCGGCGAGCGCCGATTCTTCCAGCAAGGCGTCCCGCACCAGGTGACGGATCTGGCTGTCGCCCATAGCCTGTAGTGGGATAACATGGAGCCGGTCGACAATGCCCGCCACGGCCGGATGCGCTGCCGCGCGTTCGAGCAGCAGCTTCTTGACCGCGACGGTGCGCACTTCGCCCTCGATGGTGAGGTCCCCGTCGCTGAAATCCAGTTCGACGCGGCCGTGGGGGCCGAACCGCGGCTCGCTGTGAAACGAGGTTCGCACCTCGTGCAGCACGCGCTCTCGTAGCGACATCCGTCTGGCTCCTCACCTTCCGGCCTGACCTGGAAACAGCCTCATTCCCATGGCCCGTTTCCGTCGGTCGCCAAGTCCCACACCGTGATAGTAAATGGCATGCCATCGCGTGGCTCCCCCTGATGCGGGGTAGGCTTGGCCCCGACGCGGTCCAGGGCGCCTCGCAGTTCCCGTAACTGAGAACGGACGTCCCGGGGCCGGTGAAATCTCGACCTCGTCGCGTTGGCTCGCCATTGGCTGGCAGATGCGGACGAGGAAGGAGGCAAAGCCATGCCGGTTCCAAAGCACTTGGATGAAGCGGCCGCTCGTCTCAAGGCCGCGTCCGTACGCATCGATGAGGCGCGCGGCAAGCCGGCCAGCATCGACGTTCTGCAGGAGTGGCTCGCAGCCCTGACCGACTTCTGTCTGGCCCTGTCCGAAGTACAATCGTTCAGCAACGAGTCGGTGCACGAGAAGCTGCATGAGCTGGCCGGGCGAGTTGGCCTGCGCGAGTTTCCACCCACGGGCGCGCCGGCGTGAGCACGCCCTGTCTTCAATCGTCGCCCACGACCGCCGTGAATTCTCACTGAACTATGCATAACCGACGAAGACCCGGCCGCCGTTCTGGTTGTTGAACGTCGACGCGACGCCGACGCCCCCGAACGAGGCTTCCGCGAACGAGAAACGCTGTCGATCCTCAACGCGCAGCAGCGGGCAGCGCAGGACACGCGGCTGGCCCCGCCCTCGGCTGTGGTCGCAAGCAGTTGCGTGCCTTCGTCGCCGAGCTGTCCGCTAAAGCCGAGCGCTCACCTGCGGCGCTTCTCGATCACCCGCACCGTGCTCGCCTGCGGGCCCTTCTCTCCCTGCTCCTCAACGAACTCGACCTCGCTGCCCGCCACCAAGCGGTCGAAGGCCTTGTCCAGGACGCTGTGCTTGTGAAAATACACCTCCGCCCCCTCGGGCGTCTCGATGAAGCCGTACTCTTCATCGGGAAATAGCTTGGAGACACGCCCGGTGGGTAGCCCCTCATGGGTCTTCAAATCGCCACGCTGGCGGCGCGCATAGTCTTCGAGCTGACGCTGGGCCGCATCAAAGGCATCACGGATCGCCACAAACACGTCCTCGTACGCGTGATGCTCCGCCGGTTCGCGGGTCACCGCCAGCTCACCGCCCGGTACCGTCAGATCGACGCGCACGTGGAAGAGCTTGCCCTGATGGTGGCGGCGGTGGGGAGATTCAACCACCACGCGGCAGCCCATGATGCGATCGTAGAAGCGATCCAATCGCGCGGCGCGTTCCCGGACTTTGGTTTCGACCGCATCCGATGGCTCCATGCCGCGAAAGCTGATTTGCAGGGGTAGTTGCATGCCGGTCACCTCACTCGCCCGGCGGCGCAAGTTTCCTGCCAGAACCACGGCCTATCCCGGCGGCTGGAGGTTGTCGGCCGTTTCCTGACTCTGGGACATCCAGACGGCCGCAATTCTCCACGCTCAGAAAAAGCGCTGCAGGGCTATTGGCACGTTCCCAGCGTCGTGTCGCAACCCACCTTGATGCCCGTCTTGGCGTACAACGTGCCCAAAAAACACGGACTGGTGGACGTCAGCGGGGCGGTGCTGCAAGCGAGCACTTGTCCGGGCTCGGCGCACGTCGGAGTGGCGTCGGCGCAATCGGCGTCGAGATTGCAGCGCACACCGGAGCCGTCTTTGGTTTGACCGGTGCAGATGTCGCCAATGCAGGTTTCCGGCGACGTGCAGTCGCTGTCGCTGGCGCACAGCACGCCAGCCACGCAGTGCCCGCCATAGCACATCTGTGGGTTCAGACAGTCGTTGGAGGTGCCGCACTCGTCTCCCAACGGCTCGCACGCACCACCGATGCAGGGCTGCCCGGCCGCGCACGGCTGGCTGGCCGAGCAACCAGGCCGGCTGCTGCAGACGCGGTACGCATCCTGGAATTTGATGATGCTGAGGCCGAGCGGACTGTTGAACGTGGCGCCGACGAGGGATCCAAACAATGCCGCACCGCCGACCTTGTTCTTGCCGTTTTGCGTGAAAGTTGCGACGCCGTTCTCAATCTGGAACAGGATGCCCGCCGCGTCCGGAAAGTCCTGGCCCTGGAAGTTGGCACCCACTCTAAGAACATGGTTGCGAGCCGGCATGGCTGGCGTCGTCTTGGTCTTCACCAATCCGCATTTCCCCGGCGTGCCCTTGTTGTTGCCCGCCGGGTCGTCCACGCCGCCTGTAGGTGGCGCAGTCGACGTTCTTCAGAGTGAGCTGGATGGTCATTCCACCGTCACCGGCCTTGGTGCTGGGCTTGATGACGATCTTGCTGCCGTTGCTGCCAACCGTGAACACGCCTTTGGAGACCTTTCCGATGGCGAATGGTGAGGTCGTTCCGGGTTCGGGTACGATGGTCACACTGTACATGTCGCCGGCCCACGCCAGACGCGCAGCGCATACCGTTGCCACACTGACGGCTGCTACGACGTTACAAGGATGGCGGAATTTCATGGCATGCCTCCTCAAAAGAAATTGGACTGGGAGTCCCTCCCCCTTCGCGAGCAACGCGGCTGCCACTGGCCGCGGCGTTGGCATCCCTGCCGCCGAGCCTCCGTCCCAAGAACCAGTTCGCAGGACCGGGAACGGTCTCGTCATTCTGAGAAAAGACAGTAGGTTGCGTAATCGATCGGGGTGGCGGCATGCGCGCTCCGCATGCTGGTGTAGCTGCCACCAAGTCCGGCGCACCCGGTGGCTGGATCCACAGGGCGGAAATCGCGGGCCCCGGCGGCAGCAGCTTGCCGGGCAGCAGGCCGCGGATGAATCCTTCCTCGTCTTCCGTACCGCCGAGCGCGTCGAACTTGATCGCTACGCCGCTGTCTGTAAGGGCGTTGAACCTCCCGACCGTGTGCGGGTCTCTTGTTGGCCGCCGTTGAGGTAGACGGTCAGCGGATCCTCGACGTAGCCCTGCTCGTTGCGAATGCCAACGGCCTCCAGCCGCGGGAAACTACGCTGCGCCGCGTCGCTACGCAGGCGATGTGGCACACGAGGGGTGATTGGCACCGGAGTTGTAAGAGGGCAAGGAACGGAAGGGTGAAGATGACACCCATGCTCAAGCTCACATGGCTGCCACATTGGCGTGCGTACTCGATCAGATTGAACGGCAAGGTCATCGGCCTGGTGCGCTGCGGACGACCCCTGCCGTTCCGTCACGGCGTACAGTTCGAGCACGCCTAAGGCCTGCCAGCCAACGTCCTCTTTGCAGCCGGGCTGTAGGCCGCTGCCGTTGGTGGCTGCGAACTGCCGCATCCGACAGGCTGGCAACGCCCACCGAGCGGTCGTGAGCCTACATCCAGCCGAAGCGGGCGACGTACAGGAACGTCACCGCGTAGTGTGCGCTGCTCCCGGCCACCACGCAGACGTGGAACACCTCGTGATGCGAGAACACTCGCGGCCACAGGCGCGGCCGCTGAGTGACCAGGCACACCATACCGACCGTGTAGAGGACGCCGCCGAGCGCCGTCAGCAACAGCGCTGGGTAGGGAAGTCGCTGGGCCAGCGGCAACAACAGCGGCAGCGCGATCCAGCCTTGAATGGTCTGCATGGCGATCGAGAACGAGTCAGCCACTTTGGGCAAGAATATCTTCTGCAGAATGCCCACCACCGCGATCCCCCATGCGGCACCCAGCGCCAGCCACCGCAGCCAACCGTCAAAGACGATGCAGGCGAGCGGCGTGTAGGTTCCGGCAACCAGGATGTAGATCATCGAGTGGTCGAGGCGCTGCATCCGCGCCTTCCACACCCTCTGCCACGGGACGGAGTGATAGAGGCTGCTGCCTGTGTAGAGGCCGACGAGGCTAAGGCCGAAGACCGACAACGCGAGCTGACGGGATAGATCTCCAGAGCAACGTCCCCACAAAAAGACGACGCCGATCACGGAGGCGACAGCCGCCGTACCGTGAAGGAAGCCGCGGACAGGATTCTGCATCTTGCCGAATGTCAGGCGCTCGCTGGTCTGATGCATGGCGTGCCGGAAGGGTAGAAGAATCAGCCAGCAAAGAAAAGGGGAATCGGCGTCGCGTCGCCCCAGTTCTTATCGTCTTTGCGGCGTGCGACTGCATGAGGCGGGATGCCCCTCTCTCCAACGCGATGAGCACTCGCTCAGTGATAGATTGCAGGCCGCATGGGGATCCCGTCGGGTTGGGCCAGATAGCCGCAGTACGTCCCGCGCTCGTCCCAGAACTGGCCCAGCACGTCGAAGTGCCCGCGGCAGACGCCGTCGGGATCAACAAGGATCCCATCATCTCCGACCACGCCGCGATAGGTTCCGTCTCGCTCGAAATAGCGGCCACCTGTATCGATGCGTCCGCGATAGGTTCCGAAGCGATCGAAGTGATAGCCGGGGCCCCACATGTGATGGCTCCTGTCCCTTGACAAAACTGCCAAGCAAGGAACTAGCCATGCGAGCAGCGGCGGCGGCATCAACTCACGAGCGACCACGGTTGCAGCGGCCGGCACGATCGCCAGCGCCGCTTCCTAGCCCTGGGAAGCGACGGACAACCCTTCCGTCGACGTGCTGCCGGGAAGAGCGCCGCTAGCGGCCCTGGCCGCCGCGCGAACCGCCGCCTTGGAAACCACCGCCGCGAGCACCACCGCCGTGGGGGCCGCCACCGTGGGGGCCACCACTGGGCTGTTGACCGCCCACGGGTGCGCCCGCACCCTGGTGCGGTCCATTCGCAGGCAGTGGGGGTGGCGAGAGTTGGCGCGGTCGCGCCTCGACGCGCCCTGGGAACACGCGATTCGCCGGCTCGCCAGGGAGTTCTCGTTGCGGAGCACGCGGGGCCTGTGGCGCTTCCGGGTGAGCTGCCTCAACGGGGGGAGGAGCCGGCGCGGCGGCGCCGGGAGCTTGCACGCGCGGCGGCGCGGCACGTGGCGGTGCCGCCCTGCCCCGCGGCTCTTCAGCACCGGACCCCGACGGCCCCAACTGGTAGTACGGCGGCGGAGCTGCGCTTCGTCCTCCAGGTCGGGGAGCTTGGGGAGCCTGGGACTCAGTATGCCACGTGCCTTCGAAGCGCGGCGGTATCGCCGGGCGCTGGCGTTCCACGGTGCTCGTCTGTCCGAACGGCGGTCGCGAGGTCAGCGCCGCATGCGGCCGCTGTGGCGCCGGCACCAGCCGCGGCGCGGGGGCAGTCACGCCATGCTGGATCTGTACGCCCTCGGCGCGCAAGGACGCGAGGCTGTCATGCGGCGCGCGGGTGGCGACAACCGAGGTCTGCAGGAGCGTCTCGGGCGGTCGTGCCGCGTGGCCCACAGCCGGGACAAGACTCGCGGCACTCGGTTTGACTGACAGGGCACCGTGCAACGGCTCAAAGTGTTGCGGATCGACACCCGTCAGCCGTGCGTGCACACCCTGCCCGAAACGGTTGCGGTCTACCGCAACGAACGCATGCGGTACGTGCGCGTTCTGGTAAATGTTGATCTTGTTGACGTTGACAACCGTCGTATTGTTGATCACTACGTTGTTCACCACGCGAGGTCCGCCCCACCCTGCCCACCACGGATGACCGACGAAGCCCGGTCGGCCCCACCACGGCACGAGTGGTTCACCCCAACCAAGCGCACACCAACCGATCGGCGCCGTACCGAAGCCAACGTGCACACCAAAGCCTCCACCGCCGAAGAACGCGACCAGACCGGGTGCGTACACCGGCCGCACGACCGCCGGTCCAGGCGCCCACGCCCAGAAACCGTTCAGGTAGACCCAACGACCGTAGTGATAGGGTGCCCAGCCCCACGGCGCCGTGTCGATCCAGGTCCAACTGTAGTACGGGTCCCAGATCCAACCGCCGGTAGTGTACGGGGCCCACCCGGCTCCCACCCCGTCCGGCACCCATACAGGACCGTACTCCTGCACAACCCGCCAGTTGCCGTAGTGATCGAGGTTGTCGATGCCGTATACGCCGGGAGACACGTAGCGCGCGCTCGACGAGTCGATCAGCTCATCCGTGCGGGTGTAGTTCCACCGATCCCAGACGTCGAGTTCTGGTGCCGCATAGGTCTCTACGCGCGGCGTGTCGGAACCGTCAACAACGACCTGTTCACTCGGGGCAATCGCCACCGGGGCACCGCCGGCGGGAGTCATCGTAGCGCGGCCGCCACGGCGGGTGATGAACGTCGTCGTGGCATCGCTCAGGTCGATGCGATAGTAGCCACTGGTTTCGATCGTGAACGCTGCGTTGGGCGTGTCCAGTTCCAGCCTGTGGCCCGCTGTCAGGGCGCGTAGATCGAGCGACGCGTGTCCGGACGTCACGCTCAGTTGCAGGAAATCGGGTTCGTCATTCTCGAGGCCCAGTTGCGTTTCTTCGCCCGCACGCACGAACGCCCGTGGACCAACCTGCAGTTCGAGGTTGGCTGCCGGCCCCGTGTACAAGGCGTCGCCCGGCGCCAACGGCGTGTTGATACGGGCCGGCACCCAGTTGTCAGCGCCCGGCCGCCAAAACGACACATCCCCATCCAGAAAACTCAACCGCGGCGGCGTCGGACCCGCGGGCTGTGGTACATCGGCGGCTGGAACGGGCTCCTCCTCAGCAATGGCAGGCGTGACCCCCACCACGTTGAGGGCGAGCAAGGCGGCAACAAGATTGATCGGTTTCATCGGTCTCCATTGTTCAGCCCGCGAGCTGGCAAAAGCAACTGTCCCGTAGCGCCGTTTTCCAAGTGACCCGACGTTCCGCATCAGTGCCGATGTGCCGGCACCCACACCCTGGCCCGATAGCCCCAGGGTCCACCGTGCCACACCCAGTGGCCACCAACCCAGCCGGGAGGCGGCGGAGCCGCACAGCCGACAGACGGACCGAACGCGGCATAGGGCGGATACGGATAATACGCCGGCGGGGGCGGGTAAGAATAAGCGTACGGATATGGATACACGGGCAGGCCGAAACCCAGGTAGACGCGCACGTGTGCGCGCGCCGGAGCCGAAGCAATGCCTAGCAGCATGACCGCTAGTGCCAGGGCGCTCAGGCACCGCAGCGCTCTCCGAGTCGATCGAGCCAATGCACGCGGCTGCGCCTCTTTCACCCTGCTGCTACGGTTGCAGAACGTCATGGCACCCTCCAACGTGTTTCCTGACACAGGAACGCACAAGGCCCCTGACGGTTGCGGTACGGCCGCAACTCAGCGGCCTTGTGGATGAAAGTGGGGCTGCGGAGCATCGAGTTGGAGCGACCGGCTATGGCTCGTGCGTACGGCGCGTCGCCGAGGCAGCTCTGCTGGCCTCGTAACGTTGCCGCGCCGCTTCGAGAAGCTCGATAACCTCTTCGTCGGTCGTTTGCGTGAAGTCGGCGTAGAATTGGCCGACGGCATGGAAGAACTCGGGCGTACTCAGACAGACGATGGCGTCGGCCTCGGACTGCAGTGCCGCAATGGTCTCCGGCGGCGCCACCGGCACGGCGAGCACCAAGCGGCGCGGCTGCGCGCGGCGCACGCCACGCAACGCGGCCCGCATCGATCCGCCGGTGGCAATGCCGTCGTCGACGACAATCACCGTGTGATCCTCGATGGCCGCTGGGGGCCGCCCGCCCCGATAGCGTTGCTGCCGTCGGCGGATCTCGCGCAGCTCCTCGGCCACCTCACGCTCGAGGTAGGCGGTGGAGACGTGCAGGAGGCTCATCACGTCTTCGTTGAGCACGCTCTGCGGATGATCACCATCAACGACTGCGCCGATGCCCAGCTCCGGCTGTCCAGGCGCACCGAGCTTGCGCACCACAATGACATCGAGCGGCGCATCAAGCGCAGCCGCGACCTCGTTGGCCACCGGCACACCACCACGCGGCAGCGCCAGCACCAGCGGCTGCTCGCTCTTGTACTCCAAGAGCGCCGCCGCGAGCTTCTTGCCCGCTTCTGTGCGGTTCTTGAACATCAAGCGCACATCGTCCTCTGCCCGACAACCGCACCGATGTGACGGCTGAACCAGTCAATGGCCAGCCGCGTGACCTGCTCTAGCGTACCAGGTTCTTCGAACAGGTGTGAGGCTCCCGGGATGATGCGCAGCGCCTTCTCGCAGCGCAGCTGGGCGTACGCCTGCTGGTTGAGCTCGATCACCGGGGCGTCGTCACCGCCAACGATGAGCAAAGTGGGCGCCGTGACCTTTGCCAACACCGCAGCCGCCATGTCGGGGCGGCCCCCTCGCGAAACCACGGCGCGCACGTCCGGATCAGCCGCGGCGGCAATGAGCGCGGCGGCCGCGCCGGTACTGGCGCCGAAGTAGCCGATGTTCAAGGTTGCTGTGCTGGGCTGGTGGCGCACCCAGACCGTCGCCGCCTGTAGACGGCGCGCCAGGAACTCCACGTCGAACACGTTTGCCCGGTTCGCCGCCTCCTCCTCGGTCAACAAATCAAACAACAACGTCGCAATACCCGCTTCACGCAGGGCGCGGGCCACATAGGCGTTGCGCGGACTCAAGCGGCTACTGCCGCTGCCGTGGGCAAACAAAACAATCCCCTGCGCCCCCGGCGGCACACCCACCGTTCCGTCCAATTCGATTTGCACGCTGCTCCTGATCGCGACCATTCACGCATCTCACTCCCGTCGAGCCTTCGGCGGGAATGGCCTCCCTTCAGGGTATGCCGCGTTCGCGTCGCTGCGCACAGCTCAGACACATGGTCGCCGTTGGCATGGCCTCAAGGCGCGCAGCGGGAATTGGGCTTCCGCAGGCGTCGCAACGGCCATAGTCCCCGGCGGCGATACGGCCCAACGCCGCATCGATGCTTTCGATCTCCGCCCTGCCACGGTCATCGAGCCGCGCCAGCAGGCGCGCGATGTTCTCTTCCTGTCCTTCCTCCTCCACTTCCGGTTCGAAGTTCGTATCCAGCCAGCGCAGGTCGTCCTCGACGTGCGCTACAGTCCGAAACAAGGCTGCGCGTCGCTCAAGAAGCTTCTGCCGCATGCTGTCGATCTGCAGAGTCATACCCACACGTCTGGTCGTGCAAGCCGCTCGCCAGACCGCCGCGCCACTGCCCTCGCATGCCAAGGGAGCCTGGCTTGCCACTCACGGGAATCGGCTGCGGTTGATCGCCAGTTTCGAGAATTGGCGCCGGGTTCGGTGGCCCTCCCGATCGCCACGCTCCTGGCAAGAAAGTTGCCCCTGGACAGCGCATGGCAGTGATCGTCGAAGCGTTGCACGACACGCCTGTCGCCCGCCGCCGAGTCGAACTGGTGGAGCGCAAGGGAATCGGCCACCCCGACACGATGTGCGACGCACTCGTCGAGGCCATCGCGTTAGCACTCAACCGGATGTATCTCGAACGCACCGGCGCGATCCCGCACTACAATATCGACAAGGCCCTGCTGGTCGCCGGCGAGTGCACGAAGTGCTTCGGCAGCGGCCAGGTGATGCGGGCGATGGAGCTGTTTGTCGGCGACCGCGCCACGTTCAACGTCGACGGTAACCGTCTGCCGGTCGAGGAAACGGTTCGAGAGGCGATCGATGCGTGGTTACGTGCCTCGCTGCCACTGATTCGCCCCGGCAAGGACCTGCAGAGCCATGTGCTGTTGGCGCCGGGCTCCGAAGAGTTGCGCCGGATCTTCAAGCAGACGACGGCGATTGGTTCCAACGACACGTGCGGTGCGTCGGGGTATGCACCGTTGACTCCGACTGAGGAGATCACCCTGGCCGCAGAGCATTTTCTGAACTCGGCGGAGTTCAAACAACGCTTCCCGGACACCGGACAAGACGTGAAGGTGTTCGCACTGCGCCATGATCAGAGCGTGGAGATGACCATTGCCATGCCGTTGTTGTGCACTGCCACACCGTCCGAGCCGGCCTACTTCGCGCGCAAGGCAGAGATCATGGATGCACTCGTGCAACGGTTCCGCACGGCGCCGTTCGAGATCGCATGGCGGTTGAATTGCCTCGACCGGCCCGGGGATGGCACGGAGGGGGTGTATCTGTCGTTGACCGGAACTTCCGCCGAGGATGCCGACTCGGGTGAGGTCGGACGTGGCAATCGCGCCAACGGGCTGATCGCCTTCGCGCGGCCGACCGGCGGTGAAGCGGCGCCGGGAAAGAACCCGGTGGCGCATGCGGGCAAAATCTACAGTGTGCTGAGCCACCGGCTTGCCCAGCTCATTCACGCGCAGTGCCCAACCCTTCACGAGGTCTACGTGCACCTTGCCGCGCGCATCGGCGAGCCGGTCGACCAGCCGTGGAGTGCGGTCCAAGTGCTGCTCGCCGAAGGCGTCATGCTCGGCGACATCGAGGCGGACATTCGCGCCGTCGTCGAAGCCGAGCTGTCGCAGTTCGACACCTTCCAGGCACAGCTGACCCAGGGACTCTTCCCAGTGTGCTGACAACGCAACGCCACTGGCACGTCCTCACAGCCTCCGAGGCCGTGCAACATCTTGCAGTCGATCCGCACGCCGGCCTCAGTGACGCCGAGGTTGAGCGACGGCGACAACTTTGCGGCCCCAACGACATTCGCGAGCGGCGGCGCCGCGGTCCACTGCGCATGCTGCTCGATCAGTTCACCGACTTCATGATTCTGGTGCTCATTGCCGCGGCGGTCATCTCGGCCCTGATCGGTGACCCGCCGGACGCCATCACCATCGTCATCATCGTTGTGCTCAACGGCGCCATCGGCTTCCTGCAGGAATATCGCGCCGAACGGGCGGTGGCTGCGCTGACGATGATGGCGGCGCCGAGCGCCCGGGTGCGGCGCGCCGCGCAGGTTCAGAGCGTGCCCGCGACCCAGTTGGTGCCCGGAGATATCGTGCTGCTCGAGGCGGGAAACGTCGTCCCCGCCGATTTGCGTTTCATCGAGAGTGCGCAACTGCGAGTCGACGAAGCGGCGCTGACGGGCGAGTCGGTGCCCATCGAAAAGACGGACGCGGCACTCGTTGATTCCGAGTTGCCGATCGGTGATCGACGCAACATGGCCTACAAGGGGACGCTTGTCACCTATGGCCGCGGCTGTGGCGTGGTCATCGCCACCGGTCTGGCCACCGAACTCGGCAAGATTGCCGCGCTGCTCAGCGGTGCTCCCGAGCGCCAGACGCCGCTGCAGCAGCGGCTGGCGCGCTTCGGGCAACGCCTAGCGCTCGCTGCCATCGGCATCTGCGTCATCATCTTCGTCTTCGGACTGGCGCGCGGCGAATCGGTGATCCTGATGTTCCTGACGGCGGTCAGTCTTGCCGTAGCCGCGATTCCGGAGGCGCTGCCCGCAGTGGTCACCGTGTCGCTGGCGCTGGGAGCGCGCCGCATGGTGCGGCAACAGGCGCTCATCCGCCGCCTGCCGGCCGTCGAGACTCTGGGCTCGGTGACCTACATCTGCACCGACAAGACCGGAACCCTCACCCAGAATCAGATGCGCGCCGTGCAATTGCTGCTCGGCGCACAGCTGCTGACGGCGGCCGAGACGGACGCCGGCTCCGAGCTCTATCGTCTCTTTCACACCGCGCTGGCGCTGAACAACGACGCCATCCTGGACAACCAGGACGCGCTACGTGGCGACCCAACCGAAGTCGCCCTGTATCTGGCGGCGGCCGCGGCGGGCTACAAGCGGGTGGCGCTTGGGGCAACCACACCGCGGCGCGCGGAAATTCCGTTCGACGCGGAGCGCAAACGCATGACGACGCTGCACCAGCACGGCGGCGCGATACTGGCGTTCACCAAGGGTGCGCCGGAGACCATCCTATCTGCGTGCACCAGTGCCGTCGGGCGCGAAGGTCCTGTTGCCGTGCACGCCGCGCACATCCTCGAACGCGCCGCGGCGATGGCTGCCGACGGCTTGCGGGTCCTCGCCATCGCCTACCGCCTGTGGCCGGCGCTGCCGCCCGAGCTGTCACCCCCTGTCGTAGAGGATCAGCTGTCGTTCCTCGGCCTGGTCGGTCTCATCGATCCGCCGCGCCCGGAGGTGGGCGCGGCAGTGAGCGTGTGCCGATCCGCCGGCATCACACCGGTGATGATCACCGGCGACCATCCGGCCACGGCGCGCGCCATCGCGCTGCAGTTGGGCATCATTGCCGACGACGGCGACGTGTGGACTGGGCAGCAACTGCAATCCCTATCGATGGAGGAGTTCGAGACGCACGTCACGCACATTCGTGTCTATGCACGCGTCGCGCCGGAGCAGAAGATCAAGATCGTCCGCGCCCTGCAAGACCGGGGCGAATTCGTGGCCATGACCGGCGACGGGGTCAACGATGCGCCGGCATTGAAGCAAGCGGATATCGGCGTGGCGATGGGTGTAACCGGCACCGATGTCGCCCGCGAGGCGGCGCACATGGTCCTGCTCGACGATAACTTTGCCACCATTGTCGCCGCGGTGCGCGAAGGGCGGCGCATCTTCGACAACACCCGCAAGTTCATCCGCTACGCCGTCACCTGCAACTCCGGCGAGATCTGGACGATCTTCCTTGCTCCGTTCCTTGGACTGCCGATTCCGCTCCTGCCCATTCACATCTTGTGGATCAATCTGGTGACCGACGGCCTGCCGGGTATGGCGCTGGCCGCTGAACCACCCGAGCGCGACATCATGCGCCGGCCGCCGCGGCCGCCCGCGGAGAGCATCTTCGCTCACGGCATGTGGCAGCACATCCTGTGGGTTGGGTTGCTCATGAGTGGGACGTCACTGCTCACGCAGGCATGGGCGTACCACACCGGCATGGCACACTGGCAGACCATGGTTTTCACCGTGCTGTCCTTGTCACAGATGGGACACGTGCTGGCCATCCGCTCAGAGACACAATCACTCTTCCATCAAGGGCTGTGGACAAATGCACCGCTCATGGGCGCCGTGGTGCTGACCACGGTGCTGCAGTTGCTCACCGTCTACCTGCCACCCGCACGCGCCATCTTCAAAACCGAGGCGCTCAGCGCCGTTGAGGTCACCCTGTGTCTGGCCTTGTCGGCGGTGGTCTTCGCCGCCGTGGAGGTTGAGAAGGCACTCGTGCGGCGAGGTTGGCTGTATCAGCATGGTGCAGGGCGTTCGCGCGCGTTCCTAACGTCGCACAAATCGCCTCCCGTTTCTTAGTCGTGCAAACACCACCGCCTCGCCAAGCGCAGGCACGCCACGGGTCGACCGGTGGCACACTTGTTTCTTATGGTCAGTTACGGCAGGCAAACTGAAAGGAGGTAACGCATGGCCACAAAGAAGCAGGGAGACCGGGTAGGAGCGATGGTCGCCGACGTAGAAGCCTTGGCGAAGCGGCTGCGGACGGACATCCGCAAACGCGCCGAGGCTGCCGGTTTGCTGAAGAACCTGCGAGCCATGGCCGATCAATTGCGTAAGCGCGCGGCCCAGGCGGCCGCGCAGGTGGAGAAGTACGTGCACCAGCTCCGCATGGATCTCGAAGCGGCCGGCAAGTCCGCGAAACCTGCGAAACGCAAGAAGGCAAAGGCCAAGATGCGCAAGCCCGCGGCGGCTCCTCCATCGGTGGCGATGTAGCGCGCTGAACAGCGCGTGCCGCGGCACCAGCCGCAACCCGCCATCGACCTCGTTCCCCCTCACCTGCCTGCAAGGGGCACGCTCCGCCGTGCCCCTTGCAACGACGCGGGCACCGCCCCCGTGGGGCGCGTTTGTGCGCCCGCACGGCGGGAGTGTACTGCTACAAGTCCTCAGCGGCCGCTCAGCGCTGCAACTGCTGCCGACGCTACTTACCAAGGGCCGGTGATCGTCGTGTCCGGCACGCTTGGCGAAGAGGCGGTTGAATGCATGCGGGCCGGTGCGCAGAACCCACGCGGCACCGTGTTCAATGTCGCGCGGTGCGCCTGGTCTCGCTCTCCGGCCAGAGGGACAGAATGGCATTGAGAACTTCCTCGGCTGCCCCCAGGCCGCCAAGATGGCTTTCGCCGTGACGTACGTAGAGTCTGGAGTTCGGAATCAGCCTCGCCTGATGGCGCGCGTGTTCCAGTGGAACGAGATGGTCGGAGTCGCCATGCCAGAAGCGGATCGGAACCCGGATGTCGCGCAGGCGGAAGCCCCAGGGACGGCAAAAGAGGAGCAGATCGTAGATCGGTGCCCGCAGTCCCCAACGGCTGCCGTTGACGATGTCATCGATGAAGACCGCCTTCATCTCCGGGCGCGCGAAGACGACGCGGTCGCCCGGGGGGAACAAGCGCGCGACCAGGTTGAACGCCGGCGACGCGAGAGGTCGCAGCGCCCAGACGAGCGCCGTCAGCAGCACTCCCAGCGGCTCGTGAAGGGTGTTGAACAGCGGCGTGAAGGGAATCGCGAGGCTGACCGCACCGCCGGCAGCGGCCTCCGGCCCGAGCGCCGGTGCCACACCACCGAGCACTGCGCCGGCAACCACCCGTTCGGGTAGGGCGTGCGCGCAGGCGAGCACGTACGGGCCACCACCGGAAAGCCCGATGAGCCCGAAACGACCGAGACCCAAGCAGTCGGCCGCGGCGGCGACGTCGCGTGCCCACGCACGGAACGACGGATAGAGATGTGGTGTCGAGTCGCCGACCCCTGGTCGATCGATGCCGATCAGCCGGACACCGCGCTCCTGCGCAGCCAGTCGAGCTTCCGGCGGGATCTGACGTCGCGCACCCGGCGTACCGTGGAACCAGAACACCGGCTTTCCATGCGCTGCTCCAAACTCGGCGAAACCGAGTTCCCGGCCATCGGGAAGCACGATCGCGCCTTCGATCCTTGGTGGTCTCGGGTTCACGGGTGTCGGTCTCTCCGCGTCGTCTTAGCAGGGCGGTGTAACAGAGAAAACCGCTGCCGGTGATCGGAGACGAGCAGGGTGTCTTCACCCGCGTCCCCCGACCGGTGCGGTTGTGTCGGCCTGCTCACACCCGCGGTTTCGAATAGCAGGCAAAGGCCCAGTGCGGCGTTCGGGGACTCCACAGCGGGCCGCTCCACCCTTTGCGGCGCAGCTCGGCGGCGATCAGCGCATTGAACACGCCGTGGCCAACGAGCATCACCGACCGATGTTGCGCGCAGAGCTTGGTGAGGCGCCGCGCGGCGGTGGAGGCGCGCCGCCGCGCCTCCGTCAGGGATTCCCCGCCGGCAGACCAACCGAGAAACCAGGCGATGCGGCCCATCACAATCCACGCATCGAAGCTCAAGGACAACGGCACCGGTAGGCTCAACGGCAGGCCCGCCTCGCGAAACACCGGGTCGACCAGAGGCTCTCGCGTGCCGTCGAGCGCACGCGCCGATTCGATGGCCCGTCTGGTATCGCTACACACGATCACGGCAGCGGAATGCGCGTGCCGGCAGAGCTCCATGGGGGGGGACGAGGCGTGCGGCGGA
>Ga0335070_10000513_pt1 | contig 43172 bp, 43 predicted proteins | sample Lox_Sample_13_FD_206722 | JGI IMG/M metagenome (GOLD analysis project Ga0335070, IMG submission 206722) | Soil microbial communities from Loxahatchee National Wildlife Refuge, Florida, United States - Lox_Sample_1.3 | ecosystem: Environmental > Terrestrial > Soil > Wetlands | place: USA... | reverse complement strand
CGAGACTGGGCATGAACATCCGTCATTGGCACGCTCCTTAGTCGACCAGCCAATGCATTCGCGGTCTAGGATTTCCTTTCGGGTCAGCGGCCAATACCCACGCCGCGTGTAGGTGATGAAATTCTCCTTCGGCCTTCTCGGAAGTGCGGATCTCAGAGGCAGTGACCTGGAAAAGTGAAGTCGTCGTCACTGCCGCGTACCGGCTTAAGGTTGAAGAGTACATGGGCGTTCCTCCTGTCTCTGAATAGCCTTTTGATAGATTTCTTCTGCGCCCTCATCAATCACCGTAGCTGCACAGGTCGTATTCATCTTCGATCCTCTTTCACGACGGGCGGGGTCGAAGGCAAGGATGCTTCCACCACCGGGTTTCCTGTGAACAGCTCAGAGTCGATCACCGAGGCAAGAAGACTCTCCACAACAGCAATCGCACTAAGCCTGCCAAACCGATGCTGTCGCAAACCATTACCGCGCAATGATCTGCGCGCGAACTTTCCTCCAGAGGCTGCCCGTATTGAGGCATTGACCATTGCGGGGCAGCCGATGTGACACAAATTCGGTCACAACATCATGGCGTCATGCACTTGGACGGGACGACAGATTGGCAAGCAAACTGCCTTACCTCGGGGGTATATCAGGACGATGTCGGTCATGTTCAAGATCACACAAAACACGCTTCGCGACTTCACGCTTGCCGAAGTCTTATTGATGGCTGCGATGAATCAACTCGAAGCCAGGCGGAAGGTTGACGCGCGGAATAGAAGCCTGCCTGCCCCTTGCTATTTTTACGCAAAAGCGCTGTAGGGCGAATCCGAGTAGACCTAGCGAGAAGAGTAATCAGCCGTGATTATCGACGACGAACAAGGTATCCGAGCGGAGATTCTGCTTCTGGAAATCATGTAGCGGGATCATCTGCCTCTTGTGCGGTCAGGCGACGAATTCACTAACAGCTGTGGACATTTACATCAATGTGAAACTTCGGGATCGTGGACATTGCGCTTCCTCGAAGGGGTAATGAATCCGCCAAACTGGCGATCGAGGATTACAGCGCACATCATGTGCCACGAGCATCGTCGCCAAAGTGTGCCGTCACGAGAGATCGTTGATGAACTGGGTCGTGAACGCCATGCCCTTCTATGAGCACTGCCCAAATTGGGGCATTTGCGAGCGGCACTCATCATTGGGGCACCAGCAACTTACGCTCAGAATGATTTGGTAGGAGACTTGCCTTCTTCTTTCGTGGAGAGGAACGCAATGAGCACACTCGCAGTGGAAAAGCAGATTAACGTACGAACCTCGGGCGCTAGCAGCGATACGATTCTGCGCCGCGCTCTGCTGGCTGTCGCAGTGGTTTACATCATCTTGTCGTTATACCTCATTTTCGAGACACGAAGTCGTTTGACTTCAGCCGTGACGGCCCAGGATGCGGCAATTGAAAGACTACGGGAGCGTCAAGCTGCGTCAGAAGAAAACTTCAGGGCGTCCAATAAGGTTATGGCGCAGCAGCTAGGAATTACGGAAAGGGGACTACAAGCGGCGTATGCGGGCACGACGGCCGAGATCCGGCAGAACCAAAGAGCCTTCGAGAGACGCCTGCAGGATCAGCAGAATGCAGCGGCCGATCAAGTCATCTTCGAGGTGGCCAATGTGCGAACCGAACTGAATGGGGCAAAGGAGGAAATCGCCGCAACCCGCACGGATCTGGAATCCACGAAAGTGAAACTCGACCGCGCTGTCGGCGATTTGACGGGCCAGAGCAGCCTCATCGCCCGCACGCGCGCAGATCTGGAAGAACTCAGACATCGGGGCGATCGTAATTACTACGAGTTCACGCTGAACAAAGGCGAGCGCCCGTCCCGGCTCTCAAGCGTCAGACTGCAGTTGAAGAGAGCCGATGCCAAGAAAAACAAGTTCACGATAAGCGTGACTGCTGATGACCGAACGATTGAGAAGAAGGATCGTGGCGCCGCCGAGCCGTTGCAGTTTTACACGGGTCGCGATCGACAGCTTTATGAAGTGGTCATCTTTACGGTCGAGAAAAACAAGGTGACCGGCTATCTGAGCACGCCCAAGTCTGTGGGAACGCCAATCTCAAAGTAGTCGACGCCCTGCCCTTGTTCGGTCACTTACCGAATGAGGGTACGGCTCATTATCTTCCCAGAAATAGTGAAGGAGAGGACAGCCTGCGCGTATCGGGAACCCTCGCCTACCTGAGGTGTGCAGTCGGTTCGAATCGATAAGCAGGGTCTGTCAGAGGGAGATGTCTTCTTCCGATAATCTGACTACTTTTTGTTCGCGATCGCGGAGATTAGCTGCGCATCGGGATCTGCCTCCTCGCTACCTACTACCAGGTGATGAAACCATCGGAGGGGGCGCGCGATGCGTGTGGCCTTCGGCGCGATTGGGAGTGCCTTAACCAGCGCGCATCGCAATTCTCGCCCCTGTATCACCGCCTCCGACGTGCCGGCATTAAACCTCTTGCACCTGCCATCAACCAGGTCAACTGGCCTATCAAGGTCTCCATCGATCAGTTTTGGCGGGGCGGACGATGCATCATCCTCGCCTTCTTACCCTGAACCCCCAAGTTCATCGCGATTCCGCCCCACATTTTTTAACGTCAATCAGGTCAACGTTGATTGCTCGATACGAAGTTCATTATGCAGGCGGCCTGCAAATCGCTCTGCTCCGAGAAGGGTCGCTCCTCTCTCACGCAACCAGACGAGCGCTCGCTCGCCATCATGATCGATCGAGGTTACGCCACTCACATCTACGTCCAGCGCACTCGGAGGGCCTACTGTCAGTTTCAAGTTCTCTGCAGACGGACCCTCGAGGCGTCCAGTCAATTTGATGGTGATCCGGCCTTCGTGACGAATTAGCGAGAGCATCAGCACAACTTGGTATTGCAGATTCACTGCCAGACGAAGCACAGCCAATTGTCGAAGGCACAATGGTTTAGCGCCATCTGGTGGTTACCAATCCTGCGCCAGATGCCCTCCTGCGAACAGCAGCCCGAATGTGGGCGCATTCAGTATGGAAAGGAGACTCACTCCGCCTAAGACTAGGATCAGAACGAATCCCCAGGCAATTTTTCTGACTTGATGGATCACTGTGGCCGTCTCCATCCGAAGTACAAGAACAACCAGCAAAGCAATTCCGAGGACAGTGGCCAGTTAATGAAGTGCTCGTCGAACTCTTATGCGGTTCACAGGTGTCGTTTTCTTTGAAGTTAGTCTTTTAGAAATCGATCTCGGGGCTACTGCCACAATTCGTTTCCACACCGTTGACAGAAACGTGAGCGCTCGAAACTAGTGCTTGCCTCTGCTTGTGAATTTGCCCAAGAGGAACTCCTGGGCCAGACTCCCGAACACATGTAGACCCATGTCAATTCCAAAGGTCTGGAATACATGCCCCGCGTTACGACTTGAACCCGGGTAGTAAGCGGTAGCGATGGAATATCCGATTAAATCACCGCCCATCTGAGAATAATTCGGCTGCCATTTTCCGTTATCTCCCTTGCAGACAATGGGAGCCCACATGGCATGAAGAGCCCGAGACTTCGTTGTGCCCGAGCCCTGGTAGAAATAGCGAGGATCCTGATGCAGCAGCGAAGGCAGAACGGCGTTGCTGATCAACCCTCCGATAGCGGCGTCGGCGAAGCCAGCTCCCAAACGCTTGCTATACCCCTTCGCACCCTGATGCCATTCACTCGGATCATCTCTGGCCTGTTGGACGCCTGCCCACGCCACCGTGCGGCCGAAGAAAAATGGACTGCTGAGGTTTTTGTATGCTAAGTGGAACTTCATCCTTCCAGTCAGAGGTTCAGGATGAGGTTCGTAGGTCACATAAAGGTTGGGTATAAAGCCCAAAACGCGCTGCTGTTCCTCAGCTTTGATCTGTTGAGCGGCAACCTCTTTCGAGGAGTAACTCACCGTGACTGCGCGTTGCACCGCCAGGATTCGAAGTTTGATTTCGGGTAGAGTGTTGTTCTGACCCGGTGCGACCATAATAGACGAGTTCCATTCAGCAAATCCCTCAGCGGTCACGGTGAGCTGACAGGCGGCACTCGCTGGTGCCCCGTCGAATGCAAAGGTCCCGTCCTCCTTCGACACAGCCGTTAGGCGAGCACCGACGGGACCTTGAAAGACAACCGTGGCACCAGGAATGGGATCGTCGCTGGCGTCGACGACCGTGCCGGAGATGCTTCCCGTAATCTCACCCTCGGCTCTAAGAGATTGTGCCCACATCGGCAGCTCGAGGATCACTCCGTTCAGGGCGATCAGGAGCAACATGGGCATCAATTTCTGAAACCCTTCCCAAAACTTCTTACGCAAGTCATGTGTATTCTTTTGCATCGTCGATTCCTAGCTGGCGGAGAGGTTGAAGTTGATTGTGATTCTGGAATCAACTTCGACCGGTTCTCCGTTAATCATGTATGGCTTGTAGCGCCATTGCCTCACCGCATCGATGGCCGCCTGCGCGAGTATTGGTAAACCACTCTCGACCCGCACATCCTTAACACTGCCGTCCGTGCCGATTGTGGCCAGCAGCACAACTGTTCCTTCAATTCGTGCCCGCCCAGCCTCCGGCGGATACTGCGGCGTAACGTCGTGAATCAGGTTTGCCTCGACGACCCGGGCGGCGACACGGATTCTCTTGACCGGCACCGCGTCGGGCGTCTTCGCTGGGACAGGCACACTGCGCGCGCTGCCAAGCACCTCGCTAAGCACTCCCATCGGCGCTCCGCCGACCAGCCCCCCAGGGACTCCCCCGACGACTCCGCTCGTTGAGGCGACAGTAGCCTGTGGCGGAGTTGGTGTTGATTCCTGCGTTTGGTGCGCAGAGTTAGGAATGCTGATGGCTCTCGGAGTCAGCATAGAAACGGGTGCGCGGAAGGTGGTAGCACTGGAACCTGCGGCTGCGGGTGGCTGTAGATATAACTTCGTCAGCAGCACTTCTCTTTGGGGTAGTGTCTGGGTGAAGTACAGCGGGGCAATGATTAACGTCGCCAGGACGATTACCTGAAAAGCCACGGACCCAGCCGCCGCCAGAGGATTGCGTTGCACGCCAGATTCGACCTGGAGAAAAATTCTGTCCTCTTCCGTCAGCTGCTGTCCGGAAGCAAGACCTGGCTGTTTTTCCTCTCTAGCCGGAAATGTCCGAGCCTGCGAATCAATCCGCCGCTCTCGCTTCACACGAGGTGGATATGCAATCCCGTGAAGTAGGTCCGAAGGATGGTCAAAGGTTGCCATAACGGAATTGAGAAAAGCACTTCGAGGGCCAAGCGGAACTCTTTCCAGATGAGTGAGATGGGAGGTTGAAAGCGCATCCGGGTGTGCCCGGATGAGGGCATCTGCCTGCAAAAGGTCATCAGAAGATTGAGGTTTAGACACTGCCTGATGCACAAATTTCGCATGTGATGCATTGATATACCGGGAGGGATCGCTGGGCACTATGTTCTCTTAGCACCCTTCTTCGATCAGTGGTGGAAGGAGAGACTCGTTGGCGTTACCGAGATTATCTCAAAGCTCCAAAAAAGAGATGTGCGTCAAAGCGGGTTTTCTGGTTAGCCTCTGCCCTTCGTGACTTCCTGAATGCAGTTTGTCGATTGGGACGGGTACCGGGTTGTCGAAGTGCGCTTCACCTCCGCTCAGTCTTCCTAGGTGACTGCGAACCTCCCTGCCGAATCGTGGACTAGTATGGTTCTACTAGTTTGGCCGACGTTACCGCGGGCACCGGGATGCGCGGCACAGGAATGCTTTCACCCCAAGGAAATCGCCCCGAGATAACGAACATAGGTCCGCCGAATGGAAAGATCCGAAACGCATCCGGATGTTGCGCGATAGCGGCCTCAGTTTCTTCGCTGAGCTGCGAGACACGCTGGTTCACCATCGCGAGGACCGCGGCGACATCCACAATTCCCGGTTCCCTCGCTTGCGCAACGGGGCTGACCTGGTACGCGGCGTTTCGTGTTTTTGAGTTTGAGATTTGTTCCCACCGTTTCATGTCGCGGCCCAGCTTTCTTACCACTTTATCTGCCAGATCTCGGGCATCTAGAGACAGATTCTCGTGCGGATCCTCGGCCCCGTCGATCCACATACCTTTCACAAGCAAGTCGAACGAATCTGAAGGGGTAACGCCGGTCTTGCCCTTGGAGAGAAAGACGATATGGGCGCCCAGTCGACTTTCGCCAACGGGGAAGCCGAACAGATTGTCTATCGTACCGCCCTTATCGACTTTGATGATGCACCCGCTGATGAGGAGGGCGCCGTCCGGAACGGTCGTGGGATCAGGGTCTGCCATGATGGACATTATCTTTTTCGAAAGTCTTTGTTCAAGTTCGTGCGAGATCGCATCCAGTATCTTTGGGCCGACTGTCAGATTGTCCTGTGCTGCAGCAGCAGCACCAGTTGCGGAGATGTTGGCGCCCGATTTCGCGCTGCCGTTGTATTCAGCACACGCCTGCGAAGAGAACGCGGCGGAATCTGTGACGGGGGCCGATTGCGGGACAAATCTGAAAACCGCAACGGCTGGCTGCTGAACAGCCGATCCGGATGCGGAATTGGCCGGCAGATCGGTCGCTGTCGTGTAGGCGACAATCGCCAGCAGGCCACAGGCAAGAATTAGACCTGAGCGTACTAGTTGCTTCGTCAAGATATTTCTCCCTTTTATCTTCAAGTTCTTCTTTGTGGCCTTTTGCGCTGTCGACAATAGACACTGCATTCGCCGTCCTAATTGTTGGGGAAACTTAGTGCGAGAGGTAACTGAGTCGGAAGGGTGATGACAGGTTGCCATAGCTTCTTTGATAAAGGCATTTCGAGGGCCAAGTGGAACTTCTTGTATGTGGGGGATGTGGGCCGTTGAAATCGCACTGCATGTGGCCACATGAGGGCAGACTGCCTTTAAAAGGTCATAGCCAGATGCAGGTCTGGACAGGTGCTGATACGCAAATGCGTTGTTTCGTGTGTCGAAGTCGAAACATCAAGGGTTGACAGCCGCTGACCGGAGGACCGGATCCCTTCCACCCTCGATCGCTGCTCCGGTTCTGCTTTGATTGCGGTGGTTTGCAATGGTATTCAGGAATAGAATTCGGCGCATTCTTTACGGCTTCTCTTCGCTGGAATTCCTTAGCAATCCGCATCTGCCAACGCAAGTAAGGTTTCACGAACGCCCGGCGGGCGCTTTATGCGAGCTGGATTGCGGATTGATCAGGAGAAACGCCGAGCGATGAATGCAGCGCACACTTTTTTTAAAACTCTTCGGCTACCGTAGGTGCTAGTGCTTCGCCGGGCGTCCAGGGTACCGTTTTACCCCCAGCCTGAGTGATCTGGTAATCTCGATATTCAATGCTTAAAACTGCGGTGCCGAAGACGCGAACCTTGGTTTCGCTCTGGTTGCACGCGGGTAGATAGAAGTCCCCGATTTTCTGGTAGCTGCGTTTGAAGTCAGTTCTAACGGTCCACCAAGAGGGGTTGACGGCCGGTTCTCCCTCGACCCGAGTTATCGCGAAGTCTTTCGCATTCACCCAAATGTGTCCCCGAAACAGAAACTTGTTCTTCCCGAGCGGCTGTGCGTCAAGCACGTAAAATTCTCCCGTATCGGTCTTCTCGTAGTCCGAAAGTTGAAACGTATAGTTGTCGGGCGTAATGGCGGTACGCCGCTGATTCTCTTCACGCATGGACTCCTGTTCTGCCTCCAGGAGTTTCTTGAATACCCTGTTTCGTACCGTGTCTGATCCACTCTCCGAAATGATTGTGAATGTCTTTTTGTCTGGTGCGATATAGTCGGCACGAACCACCATATCGGCCTTCTTATGCGAGATACAGTGGCACTCCAGATGATAGCTGCGGAGGCTGGAATAGCTCTCGAGTGCCCTGGTTCGCTCCTCATTCTTCTCCATGACGTGCTTGATTACTTCATCTGCCGTCAGCGGCGCGGGAGCAGTAACCTGCTGACCGCTGACCGGAGCACGCAGAAGCAACAGCATAAGTGTTGCGACAGACCAACGTGCACAAGAGTTCATGGCCTGATAAAACCGTGTCATTGTGTGTGTCTCCTGGATTGGCGCGGCAAAGGGCCACTGATCATAGCGGCCAAATCACTTTTGTGAGCATCGCTGTCGAACCGAGGTGGTGCCTCCCGCAGCTGAGTTAACGTCAAATCTTGCTGTGTGTTTCTTGGTTCCGGCGCGGATGGATCGAAGAGGTAAATCGTACTCGCGAAAACGGGTCCGACACGGATCGCACTATGAGACATTCCAGAATGACTCAGAGCGTCAAAGTAGCGCTGCGTCTCAAGAAAACGGCGAGACGGCTCAAGAAGGATGAGATCTCCGTTCCGCGGCGAATAGTGGACATCGTAGAGCGGGACAACCTGAATGTCATTGCGCCCACAGGTGTCCAGGTAATAAGCCATGCTCATTGGCCTCGCCGTCGCCAGCCTCGTCGCAACCGGAGCGAAGGGACATACCTGCTGGGCCACTTCACGTGTGTCGAACTCCGCAACCTCATCAGGTGCAAAATAGCGCGTGATGTTCCGCGTGCCGCCGCCAATGGAGTTCAAGTAAAACGAGTAGTAAGGCGCCCATGCCTGTAACTCAAGAAGTGGCCACCCGATCAAAATGACTGCGGCCGTCCCGACAAGAGTGGGCGACCACGCTTTTCCTTTCACATATCTCCAACCCTGCTGCACCGCATAGCCGCCGGCCAGGTAGAAAAAGGGCAGCATCGGGAGTGAATACCGGATCCACTTGGCTCCACTCACAGACAGCCCGACGAGCTGAACCATTCCGAGCGACAAGAAAAAGCACGACGCGAGAGTCCGGCGATCTCGCAACAGCAGTGCGCTACCAGCGATGACGGCCAGCAGGATTGGAATTGGTGTCTTTACGACAACCAACCAGAGATAGTAGAACCACGGCACTCCAGCAAGTAGCCGCGAGGGAAAGTTCATGTACAGCGTTCCATCGAAATCGTAACCAGTATGCCGCACACCGTCATGATGGAGCCAATGGAGGATCGCGTTGAGGTTGGTGGGAGAAAGGACCACCGGGTTCACGAGGACGAATGTAACTAGGAGTACGAGGAAGAATCGTTTGTAGCTGAACCGCGAACGCCCTCGAGTGAGGCCCATTTCCCCCGCGATAAACCAGGCAAGCGCGTTCAAGCCGAGCAGGTGAAAAGTGTAGTGCGAAGCAAAACTCAGGCCAAAGCCCACTGCGCTGAGGTCGTACCAACGCCGTGCGCTCCGATCCACGTCTGCCTGTTCTGCACGACAATAGAAGTAACAGGCTAGCAGCGTGAAGAAGGCTAGAGGCGTCTCTTCCTTCGTAAGGCGATTCAATGCAACTGGCAATGGTGCGACGGCCCAAAAGAAGCTCGCCGCAAAAGATCCGGCAATCCCCATCATTCGACGGCAGAGCAAGTAAAGAAAAGCGGCGCTGAGGGCACCGAACACCACGTTGGGCAGGCGAAGCCAGCCCTCGGGGTTCAGCGCAGACCAGCCACGCGCCGCGGCGACCGGGGCCCAGCGCCGTCCCATGCTCAAGCTCGCCCAAGCAAGCAACTTCGGCAGCATCGGATGCTCGCTATTGACGCCGGCAAAGTGTCCGTGCCGATACTCTTGAACAGCTGACCACTTCGCCACCTCATCCTCGGACAGGCTGTTGAAGTCTACGTGGTAGAGACGCACCGAAAATGCCAGGACCGTCAGTGCAAGCACGATCACGGTTTCGCGATATGGCCCAAACCATCGGTATCGAAGCTCGCTCAGCATTTCGGCAGGTCTCAACGTGTTGCTCACGAATTCACACCCATCGCGACAGCAGCTTTTTGAGAGACGTTCTGATCACATACTTCCGACACTGCGTAAGGCCTGCGCTCTGATCGATTGAAGTACTGCCACACCTGCAACTCGCCCAGCAGGCCAACCGCTATCAGGTGAAGTCCCACCAGTATCAGGACGGCCGCAAAGACCAGCAACAACCCGTGTTGCTGCAGAACATCCATTCCGGCAAACACCTTCCAGAGCAGCAACCACACTGCGATCGCTGATCCGAGGCCCATGTTGATCGCGCCGAGCCTGCCGAACAGATGGAGCGGGCGCGACATATAGCGCAGGAGAAACCGGATCGTCATGAGGTCGAAAAACACGCGGAAAGTGCGAGAAATGTTGTAGTGCGACGCTCCGTGCTTGCGGTGCTTGTTCTCGATCGGGATTTCACAGATCGAGGCTCCATAGAAGGAAGCCAGAGCTGGAATAAACCGGTGCATTTCACCATACAACGTTAACTGCCGCAGCAGGTCGCCCCGGTACGCCTTGAAGGTTGTTCCAAAGTCGTGGATGTTGACGCCGCTGAGCTTGGCCATCAGCCAATTGGCGCACCGAGAAGGAATCTTCCGGAGCAACAAATTATCAACGCGATGGCTGCGCCATCCGCTTACGACGTCATAGCCCTCCTCAATTTTTCCGAGGAAGGCGGGAATCTCCGCCGGATCATGCTGCAGGTCGCCGTCCATGGCAATTACATATTTACCTGTGCTATGTGCAAATCCAGCCGCTAGCGCTCCAGTTTGACCGAAGTTTCGCCGCAAGCGGACAACAGTCACACGAGGATCGACCAGCGCGATTTCCTTGAGGAGCTTGTAAGTAAGATCCGTGCTGCCATCGTCGACAAAGACGAACTGGTAGTCGCGGCCAAGTTCCTCCATAACGCCCTGCAACCGGCCATACAGTTCAATGACGTTTGGTTCTTCGTTATGAAAAGGAACAACAACAGAAATGGTGGGGGCTGTATTGTGGTCAGGCATACTGCACCTTCTTGAACGCGCGATCCATAGCCTTCAGCCATTTCCGGTCGTGTTCGGTTAAAAAGATTTGCGGATCGTCTTCCAGGGAATTGAGCAAAGCGCAGATCTCATTCGCAAATTCCCAGTTCTGATCCCAAACGCCCAGAACACTGCGTCCGTTGCGCTGGATTGTAGGAACGCCATTCAGAGATTTTGTGGAGAACATATCGAATCCTTCAGCGCTCCCCTACTTCACAGCTCTGCGTGAGAGTAAGTGAGCAACTGTGCTATCGCACTTCGCTCGCCAAAGAACTGCCTCGGCAAACCTCTGCATTGCAGGCAGATGGACGGAGGCCCGGCCAGGGGCGGTGCCCACATTGCGGCACTGCCCTCGAAAGGTCAGAACAGACACGAGTGGAGACCCTTGCATAAGTAGAAGGACCAAGAGCTTACACAAAGATCCGGATTGGTAGCGCACCTGCACTCTGACGAAATGGATTTGAGTTTTGTGCGCTGAAGGAGTTGGGCTAATGATCGAAGCATTTGCGGTGAGACTCGCAGTTGTCCTTGATTTCCTTTTCGGGTGCCACCACGGTCACCTCAGCCGGGTCTTCACACTCGAAGGTGAGACCTACCGCGTGTGTTTCGACTGTGGGGCGAGGTTCGAATATTCGATGGAGACCATGTCGATGGAACGGCGTATTCCTTCAGCCCCCGTGATGACGCGGTTTCGCATTGCCTGAGTTGGAAAGGTGATGTAGGAGACGAGTAATGGAGACAGAGTCCTATTCGAAAGCAGTCCGAGTCGAAGGAGAAGTAATCGTACTTCATTGTTGGGCCTGCGGGACTGCCCACTGCTTGAACCTTGAGCTCTGCGCTCCTGAGGAACTCGCTCATATGGTCTGCAGCAGCAGCAATTGCCGGATGAGTATGTTCCTGGTGAATGAACTGACAGTCGACAATGAGAACAACAAACCAACAACGAAAAGCGCCCTAGGTGTACCCTTTGCTGCTCTTTCGAGGTTTTGGAAATGAAAAGAAATAGATCAACGACGAGCTTTTGGCCGGTGTTGGCTGCGTTTAACGTCCTGGCACTGATGTACCCGATCAACCTTTTAAGTCATGCGGAAAATACCGATGAGCATCTTTTGGCGGCTTTTGCACTCGTCGGTTTTGTATTCCTGCTGGCGGTGATTGATGCGGTCAGCATCGTGGTCGCGGACGTAGTCGGCACTGATAAAACGGTGAGGGAAACAGCCAAGTAGTCCGCTGGCGAGGAAGGTTCTTCAGGTTGAGTCAGTATGCAGAAACAGAACCGAACCGTACTGACATGTCGGAGAGAGTCGGACATCGCGACGCATTGTACTTATTTGCTTGCTATTTGGAGTGGCACAGCCGTCGGGGCCTGGCTGCCTATCGAGACCTCTTGGCTGCGCTGGACGATCCAAACTGTGAGATTCGCAGTGTTGCAGAAGTGCTGCTGAGAAGAAACGCACTGCGACCTCAGGCCCGCGAGACGATTGTCGAGTCCTGGTGAGCAGCAGGCCGGCTTTTGAGGTAGGAAACGAGTGACGAGCAAAATACATCACAGGACAGGTACGCAATGGCAAGTCCAGCAATGAGCCCGCACGCACCATCGGTGGTCAGCGAATATGGTGTTTTCTGGCAGCAGTGGCCGGAATTTGAGCAAACAGACGGTGAGCGTCGGTTGGTCGGCCTGGAAGTGGAATTGATTGGTTCTCACGCCTCAAACAACAACCACCTGGATCCCTCATGCCGAATGTGCCACGATGTTAGATTGGTCCTCCTGGGCATGGCCTATCTCATGGTTCAAGACTTAAGGGGCAGCGGAAAGTCCCTGACGTACAATGTCGACTCTCATTCGAACTCGGTTCTGTGTTTGCCTGCGCTGGGGAATCGGTCGGCAGTGTCGGTGAGTATTAACGTCCATTGGAGAAATGGAACGGGCCAATCCTTCGAGACGGACTTGCAGAGCAGCATTAGAAATTCCCTAGCCAAACGCGGCATTCATCAGCGCTAGCGCTTGCCTCGTAGAAGAGTTCTCTTCGGGTTGCCATCGATGCTGTCCTGCCCGTTGAAGAGACGCCCAAAGCCTATTAAGAAGGGGTCGGAACTGGCTTCCTAGTACTGCTCGGTGTCTGTTCTCCCATTGCATAACAACCCGACCCTACCTGCCCGCATGCGGACAATGACCGCATTGCGGCAAATGGCTGAACCGATTGATGCCCATAAGCAATTCTCGTCAATGAGATAGCAACAGCAGCATTGGCATAAAACTTGCGCTGCAAGTTTGACAGGGAGAGCAGAAACGGTTGCTTCGAGGATCAAGCCAATGTTTCGTGCCGAGATTCGATGGCTAGAGAATGGTCCGATTCTGAAGATGGAAGGCAAGCTCGCCGATGATTGGGCAAAACAAGCGAGGGATTTGGTCACCAAGGACCTGGTGCCGAAGGGGTTGGTGGTCGACCTCACCGAGGTCAGCTATGTCGATTCAGCAGGCGAACAGTTGCTGAAGTGGTTGGCTAGTGTCGGCGCAGTGTTTGTCGCTGGCAGTGTCTACGCATTTGCGGTATGCGATCGACTACGTTTACCGCCTGTGAAGAGCATCACCGAGCGGCGGCATGGGCGTGGTAGTAAGAAATCCTCGATGAACTATTCTCATCCAGTTGAGGCCATTTGAGGACGTTAGGGAAAGAGGAGAATTATGTCGTGGTTTCATGCGAGCACGGCCCCTGTCGATGTCCGCAATCACGCATCGCCAGCTGAAATTGTAGCTTGCTTCCAGGATCAAAGACAGCTTCTGGGTAAGCTCGCGTTTCTGATCACTGGCGATCAAGTGACTGCGGAACAAGCAATCGTCGCGGCGTGTGAGGTTACCCTTCGGGGGAACAGCCCCTTCCATGATTGGCTTTTCGAGTGGGCCAAGGCGGCGACGATTACCAGCGCCATATCGCAAAGAGCTGCGGCAATTCGTCTTTGTGGAGCCGAGTACAAGGCCCGGCCTTGCAACCATGCCGAGCACCTATTGCAGGCAGATGCCGAAGAACGGGCAGCTAGCCTCAATCGCATGCTCCGAGCCGATGGCCAACGAGTAATCGCAGAACTCGATCCACTCTGCCGCGCGGTCTTAGTACTCAAAGTTGCAATCCGCTCGTCGATTCAGGATTGCGTTATCCGTTTGAATGTGTCTCGCGCGGCAGTGCTCGCTGCCAATTGTCGTGCAATGGCATGGCTTCATGACTGCCAGACGACGCCAGTGGAGACAATCTCACCACTGCAAGTGCCTCCTGACAACGCGGGTACTGGATCTGGATTGGAACAAAGGAACAAAGCGCACATTCCAAATAGGACTAATCATTTTGCCAGGATCTCATGACTATCGAATTCAACGACGAAGAGACGCGGTTGCTGTACAACATCCTCCTCGAACAAGCCGCGGAACACTTGATCTACGCAAATCCCTCCGGGGTAGCCGAGAGGCTATACGAGCTGGCGACCAGATTCGAGCGCTCTGTAACGACTGACAGCGTAAACATTGCATGATGGCGAAATTGACAACTGAGCAAGACGACGTTGCTCTCGATGGTGACCTAACAAGATACCGCACGCTCCTGAAGATTCCCGGCGCAGTCGGGGCGCAGCGCACCGTAGATGCAGTTCTCCACAGCCTCGCCACTCTGTTGTCCAACGTAGTCTCGTTTGATGACATCGCATTGCTCTTGTTTGATCCGTCGGGCCAACAACTGACGTTGCGCGCCCTTGAGCGGGGCGGGGATGATCCGGGGGTTGATGTCGGTACGGAGATTCGGTACGCGGGCACGGAACTCGGGCGTGCCATTGAGGAGCAAATCCCCGTATTTGTGCCGGATGTTAAGCGCGAGCTCGCAAACCATCCCGAACTCGCCTCCCGCATTCACCGTGCGGTGAGCGTATACATCTTTCCGGTCTCAACTCCGCGGACAAAGCTCGGGGCATTGGTGTTTGTAAAAAATGAAAGGGCTGAATTCAGTGCCGCAGATGTTGAACTCATGGGTTCCATTGCCGCACACGTTGCTGTTGCTCTGGAAAACGCCATGGCCATAAGTTCGGTAGAAGCGTATCAGCGTGATCTGACCCGCGAGCGTGATCGCTTAAGCCTTTTGCTGGAGATCAACAATCATGTCGTAACGATTCTCGATATCAGGGATCTGTTTCGGGCCGCATCAGCATCCATCCGCAAGCACTTCGCCAACGATTTCACCAGCTTCATGCTATTCGACGGCCATTCGAATCGTCTGAACGCAGTGGTTCTGGACTTCCCGGCGAGCCGGGGCTTCATGGATGAAGTCCCGATGCAACAGGTCGAGGAAGAAGATCTCGAGCGGTTGCGTGCGCGAAAACCCAGGGTGTTGACCCCTTCCGACAAGTTGCCGCCTCTCATTGCGCAGATGCTCAGGGCGGAGTCCATCACGACCGTTGTGGCGCTTCCATTGGTAGGGGCCAACGGCCCGATTGGAGCCATGGTTCTCGGAAGTCGCAACGGCAACAATCTCAGCCAGGCAGATCTGGATTTGCTCTCTCAGGTCAGCAGTCAGATATCTTTGGCGATCGATAATGCGTTGGCCTATGGGCGACTGAGCGCATCGCGAGATCATCTGGAAGACCAGCGTATATATCTGGAATCGGAAATCAGTTCCGAATACAACTTCGAGGACATCGTAGGCCGAAGTTCAACCTTCCAAAAAGTGCTCGAGCAGGTGACCATTGTCGCACCCACGGATTCCACCGTCTTGCTTCACGGAGAAACTGGTACGGGCAAGGAGTTAATTGCCCGCGCTATTCACAATCTCAGCTCCAGGCACCGGCGCACGTTTGTAAGACTAAACTGCGCTGCCATCCCCTCCGGACTGCTGGAAAGTGAATTGTTCGGACATGAAAAGGGAGCCTTTACTGGTGCCCTGATGCAGAAGAAAGGCAGATTCGAGCTTGCAGACAGAGGATCGCTGTTTCTCGATGAGATCGGCGACATCAATCTCGAACTGCAGCCAAAATTGCTGCGCGCTGTGCAAGAGCAGGAGTTCGAACGTCTCGGAAGTACGAAAACGATCCAAGTGGACGTGCGGATGATCGCGGCTTCCCACCGGGACCTCCCCGAGATGATTCAACAGGGCAGCTTCCGCGAGGATCTCTTTTATCGGCTTAGCGTTTTCCCAATCGAGATTCCGCCATTGCGGGAGCGGCGCGAAGACATTCCATTACTGATCAACTATTTCGTTTCGAAGCTGGCCAAGCGAATGCGGAAGCAGATCAAGTCGATTCCCACACAGGCAATGGAGGTGCTGACGAACTTCCCATGGAAAGGTAACGTCAGGGAACTAGCGAACTTTGTCGAGCGTGCAGTCATCCTTTCGCAGGGCGAAGAACTCGAAGTGCCAATCGCAGAGCTTCACGGGTCTCGTAATAACATTTCCACGCCGGCGTCTACGTTCCATGACGCCGAACGGAAGGTAATCCTCGACGCCTTGACGGCTTCGTCCGGGCAGATCTCTGGTCGCGGAGGAGCGGCCGAACGCCTAGGATTGAAGCGTACAACCCTGCAGAACAAGATGAGGCGCCTCGGAATCAATAAGGGGGATTGCCAACAGGACCGTTGAGACAAGCAGTCTGAAATTCGCTTTAATAACGGTACCGTGACGTGCTTCCTGTGCCTGGACGCTTTCTTGGACATCCGATACCAAGTTAGTGTGCGCCAGTGCCAAAACGTTCGATTTAGTGCTCCTCGTGCACGGATGCAACCCTCATTTACCTTTAAACCTGAACTAGGCTTTGGATGCTTTCGGGACGGCGATGAGGGGGACGGCCATCTATCGATGACAGCCGGGGGATTACATCGGTGGGGCTACGTGCGGAAATCTTCGACCCGCTGCATCATAATCGATACATTCGACGGAGCTCATACACCTGTGCATGCACATCTGACGGTATCCTCGCAGCTCGCTGCTCCTTAGCACTGTATGTGGATCTGTCCTTTTCTATCTCGGACGCCGACAAACTCTGAGCCTGAATCGCCTTATAGGGGTCAAATCCCCACGCTGCCTCAAACGACATATTCAACTCCTCTGTTCATCCCATTGAATGAATCCAAATGATCGACTTGACTAGTTCTGATACAGTGCTTTCGAGATGTTGAGTCGACGAATTCGGAGTGAAGACCGAATATCGCTAGCGCGCACGTAGCTTTTGATCGATTATCGACGGGACGCGAATTGCCGGTGTTCTCCAAGGCCAACGGAATGCCGGAACAAGCTGACTGCGATGAACTCCTCGGCTGCCTGCATCATGTGCTTCCACATTTCGAACGCTTGCCCCTCCTCATTGAGAAATTTGAGAGCCTGCTGTCGGCTCACCGGACGGCCCTGCTCGTCGGCGAGTCGGATCAGATGCGAAAGCGTCACTTCAGCAATTACGCGTTCTCTATCCTTCTTATCGGCCATTGCGTTGCCCCCCCACCGGTTCATTGTTCTTGAGACTTCCCTGAACGCACTTTCGGAATCAACCTTCCCATGATTGGCTAGAGATGAGTACTCCCGAAGACGTAAACAAGCTACTGGCAATAGTTCGCTTTCGAAATCCCAAGCCGTCGAATCTTGTTTTGTAGCGTTGTGCGTTTCAGTCCAAGGCGCTCAGCGGCGCCCCCCCTGCCTGCAATGCGTCCCGACGCGGCTCGCAAAGCATCGATGATTACAGAGGATTCTGCTTGTCGAAACGTAGACGGCGTTCCCATCGCAACACTAATCCCGGATGAAGTGGGAAGCTCGGAAACTGGTACCTCCAGCTCAGGACCACGGGAGAGAATGACGGCGCGTTCGATAAAGTTCGCTAATTCCCTGATATTTCCCTTCCATGGACAGCTGGTCAGAATTTCCATCGCTCGTTTGGGAATGGATCTGATCTGTCTCCCCATGCGGCTGGACACCTTCGACACAAAGTAGTTCACGAGCAGCGGAATGTCCTCCCGGCGTTCCCGCAGCGGCGGGATCTCGATCGGGAATACGTTGAATCGATAGAACAGATCTTCGCGGAACTCCTCGTCCCGAATCATGGCTCGCAGATCGCGGTGGGTCGCAGCAATCAGCCGCACGTTAACCTGGATCGTCTTCGAGCTTCCGAGGCGCTCGAATTCCTGTTCCTGAATGGCCCGCAACAGTTTCGGCTGGAGTTCCAGGCTGATGTCGCCGATCTCATCCAAGAACAGCGAACCTCCGTCGGCCAACTCGAATCTGCCCTTTCTCTGCATTAACGCTCCCGTGAAGGCGCCCTTTTCGTGGCCGAACAGTTCGCTCTCCAGCAGTCCTGAGGGAATCGCAGCGCAGTTCATGCGCACATAAGGGCGTGCGCGTCGAGAGCTGAGCTTGTGTATTGCGCGCGCAATCAATTCCTTTCCGGTGCCTGTTTCTCCATGAAGCAAGACGGTGGAATCGGTCGGAGCAACGATCATCACCTGCTGGAGCACTTGCTGCAGGGCCGGGCTTCTGCCGACGATGTCTTCGAAGCAGGCTGCAGAGTTGACTTGCGTGCCGACGCTCATGTCATCCCCTTCGAATTCGCTCATGTTGGCAAAACCTGTTCCTTCTCGGTTTTCGAGGTCGGTGAAAGCAACGTTTGCGTGTGCCATGATCTCCTCCGTCCACCGCTCACAACAGCGATGCTTTGGGAACCCCTGTGCGAACAACGTGGCGAGCATATTTGCTCTGCGCTGCATCCTTAGCGCGGACGCGGCGTTCGGAGTTCAACCGAACGCTCTCGACGTTCATAGCCGCCATGATAAGAACTTCTGCGAAGGTGAAGGCACGGCAAGTTGCAGCAGTGATCTGGAACATGGCTAATTGCCCCGATCTGTGCTGCTCTGGGCAATCGGATCCAGAGGTGGGGCGGGATGGCACGGTATCAGCGCGGGGTAGTTTGGGAAGATTGTGCGTAACAGTTTTGCGGAATCTTCCACATACATGAAGCCATTCTTGGCGGGAGTGTACGTCATACCCAGTACTCCTTGTTCAACCTTGTTGGCTTGAACTCGGGAGCCATTCTGACAGCAGTTGTTTTTTTGGGCGACCCCAGATCGGGGCAAAACGCAAACTCTTGCGGTGACGAGTGTCACCTCTTCCGAGGCAAGAAATTTGATATGTGGGGAATCTCTTAACGAGAGTCAGAGTTCGTCTTGCGCGGGGGAGTTTCGATGCGCTTCCATCCAAAAAGACGAGCGTCGATGGACCATAGACCCGGGCCTAACATTGCGAGCGCAGCGCCAGCGGTTGCTAACAAAAGCCAGACCGCTGTGTCTCCGGACAGCAGAACTATCTTGCAGATTTCAATCAGTGCTACGCATATTCCGACGATCGGCGTCCACAAACCTGCAATGAGGAGGATGCCTGCTCCGATTGAGAGCACAGCGAGGATCGTAACGTTCAGGGGCGGGTCAACCCACAGCTTAAATCCCGCCCGCACCAGCAGTACGGAGCCCACAACCAAGCGCATGAGAAGCAAACCTGTGCCAGGCCAACCGCCAGCGAATGTGGAATATAGCCGTCGCACGTTCTAAAGACTGATGTTATGACTTGTGAGGAGTGTCCGAAACCCCAAAAGGGTGAGGAATTGTGACTCTTTAGGGTGGCAAGCGTTGTAGCGAAAGGATTCCGCGGTATCGAGAATTAGAGCTCGATTATCCCTCTCTTCAACCCGATCATTGCAGCGTGGGTTCGATCATTTGCGCCTAGTTTAGAAAGGATGGATTTGACTCTGCTCTTGACTGTTTCTTCTGTGATCGAAAGCTGATCTGCAATCTGCTTGTTTGCGTTCCCGGCTGCAATTAGTCGCAGGACAATGATCTCTGCGGGTGTCAGGGCGTCATCGGTTGCATGTTCAGCAATCTCGTACGAGGCCTCTGGCGATAGGCTCTTTTTCCCAGCGTGGACTGCACGGATGGCGTCCAGCAATTCCTTATGCAACGTGTTCTTGAGCAGATAGGCCTGGGCACCAGCCTTGAGCGCACGCAGAATTTGCACATCGCCCGCATAGGTCGTCAACACAATCACCTTGGCAGCGGGAAACTCATTTCGAATCGCAATGAGGGCGTCGATGCCATTCATTTCGGGCATCTGCAAATCCATCAGCGTGACATCGGGACGGTGCGCCCGGAACTGTTGAATGGCCTCGCGACCATTAGACGCTTCGCCTACTAAACTCATATCCGGCTGAACAGAGAGCAGACCGACGATGCCTTGCCGTACGACGGGGTGGTCGTCGACCGTGAGAATTCGAATCTGAGAACTGTCGGCGGTCATGTTTATGTCTTCGTCAGCCCGGCGATCTTGCGGAATACCCAGGAGCGTTTGCGATCTGCCGCGTAGGCGGCATTAGCTGGGAGGCGTAGCTCCACTTCGGCTCCTGAATCGATTTCGCTCCACACCGCCAGCTTACCCTTGATAAGTGTGGCTCGTTCCCGCATCCCGCGCAAGCCATAATGCCCCTCGAGACCATGCGCGGAGAGAACCGCCGGATCAATACCTTTTCCGTCATCCCGCACACGCAATCGAAATTGGTCATCATCATAGCGAAGTTCAACTTCTACCTGCTTCGCTTGAGAGTGGTGGAATGCGTTGCGCAGCGCCTCGGCAGCGATTTTGTAGATCTCGTCGCGGAGGATAGGATGGAGCTCTCTCGTGTGGCCCTCAACCGCCACGCGAAAAGTTGCAGGCCGATGATTGCTGGAGTCGTTTTCGAGTTCCTCTCCGAGAGTCCGTATAGCGAGCGCGAGATCATTGCGCTCAACTGTGGATGCGCGTAGTCCTTGCACGGCATCACGCCCCTCTGTGATCGCACCTGCAGCTTGATCAATCGCACTGTCCAGTTTCTCTTTTGCCTCGATCGGGCGCCCTGGTAGCAGTAGGGAAACCGTCTGGAAGCGCAGCAGCAATCCGTGGAAGCTCTGCAGCATAGTGTCGTGCAAATCCCGGGCGATGCGTGTGCGCTCGCCGACGCGGGCGTCCAGCGTCATCTCAAACTGCTTTTGCAATTGCCGAACCCGCCACTGGTAAGCAGCCCAGAATAGCCCTAAGAAGGCGATGGCACCGAGGGCACGAAACCAATACGTCTGGTAATACGCCGGAGCTACGGAGAAATCCAACTTGGCGGCGCTCTCGTTCCAGATGCCGTCACTATTACATGCGATCACGCGAAAGGAATACTGACCGGGCGGCAAGTCCGTGTAGAACGCCTGCCGACGCGTGCCGGCGTCTCGCCAATCACGGTCATAATCGTCAAGCCGGTAGCGAAATCTTATCTTCTGCGGAATCGAAAAGATCGGCGACGTGTAATCGATTTGCAAGTCCCTCGGATTTGGCGGGACCTTGAGGTTGAATGTTGCTTTGAACTCCTGTCGGTCAGCAACAAGCGATTCGATGTATGGCTGCGCCGGGAGAGCTTGAGAGAGTCTTGATGGATCGATCATCTCTACCACAAAACCCGTCGCAAACCACACGCGCCCATCCGGAGAATAGGCTGCGGCATTAAACGAGGGCCCGCCTGCCGGCCGGGCTCCATCCAAGACATCGTAAACACGCGCTTGAACGACTGCTTCGGGGTCGGCCCGCCAACGTTCGAGTTCGGAATCTGGGAACTGCACGACACCACAGCTAGTGTGCAACCACCAGCGATTTTTTTTATCTTCGATGAACGAAGTTACTGAGTCGCAGGGCAGACCGTTCCTCGTTGTCATCCGGTGCACTTTCCCCGCTCGCCATTCGACAAGCCCGTTCACGGAACCGGCAATTACGGAACCATCAGCCTGGGCCATAATTTGGCGATTAAACGAATCGCCTCCTGGGTTCAGCGGAAACTCTGTTTCCAAAACACCGTTCCGGAACAGTACGATATCTCCTTTTTTGGTCGCTATCCAAATTCCTCCATGCGGATCCGACGCGAGACTATGTCCAGCGGGAATTTGCGACGCAGGGAACTGTTCACGGACGAGGAAATCGCGGATACGCACGAGTTTTCGCGGATTGCTTAAGCACTCTGCCCAAATATTCCCATCATTGTCCTCAGTCATTCCGACCACCATTCCAAGCGGCTGATGGTTCGGTTCCGGGAGACGATGGAATCGCCCACCCTTGAATAGATATAGTCCGTCATCCACCCCCACCCACAGGTTGCCATTATGGTCTTCGAGTAAGGAGGTGACTTGATGACCCGGGAGACCCTTCCCTGTGCGAATGGACGAGACTCTCCCGTCCTTGATCTGATCAAGCGAGCCAGCATTCGCAACCCAGATCGTGCCATCTCTGGTGGCCAAGACGCCGGCGGCTGCATCGGTCCCCAGGCCTTCCCGTGTTGAGAAAATGGTCACGCTCGGATCGCGGAAACTGTCGACTCCATTTGTAGTTACAGTCCACACGATCCCTTCTCTGTCTTCAAAAAGATCAAGTACGGAATCGCCGGACAGCCCATCCGTCTGCTGATAGTGGTCCACGAAGTTGCCGTGGATAAGAAAAACTCCCTTGCTGGCTGTTCCTACCCAGAGATTGCCGTCGCGGTCGGAGATCATCGCGCTGACGACAACCTTACTCCCGTTGAAGGTGGGGGTTACAAATGGCTTCACCGCGCCTTCCTTCAGTTGTCCAAGGCCCAGGCCAGGTCCCTCCGCTTGTATGCCGACCCACAGAGATCCATCGGGACCATATGCCAGGGCTGCAATCCCGTTCTGTCCTGCGTTGGATTTCAGGGCTTCGATCCGGTATACGTCTGAAGCGCCATCGTGCCAGTGGACAAGAGTCGTTTGTCCTCCCAGCCAAAATCCTCCTTTTCCATCAGACAACAGAGAATCGACGGGAGAAATCGGGACTCCATCGGATTTCCCGAAACACTTGACGTCGCGGTCGGTGATACGGCAAAGGGGCGCATCTGCGACAGCGGTCCGTCCTCGCACAACCCACAACGAGCCGTCTGGGGCCTCGCTGATCTGTTGAAACTGCTGAAGTCCACTCAAGTCGAAGTGAGAAGTGAAGACACCATCCTTCAGGTGAACTGTCTCGCGCTCGCCCAGTGCCCATAGCCCACCAGCATGGTCCCCATAGACCTTCACAATACTGTCGGTGTTCTTACCGTTGGGCGACAAATCCCAGGGAAGAAACCGAATACCATCAAATCTGTATATGCCCTGGGAGTCAGATGAAAACCACAGATAGCCATCCGAGGTTTGCGCAACCCCTTCGATACCAACCGGCGCGGAGCCGTCCTGTATTCGCCAGGATGTATGCATGTACTGGCTGATACGTTTGTTCGGATCGAGGGCGTGAACCGGTTCTGCCAGTAGAGACAGGAAGGCGAGACAGGCGAACGTGGCCGCGATCACCGTGCGCAGCCATCCCAAGCTCATCAGAAGCGGTCGGCAAGAAGTCATTTTCTTACCCTTGGCACCCGAACAGCCTCGAAAAGTGAGTCGTTCGAATTGCCTCAATCCGGATCAGAACTCACGACTCGATCTTCTCGTTTACATGCTTGTATTTCTTGGAAAATCCCGGAAACGACCAGAAGCGCCGGGCAGATTTAGCGTATGCCTTCGATGCAGGAATGCCCAGCTCAACCTCCGTACCGGAGTCCACTTTGCTCCAGATTGTCAACTCTCCTCCAACCAGTTTGGCGCGCTCCCTCATACCTCGCAACCCATAGTGGCCTTCGCTGCCCTGGCCCGAGAGGACCGCCGGGTCAATGCCTTTTCCGTCGTCCCGCACGCGCAGTCGGAATTCATCGTCATAGCGGATTTCAATTTCTACTTGCTTTGCTTGGGCGTGATGGAAAGCGTTGTGGAGCGCCTCAGCAGCAATTCTGTAAATCTCGTCACGGACGATGGGATGGAAGTCTCTCGCCTGACCCTCAACCGCTACGCGGAAGGTTACAGGTCGATGATTGCTTGAATCGTTTTCGAGCTCCTCTCCGAGGGCGCTTATGGAACGCGCGAGATCATTGCCTTCGACTGTGGAGGCACGCAGTCCCTGCACCGCATCCCGCCCTTCCGTGATCGCGCCGGCAGCCTGCTCGATCGCACTCTCCAGTTTCTCCTTTGCCTCGATTGGACGCTCTGGCAACAGGAGAGAAACCGTCTGGAAGCGCAGCAGCAAGCCGTGGAAGCTCTGCAGCATAGTGTCGTGCAGGTCCCGGGCGATGCGTGTGCGCTCGCTGACGCGGGCCTCCAGCGTCATATCGAATTCATGATGCAAGCGCCGGACTCGCAACTGATAGGCGGCCCACAGCAATGCCACAAAGGCAGCTGCACACAAGGCACGGAACCAACTCGTCTGGTAATAGGCGGGATCAATGGAGAATTCCAGCGTATCACCTTGGTCGTTCCACACACCGCTGTTATTAGTGGCGATTACACGAAAACGGTATGGCCCAGGACGCAGGTTTGAATACTGCACTTCGCGATCATTGACTACCTCTCTCCAGTCGCTGTCCTGCCCTTCGAGCTTGTACTTGAAGTGAATCTTTTCCGGCGCGGCGAGGCTCAGCGCACAGTAGTCGATCGTGAGATCACGCACTCGTGCCGGCAGGCGCAAGTGGGACACTGCCTGGTCGGGCAAGTTTTGCCAGTACGACTTGTGGTCCGCAATGATCCGCTCGATGTGAACGGGGGGCGGGATTTTGTTGAAGGCAAGATGATGGGGATCGACGACTGAGGCACCCTCTCCCCCCAAGAACCAAAGCTTGCCGTCGGCTGACTTTGCGACGGGAGGATTGAAGTAGGCAGGCGAAGTGGAGGTGAGCCCAACCCCGTCAGCAGCATCCCACAATGTCGTTTCAAGCTTATGGTTCGGGTCGGCAATCCACGCATCCAGTTCCTTCGGCGAGATGCGCACCAGGCCGCAGGCCGTGTTTAACCAGAGGGAATGATCGTCGTCTTCAATGGACCAGTGGATCGTGTCACACGGTAAACCATTGTTCGTTGTGAGGGTGGCGACGCGGCCATCTTTGATGCGGCTGAGCCCGCCCTCCTGTGTTGCCGCCCAAAGCGCACCGTTCTGATCGAGTCGGATACTCGCCACAGGTCCCTTTCCCAGCCCATTGGCGGTTGTGAACGAAGCCCGGACCACACCATCCTTGAAATATAAGACGCCTCCGTCCACCCAGAAGGCAAGCCACACTCCGCCCTCATTTGGGGCCAAAATTTTAGCTTGTTGGGAACGCCCCATCGCCGACCAGGGAAAATTCTCGATCAAATGGCCATCCCGCATATGCGAGAGTCCTTTGTTCCCAGAGAACCACAGATTGTCTTTGTCATCCCCGGCAATGCAATACACTTCTTCGCTGGGAATCCCAGCTACGCTCACAAATCTGCCGTCCTTGAAATATGAGAGTCTGTGCCGTGGAAAAGATGCCCAGACGCGCCCGCGGGTGTCTACGAAGAGAGAATTGACAAAATTGTCCGGCAGACCATTCGGCTTGCGGAAAATTGTGCTATGTCCGTTCTTCCAGATTGTCAATCCATCATGAGTCCCTACCCAAACGCTTCCGTCTGCACCTGCGACCAATGACGAAAGATAGCTGCTGGACAAGCCCTGCTTCGTAGAAATCGTCGCAACGGGGAGCTCTCGAAACCGGTCCAGTCCCCGCGAACTGGCGAACCAAACGTTGCCTTCACGATCCTCGAAGAGACTGCAGCTGATATCGCCTGAGAGTCCGTCGGACTTCGTAAATACGTCTGTCTTGCCGTTATGTATGTGGATAAGCCCCCGTTGGTGGGTTCCGATCCACAGTCCCCCATCACGGTCGCGCAGCAGTTTGTTCGAATCGATCTCGCGGTCTGGAAGCAGATCACTCGGATTAATTGGGCTGTGAATAGGAAAGTTCGCGAGTCTGTCTGCTACCACCCGCCTGAGCCCCGCGCCGCTGATGCCAATTAGGAGGCGGCCGTCGCTGAATGTGACCATGTCACCGACTCGACCTTCCGGTGTGGCATAGCGCTTTGGAGGACCGGGTTTCCATCGCCAAAGTCCAGAATCCGCGCCAGCCCACAGAGTGCCTGAGCCGTCCTCGCCCAAACTCCAAACGAATGAACCGAAAGAGCGATCGTATCCGTGGCACCGGATGCTGGTCCCACGTATCCCGCAGAGCCGGGAGGCACGAGCATCGTCACCGTACGTGCCCACCCAGACTGTTCCCTCGCGATCCTCGAGAAGAGATGTAACGAAGAGGTCGCCAACTTCCGGGTAGCGGGTTAGCTTCATCCCATTCCAGCTGACAAGGCCGGCAAAAGTGCCAATCCAAAGCGTGCCATCGCGGGTCGCGAGCAGGCTATAAGGCTTCTGAGGGAGCTGCTGGCCCGCGGGTGGTTGCCAAGGAACCGCGTGAACTCCATCGAACCGATATAAGCCGAATTCGCTGCCGAGCCACAGATAGCCATCGGGCGTTTGGGCCATCGCGAAGATCGCCCCTGCGGAGAATCCGTCCCGCGCTGTCCAGGCGGTATGCGCGTATTGACTGACGTCGAGTGATGGATCTAGGGCCAGAGCCGGATCAGGCCTGAGCAGCAATGTAATGGCGCCGATCGCAATGATCGCCAGAGCAAATTTCATTGTGGCCACACGTGACGGTCAGATCAGCGACAGGGGGAAATGCTGAACGATACTCCGTCCTTAGCGACCTAATGTAGCACTCGGGGCACCCCTTGTCAGCGATTCTGATCCGACAACGAGTTGCCAACGCATTCGGTGTCTTTATGGGGTCGGATCAACGCAACGATGGATCGGGCGGCTACTTGATACGTCGACTCTGAGAGTTGTACACCGTGGTTCGAGAAATCGGTGGGACTTTGAAGATCAGTGTCCACAACTCTGACCCAATTTTGAGGTAAGCCCTCCTGGATTTGGAACGATAGTGCTTCCCAATAGGCGTTGATCATTACATAGATGTCGTCGTCGCCCTGGGAGGCGCCATGCAGACAAAAAGCCAGGCTGCGTGAATCTGGCGATAGGTCGGCCGCCGGACCAGTACCATACCAGGCGATATCTTGGCGCCAGAAGCGGCTGCGACATAAGGAAGGATGAGACTTCCGAAACGCGATCATGCCTTTGAAGAAGCGGAACACGTCTCGATTCGTCTCAAGCTGGCTCCAATCCAGCCAGCTGATTTCGTTGTCCTGGTTGTAGGGGTTATTGTTTCCGAACTGAGTATTCAGGAACTCGTCACCGGCACGGAACATCGGAATGCCGTTCGAGAGCATCAGCAGGCAGAAGAAGTTCTTCGCCTGTTTCTGACGCACAGCCAGAACCTCTGCCGGCGCGCCGTCGTCTCCTTCATGTCCACAGTTCCAACTGTAATTCGCGTCCATGCCGTCCTGATTATCATGGCCGTTTTTTTCGTTATGCTTCTGATTGTAGGAAACCAGGTCGTACAACGTGAACCCGTCATGACAATCGATGTAGTTTACGGTTTGGAACGCATGGTAGCTATGCTCGCGGCTGTCGGGAAATAGATCGTCACTGCCATAGATGCGACGCATCAAATCCGGCACCATCATCGCATCACCCCTGACGAAACGACGGATATCGTCACGATAGCGGGCGTTCCATTGCAGCCACGTAGTGCCGGGAAACCCGCGTCCCAGTTGATATCCTCCGACGTCCCACGGTTCGGCGATCAAAGCCAATCGACCCAACTCCGGGTCGGCGGCGATTTCACTGAAAATCGGAGCGTCTCCCCAATTCAGTGATCCATCGGCATTGCGGCTAAACACCGATGCCAGATCGAAGCGGAAACCATCGATGTGCATCTCGTTCTTCCAATACCGAAGGCTGTCCATGACGATTTTGCGCACGTGCGCCTGGCTGAAATTGAATGTATTGCCGGTGCCTGAGTAATTAGCGTAGGGGCTGCGTGGGTCGGATGACAGCATGTAATAACCCGAAGGGTCGAAACCCTTGAAGCTGTAGGTAGGACCGACATGATCGCCCTCGCATGTATGGTTGTAAACAACGTCGAGCACGACGGCGATTCCGGCTTTGTGAAAAGCCTTAACCATACTCTTGAACTCATGACACTGCTCGTCGTCACCACGCGAGGCATACTGCGCGTGAGGCGCGAAGAAGTTCAAAGGCATGTAGCCCCAATATTCGCCTTCGTGAGGATCGCGCTGAAATATGGGCATCAGTTCGACAACGGTAATCCCAAGGTCTTTCAAATATGGGATCTTTTCGATCAAGCCCGTGTAAGTTCCGGCTCGTGATGGATGCACGCCGGAACTGGGATGGCGCGTGAATCCCTTGACGTGGAGTTCGTAAATGATCGCGTCCGATTCGGGCCGAGGTGAAACATCTCCTGCCCAGTCAAATGCACCACGCAGTTCTGGCAAGACTCCGAGCGGTGCCTGTGCATGATTGGCGCCTGACCCCATCGCGCGCTTGCGATCAAAACCCGGCGGGAAGAAAACTCGCTTCGCATAGGGATCTAGAAGAACCTTCTCGTGATCGAAGCTGCGCAGACCACCGACGGCCTGCCCTGAAACCGAGTAACCGTAATAGCGGGCATCGCACATTCGATCAACCGGGATTCTGCAGTGCCAGATCCGCCCTGACTTATTACGGATATGATCGAAGAGAAATGTCAAAACTGGCTTTGCCAAATCGGTCGGGGAATAGAGAAACAGTTTCACACTCTCGGCATGTTCAGCACACACCGCAAAATTGAAGGCCAGTTCTTCCTCGATCCAGGTAACCCCCAGCGGCAATGGAAGCCCCTCAGTGCGTGCCCACGTGCGTCGTTTTTGCGCCGATGCCGCTGAGTTGGACGCAGCGTCAGCTACGAAGTCCCGGACTGCAATGGATTGAAAAAGTGTGTTTTGCACGTTTTAGGAACCTAATGACAGGCTGCATCATCCTGGAAGGCACCCCCGGCGAACATCTGCGCCAGGAATTGACCGCAATGGATCATCTTCTGAGCGTCTTGATCATCCTTGAGCGGGTTTTCCGACGTCGACAGGTCGGCCGCACGTAACGAATTCCGAGCGTCAACAAAGTTCTCAGCCCATGCCTGCACGTTGTTAAACTCATTCCTCAACAACTCAACCCCGTGGTGGTCATCATCCGTGGATGCAGCGGCGGAAGCCAAAGCGAGACGATCGGCAGCTCGACCCTGGTAGGCACGAATCGTATTTCCTGCCATGGCCTTTCCGATGGGATAGCCATTTTCAACAATCACCTGCAGCATTCCACCCCATTCTCTTATAGAAGCCATCGCCTCTATCGCGGCCGCCATGAACGCCGGTGAGAAGCCGGACTTCTCAGCGGTGTCGCGGGTCGACTCCGAAGCATCACTCGGGATGAGCCTGAGAATGATTCGGTCCTCCTCAAAGCTCAGCGAGCCTTTGGTAATCCGGGCGAGCTCCTCCGCGTCGACGAATACTCGCCCACGGTCTCGAATGACTCTCGCGTGGCCTTGGTAGCCTTGCACCGCAAGCGTTTCTCTCTGGGCTTCGGTTTGCGCCAGTACCATGACGGCCGACATAAGTAACGCCCCGAGAATCACTGGCCGCTTCATGACGCAGAACATCGAGTGCTCCCTGGATAAGAATCGCCATCCAACAGCACAATGCCTCATTGCTGAGGTGGTTCCGCCACGATCACCTGCGGAGGTTGTGCTGCGCTACCACCTTGCACGGCATACTGTGCCTGGGTGAGCGGCGGGAGTGAGGCTTCAACCTGCATATCCATCATCAAGTCGACCCGACGCTCCAGTTGAAAGAATTTCGTTACGGTTAGGGCGGGAAGCACCTTGTTGAACTTCTTGTAATACTTCTTCTTCAAGGCAGCCAGATCAGAATCGCATCGCAACATTTGTTCTGCCATCGCCTTGGCCTCAGCATCGGTCAGGGTGGGATACTTCTGCGTGTACTCCTTGATGACGGCGACACGACGGTCATCCAGCTTGGATCGTTCGTACTCGTATTCCTTATAGATCGGCCAAAAGGCTGCTCCGTCTTTCTCGTTGAAATTCATTCCGGTAGTGATTAGGGCAGTCCTGTCTGCCTGCATATTGGCCCTCACCACGGCGATGGTGGAGTCTATCGTGGGCTCCTGATCTTGGGCGCGGCCGAGGGGGCAAAATGTGAGCACCGCGAAGGTAACCATGAGTAATGCACAATTCTTAATCATTGACTGAACTCCTAAGGCCGCTTGCTTGTTGTCATTCACCGGCGCAGCGGCGCATTGCGCTGGAGACATTTGTGCGGCTCCCTGAAAGGACCGGAACTGGTGCACCAGATGATGAAGGCACGCCAGTTGCCTAACTTCCTCGAAATCAAATCATGTCTTATGTTGCGGTTCTGAAATAAACTTGGCTATCGCACGACCATACGGTGCCCGGTAATGGGCACGGGACCTCAGCTGGTCACGCCCACTTCGATTCGAAGATCGTTTGTTCCCCTGCATCGGCGTATTCGCGAAGCTCTATTCGCCGTGGAGCGGCTCCATCGCCGGATCTAGCTTTGCCGCTATTGCCGTCGGCGCCTCGGCCTTCTTCATAGCGATCATGCACATGGCTCCCACCCCTGCCCAGAAAACGGTTCGCAGGCGTCGGCACAATGCCAGGGTCAATCCAGCAGTGCCCGTTACGCCAAAGATCTTCGCAATCAGGATATTTCCAGCTTCATAGGTCCCGACGTTGCCTGGGTTGAGCGCGCCCACGAGGTTGATCACCTTGGTCAGCGCTTCCACGATGAAAGCGCCGCTTAGGGCTACTCTTGCCCCCATAAATCGCAGAATGATGTAAACCTCCAGGATTGCCAGCATGTGCCAAAGGAGGTTGAGAAGCAGAGTCGCCCGGAACGCGGACGGGGCTTCGTCACGAAACGTGAGAAGGTTGTCTTCGGCTGAGTCAATGATTGGCTGTTTGCTCCTGAACCATTCACGAAGCCGAGGCAATCGCCCAATTGCCCGCGTGGCATGGCCCACTAACTGCCACCGCTTTCTAACAGACACAACTGCCAGGATCACCGCCGACATGAGCACAGCAACGAGCAGCACTGCGTACACGCGCCATGTACCAGAAATTGGGGCGAGCAGTAAGGTAGCTGAGATTCCTGAAACAGTGATGAGCACGGCGGTGAAGGTATGCAGAGCGCCGTCAATCGCACCTGCCGATAACGCATCCGATAGGGGCACTGCGCGACGCAACAATGATATGCGCGTCCCCTCGCCAACTACTTTTCCGGCGACACCAAGTTGTCCGAGACCGTCCGAAATCAACTGTGCGACGAAACTACGGAACCAGGAAAGGCCGCTGATATCGCAGGTGAACGCCCGTCTCCAGGCGCATGTCTTGGCCAATTGCGAGAGCCCTCCCAAGAGGATAACGAGAGCGAATCCCCAGCCGACTGCCTGCAATTGTTTCCAAACGGCGCCCGGGCCGCTTCGAAAGACCAAGTAGCCGAGTAAACCAAAACCCAGCAGAGCTGCGAAAAATCGGAGAGAGCCCTGAATGACAGAATGTGGCCTAGGCGCGGTACCGCGCTTGCGCGCCTGCTTGAGGATACTTCTCCTTCTCCTCGCCTCCTTCGGTTTGCGCGACTCTTGGCTGCCCATCAGCGCACATTCAATAATTGAGTTAACGGCTCCCACGTCGCTCTCCCCATTTCCAGTCGATTTGGCGCACCTGGACATTGAGGAACAGCAGGTGGATTGCCAATGGAATCTCCGTTAAACCATTAATTTTGAGCTATGTTTTAGGAGCAACCCTGATTTCGTCATGCCTTGCCCAGGGCAGTGCCTCAATGTGGGCAGGGAGGTGGCGCATCGTGCCTGAAAATTCTGGTCATCCACACAAATGCCGTGATTCCCGTTTGGCCCAATGAGTGCAACGTGCTGAAGGTCCATGCTCGATCCGAACCGCACCAGATCTGAGGTGAACGATGAAAGTTGGCATAGCCGCCGATCACGGCGGATACGAAATGAAGCAGAAAATATACATCTTGCTTAATGCGAAAGGCCACCAAGTTGTCGACTTCGGCAATTTGCAATACGAGAGGGACGACGACTATCCGGACTTTGCGATCCCGCTTGCTCGCGCCGTCGCAGACGGAGTCGTGGAACGGGGTGTCTTGCTCTGTGGCAGTGGCATAGGGGCGTCCATCGCTGCCAACAAGATTGAAGGGGTGCGTGCCGCAGTCTGTCACGATGACTTTTCAGCGCGCCAGGGCGTGGAGGATGACAATATGAACATCCTTTGCCTCGGCGGTTTGACGACAGGTGTTGCCGTTGCCTGGAACTGCGTAAAAAGCTTCCTGGGAGCAAAGTTCAGTGGCGCGGAACGGCACTGTCGTCGCCTTGCCAAAGTCAGTGCGATCGCACCAATCCGAGCGTTGTCTACAGCATTTCAGATGTTCCCCTCGCCAGAGAAGCCTCGCTGCAATTCCAAGTAAACGGTAAGGCCGAGGGAATAGGAGACAGCAATGGTGTTGCTTGAGTCTTTGAGACAATACACCACTGTAGTAGCCGACGCCGGCGACATCGACGCAATTGCGCAGTATCGTCCAAAGGATGCGACGACGAATCCCTCACTTCTCTTTCAAGCCGCACAGATGCCCGCGTATCGTGATCTGGTCGAAGAAGCGCTCGAAGTAGCTTCCTAGCAAGGCGGCACTCAACAGCACATGGCTGAAGAGTTCATCGACCGCCTTTTCGTGCTGTTCGGGTCGAAGATTCTCGAAGTGGTACCGGGTCGGGTTTCTACCGAAGTCCCAGCCAGCCTCAGTTTCGATACGGCTGGTACAGTTGCAAAGGCCCGGAAACTCATTTCTCTATACGAAAAGAAAGGAATTTCGCGAGAACGAGTCCTGATCAAGATGGCCAGTACCTGGGAAGGAATCCGGGCGGCAGAGGTTCTGGAATTGGAAGGCATCCACTGCAATTTGACCCTACTGTTCAACTTTGCCCAAGCGGTGACTTGCGCCGAAGCAGGCGTGACTCTCATTTCCCCGTTCGTAGGCCGGATTTACGATTGGTACAGGAAAGAGCAAGGCAGAGGAGAGATAGCTCCCGACCAGGATCCGGGAGTTGCATCGGTGACGCGCTTTTACAACTACTACAAGAAATTCGGTTACAAGACGCAAGTGATGGGAGCGAGCTTCCGGAATGCCAACCAGGTCGTGCGCTTGGCGGGATGCGATTTGCTCACAATCAGCCCGCAGCTCTTGAAAGAACTTGAGAACGAAGAAGGCACTCTGAAGCGCGAACTCGATCCGGTGAAGGCGCGAGACAGCAAAGAACCCAGATTGCGCCTGGAAGAAAAGACTTTTCGCTGGATGCACAACGAGGACGCGATGGCTACGGAGAAGTTAAGTGAAGGCATTCGCAGGTTCAACAGCGATACCCATCGCCTGCAACAGTTCGCCCTGGCTCTAGTCGCTGAAACGATCGGGTGAAAGGGAACTACATTGAACTTTGCGAGGTTAGGCTAGATCCTCGCAAAGGCACCCCAGGACCCTCATGGCCATGAATCGAGCAGTACTCTGGGACATGGACGGAACACTCGTCGACTCTGCCGAATACCATTGGCAGGCCTGGCGCGACGCTATGTCTCGCGAGGGTCTCACAGTCACCCACGAACAATTCCTGGCCACCTTCGGACAGCGCAACGACTCCATTCTCCGTCAATGGCTCGGCGAAAAGGTTGCGCCCGAACTGATCCAGTCCATCGGTAACGCGAAAGAAACGCTCTATCGACAGCTTGTGCGCGAGCACGGCATTGCGCCGCTCCCTGGAGCCTTGGAGTGGGTAAACCTGCTGCACCGACGAGGCTGGGAACAAGCGATTGCATCGGCGGCTCCGCGCGTGAACATTGAAACGATCCTGGACGTATTACAAGCCAGCCAGTGCTTTCAAGCCATCGTGTCAGCTGACGATGTACACCGGGGTAAGCCTGACCCGGAGGTGTTCCTCATCGCCGCCACCAAATTGGGTGTCGCACCCGAGCATTGCATCGTTGTAGAAGACGCGTTGCACGGCGTCGAAGCAGCCCGGGCCGCCGGTATGAAAAGCATCGGTGTGAGCCAGAATGGCAAGCATTTGTCGGCTGACATTGTAGTGCCATCGCTCGATCTTCTGGATGAGAACGCCTTCGGCAATTTGTTGCTGAATCGCGCGTAAAGCAGTTATCTACGTCTCTCCTTTTCATCCGTTGCGCGTGCGATCTCGTTAATCTGAATAAAAGGACTTCCTTTGCGGCTCACGATCAAGTGAGAGCATAGCTAATCATCTCCTCCGCCTCGCGGATGATCACGTTTAGGTGTGACTCGTCTTTGAAGCTTTCGGCATAGATTTTGTAGATGTTTTCCGTTCCGGAGGGCCGAGCCGCGAACCAGCCAGATTTCGCAACTACCTTCAGTCCGCCAATTGGAGCATGGTTGCCCGGCGCTTTCGTTAGTTTGGCAACGATGGGCTCGCCTGCTAAGTGTGATCCCTTTACCAAATCAGGTGAGAGCTTCTGCAGTTTTCGCTTTTGGTCAAGCGAGGCCGGCGCATCAATCCGCTTATAAAGAGGAGTTCCGAACTCTGCGGTCAATTCACGGTAATGCACGCCGGGATCTTTGCCCGTTCGAGCCGTGATCTCTGCGGCGAGAAGATCCATAATCGGTCCATCTTTGTCCGTAGTCCAAACCGTGCTGTTGCGGCGGACGAAACTCGCACCTGCGCTCTCCTCTCCACCGAAACACACGGAACCATCGATCAAGCCGGGTACAAACCACTTGAATCCCACTGGCACTTCGTGCAACCGACGTCCGAGCTTCTCCGCGATGCGATCAATCATGCTGCTGCTCACCAATGTTTTGCCGACTGCGGAGTGGGAGTTCCACTCCGGCCGATTCGTCAGCAAGTAACGGATCGCGACAGACAGGAAGTGGTTCGGATTCATCAACCCCGCGGATGGAGTCACAATGCCATGACGGTCGGAGTCAGGATCGTTGGCGAAAGCGAGCTGATAGCGATCCTTCAGGCCCACCAGCCTGGCCATAGCGAAGGGGCTCGAGCAATCCATCCGAATTTTGCCGTCGTGATCGACCGGCATGAAGGAGAATGTGGGATCAACCGTGGGATTTACGACAGCGATATCCAGTCCGTAAATTGAATTGATAGGCTCCCAATATCCGAGGGCGGCTCCACCCAGCGGATCAACAGCTAATTTGAGGCTCGCATCGCGAATGGCGTCCATGTCGACGACGTTCTTCAGATCCCGCACATAGGGCAACACCAAATCTTCCTTACGGGTAGAAGGTGCTTTAATTGCCTTCTCATATGGAATTCGTTTTACGTCCCGATTGCCGGTTCGCAAGAGATTGTTTGCCCGATCCTGTACCCAGCGCGTGACCTCCGTGTCCGCCGGGCCGCCGTTGGGCGGGTTGTACTTAAAACCACCGTCTTCCGGAGGATTGTGGGAAGGTGTGATGACGATGCCGTCTGCCCAACCACCTTGTCGATCGCGGTTGTATACCAGGATGCCATGCGAGATCACCGGCGTTGGAGTGACGCCATCGTCCTTCTGGATGATGGTCTCAACATTGTTCGCGGTGAGAACTTCCAGCGCAGAACATTGCGCTGGCGAGGACAAGGCGTGCGTGTCCTTCCCCATGTACAGCGGGCCGGTGACACCTTGCGACTTGCGGTAATCGCAGATCGCCTGGGTGATGGCGAGAACGTGCGCTTCCGTAAACGTTCCGTTTAAAGACGTCCCGCGGTGGCCGCTTGTTCCAAACGCAACCAACTGGTTACCATCTTCGAGATTCGGCTTGCGGTCAAAGTATTCCTTCTCCAGGTTGGCCAGATCCACAAGCATTTCCCTTGGAGCGGGTTTCCCGGGCACGGCCGAAATCTGGGCGTCGCTCAACTTCCTCGCCGATTGTTTCTTTTCCAGCATTCTCGACACGGTTCTATCCTTCAATTGTCGGCCAAACTGAGCGATGCTGCAGTCGCCTGAAAGTGCGCAAAACTGAGAAATTTTGTTCGCTCATACCTCTGCATCAGCCATTTTTTCTGCTACCGTCGCCGCGTTTATGAAGGGTGCGGCACGCCGAGGATAACTCGCACTGTGTCCCGCGCGATGAGGAGCTCCTCATCAGTCGGGATAGCATAAGCGAGCAACTTGGAGCCTTTGGTTGATATCCTGCCTTCGCGGCCGATCGTTTCCTGATTCTTCTCCTGGTCGAGACAGAGTCCCGCCCAGTCCATTCCCGCACAAATCTTCGCACGCACGTCCGGCGAATTTTCGCCGATGCCACCCGTGAAAACAATCGCGTCAGCTCCGCCCATCGCTGCCAGTAATGCGCCGATGTATTTCCTCGCTCGATAACAAAAGATTTCGATTGCCAGACGGACGCGGCGGTCTTCGTGTTCTTTCAATTCAGCCTGCAACTCGCGCATGTCATTCGTGAGCCCAGAGATGCCGAGCAAGCCGGACTGCGTGTTGAGCAGCCTGTCCACCTCGAAGGCCGATAGCCCCTCTTTTCTGGCGATGGCGCTGACCACAGCGGGATCAAGGTCGCCTGAGCGCGTGCCCATGACGAGACCTTCAAGCGGTGTTAGCCCCATGGACGTATCGATGGAACATCCACCTTTTATCGCGGCAGCCGAGCACCCGTTGCCTAAATGGAGGGTGATGATGTTGGTTTGTTCGCGCGTCAGTCCTCGCAATGCACGATAGCGGAAAGCGACATAGCGATGAGAAGTGCCGTGGAATCCGTAGCGCCGGATCCGGTGCCGCCGATAAAGATGATACGGAATGGCGTAGAGATAGGCCTGCGCGGGAATTGAGTGATGAAAGGAAGTGTCGAACACTGCCACTTGGGGAATGTTTTTGCCGAATAGTTCGCACGCTGCCTGGATACCTTTGATGTTGTTTGGGTTGTGAAGTGGGGCCAGATCGATGCAGTCCTCAAGTCCCTTCAAAACCGAGTCGCCAATCAGGGCCGAATTCTTGAACATCTCACCGCCGTGCACCACTCGGTGTCCTACCGCATTCACATCAGCAGCACTCTTGATTTCAGATACTCCTGACCCGTCCGAAGCGATGTAGCGGATCAGGTATTCGAGTGCCGTGGCCACATCTCGCAGCGGGATTGTGAGAGTCTGCCTTGGCTGGTTGCGGCACTGGATACGAAAGATTGCTTCTCCCCCTATGCCCTCAACTTGGCCCCGGCAGATACGGTCATCTTTATCCAGACCGATCCGGTCAAGGTCGGTGGCAATCAGTTGAAATTTCAGGGTGGAACTCCCCGAGTTTAGAACCAGTACGTTCATTGCGTCTCGTAAGCCCGAAGGGCTCGTAGCCGATTTTGCCGCTTAAATAACCGATACTGCTCCGAATGAGTGCCTACTCGTCCAGCACTGCAGATGCCATACCAATCCAATCATCTCTGCAACGCGGCGTTTTCCATATGTGCTCTGTACTTCTCTCCGTGTAGGCGTGCCCTGCCTTGGGCAGTGCCTCGATGTGGGCAGAAGCTCGAAGTGCGGGATTGCAGACATTCTTTAATTAGAGACACGTGCCGCCAGTGCATTTTGGAATATTGCATGCAGGCTGCAGAGAGTTCATGTGCGCACGAAAAGCCGTCGGCGAGGTAGAGGTGCACTGCAACTGATCCAGCTCTCCCCAAGCAGTGAGGGATCAAGTCGCCCGCACTTCACCGACGGTTTCTTGAACAGCAAGAGCAGCATTCAATTCACCAATGTCACAGTTCGCAGCGGTTCTCGAACCACGCTCGGTATTGATCGCAAGCGATTTCTCCCAGTCTTCTGAAAAAGCGCTGCGCCATGCCTTGGCACTGGCTCGGCATTATGGCTCACGAATCTGCTTGGCGCACGTGGTGTCCTCTCTGGGACTTACTATCGCCGGTCCCGATGCCATTACTGCCTGTGAGGAGGTAGTATCGCGCCAGGCCGCGGACTTGGAGGATTGGCTTGCTCGAACTGGCGCCCTCAACGGCATTCGATACAAATTCATCATTCGGCACGGCGCGTTGTGGCCAGAACTGCGTGAGATCATCCGGCAGGAAAACACCGACCTTCTCGTCGTTGGCACACATGGACGACGGGGCATGGGCAAGCTGTTTTTTGGCTCCGTGGCGGAAAAGATATTCCGTCAGGCGGACTGCCCAGTCTTAGTTTTCGGCCCGCACTCACAACAACAGCCCTGGATCGGAGCTCCCTCAAGACAGCGCACATTTCTGTTCGCGACAGACTTCGGGCGGGCATCTCTCCATGGGCTGCCACAGGCTATTGCCGTGGCCAACCACTTTGGGGCCAGGCTCACATTTCTGAACATCATCACTGCTGCTCCACCCCGTCACAGCGATGTTCATGTAGGTTCGCGAGAGGGCACGTGGCACAGCGCCATGCAGCGGCTGACAAAGCTCGCCCGTGGCGCCAAGCTCCATGCCACGCCTGAGTGCCTCGTCGAGTCGGAATCAAGAAAGCCCGTGGGGGAGTGTATCCTCGAGGCTGCCGACACTCTGCGAGCCAACCTTATTATTATGGGACTCCACGATTCTTCCAGGCGTGGTGGGATCTCGCACGTGAACTCCACCACGGCCTATGACGTGGCGTGCGAAGCCGCTAGTCCTGTGATGACCGTGAACTTTCCTTCAGGGAATATAGACATTCGACCGCGGCCCACGGAAATAGCAGCGTCGCCTCTGTCGCAGGCCGACTTGACCCGCATTCGCGGACTTGGGGTGAGGTGGTAGCCCCTCTCCTGCATTGCCATCGACCAGATGAGTGACTGCCGCGAACAAAAGGCCAATGGATACACCTGCCATCAGCATGCCTACCATGCTTTCCAGTGGGCCTAGCAAGCGCCACTTCGATGGAAGGATCACATCCCCGTATCCCACTGTCGCATAGCTGCTCGCCGAAAAATAAAACGCAGATTCCCAGGATGGAAGGCAAAGCCAGCGATAACAGCTCGCCCACAGCAGAATAACGATTCCATGCAGAATAATGACAGCTACGGTGGTTTGCATGACCAGCATGGCGCAGCGGAACACCCGCACCTTGCGAGTCTCTCGTGGAATGCTTCTGATCCAAATGATGAGTGCGGCGGCGCCGCCACACTGCAGAAATAGCGTAAGCAATACGAGAAGAACGGCGGCGCCAGCTTTTTCAAGGAAGATCATCGTTCGGGGTTGGTCTCCTTAGATCTAACAGCGCACAATGTTGTCGCCGTGAATGCCCTTCATCGCATTGCGCGTATCCACCACCAGGGATGCATGCCGCGCAATCCATTCGTAGTCATAATCGGAATGGTCCGTCACGATCAGCACACAGTCATACTTGTCCACGTCGTCCACAGGGGTGCATTTCATCTGCAGATCGTAATGGCGCCCTTTGCCGATAAAAGGAAAATAAGGATCGTTGTAGCTGACCTGAGCGCCATCCTTTTGCAGCAACTCAATAATGGTCAGGGCCGGAGATTCGCGCAGGTCATCAATGTCCTTCTTGTAGGCCACTCCGAGCACTAGGACCTTGGCGCCCTTCATCGCCTTGCCCTGTTGACTGAGAGCGCGGCTGACAGATGAAACCACGTGGTACGGCATACCGCTGTTGATGTCTCCAGCCAGTTCGATGAAGCGGGTCTGGAAATCCCACTCCTTCGCCTTCCACGACAGATAATAAGGATCTACGGGGATGCAGTGTCCGCCCAGGCCGGGGCCAGGATAGAAGGGCTGAAAGCCGAACGGCTTGGTGGAGGCGGCCTCGATGACCTCCCAGATATCTATTCCCATTCGCAATGACAAGAGCTTGAGTTCATTGACGAGCGCGATGTTGACACACCGGTAGATGTTTTCCAGAAGCTTGGTCATCTCGGCGACTGCCGGCGAGGAAACTGGGACCGTGCGATTGAAGATTGTCCCGTATAGTGCCGCGGCCAGATCTGTGGCTCGGGAATTCATGCCTCCCACGACTTTCGGGATGTCACGACGTGCAACCGTCTCATTGCCGGGGTCTTCTCGCTCAGGAGAAAAGGCTACGAAAAATTCATTCGTTCCGTCAGGCGCTGTGTCGCTGGCGGCTTTCAAACCAAAGCGATTGCCTCCCTCCAAAATTGGGATGAAAACTTCCTCCGTGGTACCGGGATAAGTCGTACTCTCAAGCACTACTAATTGACCGGCACGTAGATGCGGGGCTATCGCCTTTGCGGTATTAGTAATAAAACTGAGATCAGGCTCTCGATATTCATTCAGAGGAGTGGGCACACAGATAATGATGGCGTCCATCTGCGTCAGGGTCGAAAAGTCCGCGGTCGCAGAAAAGCCTCGTGCCCGCGCAATCTGGATCTCTGTGGGTGGAATCCGATAGATGTAGGATCCACCGGAGGTGAGAGTTGTGACCTTACGCTGGTCGATGTCAAAGCCAGTGACCTGAAACTTCGCTTCCGTGTACAGCAGAGCCAACGGCAGGCCCACATAACCAAGACCGATTACGCCGATTCGTGCTTGGCGAGTATCAATTCTGGTTTTCAGTTCTGAGAATAGACTGGTAACGCTAGTGCAAGTATTCATACGATGATTTCCTCGTTCGATGATTTCCTCGTTCAAAAATCGCCTTTCACACCTAATCTGCGAAGTGGAAAGCTTCTGTTGTTAGCTCCGGTGGCGCCGTTGGTTCGGCTTCCGCCGGAGACTCCCACTTAATCAACTTGAGATCCAACACAAAGATCGAGTAGATCACCGGGACGAGCAGCAAGGTCACAAACGTCGCGATCGTAAGGCCACCAATCTGCGCGTAGCAGAGAGGCTCCCACAGTGGTCCCCCGTGGATGGCCAATGGTATGAGGCCCAGCACGGTCGCTCCCACCGTGATCATGACGGGTCTGAGTCGCACGATCCCGGCGTCGAGCAGAGCTTCCTCAAGAGGCTTCCCCTCTTCGTGCGCTTCTTCAATAAAATCGAATAGCACGATGACGTGACTTACGATCACTCCGACCAGACTTGCGACTCCCAGGAACCCCATGAAGCCGAAGGGCTGGCCCATCACGACGAGGCCGGCGAGGGCTCCCGTCATCCCGTACGGAATTGCAGCAAATACCAGGAGCGGCTTAACGGCACTTCGGAACTGCACAACCAGGGCGATGTAGATCATCAGTACGGAAATCGCCATGACCACGCTGAGCTCCTTGAATCCTTTCTGCTGCTCGTCGTATTCGCCTCCAATCTCGAGAAAATAGCCCGGAGGCAGACTCTTCTGGAACTCTTTGATCTTTGGCAACAACGGCGTGAGCACTTGAGAGGGCAATACTCCCGGAATTGGGAACGCCGATACCGTAACCGTGCGGAACTGATTGCGACGCTTGATCTTCGATACCGCCATTTCCGTTGTAACGCTCGATACCTGTCTTAGAGGTACGCGCTGACTGTTTGTCAGGGAATAGACGTACGCATTTTGAATGTCGGAGAGCCCAGCGCGTTCCTCCATGCGCAAACGAACGGCAATGGGGATCTGTTTGTCAGCTTCTCTGTAAGTAGAGACAGGCAATCCACTCTCTGCGGCTGCCGATGAGAGCGCGATATCCAGATTTGTGATGCCGGAGAGATTGGCGCGGTCCGGGTCAACCTTCAGCCGGACATTCATTGCAGGTTCGCCCCAATCGTCTCGAACCCGGGTCGCATTGGCCTGGTCCCGGAACATTCCCTGGAGTTCACCAGAGAGACGATGCAGAACTTCGATTTCCGGACCCGAGATTCGAACGGACACGGGAATACCAACTGGTTTGCCGGTTTCGAGTTGTCGAACATCAACCCGTGCGCCCGGAACTTCGCGACTCAATGCCGTCTGCAGAGGCCCAACCAGTTCATTCGTGAGGTGCTTATCGCTCACTTCGACAAGGATTTGCGCATAATTCAGTTGCTGCCGCTCCGGGTCGACGGAGAACCAGAATCGGGGACCCCCACCGCCAACGAATGTAGTCAACGATTTCAGAACATCCTTCTGGCGGTGTTCTTCTCCGAATCGTTCGCATTCTTGCCGAATCACTGTCTCCGCTCGCTGCGCGACCGTGTCTGTCGCACCCAGCGGCGCATCGGGGGGGAGCCAGACGTCGACATACGACAGATAGGAGAGGTCCTTGGGGAAGAATTGCGGCTTCAACATTCGGAAAAACACTCCACCCAATACCAGGACGATCAACGAGCCGGCGAACGTACCCCAACGATGTCTGAGCGCGAAGTTACCAACGCGATAGTAGAGTGCGGGAAAACCCTGCTTCCGCCGTTCCGCCATGGGCGCTTCGAGGCGCTTCGGGGGCTTAATCATGTAGTACGCAATCAGTGGAATGAAAGTGAAAGAAACGACAACCGAAGCGATCAGCGTGCACGTCATGACCACGGGCAAGCTGTAAAGGAAGAACCCTGTGTCACCACTGAGCATCAGGAATGGGAGGTAGGCGACGATGTTCGTGATGGTGGCAAAGACAATCGCCTTGGCCAATTTCGTCGGCCCAATCCAGGATGCGAGATCGCGCGGAGAGCCGGAGCCCAGTTCGCGTTTGATCGCATCGCCTGCCACTACCGGCATATCAACCAGCAAGCCGAGGGCGATGATCAGTGTCGCGATCGACACTTGTTGAATGTCAATTCCAAGAACGTGAACAATGCCGAACGTCATCGCCAATGTCAGAGGGATGGAGGCCGCCATCAGCATGGCAGCCCGCCAGTCCCAGAAGCCGACCAGAGCGACGATCACAACGAGGACAATGGCCTCATAGAGACTGCCCATCAAGAGACTGACAAGCTCCTTCACTTGTCGCGGCTGGTCGGAGGTGCGAGCCACAACCAGGTCGGCCGGCAGTTGCGGGCGCACGTTGGCGAGCGCTTTATCGACCGCTTCGCCGAACTTGAAGATCTGTTCCCCCGACCGCATTTGCACCGCCAGTGTGATGGCACGGTTGCGGTGCCACATTCCGTCTGCCTCGCGCGACACCATGTAGTTCAGGTACCGCGTAGGTGTCTGATAGGCACGCGAGATGTCGACAAGGTCGCGCAAGTAAAGCGGCGCTCCGGTCGGCGACGATGCCAAGAGCACGTTTCCAATGTCCTTCGTGCTTTTGAACTCGGCGGTGGCGTCCACCAGGACATTTCGCGATTGGGTCTGGACGATTCCGCCCGGCGCGGTCACGTTCCTCGCATTCAGGATGTCTTTGATCTTCGTCGGCTGCAATTTCAGGGCGGCCAGCCGGCTATCCGAGTACTCCAGATAGATTTCTTCGGGCAGAACGCCGACACGCTGGACCTTTGCGACCTCGGGCACGCGTTGCAGAGTGCGCTGGATCAGATCGGTGAAATCATCGAGCTGCCGGTAC